>Ga0082335_1001082_pt1 | contig 62121 bp, 47 predicted proteins | sample Subgrocontami58m_FD_72375 | JGI IMG/M metagenome (GOLD analysis project Ga0082335, IMG submission 72375) | Subsurface groundwater microbial communities from S. Glens Falls, New York, USA - GMW37 contaminated, 5.8 m (SPADES assembly) (version 2) ... | reverse complement strand
CTTCAACCGTAGGGGGGAGATCAAGCGCCCGCTGCGCCATGTCTAAAATATGTGGGACAGATGATTCCAATCGAGAGTGACCTGATGATAATTGACGTTCGGGCATAAATTTTCAAACTATCACCGAGGAGCGAGCACCCATACGCTCATGCCGAGTACGGGAACCGTGCCAAGCAAGGACGACTCGCCAATGGCTATAAGACCAATGCACGCGGGGCACACAGAGGGAGGAAGGGGAAAAAATTCCTGTAAGGTAAGAGATATTTTCTATGTTTATGGGGTTTCTTTCATTATCAAGGGGTTTTCCTGTTTCGGAAAGATGAATCATAAAAGCCATGATCCAATCTTCGAGAGTCATGCCGGACTCTTGGAAGTAAGGAGAATTGGGATCGTCTTTGGCTTTTTTGAGAATGGAAAGATATTCATTGGGGGTTTTACATGCTTCAAGAGGGAGACGGGGGTTCTCGTCTCCTTGCGGTATTCCTTGGCCTTCACGGGGAATGGGAGCAAAACCTTTGGGGATTTCAGTGTCTTTATCCTCCATGTTTGAGGGTTGGAGAAGATGAATGATCCAGCCCGGTGTCTCTACTCCACCCTCTGACATTACCGTTCCACCCCCTCTCACGCCCGCCATCCCCGCGGAGGCGGGGATCCATGGTCCTTCGGCTTGTTCCTTGAGTATCTCCATCTTTGTCTTTCCTTGATGGTTTTCTGAATCAAAAAACCGTGGATAATAAACAAGGTCAGGAGAATCTCCAATGTCGGCTCCTTGATATTCTTTCCATGTCCAAAGAGGATTATCCGTATCAAGATCAAAGTCGAGGTTCCTTTGCTTGTAATCAAAGAGGAAACGTTTGAGGGTTTCTAAGAGGGCATCAAGGCTCATGCCAAAGGGAACAAGGAGGAGTTTGGTGAAGCCTTGGTCATGCTTGGTTTCGAGCTCCTTGCGGCGTTCAAAAAGACGAGCAGCAATTTGTTCCAAGGTGGGGATGGGGTATTCGTTTCCGTCTATACCTGTTATGTAAAAAATCTTTGATGTTTCGGGAGGTAGAGAAACTTCCGGTCTTTTCTTTTTTCCAAAAGGAAGAAGGGAACGGAAAAAAGAAGAAAGGTTTTGGGTTTTCTCTGACTCTTTTTTGGAATGGAGAATACCCACTTGTTTGAGAAACTCGACTTGAGAATCGTATTGCTCTTTGAGGTGATAATACTCCTCTCCATACTCAAGAACTTCGGTGCAGTCCTCTTTCATGAATTCGTGATGGACGAGAAGATAGCTGAAGCGTTCCAAAAGAAGAGCAAGTCGTTCGAGGTTTGGAGCAGAGAGTTTCTCGGCAGCCTCACGCAGAGCATCGGATTTGGAAAGCGCTTCTCTTGGAATCCCGTGAGCCTGTGCAAAATCAATGATCTCTTGGCGCAGAGTTTCAAAGTGTGCGCGGTGTTGTTCGGGCAAAGAATCACGGACACTTGAAACCGAAGCAAGGATGGCTTCATCTAAGATTTCCGAAGTGCACTGGATCCTCACTTCTGTACCCGGTGATCCCGTCACAGGCGGGACCGCCTCCGCGGGGATGGCGGATAATTCTGAAGCCGGTCGAAATGGTTTCATAAAGTGTTATCAAAATAAACGGGTTGAAAATACAAAATCACAAACCACAAGGTAAAACTGATGAGCAAAAAGGAACTTAATAATTCGAGCCATACCCGACGGCCTTCCTTGCGACCAAATAGTCCCATCCCCAAGGCAGGAAACAAAAAAGCTCCGGTAACCGCGAAGGCTCCCAGAGCAAACAAAATGAGAGAGACCAGAGAATAAGGGGCATGGGTGACAAACAACCAATCGTGAGAAGTAAAAAAGACATACGCCGCACCAAATCCAACACCAAGCAATATTTCCAAAAGAAGGGCGGCCCAAAAGACTTCCTTGTTATTGAGCCTACGACAAAACACGGTTTTCACATCAATGAGAAGAGGAAGATCGTTTACTTTTCCGTGTTCCATGATTTCCAAAAGAATGGCCGGAAGGGAAAAAACAAACGCAATCAAACCCCCCAAAGATGCAGCAAGTAAATAATCCATAAATTTATGGGTAAATAACAATCGCTTGTTTTACGCCGGTTTCCACTTCTCCTCCATTCCAATCGTGCATGGCATTATAAACCGTGTCAAAAGGATATGTGTATGCTTCTCCATGCCGTGTTCCGGGATCATTGGTGATAAACAAGTCTTGCGTATACCCGCGCAAAACAAACATGTGATAGATAGGGCCCGGGGAACGGAAATATGGGTTTCCTAAAAGACGTCCGGCTGCAGGTACAATCACCGGATGTCCTACGGCAAGATGCTCTTTGAGTAATTCCTCTGATGGATTTTCTAAAACTTCCACTTGAGTATAACCAAAATAATCTTGGATGAGCTTGGCGAGTTCCTCGCTGGTAAGATCTATGGGAAACCCATGAGACTCTTCAAACGCAATCAGATCTAAAATAGCTTGATCTGCTTCCTCTACAGATACTTCTTCCACTCCTTTGTAATACCAATCCACCATCAAGACCGAAGCCTCCTCACAGGCTTCTTGATAAGGCAGATCCCAATTTGCCGCTGGAGCTTGAGAGGTAAATGGTACGGCAAGATTAATGGAAGATGGAAAATCTTGAGTGAGAGGTTCTTCTGTGGAGTCATTAATAGGGTCAGGTCTTGAATCTTGAATCAGGGGTTCTTCCACAATCTCAACAAAAGAAATTGCCTCGGGAAGAGGCTCATCAAACGCGTCATCATTTTGCGCGAACAAAAAAAATTTCACACCCACGATCGCGACCACCACCCCTATAATTCCCAACCAAACAAACCTTCGACGCATACATTTTTATACAGCGTTTTGCTCCAGCCATCGCTTCACATGATAGGTGGCGCGCACATCATCCTCGTTATACTCTTTGATCTTTTGAAGTAAAGAAGGGTCCTTTTGTTCCAACCAATTCTCAAACCACAACACTGAATTGGCTCCAGAGGCGTCCTGTGCTCGCCAAGTATATCCCAAATAGGCAGCGACATCTTTGAGCGAATAAAAACTTAAAGGAAAAATAACGGCCGGGCGCATCACAAACAAAAGATCGATCATATTGCGTTCCAGAGCCTCCATCGCTAGAGCAGAAATACCATAGCGTGCGGCAAACCGATGCACGACTTCTTGCTCGAATAATCCATAGTGATACATCGGGGTGTCAAGATTGGATTCGATAAAAGCGACGAAAGAACGCCACATCATGGCCTCATCCTCGGGACGCTCGGCAAAAAAAGCTTCATAGCTTGTCTTTTTCCCATCCACGACTAAAACACCGAAAAGATAATCAAAGTCACGCAAAGGATCGCTTTCAATATCAAAATAAATTTCACGTTTGGCTGGGAGGAAGGAAATGGGAAAACGGTGAATGACACGTTGTTTGGTGATGGCAATCGCCTGATCTCGCAAAATCTCTAAACGATCTTGGTGAAGTTTCGGAGCTAACCGCAATAAATCTTGCATGCTTTTTTGAGCCAACCCCTCAAGTGTGGTGATTCCCACTTCTTTGAGAAGAGTGACTTCCTCTCTCCAAATGCGATTGAGAAGAGAAAGATCATCACAAGAAGAAGAAACATGACGACATTCATCATACCAAGGAGATTGCCGACATCCTGATGTAAGAAAATGTGCGGGCTCGTGGCCAGCAAGGATTTTCTCAATTTCCATGAGGGTCAAATGATAATGAGCTTCAAAGGATTCGATCGTGTAACACAACACTGTGCGATCTGGAGTAATCACATATCCCTGTATGGGTTTGGTGTGTTGAATGCGCTCGAGTAACTCGGCGTAAAAACATCCTTGGAATTTATAAAGATCTTTGAGCTCACGCGCATGTTTTAAATCTGCGGCCACATAATAATAATCCCCCAGAGAGGACTTCCCTTCCACACGCTCGAGGATATCCGGATGTCCCACCCAATGTCGTTCAATAAGCACTCCATGATAAATCGTCTGTCTCCCTTCACGCATAAATGTCAGAGTCTGTACAAACGCTTCTTCCAAATCTTCGGCTGTAACCTCGGCGACATCGGTGCGATCAGAAATAATTTCCCGTTGTTTTTCCTCAAGGAGCCCATCATCCATCAATTTTTCTAAAAGAGGATCATGAGGACGAGGTTCTAGGGTATGGGTATCCAAATACACCCAATGCGGACACTTGATGTAATGGAAAAATGTGTGTTCCGTCACTTTGCGAGACATAGTGGATATAGTATACCAAGTTTTCCTACTTAATTTCTAATTGAAAAATGGTGTCAGGTCCGACTACGGACTTTTTTAAAAATTCCTCTCACGCAAAAAACTCACAAAAATAAAAAAATCCCTTTAAATGAGACGATATTGTGTCACTTATACTATGAGACATTTTATAAACGCAACATCCCTTTTTATTCCATTCACAGTGTTTATGAAATATGTCTGGCTTAAAACCCAATGTTTTTATCATTTTCTTTTTTCACACCAATATAAAAAAGTCCGTAGTCGGACCTGACACCACAAGGACGTTCCTGACACCACAAGGACGTTCTCTTGTCTTTTCTCACGCGATCATTATCATAGGAACGGATCATTCAAAGGAGACTGTGTGGATTCCTCTGACCGTCGACCCCCCTCACCCATTCCCCTTACTTCCCCCACCATCCCTCAATGGCTTACCTTCGACCGCCTGCAAGAAGATCTGGAAGAAGTGCGCTTGCGCTCTTCTCGGGACCACACCATTCCTCTTCCACAACTCCCTGCTCCTTTGCAAAAAATGATCTGGCCTCTTGTGACTCATTTGTGCCAACGTCCTTTTCCCCGATTCCATACCTTGGAATACTGCAACCAAGATGGTGTGACTATTCTCCTTGATGGCAAACGTTCTTCCATCACACCCAGCAAACTCTTTTTGTGGGAAGAAGATGATCTCTTGGGACGACTTGATCTTCTTCTGTGGTTTCTCATCTACCATCAGACGCGTCAGGAAAGTCTGCGGCCCGAGTTTGCCGCTGACCTCAACTGGACCGGAAGATTTGCTGTGCGCATCACACAGGAAAAACGCGCTTGGAAATGTCCGGACTGTACGGAACAAATTGAAGGAAGAAAATGGTGGTGTCAAAACCCCACTTGCCCTTCACGCGCTTGTCTATGCTGTTGTACGGGATGGACACCGCCCCTTATCCTCGTCAAAGGTCGGCAAGCCATCCAACACGAGGTGCCAACCTGGCACAGTGCTCTGGAGCGTGTACGTCTCTCGCTCCCAGCCTCTTGAGCAATCAGGAGGTTTTCTTTTATCAAATTCCTAAAAAAATAAATATAAAAGTCCCCCATAGTTCCGCCAAAAGCGGGACGACGGGGGATTCTGTTTGAAATAAATCTGGTGAAACCAATGCGACCTATCTTCTACTCTGCTTCGTACTCCGCCGGTTCGTACACATTCCTCGCATTCCATAACATCCATCCTGATGCTCCTGCATCTCGAGATGCTTGAATCTGTGCCTCAATCAAATCCGCGGTATACACCGCACCGATATCAAAATCTTGAAGCCATGGACGAAACTTTCCTGCCAACTCTTCCCTTGTTCCCATCCCTTGATCTATTGCTTGTTGAACACAAGCATCTAAAGATCCCCTCACAACTTCATAGGGATACAAGGCGGGATTCGCAAACCCCTCAAACCCATCAGGATAATGAGAAGGATACACCATAGGGGAAAGAAAATCGGCAAACGGCAAAACATCAACAAGTCGTTGACCGATTCCAAATCCATCTTCTCGCAAACAGATCATTCCAAAGACATCAAAGGACACAGGAATCTCCTCTGCGCGCAATGTTCCACCCACACGTTCAAAAAAACGTTTCATGACTTCGTTTTTATCTTCCTGCCCATCATAGACAGGATAATGAGCAGCGCTGATATTTCCGTCCGAAGGAAACCTGACATAATCAAATTGAATCTCATCAAAACCGCGCTCATAGGCCTCTCGCCCAAGATTGATCGCATACTCTGCCACTTCCATAGCTGCAGGATCCACCCATAGGGATCCGATCGCATCCTGCCACCGAGATCCGCTTGAAGTCGAGAGAGCTAAATCGGGATGTGTGGTGGCAAATGCTCCATCGCGCATCACCGCAATACGTGCAATGCGATAGACGCCTTGTTGTCCCCATGTGATAAGTCGCGCATCTAAATCTTTAATGACCGAAGTGTCACTCGTGTACACTTGCAAAGATTCTCCGTGAGGAATAAATCCTAGCCAGCCATTATCCATTTTCAAATCCACGACCACGGTATTCAGTCCGGAAGTGTGTATAAAAGAAAGGAGCTCATCTGCGCGAGCATTTCCGGCTGTCACGGTTGTCCAATATATTCCGCGCACTTCTTGCGGTAAAGAAATGTGGATAAGTTCTGGAGAAGACGTGAAGATTTCTTGTTCAAAAAAAACTTCGTTTGTATTGGGAGCCTTGGTGGATTTTAACATCATCAAGCCGATTCCCAGCCCAAGAACAATCACAAGACAAACGATCATCCAAGGCAAAGGATGCTGCGTAACGCAAATAATCTTCTGTGGTAAACGATCCATACCCCTCTATTGTACTGGTCAGTTAAAAAAACAAAAGCAGCCCTGATGGAGAGCTGCCTTCTGTCTACGGAATCTTAAGGGATCTGAAGAGTCACGGTCTCTACTTCGCCTTGTAGAGATCGACTCCACAGGGAAGAAGTAAGATCTCCTATGGTGTAAAGCAAGAATGTCGAAAGCATGGCCAACATAACAAAACAAAGAGTAAAAAGCACATTCACACCAAGAGGGACATGCTGACAATGGGTACAACGATGAATAAAAATGACGCGCTCGACGGTTTTTGGAATCTCGATAGACACCGGGGTTTTTCCCTCAATCGTTATTTCCTCGGCGCAAAGAGGGGTCGTCACTTTTTTTGCCACGATTTTTTTCGCAGGTGTCTTGCGCACGACACGCTTTTTTGGCGTCTCGGTTGTCAGAGCAACAACGGGAGTGGAAAGAACGGATTGTATTTTCTTTTTGAAAGCCATAGCTCCTCCTCTCATCTCACTTTGTATGCGATGAGAATAATTTATAAAAACGATTGATACTAGTATAACAAAAAAATTTTGAAGTACCAACTTTTATACCAACTTTCTATTCTTCTTCTGCATGCAATCTCTCTCCGACAGGGCACCCCTCTTTCAAAAACCATTTCACAACAACACGTTCTATACCTCCATCCATCGCCTCTTCAAGACTGGTGATCATAACGTCTGATGTCGCCAATATCTCTCCGCCACACCCACCTTCTTCTAACAAAGCGTCCACCACCATAAAATCTTCTTCTCCCTTTGATTGAGTGATCGCGGCGCGATATCCTACTGCTTCTTTTGGAGCCGCTTGCCACAAGGAAGACAGCAACTTTCGTGCCTGTGTTGTCACTGCGCGTTCTTCTTGTGTCCCCAATGCCCAAGAAATCGACTGAGAAATCGAAGTTTTTTCCATCACAAAAAATTCACCTTCCTCATACGCTTCTGCTTGTAACTGCCATGCCATCCATAGGGGTTGATATTCCCAAAGGTAAGGCCCTGATCCTTCTGGTCGTGCAGATTGTAAAGTCACTTGAGTCAAAATCCCCTGTCCCTCCAATGTCGCTGTGCAAATCGGCAAAGATAAAAAAGAAACAAAAATATCTTCTCGTTCCTCTAAACGCACTTCTAGATCACCAACACGTGTCGCTTCCAGGATACAATGACCTTCCGAGGAAATAAGATAAAGATGGTCAGGATCATCTTCAAAAAGAAAATGCCAAGTTCCTATCCATACAAAAATAATGAGAAGGATAAATCCCATCCGCGGAAAAGTGATCAAGTGATGATCGTCCTTCATACTATTCGAAACGCTGACGAGGTTGATAGTGGGTGGATAAAAGTTGTTGCTGACGATCTGCTGATAAAGATGGAATGTATTGCTCCATAAATTCTTTGGCTAAAGGATTTTCGTGCGCACGACGGATCGTCGCATGATCATCAATGCTATAAAGTCCGGCAATACGTTTGGCAATAATGCGCTGCGTGGTTGGAATGGGTTGACCTCCCCCTCCGATACATCCCCCAGGACATGCCATCACTTCGATATAGTGATAGGCCTCGGGATCTTTTTCCAATTCTTGCAATAAAAAATCCATATTGGTTTTTGTTGCGCACACCGCGACCCGCAATGTTTTTCCTCCCATCTGCACATGAGCCTTTTTGATCCCCTTCATTCCCCGTACTTCCTCAAACATGACACGCTCCATGGAGGTGCCATCCAAAAGCCACATAGCTGTTCGTAATGCGGATTCCATAACTCCCCCACTGGCACCGTAAATCGCGGCTGCACCGGAGTATTGGCTTAACATATCTCCTTCGCTTTTTTTCAATGAGGCCAAATCAATGGATCGCGCGCGAAGCATCTGTACGAATTCTCGTGTCGTCAAAACATGGTCCACGGGCTTCCATCCGTCAATCAAAAACTTTTCCTGACTTGCCTCATATTTTTTGGATGTACAAGGCATGATGGAAACCACCACAATTTTTTGCGGATCCACGCCTTCTTTTTTTGCCCACCATGTTTTATAGGCTGCACCCGAGAGCATATGCGGAGAACGCGCGGTCGTAAGATGAGGCAACCATTTTGGATAATAAAATTCCGCGCATTTAACCCACCCGGGGCAACAAGAAGTAAACATCGGGAGAGAACCTCCCTGCATGATGCGTTCCACAAGCTCATGTGCTTCTGCCCAGGTGGTAAGATCTGCGCCAAAATTCACATCAAACACACGATCAAATCCCAAAAGACGCAAAGCGGTATAACACTCCCCGGTCATATCTCTTCCCGGAGCCTGACCAAACGCTTCTCCAATACTGCAACGAATGGAAGGAGCCATTTGTGCAATCACGATTTTCTCTGGATCCTCCAAATCAGCTTCAACTTCTTTGATAGCGCTTTGTTCTCGCGCAGCTCCCACAGGACAATGCAACGTACACTGTCCACAATAAAGACAATCTATTTTTTCATTCGGTGTGCACGCGGCATGAGTGGATGCTCCTTGTCCTTCCAATTTCAAAAATCCCACTCCCATTTTTTGACACACTTCCACACACTGGTTGCATCCGATACAAAGATCAGGATCTATCTCCGCGGCTGTGGCAAGACGCAGAAGAGGACATGCTGTTTTTGGTCGCGTATATCGTCCCGTGTCTACCTCATAGGCCCGAAGAGTCTGCATGACAGAACAGAGTTCTTTTTGCTGACAACGCGGACACTGCTCTTTGTGTCCGGCAAGGAGAAGAGCAAGATTCTTTTTTCGCAGAGCTCTCACCCGTGGTGTTTGTGTAAACACTTCAAGATCTTGTATTACTTTGAGTGTGCAAGAGGTCACCACCTTGCCTTCAACTTCTACTAAACAGATACGACAATTTGCGCCCACAGGCAAATCTTCGTGATAACAAAAATGTGGGATATCCACCTGATACTCTAAAGCAACCTGTAAAACCGATTGACCCTCTAGGGCTTCGTACCGTTTTCCGTCCATCAAAAAAGAAATCCTCCTTGGCATATCATCACAATCCTAAAATATTTCGGCGATAGGTTTTGACGGGAACAGAAATCGAGGATCCCAGTGCGCAAAAAGAAGTCGCTTCCATGGTCTCCACGATTTCCATGATCTCTTGCCAAGGAATTTCCTTGGATGCTTTCAAAAGTTGCGCAAGGTTATAGGATCCCATTTTGCAAGGCGTACATTTTCCACAACTTTCCCGCGCATAAAAATCAAACCAACGTTGCAAAAGTTCTTTAGGATCCATGGTGAGCGGATAGATTTCGATAGAACCCGCTCCACCTACATGCTCGGTTTCGGCCTGATCGCTTCCATAGACTGGGCCACTGGCGCTTCCTCCCACTTGCACAAAAAAATCATAAGACGGCACGCGCTCGGCTTCTTCTAAAACCTGACGGATGGTCCAGTCATCGGGAAGATGATGCACACCAAAAGATTTCCCATTTTCGGAAATGCTATAAAAACGCTCATGTGTAAACGTGTTGTCTGCCACGCAGGCAATATCAAAAAGCGTTTCCACATTGTGGATAAGAGTGGGGCAACCAAACAATCCGAATTGCGATGGGTAGGGTGGCTTCAAACGAGGTTCGGTGCGCTTCCCCTCGATGGCATTCAATAATGCTGTTTCTTCTCCACCGATATAACTTGGGATCTCTTTGAAAAAAGTGATGGTGTTTCCGAGTTTACGTGTTTGGCGAGCAAGATATTCCATCTTGGAGGACATGCGCTCATACAAAGAACAATTGAAATTAAAAAACGCCTCCTTGGTTCCTACAAACTCCATGGCCAAACAAAGGCCTTCAAAAACTTTTTCCGGAAACATCTCGAGAATATGAGCGTCTTTAAAAACTCCGGGCTCTCCCTCGCTTGCATTACAAATCACATATTTTTTTGCGCCGGAAACCTGGCGCATGGCGTCCCATTTTTTCCAGACAGGATAACAAGCGCCCCCGCGCCCCACCAATCCTTCTTCTTTGATCAATGAAAAAAGATCATTCATATTTGCGAATACCTTTCAAAAAAAGATAGGCGATCATTCCCCCGATCAAGGCAGTCACAAATTGCGGATACCCCATCATCACAGAAAGAGAAGAAACAAGAGGGGCGGCAAGAAAGGTTTTCATGAGCAAGGTGACCGCGCCGTACAAAAACGCAAACTTGACTAATGCAGCAACCGCGATCGCAAGCGGATAAGAGCGTGCACGTAAAAAAGAAATACACGCGATGAAAAGCGCGTTCCCTATCATGATAAACGGCACCATGGGAGCCATCGGAAGTGGTAGGAGACCAACACTCAATGCCACGGTGCTGGGGATAAGTCCGATCATGACCGCTTCAAAAGGCCCCAGAAGAATTGTGGCAATAATCAAAAGTGCATTCACGATAGGCCCGGTCACATATTGGGAATGAATGACCGAAGGAATCGCAATGGAAAGCGCGAGGATCCAAGAAAAAGTGGCCACTCTTCCTTGTATAAAATCTCGCGCGAGGATCAGAACATTTTTTTGCATAAAAAATATTTTTTCTTTCTCTAGAATATCATTTTTTCCACCTATTGACGATTGACATCTTCCTCTTCTTCTTTTATTCTCTTTCTTTGTGTCCAAAGACACACTTCTGTTCTTTCCTCTTTCTCGGAGATCTACACGCATGTCGAGCGATCCCTCCATCTCTCCCCCTTCCTCCCTCCTCCCCTCTGCCCTCGCTTCCCCAAAGCCACCACTACGCACCATTCGAGAACTTCTCGTCCACGACTTCGGTCCTGCGGGCGGTATCTTCCCTCTCCATGTCACGACCGAATGGCTCGATGTCGTTTCAAGCAACACGGTACTTGTTTACCTGCATCAAATGTTCGTTCTCGCTGCACAACTACATCGTGCGAAGAGAGCGGACTTCGACGACACGATCACCGAATGGATCTGCTACTACTCTCCACACGACCTCATCGAAACTTACTTTCACCTGGTGCAACACAAAGCCAGACGACACCTGGAACTCTCCCCCGACTCCGAGAACGACTAGACGACCGCGCCTTTGCCGCGCGGTTTTTCATTATCCTAAAAACCACCGGATATGCCGATGGTTTTGGAAAATAATGATTCAGCCACGTTCATTTCTTCTATCTCATTTCCAATATCAGAACCTTGCGGCTATTTTTGAAATAAATGTTCTCTTTCCCTTCATTGGAAATTAGAAATTAGGAATTGTCCGACAGAGTCGGATCCCGCCATAGGCGGGAGAAATTTCTTCCCTCTACCCCACCTCCACAATCTCAAGTCCCACTCCTGGTCCGGTTCCAACAACAGCAAGGCGCATACCTTTCTCAATCTTTTTTTCTTTTTTCAGCACACGCAGTGCTTGAACAACAAATGTTTCTCGATCTGTCTTTGGAAGATAAAAAGGCTCTACTCCCCATCCCAACTGTGTTTGTCTCATTTTTATTTTTAAGGAAGTTCCCAAAAAAAGAGAAATCTCCGGATGAGCCATGAGCACGGTTTCAGACCAAGGGGCAAGATCCACAGAACCAAGAACACCATCAATATGTCCTCCTAATGCCAAAATTTTTATAGCGTGCGCGATACTGGCCTCCTTATTCTCCGGACGATCTGCGAGTAAAGGCACATCGTCAAATGGTGAGGATTCAGCTTCCAAAACAATTTTCCGCATCATTTGAACTGATTCTAAAGGATACTTTCCATTCGCTGTCTCTCCCGAAAGCATCACCGCGCTTGCATGATCAAACACCGCGTTGGCCACATCAGACACTTCTGCACGCGTAGGCCTAGGGTTTACGATCATGGAATTGAGCATTTGCGTTGCCACAACCACAGGCTTTCCTGCACGACGACATTTTTCCACCATGATCTTTTGATACTCCGGTACTTTTTCCGCCGGAATCTCGATTCCTAAATCTCCACGCGCGATCATCACCCCATCTGCTTCTTTAAGGATTGCTTCAAAATCTTGAAGCGCTCCTTTTTTCTCAATCTTCACTATGATGCGTGGAGTCACGTCACCTGATTTTTTCGCTTGCTTTATGACACGACGCAAAGCTTTTACATCTTCTGCACTTGTGACAAACGACAGCGCCACCCATTCCAACTCTTCTTCGAGTACAAACTTTACATCTTCCAAATCTTTCTCCGTAAGAGAAGAAATGGATAACACCGTATCGGGGAAATTTAATCCTTTGTGTGATGTCACAATCCCACTATTTTGCACACGCGCATACACGCGTTCTCCCACTACTTTTTTCACCATAACTTCCACAAGCCCATCATCCATCAAAATGCGATGTTTGGGTTTCACCTCTCTGGCCAATCGCGCATAGGTAACGGGCAATACATTTTTGAGTCCATGCGTTTGCGTGTGGGACATAAGGATCACTTCTTCTCCCGCCTGCAAGTGCACTCCTTCTTTCGGTAGTTCTCCCAGACGAATTTTGGGGCCTTGAAGATCGCCAATAATTGGCACGATCTCTCCTGCTTCCCTAGCCGCCATACGAATAAGACGAATGAGCTCGTGATGATCTTTATGTGTGCCGTGGGACAGATTAAGCCGCGCGACATTCATCCCGGCGCGCATCATCGCAACTAAGAGAGCACGGTCATGACTCGCCGGCCCGATCGTACAAATTATTTTTGTGTGTTTCATAAAAAATAGATGTAGGGGTCAATGGCTGTTGACCCTTATTGTGAAAAAATCAAAGGTTAAACAATGATAGAGGAACGCAAACCATAGTACCCAACAAAATTGCTAGGGCCATTTCCACCCAAGCGCACCCGCCCGTCGTCACAATCATAGAGCATACATGGCACATGAGCGTCAGAAAGAAAAAAAGCCCCTGTAAGATAACAACCGACTTCTGTTCTTTGGTTATTAAAGGCATCATCCAGAGGTTTTCTGGTTTCTGTAAAATGTGTCATAAAAGCCATGAGCCCATCTTCGGGAGTCAAACCTGTTTCACCATGATAAGGAGAATTTCGATTGTCTTGAGCTTTCTGAAGAATAGAAAAATAGTCTTCAGCTGTTTTACCTGCTTCAAGGTGGGGACGAGGCGTTTCTTCTCCTTGGGTTGTCCCTTGGCTTTTACGGGAAATGGGAGCAAAACCTGGAGAATCTGGGTTTGATGGATCAGAGGGCTGAAAAAGATGGACCACCCAACCCGGGAAAGAAGAATCAGGATTATCTTGTTGTTTTTTAAGAATTTGGATCTTTGTTTTTCCTTGATGATTATTTTTGTCAAAAGACTTGGGATGATAGATGAGTTCTGAAAAAAAATCGCCTACATCTGCTCTAGGGTACGCTGATGATATCCAGAGTGGATATGAACCAAAGTATTTTGTATCTTTTGTGTGAGCAAAAAGGAATTGTTCAAAAATTTCTCGAAGAGAGTCAAGACTCATCCCAAAGGGAACAAGAAGGAGTTTGGTAAAACCTTGTTCGTGTTTTGTCTCGAGAGTCTCACGGCGTTCAAAAAGACGATCAGCGATTTGTTCCAAGGTGGGGATGGAGTAGGTGTTGCCATCTATTCCAATGATCGCTCCATCTTTGAGAACACCTACTTGTTCAAGAAGGGCGACTTGGGAATCGTATTGTTCGCGAAGATGATAAAACTCTTCGGCGTACTCACGAGCTTCAGAAAGTTTTTCTCTCATGGGCTCTCCGTTTTTAAGCAAATACTCAAAGCGTTCAAGAAGGGTGGCAAGTCGCTCAAGGTCTGGAATGGAAAGATGCTCTGCAGCCTCACGGAGAGCATCTGGTTTGGTGAGGGATTCTCTCGAAATGTCATGAGCCTTGGCGAAATCAATAATCTCTTGTCGCAGAGTTTCAAAATGCGCACGATGTTGTTCAGGTAAAGAATCACGGACACTTGAAGAAGAAGCGAGGATGGCTTCGTGGAGAGTAGTAGAGGGAACAAATTCTGGAGATGGTCGAGTAAGGGACATAAGCATCGAGGATTAAACCACCACCGAGGAACGGATGCCTGTATTATCGTCGTAAAAACGGGGGCCACACGTGTTAAAGCTTATGTCCTGATGAACATGACTCCAATACACGCTTGGCACATGAGCGGACCATCGAAAAAAAGCTCTCACAAGAAGAGTCTTCATATTTTTACCATCAGAATAATCAAGAGTTTCTCCTGTTTCTATGAGGTGAGTCATAAAAGTCATGATCCAGTCTTCGGGAGTCAAACCAGATTCTTGGTGGTAAGAGGTATCTGGATTTTGCCCATTTGCTTCAAAAATTTGGAGACATTCTTCAGAAGTTTTCCCTGTTTCTATGTCAAAACGACGAACAATATCTCCATACATACGCCCCTCCCCTTTTCTTCGTAAAGAAACAAAACCTTTAGAATTCGTATCTGTGGGATCTGAAGGTTGAAAGAGATGAACAGTCCAACCTGGGAAAAAATCGGGATTACCTTGCTGCTCTCTAAGGATCTGACGTTTGGTTTGACCCTGATGTTTTGTTTGATGAAAAGATCGAGGATTATAAACAAGATATGGAGTGATTTCAGCATCAGATCCCGTATACTGTGCTAATGCACTAAAGGGAACGGTGTTCTGTTTATACTTCGGATGGGTTTGTTTATAGGTGAGAAGAAATTGTTCAAAGATGGGAAAAAGGCTATCAAGGCTCATGCCAAAGGGAACGAGAAGAAGTTTGGTAAAGCCTTGGTCATGCTTGGTGGAAAGTTCTTCCTTACGTTCATAAAGACGCTTCGCTATCTGTTCGAGGGTTGGGATGGGATAGGTATTTCCGTCTATGCCTATGATTGCTCCTTCTTTGAGAATACCTACTTGTTCAAGAAGAGTGACTTGAGAAGTGTATTGTTCGGTGAGATGGTAAAGACGTTCGGTTTCTTGAAGATGTTCGGGGAACTCTTCTTTCTTAGGTTCATGGTGAACAAGAAGATACTCAAAGCGTTCAAGAAGATCGGCAAGTTGTTTGAGATCTGGAGTGGAGAGTTTGCTCGCAGCCTCACGGAGAGCATCGGGTTTGGCGAGAGCGTCTTTGGGAATCTCGTGAGCTTTTGCAAAATCAATAATCTCTTGTCGTAGAGTTTCAAAATGCGCGCGATGTTGTTCAGGGAGAGAATCGCGGATACTTGAAGAAGAAGCAAGGATGGCTTCGTGAAGAGTGATAGGGGGAGTGGATTCATCCCTCCTTTCGCGAAAGGAGGGATCTGAAGTTGATCGGAAAAGAGACATACGTTACAAATCTGTCGGATATTCTTGAAGGGTCACGATGACATCACGCTCACTTCCCGATCTCCACACACGCATGGTGATTTCATCTCCTGGCGCAAAACGGTAAATCAAATCGCCTAAAGGATTTTCTTCAGTCACCAACTCTCCATTCAAAGACAAAATCACATCTCCTTCTTGAAATCCTGCTTCTCCGGCCGGACTATTGGCAAACACGGCAATCCCCTCCTCACTGCGAATCACCAAAGCGCCTTGCGTTTGGGTGATTTCAAGCTCGGCAGCAATTTCCTCATTGAGTATGGTGTAATGCACTCCAAGCCAAGGACGGACAACATGGCCATACGCTTGCACATCAGAAACCGTCTTTTTGACATCATTGATGGGAATGGCAAAACCAATGGATTCTCCCTCGGAACTGATCGCGGTATTCACTCCCACCACCTCGCCGAGCAAATTGATAAGCGGCCCGCCGGAATTTCCCGGGTTAATGGCCGCGTCTGTTTGAATCGCATGACGAATGACCGAATTAGATCCATCATAGTCATAAGCAACGACCGAACGATCAAGACCGGATATTACCCCTTTGGTCACGGTATTTTCAAACTCGGAAAGGCTGTTGCCGATCGCGATCACCGTCTGCCCGGGAACAACCACATCAGAATCTCCAAAACTGACCGGAGTATATCCTTCCCCTTCTACATCCAAAATCGCAATATCTTGAAAAGGATCCCTGGCAATCACAGTTGCAGATAATTCTTGTCCATCATTCATGACAACTGTATACACAGCATCGGGATCGGAGACGACGTGGTTGTTAGTGACGATATATCCATCTTGGGTTACAAAAAATCCTGTACCTCCGCCTACCTCAATAAGCATATCATCCGAGGAAGAATCAGGGGTGACCTCATACCCATAGGGAGAGAAAAAACCAAACTCATCGGAAATCCAAACGTCTTGTTGTTCTTTTTTAATCACAATACTCACGACCGATGGGGCCACACGCTCCACAACCGCAATCGTTGCGCTTTCTTCTTCGATGAGTTCAATGATTTTGGAATCCAACTCTTCGGAAGTGAGCTCAATGGTTCCTTTTTCAAAAGACAGCCACTCATCTGCCTGCAAAAGCCCAGTAAGCGTCAGGGCAAGGATTGATCCCACAACGGCTCCGATCAGGGCAGAAAAAGCCATTCCCACAATAAAGAGGGTTTGAACAAAATGTTTTGGAAGTTCCATAGTAAAAAAATTTCTATTTTTTTCCTCCGCGTCCTTTGCGATGGGAGGAGAGTTTCTTTGGTACTAAAGACAATAATTCTTTTTGAAAGGTCTGCACATCTTCAAACGAACGGTAGACGGAAGCAAAACGGATATAGGCAACCGAGTCAAAGGTCTTCAAATGTTTCATCACAATCTCACCGATTTCTTTACTCGTAAGTTGAGTGCGTTCTTTGCGCTGAATATCGCGTTCGATTTTGCGAATCAACTGTTCAAAAGCAGTATCAGTATACGGACGCTTTTCGAGTGCTCTGGCGATCCCTCGAGAAAGTTTATCACGAGAATAATTTTCTCGTCTGCCATCTCGTTTCACCACGGTGATATCCAAAAGCTCCACTTCTTCCAAGGTGGAAAAACGAAATCCACATTTTTCACATTCACGACGACGGCGCACACTGGCGCCATCAGTGGAGATACGTGAATCCACAACCTTACTGTCTTCAAAATGACAAATCGGGCAATGCATAAGATGAGCCTATTATAGCCCATGAGGGAAGGTTTCCCCAAATAAAAATCCACAAATATCGCAATAGTTTCTTTTTGACAAAATCTGTAGAAAATGGGAAGTTCTTCTTGGTTTTGTTCTTTTTATTTTTTGTGAGGGGACATGACTTTCTTTATTTCAAAGAAAGTGACTTCCCCTCATAACCCCATCAGCACCGAGGGGTACAAAGGTGCTGGTACATCGCGAGGTGCTCTCATGGCAATCTTCGACCGCGGGACCAAGTCCCTGTTCCTCACCACCCTCGACATTCGCTACGGCTATATCTATGTGGAGGGCTATGATCGGATCTTTGTGGCCACCGTCGCTCAGGCGGATGCTACTCTCGCTGAAGCTCTCGAAAAAAATATTCTGGCTGAGTATGAGGCTCGGCTGATCCGAGAAGCTGTCCAAGCAGCCGGCATTCTTCCGACCATGGACGAAGTCTCCGCCCGCATCATGGCCTACAAGATCCCCAAGGACTTCGTGCCTGCCCATGGATTCAAACTTTGTACGGAATGCCCCAATCCTCTCCCTCATGGATACATCCACAGGGAAGACAACGGGCAACGGTTCGCCGATTTCCGCTTCGACCACAAGAACGAGGGCATCACCATGTGTGTGGATCTTGTGCGAGGGGACAAGCTTCATGTCCTTGATGCCATCCACATCTGCCAGCAAATCGCCGCCTCCCCTCTGCCTGTAGATCAGAAGGCCTACAGGCTTGCTGTGGAACACACGGGTCCCGAAACCTTCCTGAAGATCATGGAAGAAATTTCCCGCGATCTTCTCGATTTCCTCAAAGAGGAAAGGGGGGAATAGAAAAGGGGCACCCCGCACACTCCTTCATCACGCGCTGATCGGCCCCTATGCGATCAGCTTCTCCTTATACACATCACCTTTTGGTGCTGATAAGAAGAAAAACATCCTGCTTTTTTGCGGGATGTTTTTGTTGTCATGAAACCTTACATCATTTTCTTTCGGATAAACGCGGGGATTTCAATTTCATCTTCTTGAGAGGGTGGAGCAATAGGAGCAGGAGGAGCCATGGGTCGAGGCGCTGGCCTTGTCATAGGCTGTTCTTTGATTATGGGCATGGACTGACGAGGAAATGGTTTTGGAGTATAGGTGGACTTTTTCGGACGTTCTTCCTCATCGCGCACACGCAGCATAGAAGGAGGTGTCCAGGTTCCTTGAGCCTGCACTTCCACGGCTCCAGGAGCTGTTGCGCGACGCTCGCGACTATCAAATCCGGTTGCCACAACTGTAATGCGAACTTCTTCGTCCATATCTTCATCAATCGCAGCTCCAAAAATAACACGCGCATCTTCATCAGATGAACCTGTAATGATTTTGGCAGCTTCTGCCACTTCATGCATACCTAGGTTCAAACCACCAGTAATCGTAAAAAGAATGCCTTTAGCCCCATCAATCGAGAGTTCTAAAAGCGGACTGGCAATCGCCTGCTTAGCAGCCTCTACCGCACGATTATCTCCACTGGCTTTTCCAATACCCATAAGCGCAGAACCAGAGTTTTCCATGATCGCTTTTACGTCTGCATAATCTACATTGATAAGCCCGGGCACAGTAATGAGTTCGGCAATTCCTTGAACACCTTGACGCAAAACATCATCAACAACCGTAAACGCTTGAATCAAGGATGTTTTTTTATCAATAATTTGTAAGACGCGATCATTAGGAATAGTAATGATTGCATCCACATGTTGCATTAAACGGTCAAACCCCTCCTCAGCAATACGGCGGCGTTGAGCGCCTTCAAATGAAAATGGTTTGGTGACAACCGCAACAGTGAGAGCGCCCATATCTTTGGCAATCTTTGCAACTTCTGGAATAGCGCCTGTTCCGGTTCCGCCACCAAGTCCGCAAGTCAAAAATACCATATCTGCCCCATTGAGCGCTTCGCGAATTTCATTTTGATTTTCTTCTGCCGCGCGTTGACCAATATCTGGATTCATCCCTGCACCAAGCCCACGTGTCAGTGTTTTTCCAATCGCAATTTTTTTCCCAGCAAGATTTTGATTGAGTGCTTGAACATCGGTGTTCACAGCAATAAAATCCACACCCTTGATATTGTCATGGATCATGCGATTAAGCGCCGCGCCACCACCGCCACCGATCCCGATGACTTTGATCTTTGCGAACGTTTCGATTTCCGGTTTTACTTGTGCCATAGATGTGAGCACGTTATGTGTTCAAAAAAAACGTGCTTGAACTCAAAAATAGGTTATCATCACTGTACTGACGCCATTTGTGGACTGTCAAGGAAATTACATGACACTTTTAGTGTTCAACTTAAAAAAGATCGCTTAAATCAAATCAAAAACAGACGACTTCAGTCATCTGTTTGTTATCCACACTTTGAAATAGATTCTACGGACGCAGAGAAGAAAAAATCTTTTTGACCATGTCTCCCACACGATTGAGATGTTTTACATTTTTGAGCATTCCACCGATTCCCTTCTGACTTTCTCCGCGAATTTGTTTCCCCCAAAGCACTAATCCTATGGCTGTGGTCATGCCGGGATCAGAAACCCGATCAATGACCGAAGTAATCCCAATGGGGATCCCTAAGGAAACAGGGAGACGGAGTGTTTGCTTTGCGACTTCTAAAATACCTGCAAGCTTTGCCCCACCGCCTGTCAAAATAACACCCGAGGGAAGCATTCCTGAACGACCTGCTTTCTCAAGCTCCTGATCCACATGTTCAAAAATCTCCTGCACGCGCGCTTCGACAATATCAGACACAAACCTGCGACCCACCATTTCTTCCTCAAGCGCACCCAATTCAGCCAAATTGATCATGTCTTTTTTGGAAACATCTTCGGAAGAAGCATTGGCATAACGCAATTTGACTTGTTCAGCGACTTCGATTGACGTACGCAGTCCGATCGCAATATCCGAAGTAATATGATCGCTTCCCATGGGGAGCACAGCGGTATGCAAAATGTCTCCCTCCTCAAACACAACTAAACTTGTTGTAGAAGCGCCAATATTCACTACACAAACTCCTAAATCTTTTTGACGATCCGTCACCACACTTTCCGATGTTGCTAAAATGGAAAACACCACATCCTCGATATCTAACCCTGTCCGATACACACATTTGGTCAAATTTTTAATTTGAGAGCTCAATCCCTGAATAATCAAGGCGTCTACTTCCAAACGAATCCCATTCATGCCCACAGGATCCTTGACCCCATGTTGCCCGTCCACAATAAAACTTTTTGGAATCACGTGAAGAATTTCATAATTAGTGGGTGTGGCAACGGTACGCGCCGCCTCAATAGCTCGCTCCACGTCCTCATCACGAATCTCCCCATCATGCCGCGCAACCCCAATCACTCCACGGCTTTCTTGAGAAATAATGTGGCTTCCACTAATCCCCACCCAAGCACCGTGTAAAGGTAGCCCTGTAATGCGTTCTGCTTGTTCCAATGCTTTGGATACCGAAGCAACTGCATCCTCCAAATTGGTGATGGTTCCTTTATGAATCCCACAAGATGGGGATTCCACGGCTCCGATCATGTGGATTTGCTCCTTGCCATCAGGAGAAGGTAAGGATTTTCCTACAGCCACACGAATAGTGTGAGAGCCAATATCAAGACCTATGTAAATATCTTCAGACATACCTATCATTTAGTGCTTTCAGTATACCGATTTCATAAATGTAAAAATAGGGGCAAAAGATAGGGCCAAAAAATAATGCCTCCAATGATCGCTGCAAAGATAGATACAAGAAGTACAACACCAGCCATCATATCCTTCATGTCTTTAATGGCCGGATGAAGGCGAGGACGAAATGTATCCACAATGCGCTCAAAAACGCTATTTAAAAGTTCTAACACGAGCACGGCTCCGATGAGTAAAAGTAATACCACCCAGGCCCAAGGCGAAACTTGCAATCCCCATGCCACTAAAACCACCACGATTGCCACGGAAACTTGCAAACGAAAACTTTGCTCGGTTCCAAGCACAGTCCAGATCCCACACAGGGCATGATGAAAGCTTTTCCATAATTGTCGCAAATAAATCATAGAGGGTAAAAAATGCCCGCGCGGGCAAGAATAGCTTTTTGGGAAATGATCATTTGCGCAAGTTTCCGATCTGTGGGATGGGTTCTTCCTTGAAGATGTAAAACTCCATGGGCAAGAAGAAAAGCAATTTCATTTTTGAGATTGCTCTTTTTTTCTTTTGCTTGTTTTGCTATCTGCGAATAACACAGAAGAATTTCTCCTACGATCTCTTCTTTTTTCCACTTACACCGTTCTAACAAAGGAAAAGTGAGAATATCAGACACATGGTCATCTCCACGATACTCTTTGGTGAGCGCGCGCATGCGAGGAGTAGAGATAAAAGCCACAGACACAACTCCCTGAAAAGACTTTCCCAATTCCTGATCCACTCCACGTGCCAGACACTCCAGCCAACGACCCGAAAGTCGTTGCCCTCCACGAAGCTCCTCTTGTTGAACATCAAAGATGATCACAGGGAATAAAGCGTATTAAGCATCATATAAAACGTCTGGACATAATCGAGCGTTCCTTTGATCCCCACATCATAGACAAGTTCGTAGGCCTGACTTCCCACTTCAAAAACAGCGGTCTGTTGATCTTCGGTCATGATCGCACGATGTCCTTGTTTGGTCGTCATCTCATATTGATCTTCGGCTTTCACTGTCAGGCGCGCATCAAATGTTTCAGAAATTTTTTGAAAAACAAACATCTCCCCTGTGGTGGCACTTAAACGAATCAGACTTTCTTCTTCTTTTACTATCCATCCTTTTGGTACAAGAATGTGAAGTCCTCCCTCTTGCCAATCAAAAACTTCTACGATTGCGGTTTCGCGAAGGGTGGAGGGGGAAAGACTATTAGGTGCATAGCCATGAAAGACTTCATTGCCATCCAAAAATCCGTCACGATCCGTATCGGGCAAACTGACATCAGTTCCATAAATCAGACGTTCCTCCACATTTGTGAGCCCATCGCTATCTGCGTCCTGGCCGGGAACCGCCTCGGTCTCAAACACATCAGCAGGAGAAAGGTCTTCTTCTGCGGGTGGATATCTCTCTTCCAAATCAGTCGTAGTATCAACGGGAGATAGGACCTGCTCAACCTGTGGTTTTGTGACAACCTGGGTTGCAACCGGACGGTTGAGATAGAGAATGCCACCTGCAATCGCAAGAGCGAGAATAAAAATACCGCCTGCCAATAATACCCAGGGGTTTACTAAAGATTTTTTCTTGCTGGAAAGAGAAGTTGAAAATTTTTTAGGAAGAACTGCTTGAGGTTTTGGGACGGTGGGAAGAACAACCGGAACAGATGCTTTTTTAGCTGGCTCTGGAATATGTGCCTGCACAGCCGCTCCGTGTCGATACGATTCGGGCATGGTAAAAATCACCACAGATTCTTCTTTAGGTTGTGTGGGAGAAGAAGGGAGTTGAATCGTGGAAGGATTTTGTTCAGGCATAGTTTATTCAACCGAAGGAAGTTCGAGTAATTTTCCAAGGCCATTGGGATCATATCCACCGGCAATTTCCACTCCATCTTCATATCCATCATCATCACTGTCTTTGGATAAAGGATTGGTGTGATACACATTTACTTCTTCATAATCATAAAGTTCATCGCGATCCGTATCAGAACTGCGCGGACTGGTTCCCAAGGTTTCTTCTTCTTCATCGGTCAAACCATCTTTGTCCGTATCCACCACAATAGGCTCTTCTTCCACAACAGGATCCTCTTCTGTGACAGGATCAGTTATTTGTTGCACAGGTTCTTGCGTTACAATAGCGGGAACAACGGATTCGCGTGCAGACAATACATAATAAGAAATAAAACCCGCAGCCGCGACAATAACAACAGCACCGACAATAAAAAGAGCGATCTTTCCCGTGCTCATACGAGGCCCAGAAGAAATCGGAGGTGATGTGACAGGAGAAGGAGCTGGAGAAGAGGTAAGTGGTGAAGAAGTTGGAGGAGCTACGCTTGGAGTCACGGACTGATCCGTGTTCTCAAACATATCTTCCGGCTCGTGAGGAGTGATGGCATCAAACATAAAAATGATTTGTAAGGGTGAGATTCCCTCGCCCATGGTTATTGTATCATGTGTTAAAGTTTTCCTGTGCCCAAAGGATTATATCCACCCACCACTTCTTGCCCATCTGTATATCCATCTCCATCACTGTCTGTATCTAAAGGATCGGTTTCATATTCAAAAATTTCTTCAAAGTCGCTGAGTCCATCATCGTCTGTATCTTTATCTGTATCGCTTGTCCCATGTACCCGTTCGATCTCTTCATCCACATCATCCATATCACGATCCCCTATGCCTACTGCTTCTAAACATCCTCCCAAACGCAGCTCATGTGTGATGACCGCGCAAACTTCTGGATTGCGCGCAGCAACGGCTGTTTCGATTGTCAGGCGATCCATGCAAACTTCCACTTCATAATACTCCTCACAATTTTCACGAGTCACTAATTTTTCTGTAATCGCCCTTTCACAGGCAATGGCTTTTTGTTCATCACGCATTTGTTCACAATAAACCATGTCCTGATTTTTTGCAGCCAGCCGTTGGTTCATTTCGTCCCAACAGGTATTTTTTGATGTCGCCTCCACGATCCCTTCACAAAACTCTGGATCCAAACACGCACGCGCGGTAGACCACAAACAATTATCTCGCGCGTCTCCTTCCAATACATCACAAACAACTGCCTCTCCCGTTGCTTGCGCTTGAGTCTCGGCAATTTGTTGGCGACAATTCTCGGGATTAGCTGCACTCTCACAAGACTCCATGGATGCGCTCACTGAATCTAAAAGAGTTTGAGTCGTGTCTGAAGACTGCCAACTGCCCACGAGCATCACAGCTGCAATAATGCACCCAATCCCTAACACAAGAGCTCCACCAATAAGCGTTATGGTTTTCCAAGGCAGAGATGAGAGTCGAGAGGAAAAAATAAATGGATTCATACATTATTCTAGCGGACAATATTGAAGTTGAAGATTGCTAACTTCGACCGTGCCTTCTCCATAAAATTCAAGACGCAGAGGAATAGTAAACGTTTCAGGTTCACATTCAAAACCATCAGGGAACGGCAAGGTAATATTGCGTCCACTTCCAACTGAACCTGTGGTCGTGATCGTCGTGCCATCAGCATCAGTAATCCATGTGGCCTTGGCACCGAGAATGCTATCAATCACGGCCTCATACATGGCTTCGATCTCGTCGGAGGTAGTGCCGGAGAATGCATAAGAACCTAAAGTACAATCTTCCGCATCTGTAATATCATCCCAGACACATTCTTCATCAGAGACATGAGTCATGTACCCGACAAGAGAAGATGTGGGAGATCCGATAGTGACTGTGTACACTTCAAACTCTTCGTGTTGCGCATCCATGAGCAGATCTTTTATCTCAACAACACAAGCTAAGTATCCTGTGTAATCGTCTCCTCCATAGGTATAAGTAAAATCACCGCTTGTGCAATAATCAAGATCAAAATCACCACCTATGTAATCTTGATAATGCATGGTGGGCTGACCGTCGGAAAGTAGAATGATAATTTTTACATCTGCAGTGGAGGTCTGAAGTAAACTCGACGCGTATCTCACCCCCGAAAAAGTCGGAGTTCCACCACCTGTACAACCTATATAATCCGAGGCAATTGCTAAGAGCGTATTCTCTTCGTTCTCATCCACCAATACACTGTCAATTTTTGCTCCTTCCCCTGCATAAGGATTTGATGCGTCTGCACACACATAGGTTGAATCATCAAAAGCGGAAGAGAAAGAAACCAAACCTATTTGTAGGGTCGAGTCTGCTTCGGACGCATAGGCGTCAAATAATTCGGAAATAGAAGTGCTTAATGTCTCTGAAATGACTTCAATGTAAGAATCTCCTTCTGTTGTAAGGCCGGTCATACTGCTTGATAAATCCGTCACAAACACCACGTCTACATCCGGCGCTACGACACCACTTGTATCAATATCTGCGGTGATCGCTTGACCGATCGAGCAGCCAGGCAAAATCACGGTTCCGTTATCCGGAGTAGAGCCTGAGAAATAACTATACAATTCCAAAGAAGATTGTGCTTGTGCTCCGGAAAGTTCGCTTTGAATTTGAAGGGAAGCCGACTCATAGGTAAACGGGCAAGAGGATTGACAATCACTCGCACAGACAGGCGCTACACAATCTGCGCTGTCTGCACAATCTTGATAATCCGCATGGGTCGTCGCAGCGTTCACTGTGCAATGCTCGCCATTGTCCTCTCCGCCATTACAGACACCGACCTCCAAACAAGTATACCCGCTTGCAACTGTTCCCACTTCCGCCGCACCACAAGATGTACTCACTCCGCGAACACCTGCATCAAAATAATAATAAGGAATCACGCTTCCATCACAGAGTTCGTCTCCATTGATCACCTCATCTCCACAATAAGAACCTGTGCGTGTCATGTATTCACAGGTTGTGGTGCAATACTGACAGGTGCTGTCATAGGCGGCTGTGCACACCGAACCATTTCCTGATCCACGATCACAAGACTCGATGCCTGTATACACAAAATCGTCTCCGCAGGTATTAAACTCACAGGTATTCAAACAAGCATCGTTATTACTATCATTGCCATCATCACAAATTTCATCTCCTTCTAAAATACCATTGCCACATTGTTGATCTCCTGTGACACAAGCAGACCATGTGTCCCAGCCACAAGTGCTTCCACAGGTGCGATAGCGATATTGTTGATATCCGTCCGCATCAAGTACACAGGCTTCTCTGGATGTTGTCGCCTCACAGGTTCCGGTCGCACAGTCGCTGTCTTGACTGCAGGCGCTCCAATCAGAACAAAGTCCTTCCTCCCATGCTTCATATTCTCCGTCACATTCTTCACTTCCGTTTACAATCAAATCTCCGCATGAAGGTCCGGGGGCTGTGCAATCAAACTCACAACTTTGCGCAATACTCGAAACATATTGTCCATTGGATGCCGGACTTGTCGAAGTGATCGCGCAATGCGCATAGGTCCAACTTGAAGTGTCTGCCTTCACCGTGCTCCAAGTACTTGTGGTTCCACAATCACATTCTTCTCCACTTGCCAGATATCCATCTCCGCAATAAAAATCTCCTGCCGTGGTGCAAAGTTCGCCACAATGACCATAGGTGCCGTTGAGTTCACCGTCGTCACAAACTTCGGTGCCTTCCACTATACCATTGCCACAGGAGTAAGGTTCACAGACTGCTCCTGCAGCCTCGGCTTCAGCCTCCGTTTGATATCCTGAATCTGTTGAAGTAATTCCGTCTCCACAATCCTCACAGGTTGTATTGATAAGACCAGCAACACCATCCGAAGTGGTGCAGGAAATGGCTGTGGTATCCCCAGTCTCACAATCTTCTGTTGTGGCATCTATAATTCCATCTCCGCAAATCGCCGAAGTGCCCAAGGTTCCCCCATCACAGAAAGTGGAAGCAACAACAAATCCATCTTGGACTGTGCCTGAATACCCCTTTCCTGTTCCATATTCATATTCCACCACCAAATCCGCATAATCTGTGAGATCAATATCAAGATCATATGCCCAAGCTCCACCGTTATACTCAAGTTGTGCGTAAAGCTCATAGGCAAGTCCGCCCAAAGATCGGTACGCATACACATGAGATTGTGCTGGGCACATAAATAATCCCGCATCCCCGTTCCAGCAAGAAACCTCGTCATATCCATCGGTTGTACAGTTATAAAAATCATTGACCGGATCAGTGGGTAGGGTCTCGCCGATCGTATTGCTTAATTCCGCATTCCAAGACGGCCAAGTGCTCACGGTGTAAGAAGGAATAAAAGAACCTGTGGTGATCGTGGCCACTGCCTCCACACATTCCTCGGTTCCGGGACAATCATCATCCTCACCGCACGCTTGATCAGTTGTGACTTCACAATGCCTATTATCTTCTCCATAGGTAGTGAAAATTCCTTCCATGGCAGCGACATCGCGCACACGCAACGTATCGCGTTGTAATTTTGCTTTTTCACTATCGCAAAGGGGTGACTTGCTTGCCGCAAGACCGCAATCCGCATCACTGGTACATTCGCTTTGAGTGATGGAACAAAGGGAACTTCCATCCTCCCCCACTTCACATGTTTCTAAACAATCTCCATCCCAAGCGCAAGACACATAACTCCCATCTGTTTTTTGTACATACGTGCCTGTGGTAACCGAACAAAGATTGATATCTGAAACCACGTCGCTATTAGCGTTAAAAGAAAGGCTTTCTAAAATACGTGTAAAAATTTCTTGGGATTCTTCGGACGCATCTTCGTTATAGGACACGACATAGATGTTTGGGTAAATCGTCGTGCTGCTTTGATTGGCTGCAAGAATATAGGTCGTGGTGTCTTCGGTTGCTGCCACATACCCGTCTACCAGGGTAGGTGAAGTAGAACCTTCAAACCCTTGATCCTCATACCAATCCTCTGGCGAAAAATAGTCTTCATTTTTGACCACTCGGAATCCGATTGCATCCCGACTTCCTTCCACTTGGAAAATCAATTCTTTCAAAATGTCTGTGGAGATCGAGGTAACGGTAATGGGATCTCCATCACTGTCTCCAATCATTGGTAAATCATCGCTTATTCCCTCTGCATCAAAGTCGCGACAATAGGTGAAAGAAAAGTTGGTGGAAGTTTCTTGATAAATTGAAGACCCACTTGAAACCCAAGGATTTTCGCAAAGGAAAATGCGTACAGGCAGCTGACCTGAAACCGATTCACCCACGGTTCCTCCAGAGGAATCAACCGTGATGGTTGCCTGCGCGATGACGGTCTCATTACCGTTTTGTCCTTCTGCCACAACCGAAGCCTCGTCAGTTTGCAAAGCATCTTGTGTAACGGTAAGAACGGTTGCTGTTGTGTCTGAACTTGCCCATCCGAAACTCCAACTATAACCAGACGTTGGAATAATTTCTTGTTGTGTTCCCCCACGCACAGTATAAGCAATTGTGGTAAAAAGATGTTCTTCTCCAATTTCAGAAAAATACTGCTCACTTGCATCTTCATAAGAAGCAGCTGTGATATTTCCTGTATCATGCACAACAACTTCATCTACCTCGCAAATTTCACTCCCTATGGTAAACGTAGGTGTGATAAAAGAACTGATTGCTAGTCCTACGCCATTTTCACTCAACACTCCTTCGTCTATGTCATCTTGCACATCCGTGTCACCAATAATCACGAGTTGATAGATTCCGCTTTGTAAAAGATCAGTGTAGTCAAAAGAAACGCGGTACCGACCATCTTCAATCCTTGATACGTGATAGTCGACTGGTACTACACATGCGCTAGAAAGCGCGTGCACGTCCATTCCAAACCAAGACCCGACCGTACGCACCACCCACTGCCAGGCGCGCACAAAGATGCTGCGAGGTGTGGTATCTGCATAAGCAATATCATAATAATCTGTGGGACAAATCGTGCCTGTATATTCCAAATAAAGCATGGGGTCATATTCTTCCGGATCAATCACGCCATCTCCATCTTGATCCACGCTTTGATTCAAGGAATTGAGATCAACATTTTGGGAAAACTCAACCCAAACGGCAGAGTTGCGGCACACATCAGTGCCTGTAGGGTAATACGCGCCCGAAGTCATGCGTTCAAAACAACACCCTCCGGTGCCACATCCATACGCAAGTGTAGGAGCGCCACAAGCTGCATCAGTTTCACATGCACATTGCACCCCGTAAATCCCCTCACCTGTTTCTCCATCTACAGAAGTAGAAATCAAAGAAAATGCTATGTGGGTTTCTGGGTCCACGGAAGCTGGGGCTGTTTCCGCAATTTCCGCCACTCCATAGGCTCCGGTCGCAAATGTATCACTGACATCAACCTCACATTCTTCTCCTGTTTCAATGTCTCCATCTCCACAATAAGAGGCCACGATATAAGTAATCGAAGACCCTTCATCTACACAGGTAGAGGAACATCCATCTCCACTTAGTGTATCTCCGAAATCACAATCTTCCGCATCATTTTCAGTATCTCCGTTATAATCGGTTACATTGTCACCACAACAAGGGGTTATGACGGCTTCGCAAGTTCCAGTTCCGCAATCTGCATCTGAAAGACAATTCACTCCAAAGGATGTGCCGTCAAAACAAGCAAAAACACAAACATTGGCTCCTTCTAAAAGACAAAAAGAAGAACATCCATCTCCACTTGTACTATCACCATCATCACAATCTTCTCCTTCGTCTACATCTCCATCTCCACAAATAGCTATCACCTCGGAAGCAAGAATGGATCCTTCGTGCAAACATAAAGAAGAACATCCATCTCCGTTTATAATATTTCCATCATCACAATCTTCCCCACCAATGGTTGCTGTATAATCTAATGAACCATTTCCGCATGTCACTCTTGCTGCTGTTGATCCTTCATTCAAACAAGAAGCCGAACATCCGCCCCCATCGGTCTGGTCACCATCATCACAATTTTCTCCGGCTTCGGTTAGGCCGTTTCCACAGCAAAGAGTTCCGCTGACCTCACAGGTATCCGTATGTTCGACACAAGTTTCTCCCACTCCTGTACAAACCGTGGTTGCTGTTTCCGCCGTACAGACAGCTCCGCTGATTGAACATGTAAAAGTGGTGCAATCGCTATCTTTCTCACAACTTACCGTACTTGTGCTACAGGTAAACGGACACCCATCTGTCCCCTCCCATAAACAAGACGAGGTACAAGAAGAAGACCCATCACATTCTTCACCACTTTCCACATCTCCATCTCCACAAACCGCATCCTCAATTTGAACAGTTGCTCCTGCGTTCAAACAACTAGCTGTACACCAAGCAGGAATGGCATCACTTAACAATACACTGCCACTCTCAAGCATGGTTGCCACCGTCATAACAGAAGAGGCCCAAGGACTCCATGTGTAAAAACCTGATTGAAGCGCTTGTCCGGAAAGTGAGCAATCGTCCGGAGCGCCATAGGGGACTGCTTCAAAAGATTGACGCTCCCCAATAACCGAGGCAATGGCTTCGACAGGAACAATAGCAATGCGATCGATCGCGCAATACGCGCTTGATGTTTTTGTTTTAAAAATCCAAGAATAATCATCTTCAAAGAAAAGATTTTCTGTGTCTCCAAAGTTGGATCCGGAATCAGAAAGAGCAACACCAAAGGTTGAAGGAATATCTCCGGAAATCCATATGCGATAATAGGTATCTGCAACAAGAGGTATTGCAGAAGGAAGAGTAAGAGAAACCTTGGTTGCACTTGTGGCTGTCACGGTGATATCCGTTCTTTCTGTCATTTCTCCTTGCGCGCAAAGCGCATCTTCACAGGTATACAATTTAATATAAGTGCCACTGAAATACGCGGTGCTCATGTCCTGCGAAAACTCGGCGTACATGGCCGGATTCACACAAGCAGTATCGCAATTGGGGACTTCACTTATAACTTCGGGGTCGCCAAAATTGATGATAAGCTCTCCACTCCCCGAAGGTGTTTCCTCGGCATCAGTCACCGTGGCTTCAATCAGGGCTGGGATCCCCGGGGTGGTTTCGGAAACCGCGGTCACGGTTTGCTCACAAGATGCTGCAATGGTTGCGGGTGTTCCAATCAAAGCGGCTGATGCACTGGAGATCCAAGACAAGGTGTAATCATCACAAGGGACGAGCACACATTCATCACCCTGTGAAATCAGTTGCGCCAAATAAGGAATCGTTTCGGTTGATGTTGCACGATAGGTGGCCGGATTGACATACACATCTTGCACCTCGCAAGGTTCGGTTGAGACAGCGGTTGTAAACTCCCAAACATAATCCTCGGCCATATAGCCTCCTCCCTCAAACACATGTGCTTGAATGCGACCTGCCACTTCCCCTCCTTGAAGCGTCACGCGATAGGTAATGGAAGGATCAAAATCAATGCTGTGATACAAGGTAAATCCATGAGAAAAACGGCCGACGCGATATCCGAGATCTATAATTTCCGCACTATCGCAAGGTTCATCACCATCGTCTATACATTTTTCCACGATGATATTGGTTATGTTGAATGTGGTTGTATCCATGCCCATGTTAAAGGTGGCGCTCATGGGCGCATTGACACAAACAGCTTCCGGTTGACTCCAGCCTTCCCAAGGTGTGGGAGAAATAATGCCTGTTGTTTGGCTGCAAGATTGCACAACCTGTGGAGTTGCCGGAATAATGGCGGTTGTAAATTTGAATGCATAATGCGCGTCCACGGTTGCATCCGAAGGACAAGCGTCCGACGAGCTCGCACAAGACCCGTCATCACAACAAACCTCGGTCATATCGCAAAGCGCACTATCTTCACGACAATCTCCTACGGTAAAATTCAAAGAATTGCTTTCCTCACCTGTTTGAGCGAGGGCCGAAACCGGACCGGTTTGCGCAAGGTCAGGCACTTTTACATCCAAAATTTCATCTGCGTCCCATGAAGTATAGTCCGTACTTGTCACATATTGCCCGTTATAAAACACGACTGTTCCCTCCAGGTTTCCAAGATTTTCTCCCACCACATCTACCTGGGTTCCCAAAGGACCGGAATCAGGATCAAGGGAACAAATGGCTGGGCCGGGATCACCGCTCACGACCACAAAATCCACAGGCTCGGATACGGCAGTATCCCCACGAACCACATGCACTTCAAACGCGCCGGTTGAAAGAGCTGCTCCTGTGGTATAGCTCTCCGGAACCTTAATAGTGATCATGGTGTCGGTCCAATATTCTCCTCCGCACTCTTCGGGAAAATCTGCATCACCATAGGCATAATAATCTCCATAATCCCCATCGGTGCGATCAGTGAAATACACAACCCCTTCGGTATCTCCAAAATCTGTTCCATATATAGTGACATATTGACCAGGTGGCCCCCAGTTCATCTTGTCTTCACACGATCCTGTGCCACAATCTTCCAAACTATCTGTGCAATAGAGTCCATCATTAGCACCACCCACACAAGCAGCCCAACCTGTATCCACATAAGAAATGACTGGAACGGTTTCGGTGGTGGTCGCCACAGTGAGTTCTAATTCATTGGAACCTTGGCGGATGGATTCACATTCTCCCCCGTCAGTTCCGCAATCTATATCCTCACTACAAGCAGTAAGGGTTTCGCTGCACTGACCGCTTATACAAGATTCACTTGTGGTCGTGTCACAATCTGCATCTTCTACACACAGAGTTCCTGAATCTTCACAATAATAATCTCCGGCAAAAACTTGTACATCATAATCTCCATCATTAAGAAGCGGTACCACAGCAACCACAGACGCGTCTAACCAAGAAGTGTATTGATAGGGAGGATACACATCAAAATAAATTGCAGAAGTCCCTTGGGTTGCACCAAGGTGCAGACCGCCAATGGTTACACTTTGAAGAGCTTCAGTAGGATTCGGAGCAACCGAACAAAGTCCTGGACGTTCAATAGCATTGACATCAAAGTCAGCGATATAAGGACCTTGATCATCGTCGGTGCGTTCGGTTTCATCATCCGCGCCTGTGGCATCTACTGTGATAATGGCTAAAGGGCCATCGACAGCGCCATCGGGAACTTGTACGACAATTTGTGTCGCGCTCCAAGAAACGGTTGCGCCACACAGATACACGCTTGTTTCTATACTGTCTCCACTTTCAGTTCCCAAAAAAGTAATTGTACCAGCGATAGTGCCAAATCCGCTTCCAGAAATAGTAATGAGATTTCCCTCTGCTCCATCTCCCGGGGACACACGCGAAATTTCGGGAATCGAAACACAGATTCCGCTAATGCAGCTGGCACCTCCTGCGCAGTCTGCATCAATCGTACATGTATCTCCTCCGCAAGCTCCGCAATAATAAGGGCTTGATTCATCTCCTCCACAATCTATTTCATCTTCATAAGCGGTATCCAAAATGCCATCATCACAACTTGAGGCAAGCATCCTCACTGTGATGCGATCAGATGTATCTTCACTGCCCGCACAATCTGCGCCTATTGCCCAAATATCATAATACTCATTGGTCACATATCCCGAGGTGTCCCATTCTTGTGCAATATCGGAAAAGAAATAATTGAGAGGAGTGACTTCTCCTGCTGTGCTCATGGTCGCGCCCGAGGTATACACATTTTCTCCTTCCACATAAAACTCGGAAGAAGAAACACCTACGTCATCATCGGCTTCCACTTGCAAAAGTTCATAATCTCCCGAGTACACGGTTGAATCATCCGTTGGAACATCCATGGTTAATGTCGGGCCCGAGGTATCGACTCCAGCGTCTGTGGCAATCGTGAAAGAATCTGTACAAGGATAGGTGGTGGTACAAGAAAGTTCGCGCCCACTGGTGCTGCGTAATACAGACGGATACAAAGTGACGGCATAGGTAACCCCTGGTTCAAAACAATATTGGGTTGCATCTTCACTGCATGGAGTGGATGGACGGAAAGTGACACGACGTCCGGAAGTTGTAAATGTTCCTTCCACATCCTCTCCTCCATCAACTTCAATACTGATCCCTGCCTCCACGGTCGAGGAGGAAACCGGGTAAGAAAAAACAAATTGTAAGGCAAGATTTTTTACGACTTCCGCACAATCAGTATTGAGTGAACTCAAATAAAAACTATCAACGTCATCATCGTCAGGATCATCAGGATACACGGGATCAGTGGGTGGATCATAAGGCTCATCCGTTGTGTCAGATAATGCACTTAAAACAAACTGTGCGATCGCAAATGCAGATAAAACCAATACAAGTCCAATCACCGCATTGATGATGACTTGTTGGGCTTTGCGCAATTGAGTTTGTTCTCCTTTGGAAGTCAGCCACAACCATCCGCCGTACAAAATAAACACCACGGCAATAATACCCAAAATGCTGATAAAGGTGCGGATGAGCCGAGCGATCACGATAGTGATATCTACCCCTGTGGCAAACCCTGCTTGCTCTGCAAACGCTTCAAGATCCACAGAAGAGGAAGTTTGAGCCAGGGCAGGAGAAACCAGAAGGGCGGCAACCCCGATAAAACCAGCACCGAGAATCCAAGGAAAAAGTGAGCGACGCATGGAAGTCCGTTAAAAAATTGATTTAATACGTATAAGGAAGGGCCGAACCTGCTGTACTTGAAGTACAAGGTGCGCTCGAGCGAATACCATCGCAACAATACACTTCACCCGCCTCTTCTCGATCACTTCCTATCCCTGCCTCACAACCTGTTAATGAACCGTCAATTGCGGAAGGGCCATAAGCTGGATACAAACAAATTTGATAACTGCTCTTCACATCATTTGTGACAACAGGATAATAATCCCAACCACCATCTGCTGTGCTGACCAAAGTAGGATGAGAAATGGAAACTGTCGTGGCTACGGTGCTATCGGTTTTATACACAGAAAACCACATTTCATAAAGCGGATCAGGCCAAAGGGAAACACTGCTCGTGTGAAGAGTCGTTGCCTTCATAAGCACGCTAAACTCCACATCCACTTCGTCGAGATTATCTGCCTCATCTTCCCCTACTCCTGGATCCAAAGAAACAATCTCGGGCACAGTGTCATTCACATTATTGGTGGTTGTAAAATCCCAGGTGTAATCATCGTTTGTGATAATCGCTCCGGTTTCATCCAAGCCGGTCACAGTATCAGTGTCTGAACCGATCGTTGTCTCGTCAGCATCTCCATCCAAAGAATTTCCACAAATATCGGTGAGACCATCATAAGTCCCTGCAGTCATAAGCGCTCCAGGTGGCTCGGTTCCCAAAGTGGCAGCATGTGCCTCTACCTGAATCGTTTGCAATCCTGGCAAACAATAAATTTCGTCTCCACAAGGATCTACTCCGCATACATCGTCGGTCGTAAACGTAATCGTGCGATAATTGTTTCCAATCTCAAATGTTCCCGTAACCTGAAGTTGTCCTTCAGTCATTTGATACACCGCGGCATTATCAAAAAATATAGCCCTGCCATCATATGTTCCGGTTGCTGCCACCGGATCCATAGCCTCGCTAAATGTGATTTCAATGGAAATATTCCTGTCATAGGCGTCGGTGGAGGTCGCAGGCGGAATCACATAAGTCACCGTGGGAGGGGTTAAATCCACTTCGGTTGATACTTCAAAAGTCCATTGATACCCATCCCCATATACGCCTGTAAACGCGTCTTCTCCATCAGCTTTTGTTATTCCATCTCCCAAGACAACCGTATAATTGGTGTCCTCCTGTGCGCTCCCGAGCAAATCCACAGGATCAAAAACAAAAATTTCGTGATTTGTATCATAGGAAACCACCACATCGTCTGCCAAAAGGGCTGAAGTTTCTCCAAGAGCTGTGGGATAAATGAGCACATTTTCCACATGAAGATCAGTGGATGTGGCATCAACCGCATACCCATCGATCAGAGAATCAAGACTAATGGCTTCTTTGAATGTCACGATGATCTTGGTATTGCGTGGGATATCTGTAGCATTGCGTGCAGGATAATGATCCTCAAGAATGCCTCCTCCAAGTGATCCAGAAAGCGGTTCGGAATATTGAGCAGATACACTGGAAACTCCTCCAAGACCTGCAGCATCAATGAGGCGATCTAAAATAAAACTCGCGATCCCATAGGAAGTTAAAATGATGATAAGACCGATAACAGTATTTTTGATAATCGCGATCGCTTTTTTTACCTTGGTGGGATCTCCTTGAGAGGTCATGAAAATCCAACCGCCGTACAAAATCAAAATAACCGAAATGATCCCTAAAATAGAAAGGACAATACGGATGATGCGCGCAATAATGATCGCGATATTATCTGTGGGAAGTCCAGAGGCGGTTCCGACCGAATCAAGTGCGGTTTGTGCTAAGGCGGGATGAAACCATACACCAATTCCGAGTGTGAGAAATAAAAATACCACCCCTAAAAAAGTCACCTTGCGAGAAAAAAAATGCATAGAATCATGGTCATGGGTTCATGACTCAAAACTTTGCCTTTATTTTACATCAACAGAGCGGCAAAGAGTAGTGTTTTGTGGACAAAAAAATCACCCTACGTTTATCGAAGGGTGATTTTCTTTTTTTATCTTAGGAAGTGGTCAATGCCTGCAACATGGAAGTCGCCACAATATAGAGACAAGCAACGGTAACGGTCCCAATAAGACCGATGGTTATTTTGTGAAGGGAAAAAGATACTTCATCATTGCGTCCGCTTGCGATCATGTATTTGAATCCTCCGACTAAAAGATAATTAATACTCGCCACCCCAAAGACAAGCAAAAATGCACGGGCGATGCGCAAACAAGTGATGACAAAGTCTGAAGAAAATGTTGAGGAAGCGGCATGGACAACTCGAGATATTCCTACTCCGATTATGATCATCACAAACACAGCAAGAATTTTTTCTACAATGGATCGCACGCGAGACCCATCTGCCTCGCCTGCCACTGCTTTCATCGCCACGCCCATGGCCTTTCCCATTTGTTCTTTGGATTGCATTCCTGCCTCTTGTAGAGCCTGGCGCACCTTGGCTTCCAACATATCATCATCCATTTGAGCGGGCAGATAAGATTCAAGCAAAACGATTTCTTTTTGTGCTGCCATAACTGCTTCCTGTCTTCCGCCCTCTGCATATAAAACAACTGCGTCGGCCAATTGTTTTGCCTGCGACTTGATGACCTTTAACACATCATCTTCGGAAAGCTCATGCATGAGATCTATTTGTTTGTTTTTGAGAGCAGCCTTGAGCATGCGCAACGTAGAAAGTCGTGCTTCTTCTTTTTGCTTCATGGCCTCTTTCATGTCCTCTTGAATATGTTCTTGGAGAGTCGTCATACTTCTTTCAGTGTAACAAAAGGGCCAAGGATATTGAAGGTCTTCTCTATGCACCTTTATTCCTTGGCTCTTAAGATTTATGAATTGCGCCTGTATTGTTTTTTTTCTTCGATGAGTTTACCGGTTTTGATCAAGTATTCGCGCTTCTTCCCTATCGCGATGCGTCGCAAGGCACTACGCTTTTCGCTGTTTTGGCTGGGTTCTGGGAGATGCGATCGATACTTACGCGCCTGCAAAAGACGTCCGCTTAATTGGACGCGTCGGCTAAACCGACGAAACAGGCTTTCAAAACTTTCTCCTCGGCGTCGTTTTACGTCTGACACAAATTTCACCTTTCCTTTCAAACTTATGAATAAATAACGGCCTTAGTATGCCTTCTTTCCTCCATTGTTGTCAATCGTCTGTATCCATCGTGTATCTGATATCAAAGGATCTAAACCATCACCGAGAACCGCGCGCCAATGTCCACATCCCGATTATGAGGATCATCACTGCTGAGGTTAGCCCGACGAAAGCCACGGTCACAACACGCGCTCGGCACACGGACGAAGGAAGGGAAAAAAGCTCCTGTAAAATAACAATAACTTTCGGTGTTTGTAGGGTTCCATATATCATCAAGGGGTTTTTTTGTTTCTTGAAGATGGGTCATAAAAGCCATGATCCAGTCTTCGAGAGTCATACCGTATTCATGGGAGTAAGGAGAGTTGGGGTTGTCTTGAGAGGATTGAAGAATGGAAAGATATTCAATAGGGGTTTTACCTGCTTCAAGAGGAGGACGGGGAATGAGGTCTCCTTGTGGTGTTCCTTGGCCTTCTCTGGGAATAGGAGCAAAGCCCGGGGAATGTGAATCTGTGGGGTCAGAGGGTTGGAGAAGATGAATGGTCCAGCCGGGGAAGGAAGTCTGTGTGGGTGTGAGTGTGGGTAATTTGTAATTGGTTTTTAGTATCTCCATCTTTGTTTTTCCCCCATGCCCCTCTTTTGTGAAAGACTGTGGATAATAGACAAGCTTGGGAGAATCACCTGTATCTGTTCCTTGATAGTCTGTCCATGTCCAGAGAGGTTCGTCGGTATCAAGATCAAAGGTGGGATTATCCTTTTTATGTTTAAGAAGAAATTGTTTGAGTACTTCTCGGAGGGAATCAAGACTCATACCAAAGGGGACGAGAAGAAGTTTGGTGAAACCTTGGTCGTGTTTTGTTTGGAGAGTATCACGGCGTTCAAAGAGACGAGCAGCGATCTGTTCGAAAGTTGGGATGGGATAGATGTTGCCATCTATACCTGTGATTGCTCCGTTTTCAAGAATCCCAACTTGTTCCAAGAGCTCGAATTGAGAATCATATTGTTTTTTGAGGTGATAATGCACCTCGGCATACTCAAGAGCTTCGGTGTAATCTTCTTTCTTAGGTTCCCCATTCTTAAGAAGATACTCAAAACGTTCGAGAAGATTAGCGAGTCGCTCGAGATCTGGGATGGAGAGTTTGCTTGCAGCCTCGCGGAGAGCATCGGGTTTGGCAAGTGATTCTCTCAGGATGTTGTGAGCCTGCGCAAAATCAATGATCTCTTGTCGGAGAATTTCAAAATGTTTGTGATGTTGTTCGGGTAAAGAATCGCGGACGCTTGAAGAAGAAGCAAGGATGGCTTCGTGGAGGATTGATTCACCTAAAACCGAAGTCGTCATCCCGAGCTTTGACCCGGGATCTTTTTCGTTTTGTGAAGATCCTGAATCAAGTTCAGGATGACGGGAGGGACGGGGAGCGGATTCGGGAGATGGACGATGAAAAAAAGACATAGGATGGTTCTTGATTTATCGTATTCCTCGCTCTCTAAATTATTTTTCCTAACCATCCACTCTTACTTCGGTCACAATATCCGTCCCCTGCTTTTGATCGGCAACCGGCGTATGAGACAGAGGATTCACTCCTTCGGATTGTTCTAATTTTCTTTGTAAGATCGAGGTTACTTTCTTGATATCCACAATTTCCTGCGCACCAGAGTCCATATCGCGAATAATGATTGTTCCATCCAAAACCTCTTTTTGTCCCAAAATAAGCGTATAAGCCACGCTTAATTTGTTGGCGACTTCTAGTTGAGCTTTGAGCGCATTTTTTCCAGTTGCTTCTGCAATAGGAATTTTGGCTTTGCGGAACTCTTCAAAAAGCCGCAACCCCACACGTCTGGCCGCATCTCCCAATTGCGCGAAAAAAACTTTTGAAGCCGGTCTGGCGGGAGGATCGATATTTCTCTCGGCCATTGAACGCACGATCCGCTCAAGGCCCATGGCAAACCCACAGGCTGGTGTTGGACGTCCTCCTAAAAGTTCCAAAAGCCCATCATAACGTCCTCCGCCTCCCAGGGCATTTTGAACGAGTTCGCCCTCATCCCCATCTTCCCAAAGTTCAAACACGGTATGTGTGTAATAATCAAGTCCACGCACCAAATACGGATTAAGCGCGTACGGCACTTCGGCCTCATCCAAAAACTCCAACACTTTCATAAAATGCGCTTTTGACACCTCATCCAACCAATCCACGATTTGCGGCGCGCCGGTCAATAATTCTTGGACCACTGGATCTCTGCTATCCAAAATGCGCAAAGGATTTTTTTGCAAGCGACGTTTATCATCCTCATTTAATTTTTTACGAAATGGACGAAAGTAATTGACCAACTCCATCAAATATTCTCTTCGGCATTCAGGAGTCCCAATGGAATTGATCTGTACGGTTATGGGAATGCCAATATCTTTCAAAATGCAATGCGCAAGCACGATAAGTTGCGCGTCTACAATCGCTTCCTCGCTGCCGATCATTTCAAACCCGGCTTGATGAAACTGGCGATAACGTCCTGCTTGCGGACGATCATGACGAAACATGGGGCCGATATACCACAGCTTTACCGGCTGTGGCAGGTTCAACATGCCATGGTTGATATAAGCGCGGGCGACTGAAGCTGTCCCTTCAGGTCGCATCGCCACTTTGTCCCCGGCCTGATCCTCAAACGCATACATTTCTTTTTGAATAATGTCTGACTGTTTTCCAATCGTTCGTGAAAACAAATCGGTTTTTTCCAAAATCGGAAGCTCGATACGATCAAAACTGTAAGCATCTGCCACTTGTCTGATGGTATCACGCAGCAAATTCCACTTCCCTTGTTCATCGGGCAGGATATCGCGAAAACCGCGCAATAAGGTGGGAAGTGCGCGTCTGCGTCTCCCTTCTTCTTCGGCCACTGCTTTTGCTTTTACTTTTTCTTCAGCTGCCTTTTTTTCGATTTCCTCCTCAAAAGTTAATTCATCTCCTTCGTTTGTCTTTTTTGGTGTCATAAAATCAAAAATTATAAACAGGAATATCCATGATCTCGAGGCGTGAAAACGGTAACCCGCGAATCCACACTCGTCCAATCACTTCCTCTTGTGTAATAGAACCAAACTTGCGTGAATCAAGACTTTCGTCTCGATTATCACCCAGCACATAGTATTCCTCTGCGCCAAGCGTCACCATTTTCTTTCCCGCGGTCACCTCGGGATGGAGATATTCTTCTTCCAATGTTTCTCCATTGGGATGTTCCTCATTGTAAATCGTGACATGACCATTGTTGATCTCCACGGTTTCCCCGGGCAAACCTACGATGCGCTTGATGAAAAATTGACTGGGATCCAGTGGATAACGGAAGACCACCACTTCTCCGCGCATGGGATCCCTAAGACGATAGCTTAATTCATCAATAATCAAATACTCATGATCATAGTAGGAAGGCTCCATGGAAGCGCCTTTGACATAAAACGGCTGCACAAGGAAATAACGAATGGGAAGAATAATGGCTGCAGAAATGATCATGACCTGTGCGACTTCAAAAAAAAACAAAACAACGGCTCCTACGGTAGGGCCGAGCCTGGAAGTGAGGAACTGTTCGAGGGGCATGCGGGCGCGCTTTTCAAAGAAGCGTCGAATCATAATTGCCTAAAATTCGCTTAAAAAAGCAAAAAGATGTTCCCAGTGTAGCGTGGAAAAAGGGAAAAAGCAATGACTGCCCCATTTTCGAAATTACACCTCAACCACAAACCGCGAACCGATGAAATCGCGTTTTGCTCTATGATCAAGAAAACCCAATATTGCAACTTCTGATGATAATGATCCAAAAGCGGTGGGAACGACATTCTTAGATAAAAAATACGCTCCTACAAGGAATGACCTGCTATTTCCGTCTTTTTCACAACAGTCAAGAGGTTCCCCTGTCTCAATAAGATGAATCATGTAGGCGAGAATCCAATCTTCTGGCGTCATACCTGACTCTCCTTCATAAGGAGAATCGGGATGATCTTGATTTTTCAAAAGAAGATGAAGATATTCATCTGCTGTCTTATCGGCCTCAATATCTGGACGTAAAATTTTTGATCCTCGTGTTGTTCCAAAATGCTCCTCGGGAATAGAGGCAAAACCCTTCTTTTTAGCATCATCTGGAGATTGAAGGAGAAGCACTCTCCAGCCAGGAGCAAAACATTGAGATGTTGATTGGTCCTCAAGTATCTGCTCTTTTGTTTGATATTGATACTCTGGTGGAAAAGATCGAGGATTATACACAAGACTCGGTTCGTCTCCCACATCGGCTCCAACATAAGAATGTTCGACAAAAAGAGGATTTTCATCTTGTAAAAAATCCGGATGTTTTTTTGCATAATCCAAAAGGAATTGTCTGAACGCAGAAACGAGATGATCAAGACTTGTACCAAATGGGACGAGAAGGAATTTGGTAAAGCCTTGATCGTGTTTGATGGAAAGCCTTTCCTTGTTCTCAAAGAGGCGGGCAGTGATTTGTTCCAAGGTGGGGATGGGGTATTCGTTCCCATCTATACCTAGGATCGCGCCGTCTTCGAGAACCCCAATTTCTTCAAGGAGTGCAACCTGAAAATTGTATTGTTCAGTGAGATGATAAAATTTTTCGACGTATTCTAAAGGTTTAACTTTTTCCCTACGAGGTTCTTTATGGACAAGTAGGTACTCGAAGCGCTCAAAAAGAGTGGCAAGTCGCTCGAGATCTTGGGTGGAGAGTTTGTTGGCAGCCTCACGGAGGGCATTAGGTTTGGCGAGGGATTCTCTGGGAATATTGTGAGCCTGTGCAAAATCAATAATCTCTTGTCGGAGAGTATTAAAGTGTTCATGATATTGTTTTGGAAGAGAATCACGGACGCTCGAAACCGAATCCATGATGGCTTCATGAAAGGTGGTAGAGGGAGCGGATTCGGGAGATGAATGTGAGGAGGGCATAGTGATTATCAGCTTATCATCCTCATTCTCTAAATGAAAACAAAAAAAACTCCTTAGAGGAGTTTTTAAAGTCTTGAAAATAAACCTTTGGCACTTTCGATTCAGAGTCCCCCATAGCTCCAACTTTGTTGGAGCGACGGGGGATGGTGGACGCACGTGGACTCGAACCACGGACCTCTACCGTGTGAAGGTAGCGCTCTAACCAACTGAGCCATGCGTCCCCAAGTGAAAGACACGATAACACAAGAAAATAAGGAGGGCAAAGGATTATCCAAACAGAAAGCCCTAAAATCTTCACTTGAAAAATCGCATTTTTTTGCTATGATATCCCTGTTTACATGCTATGGAAAAAATCAAAGTGGATTTGTTACGGCAAAAATATCAACTTGACACCACACACAAACAACCTTTTTTTGTTTATGGAAAATTTCTTTTAGTAGCTCTTATTTTTTGTGCGGTCTTTAGTGCTGCTTTTTCCTATCAAGTAACAACAACGAACAACGCCAACTCTTCTTTCTCTTTCTTTTCTACCTTGAGTCAAATGGTTGGATCGAGTGAGCGTGCTTTAGATGGAGAAAATGAAAATCGCGTTAATATTCTCCTTTTAGGTGTAGGAGGAGAAGGCCATGAAGGTCCTCAACTTTCCGACACCATGATCTTTGCCAGTTGGCAACCTTCTACAAACACCGTGGGAACCATCTCGGTTCCTCGTGATCTCTCGGTTCCCATCCCAGGATATGGGTGGTACAAAATCAATCATGCCAATGCGTATGGTGAAGTAGAAAGGGAAGGCTCTGGTCCAGAATTGGCTTCAACGGTTGTAGAAAATATTCTGCTCCAACCTGTGCATTATTATGTCCGCGTAGATTTTGATGGATTTGCACAGCTTATCGATGATTTGGGAGGAATTGATGTTTATGTTGAGCAAGCGTTTGCCGACTATGAGTATCCCATCCATGGCATGGAAACCGCCGAATGTGCAACCATGACTGTGACAGAAAAAATAAGTGATGAAGAAACTCTTGCAGATGAAACCACTCAAGAGGTCGCAGCCCCTTCTTATGATTGCCGTTTCAAAACTGTTTCCTTTGAGCAAGGTTGGGTCAATATGGATGGAGAAACCGCGCTCACCTTTGTACGCTCGCGTCATGGCACTAACGGAGAATCCTCTGACTTTGCTCGCAGCCGCCGACAACAACAAATCCTCGTTGCTATCAAAAATAAAATTTTCTCCACTTCCACTCTTCTCAACCCCTCTCGTATCAGCAGCATCCTAAATGCACTCGAAGATAATATCGCCACAAACCTTTCTGTCTGGGAAATTGTCAAACTCGCCAAAGTATTGCGCTCTATCGATACCTCCAAAATTGCTTCCCATGTTCTTGATACCTCGGAATCTTCTCCGCTCTACGCCACGATTGTGGACGGCGCTTATGTACTCCTCCCTAAAAATAATGACTGGCGTCCTATCCAAGCCATGGCTTCTTTTATCTTCCTTTCTGATGAAGAGATCACGAAACAGGGCTTGACGGATACGGTTTCTTGGATCATGAATGATCCCAACGCCATCAAAGTAGAAATCCAAAATGGCACCACGGTCACAGGTCTTGCCTCAACAACCTCTCAAAAACTTGATACTCAAGGCATCGCTGTTCTAAAAATCGGCAATGCCTCCAAGCGCGATTATGCCTATACGGTGGTCTATGATTTTACCGACGGAGCCAAAGCAAATGATCTTCAAACGATTTGTGATACGGTAAAGGCAGATCTGATTGTTTCCCCTTCCGGGTGGATGGCGACAGGATCTCTTGGGATACAGGAAGAAATAACCTCCCTTGTGGAAGCTCTCCCAAATCTAGCAACGCAATCCTCAATCGATTTCCTTATTATTCTCGGAGCCACTTCTCCTGATCCACTCTCTTCCCTATGAACTCTCTTCCTACGGTTGTCCTTGTCGGTCGCACCAATGTCGGAAAATCCACCCTTTTTAATCGTCTCCTCGAAGAACGAAAAGCTTTGGTTTCACGCGAGGCTGGCACTACGCGAGACTGGAAAGAAGGCCGCTGTCTTTGGAAAGGAAAAATAATTCGTGTCATTGATACTGGTGGGATAGACGGAGACCTTCAAAACGAAATTCATCAGGGTACGATTCGCCAAACAAAAAAAGCCATTCAAAAAGCGGATCTTATTTTGTTTTTGGTAGATCTCCAGCATGAGCCTCTTCCGCAAGATATCGAGTTGGCGACTTTGCTGCGCCACCAATCCACTCCGGTTATTGTTGTTGGAAATAAAGCAGAGACCATGAGATTTCGCGCTAATGCTCATGAGCCAGAATGGCAAATATTGGGACTCCCCTCTCCTGTTCCTATTTCTGCAGTAAAGGGAAATGGGGTAGGAGATCTTTTGGAGGTCGTTTATGAAAAATTGATTGCGCTACAAAAACCTCCAGGTGAACAGGCGCTCATCGAAGCAACGCGCATTGCTGTCATTGGAAAACCTAATGTTGGCAAATCCACTTTACTCAATGCCCTTGTGGGAGAAGAACGTTTTATTACAAGCACCATCTCCCATACCACACGCGAGCCAAATGATGTGCTCATTGAACATGAAGGGAAACCCTATTTGTTTATTGATACGGCTGGTATTCGCAAAAAAGAAAAAATTAAGAAAACCGGTGGGTTGGAAGAAGCTGGTGTGGAACGTACGATCCGTGCTATTCAAAAAGCCGATGTGGTGTTGTTTATCCTGGATGCCTCCGAGCCTTTTGGAAATCAAGAGAGAACCTTGGTTGGACTTCTTAAAGACACAAATGCGGGCCTTATTTTTGTTGTCAACAAATGGGATTTGGTTGAGGGAAAAACAACATCCACAATCAACGAGTACGAGGATTATATTGAGCAATCCATTCCCTTTCTCACTTGGGCTCCCTCTCTTTTTATTTCAGCCAAAACAGAAAAGCGTGTACAAACGGTTTACCAAATGATCGAGGAAGTACAAAAAAATCGTCTACAACAAATTCCTCATGAATCTTTGGTCGCCTTTTTACAAAAAGCTATTGAGCATCGCCGTCCGATTCCTGCAAACCGTGATGTGAAGCCTCCTAAACTGATTGATCTCCAACAAATGGAGGGAGCACCTCCGCGCTTTATGCTCACAGTAAAAGCCCGACGTGCTGATTCTTTGCACAAAATGTACTTGAATTATCTCGAAAATCAATTACGTGTTCGTTTTCCTCTGGAAGGCACCCCCATCCGCCTCCACGCACGCGCGGCAGGAGCCGTCTCGTCTTAATACTCTATGAAAGCCTTGATCGGCCTAGGAAATCCAGGCGCCACTTATGCACATACGCGTCACAATATGGGTTTTTTTGTATTGGATGCGCTCGCTAAACACTGGGGTATTTCTTTTCGCAAAAAAACCTCCCTCCAAGCCGAAATCGCAGAGCATACGCTTGGTCATGAAAAAATTATTTTGTGTAAACCACAAACCTTCATGAATGTGAGTGGAAAATCTGTCCAAGAGCTATTACATCAATCCCCTCTCTTGCCACAGGATCTTTTGATTATTTACGATGATGCTGATCTTCCTTTTGGCACATTGCGTTTAAAAGATAGTGGGTCCTCGGCAGGACACAATGGAATGCAATCCATTTTGGATCTGTTCCCAAGCGGAACATCGCTCGCTCGCTTACGCATAGGAATTGGTCGCCCAACGTTTCCTGATATCCCTCTTGATGAATGGGTACTAAAACGTTGGACACCAGAGGAGGAAACCCAACTACCTGCTATTCTTGATCAAGCAATTCAAGTCCTCTTGAATCATCTTCCTCCAAAAACCGCTTAAAGCGGTTTCTTGGTATGCCTATCCCTTCCAACGATATTCCCTTTTGGCTCGGGCTTGTCCGCTTTCGCCCGTTTGGTGCGATTCGTCTTGTGCGACTGGAAAAAGGATTTCCTTCCATGCAAAAAGCGTTTGAAGCTCCCCTGGAAAAATTGATGCTTTGTGGCATAGAACCACCGATAGCAAAAGCATTTTGTGAGGAGAGAAAAAACATTGATCCACAAAAAGAATGGAAAGATGTTCAAACAAGAGACATTCATATTGTCCATTATCAAGATCCTCTGTATCCGTCCTTGTTGCGCACTATTTATGATCCGCCTCCTCTTTTATTTTTCCGCGGAACCCTCCCTGATCCTTCGCGACAAACCTTGGCTGTTGTGGGCTCTCGTCATCCTTCTTATTATGGGAAGCTTGTCACCAAACGACTCATCACTCCTCTTGCGCAATCCCCTCTTGTGATTGTGAGTGGTCTTGCTTATGGAATTGACGCGCTTGCTCATACCATCACCTTGGAAATGAAAGGAACAACCATTGCCATTCTTGGCTCTGGACTTGATGATGAAACACTTTATCCACAAGAACATCTTCCTTTGGCAAAACATATCGTGAATCAAGGCGGAGCGGTCGTAAGTGAATTTCCTATAGGAACTCCTCCTCTCAAACAGCACTTTCCTTTTCGTAATCGTCTGATTGCCGGATGGTGTCAAGGAACCTTGATTATCGAAGCGAATAAAAAATCCGGATCTTTGATTACTGCACGCGCTGCATTAGACGCAGGTCGTGATGTCTATGCTGTCCCAGGCCCCATCACTTCTCCTTTAAGCGAGGGGCCCAATAACCTTCTTAAAATGGGGGCAATCCCTGTCACTGAACCTACGGATATTTTACCCACCCTAATAGAAACTTCTTCATCTGTCGCTTGTTATCAACCAACAACACAAGAAGAATCTCAACTGCTTTCCGTTCTTTCTTTGGATCCCAAACACATTGATGTCCTCATCGAAGAAATACGCCTCCCTTCTTCCATTGTTTCAAGTACGCTTACCTTGCTTGAAATGAAGGGAATTATTAAACATGTGGGGAGTCAATATTATATTCGCGTCGCTTCTCTTGCTTGACGAAAAAAATGCGATCCCGCATTATCACTGACATATCTATGCAACTTTTAATTGTGGAGTCTCCTACTAAAACAAAAACCATTTCTGCTTTTTTGGGAAAAGATTTTCGTGTTCTCTCTTCTTACGGGCACATTCGTGATCTTCCCAAAAGCAAAACCGGTGTGGATGTGGAGCACGATTTTACACCAACCTATATTGTCCCCACGAATAGCCGCAAAGTGGTCAGCGCTTTAAAAAAAGCTGCTGAAGAAGCAGATATGGTGTATCTAGCAACCGATAGTGATCGCGAAGGGGAAGCTATTGCTTGGCATATTGCCCAAGCGCTTGAGTTGGATCCAAAAAAGGCAAAGCGCATCACATTTCATGAGATCACCAAAACGGCGATTGAAGAAGCGATTGCTCATCCGCGTTGGCTTGATATGCATCTTGTCAATGCGCAACAAACGCGACGTATTCTCGATCGCCTCGTAGGGTATGAACTTTCTCCGCTTTTATGGCGCAAGGTGCGTTCAGGTCTTTCTGCTGGTCGCGTCCAGTCTGTTGCTGTACGACTTGTTGTGGATCGTGAGCGTGAACGTGATGCTTTCAAAATAGAAGAGTATTGGAGTCTCGATGCCCTATTTGAAAAAGAAGGGCAAACGTTTGAAGGAAAACTTACGCATGCTCATAATCAAAAACTGGAGAAATTGTCTATCAAAAATGAAGCCGAAGCCCAAGTAATTCTTCGAGATCTCACAGACGCTTCTTATCACGTCACTCAAGTGGAAAAACAGGAAGTATCCAAAACTCCTCCTGTGCCATTCACCACAGCTTCTCTCCAAATGGAAGCAAATAAAAAATTGGGATTCTCTGCCAAGCAAACTATGAAGTTGGCACAAGACTTGTATGAAACTGGTTGCATTTCGTATATGCGCACCGACTCTTTAACCCTTGCGGATAAATTTCTTTCGGAAACACAACAGTATATTGCGCAAACGCTTGGTGCTGCCTATGCCACGGGTCCCAAGCAATACAAAACAAAAAAGAAAGGGGCTCAAGAAGCCCATGAAGCGATTCGTCCCACCGATATCCGCATCACACCTCAAGAGATCAAGTCCCCGCTTCAAGCACAACATATAAAACTCTATAACTTAATCTGGCGCCGCACCTTGGCTTCTCAACTTCCTCCTGCTCGTGTAGAACGTACAAGTGTGGATATCACAGCAAAAGATTTCGTGTTTCGTTCAACTGGTCACAGTGTTTTGTTTGATGGATTCATGAAAATCTATCAAGGGGCCAAAGAAAAATGGCTTCCGGTTCTTGTTGTAGGCGATCCTGTTGCGCTTTCTTCTCTTACCCCCACCCAACATTTTACCGAACCCCCTGCGCGTTACTCGGATGCCACCTTGGTCAAGGTTTTGGAAGAATATGAAATCGGTCGGCCTTCTACCTATGCACCAACTATCGGCACTATTTTAGATCGTGGATATGTGGAACGAGATGATCAAAAAAAGCTCAAGCCCACCGATATCGGTTGTATTGTAAACGATTTACTTGTCCAACATTTTCCTAATATTGTGGATTATCAATTCACAGCAAAGATGGAAAAAAATTTGGATGAAGTTGCGGAAGGAGAAATGGAATGGATCCCCATGCTCAAACAATTTTATACTCCCTTCCATCAAAATATCACCGAAAAAATGGAAGATCTAAAACGAGAAGATATTTTGCCTGATCGCATTTTGGGAACTGATCCTGCGACAGGAAAAAATATTCGCGTTCGCTCGGGACGCTATGGATCGTATGTGCAATTGGGAGAAGAGGAAAAAGAAAAAGGAAGCCCTAAACCTAAACGTGTTGCTCTCCCAAAAGATCTTTTCTTTGACACACTGACGGTTGACCAAGCACAAGGACTTCTCGCTCTTCCGCGACTTGTTGGATATACGAAGGAAGGCGAAGCCATCTATGCGACGATCGGCCGCTTTGGTCCTTATCTTAAAACGGGATTACTTTCCACTTCGCTCAAACCTCCATTTGATCTTCTCATAATCACGGAAGTGCAGGCGCAAACCTTGGTGACAGAGGCAATCGCACAAAAACAAGCCGCTCTCACCCCGCTTGCTGAATTTGGGGAAGATCCTGTTTCTCATAAACCTATTCTGCTTAAATCCGGGCGCTTTGGTCCCTATGTCACTGATGGCATCACCAATGCCTCACTTGGAAAAAAACTGGAACCTTCTGCTGTGACCAAGGAGGTGGCTATGGAACTTCTCGTCAAAAAGCGTGCGAGACCGCCTACAAAATTTAAACGCAAAACGTAAGATAAAATCACCTTGAGCTTGTCGAAGGGTGATTTTCTTTATCTTCTTTTATCCCCTCCGCCGCCTCCGCCGCCTCCGCTACGTTTTTGCATTTCTTCCAAACGTTTTTTTGCTTTGAGATATTCCGGTTCCTCCGGTGGTGTTAAAAACCATTTCCATGGGATCGTATTTTTGGCACCACTGTGCTCATACAGAGCTTTTTCCGCAAAATAGAGAATGCCATCATATGCTTGATGTGCGGTGCGTGCAGTGATGCGAAAAAGATGAGCAAGCACCCCCAAACTCCCCAGCCCTAAAAATCCCAATCCTCTTCCTCCTTTTTGAAGCCACTTTTTTGCTTTATCATCAATCCCCTCTCCTCCCGGAATAAAAATGTAACGAGTATCTTTGTCACTTACAGGAGGTGTGGAATCAGGGGGAGGAACAGGTGGTGTGGGAGGGGTCAAAGGTGTTGGTGCTACCACATCTCCATCATCGTCATCATCATCTGACACATCAACTGATGGAGCACGTGCATCTGCTTTAACCACGTCAGGTGGTTTTGTTGTGCCAGAAGCTCGAGAGGTATCGGGAGTGGAAGCCGTTGTTCCTGAAGTTACCGGGGGTGTGGAGGAAACATCCGGAGTTGGGTCAGGATGTTTTTCTGATCCCGGCCGCGGAACCACGGTGACTTTTTCTGTATCTGATCCTCCTGTTCGTCCCTTTCTTTCCCGATCTTTTCTTCTGCGCTCTCTGCGTCCTCGTCCTTTTCTTTTTTCGGTTGTGGGTGAACTTGTCCCCTCTTGTGGGGAAAATCCTTCTCTTCTCTCAGGCATACATGAAAAATTATGATCTGATGACTATAAGGTACCGTGTTTGAAAAGGAATCGCAATTTCTAAAAACAAAAAATTCCTTTACAGAGCGCTGTTCCTATACTACGCTGATTTTGTTATGCCAGAGATTGTTTACTCCTACCAAGACTTGGAAACACTCGTCAAACAAAATTATAAACAACCGGATTTAGAATTACTCCGACGCGCTTTTGAGCTTGCGAAGCAAGCTCATCATGATGAATATCGACTCACAGGTCATCCTATCATTACTCACCCTCTTGCGGTTGCCTATCGTCTTGCACAAATGAAACTTCATCTTCATGTGGTAGCGGCAGGTCTTCTTCATGATGTCGTAGAAGATGCGGACATCACCATTGAAGATCTCCGCCAACAATTTGGAGAAGATATCGCCACTCTTGTCGATAGTGTCACTAAGCTTAAAAAAATGAAATACCAGGGGGTGGAGCGCTATGTGGAAAACATGCGCAAAATGTTTTTGGCCGTGGCTTCAGATGTCCGTGTTATTTTCATGAAATTTGCCGATCGTCTGCACAATCTCCAAACCCTCTACGCCATGCCTAAAAATAAACAAAAACGCATTGCGGAAGAATCTTTGGAAATCTATGCTCCTATTGCTGGACGATTGGGCATGAACGAAATCAAAGGGGAATTAGAAGATGCTTCCTTTGCCTATTTAGACCCCAAAGAGTACGAACATATGCGCAGCATTGTGGAAATGAAGGTGCGCGAGAAAGGGGTATTTGTGAGTCATGTCATCCACGAAACCGAGGAGCTCCTTTCACAAAACGCCATCATGAATGCTTCTGTGTATGGTCGCGTCAAACGTTTTTACAGCCTCCATATCAAACTGCAACGCTATGAAGGAGATTTGAGTAAAATTTATGATCTCTTGGCGGTTCGTATTGTGTTGCAGAATGTGGAGGAATGTTACGTGATCTTAGGACTCCTGCATCAAAAATGGCGACCGGTTTCCGGACGTATTAAAGATTATATCGCACAACCAAAACCAAACGGCTATCAATCCCTGCACACGACCGTGTTTACAGAAAATGGAGAGGTTGTAGAGTTTCAAATCCGCACACGGGAAATGCACGAAATTGCTGAATACGGTATCGCTGCTCACTGGCGCTACAAAGAAGGGGGCGACAAACCAAACAAGCAACTTCGATGGATTGAAGAACTTGTGGGAATTCAAAAAGAAATCGAAACAAAAAAAGATTTTCTGGATCAATTGGAAATCTTAAAAATTGATGTTTTTAAGGATCGTATCTTTGTCTTCACTCCCAAGGGAGATGTCATTGAACTTCCTGAAGGCGGTACGCCTGTGGATTTTGCTTACGCGATTCACACGGATATTGGAAATAAATGTGCGTCTGCAAAAATCAATGGGAAGGTGGTAAACTTAGATGCCCCATTAAAATCTGGGGACATCATCGATATTGTGACAGACAAAAATCGCAAATCGCCCAATGCAGATTGGATCAAATTTTGTAAAACACGTCACGCCCGCCAAAAAATCCGCGATGCCACACGTCATACTGTCAAAGGATGGATCACTCATGTCTTGCAAGGACGTGAAAAAGCAAAAAAATCAGTGAAACGACGTTTGTAAAAAAGCCGCCCAATCAGTCGTGGGCGGTTTTTTATAGATCACTTAATTTATCTAGAAGCTCGAATAGTTCCTCTCGCGAATAAAAATGAATCGAAACTTTTCCATGCCCGCGCTTTTCAAAAATCTCCACCTTGGTTCCTAAAATCTCGCGCAGACGCTCTTCGTGCGCCAAGATATTAGGATCTTTTATTTTCTTTGTAGCTCCCTTTTTTCCCTGCGGCTTGGTGCGCTCCTCTACTTCACGCACGGTCATATGTCCAGACAACATGAGACGAAACAAGTGATCTTGTTTTTTTGGATCTTCTTCAGCAAGGAGCGTGCGTGCATGACTCTTCATAATTCTTCCTTCACGCACTGCTTGTAAAATTTCCTCTGGAAGATCTAAAAGGCGCAAAATATTTGCCACGGTCGAACGATTCTTTCCTACTCGACGTGCCACATCTTCTTGGGTGAGTTGAAACTCTTCGATCAAAGCTTTATAAGCATAAGCTTCTTCCACAGCATTTAAATCTTGTCGCTGAATATTCTCGATGAGCGCAAGCTCTAGTTTTTGTTGTTCCGTCGCCTCGCGCACAATGGCAGGCACCTGATTCAATCCTAATGTCCGTGCTGCGCGCAAACGTCGCTCTCCTGCGACAAGTTCGTATGCTTCCCCATCTTTTGTCACAATCAGTGGTTGTAAAATTCCATGCTCTTTGATAGAAGCGATCAAATCTTCCAGTTCCCCCGGAGAAAAATAATGACGCGGTTGATGGGGGTTCGGGTGAATCTTTGTCACTTCCACTTGCAAAACTTCTTGCCGTAGATCTGGAAGTGCACGTTCGGTATAACTTGGTTTAACGCCTGGGATCAAGGAACCAAGCCCTCGTCCCAATGCCGGTTTGATATGCATATCCTCCTTGTTACTTAAAGCCACTCACTTTCCCGCAATAAAAACTCACGTGCCAGACGTTGATACGCCTTCGCGGCTTTGGATGTGGGATCGTACCCTAAAATTGTTTTGCCAAATGAAGGCGCCTCTGCTAACCGGACACTGCGCGGAATCACAGAACGGAAAATTTTATCTGGAAAATAACGGTAGAGTTCTTCCAACACTTCTTTGGAAAGACGTGTGCGACTGTCATACATGGTGATGACCGCTCCCATCACATTGAGTTCAGGTTTGATATTCTCACGAATGAGTTGCAACGTTCCCATCAGTTGCCCTAATCCTTCGAGTGCAAAATATTCCGCTTGCACAGGGATCAACACGGAATCCGAAGCAACTAATCCATTGATGGTAATAATGCCAAGTGAAGGAGGGTTGTCAATGAAAATGTAATCAAAATCTCCCTTCACTTCTAAAAGAGCTTTGTGTAAAAAATATTCGCGTTCTTCCACGGTCACGAGTTCCACAGCTGCGCCTGCAAGAGCTTGGGTTGCCGGAAGAATTTTTAATCCTTCATGAGATGTTTTATGGATAAGATCACGCATGCGGTGCTTCCCAATGAGTGCCTCATACGTTCCAGCCGAAAGTTCTTGATGATTAATACCAAGACCTGAAGTGGCGTTTGCTTGTGGATCTAAATCCACAATAAGCACAAATTTTCCGGCTTCAGCTAAAAAAGCGGCCAAATTTAAAGCCGTTGTCGTTTTCCCCACGCCACCTTTTTGATTCACGACCGAGACAATATGTGCCATAGATAACGCGATTATTATACCCGATGTCGGTGCGAAGCAGAAGAGGAAAACAAAAAATAGAAAGAGTCCCCCTTCGCTCTTCGATAAACTCAGAGCTTCGGAGGGATTTCTATTTTTATTTTTTTTGATAAAAGAAACAAAAACCCATCAACATATGGTTGATGGGAATTTGTGGTTGCCCGAACGGCTGAAAACCGTTCGACGGCCTGGTTGCGGGGGTGGGATTTGAACCCACGGCCTCCGGGTTATGCGTACTCACTACAACTTTCGTTGCTGCCAATTCGGCATTTGGAGTCTGGACTTTCTCTTCACCCACCATTATCTGGTTTGGGTGCCTGCCATTAAGTCTCTACACCTTCCTCACAAAAAGTAAGGCTTGGCTCGGGATTACCACTTGACGAGGCTTCCCCGAATTTGACAGGTGATCACATAGATCTTCCGATCTATGCAGCCCATTGCGAAAGTAACGACCACGCCCCTCGATATTCTTCTGAACACGGTTTGCGTTGTCGTTTTTGAGATTCCACCATATGGATCTCGCTTCCAAAATGAATGAATACTTCCACAGGAAAAATATAGAAAACCTCTTTGGGTTCCAAATAGACAAGTGCGCAGTCAAAATCCTGCTTATGGTAACGCTCTCGCTTCATCTGTCGCCGATTCGTCTTTGTTCTTCTGTTGTCCACAACATAATTCCCAGATGACTTTTGGAACCAAGCGGATTTTATTTGTATCCGCACAAGATGACCGCTGATATCGTAGATAAGATCATAAGGCAAGTAATCCCCTGTTGGGATTGAAACTCCCCATCCTCTTTTTAATCCTTCTACTATAGCGGCGTGTTCTGCGATATTTCCCTTCTGCTTTGTATTCATCATGAAAAGTGCTTTCACTTTTGAGCCCGGCGAGCTGCCTGGCTGCTCTACCCCGCTAAGGGTGTCTCTGTTATACAGGAAACTTTTTTGCACGTCAACGATTTTCGTCCAGATTTTTTATAATAGAGTGTAAATAAAAACGCCAACGGACTTACCTGTTAGGACTTCCTTAAAGACACAAAGTTTGACACAATGTTGACAAGAAAGACTAAACGAGTTTGACATGAGCTTAATGATCATTTCCAGAGCTGTTTTCTTTTTCTACAAACCTCATGAAGTTTTTAACAAAATTGTTGCACTCAATTCTTAAAACCAAGAACTAAAAAAAATATGAAAAAAAATATCTCATTCCTCGTATTTATTTTCTTTTTAATCAGCCTTGGTTTGATCGGTTTCAGTTGCGCGATACCAGAAGTTTCTGATGAACCATCAGACAATTCTTCCATCACCACTTCAACCGTTTCTCTCGTCAAAGAAGTCGCGGTTACGCCGGATGACCTTTATTCCTATGGCGCTTTCTGTCGTGTTAATTATCTACCAAAAACTGACCAATTTTTTGTAACTTTTGGCGGAGCCAACCAAAATGTTCAACAAAAAAATTCGCTCAACAACAGTATTCCTGTCGGCGGAGCGGAAGGTGGGAATGGTTATTCTTATAAAATCTACTCTGAGGATTTTGTTGAGACTGGAAAAAATGGAATTATTCATAATGGTGGCGGTGATGCCGCTTCAGTGTTAGTTGGTGATTTTTATTATTTCTTGGCTGGCGGCAGTCTGGGTTGGATGATTGAAAAAATCGACACAAAAACTTGGAAAGTGGTGGAGAAGGTTGATATTGCCACCGAAGTCGGACGAGAACTTCTGAATGATCAAATGTTGGCCTATGCCAACGGTCATTTAGTTGCCAGTGGTTTATATGATAAAAATCAAGGGAGTGGTGGTGATCAACGAAGATCTGATCCTACCAAGGGATATGCCACGCATAATCGTGTCTTGAGCGCCGAACTTGATCAACTTGATTATTTCATTCTTGACGATACACCACATATCAATGCTTCCTCTCTCCTTTTTATCGATGGAGTTTACCATTACATCACTTCCTCGGCTTATTTTGGTGATTTGATTGTCATGAAGTATGACGAGGACTGGAATTATCTTAGTGTGAAAAAACTGGAAGATGGCGGTCAATGGCCTCAAGGCGCAGTTTACGATTCTAAAGAGGAAAAATTTTATGTCGCATTTATTGATTTAGATTTGACAAAAGAAAATCCAGCGAGTGGACCAACCAATATCGCCTTGGGTATTTTTGACAAAGACTGGGAACTGCTTGAAAAAATTATCGTAACTGATTTGTCGGAGAACGAAAGTGGTGGCCGTCCATGGGTTATTTTGCAAGATGACCGCCTCTACGTTTCCTATGATGTTTCAACCAGACAAGCGAATGGAGAAGAGAATAAAGACTGGCAATGTCTTGTGAACATTTATGAAATGCCATGATCCATCAAAAAATTCCAGTGAAAACTGGAATTTTTTTGCTGTCTCTTATTTCACCCTATTCAAAAGCGGCAAATTATTTCCTCGTTCCATCTGCAGACACCTCTAAGGCCACATCGGAGCAACCTTTTCTAATAACGGCTGTATTTTTGAAAAAGTTTCAATATAAAATTCTCTGGCATCTGATTGGCTTCTTCTAGAATCTGTTCCCAAAGATTCCCTCTGGGAATCATAAATCTTGGCAATTTCGAGATATTGATTGGCAAGATCAGTGTTCCCTTTTTTACTGAAATAACGGTAGAGAGTCATGGAAGAAGGGATATCTATTTCATAAGTAAAATCGAGCAAGTCGCCTCCATTTTTAATAAAATCGATCACGGTTTCCATATTTTGAGCAGCTTCCTTGGCATTGTGTTTATTTTCCGCATAGATATCACTCTCTGATTTTCGGGGACCTGTTTTTTCAAACCAAAAAAACTGATAATCTAATTCCCATTTTTCGAATAGTTCCTCGTAGGATACAAAATTCGGTTCAAAGCGAACGGGATCAGTCATAAAGTTACGTCCCTCTTTATCAGTTTGAGACGCATCACTTCTGACGATCCAAAGCCCATCTTGATCATAACCAATCACGGTTGAAAAGTCCCCATCATAACCAATGGTTGGTATTATTTGCACGGAAACAAGTTTTTTTATGAAATCAAGTTCTTGTCGGGCAGTTTTGAAATAAATGAAATTGAGCGGATCAATATCTGGAAAAACACTCTGTGGCAAATGAGTAGGGTTGGTAGAGCCTCTAAAAGCAGTGTACCCGAGCTCAACGAATGCATGGGTCTGATTTAAACCAGGTCCCCACCTTTCATTTTCATTCCTCCCGGCCATAATGAGCGTTGGTCTTCCATAAAAAACGAAGGTGTCGAAATCAATATCCGATTCAAGATATTTTATTAATCCAGAAGAGGATTCGAGCCAACAAAAGCCGCCCAATCCCGGAATCCTGTAACCATCAATCGGGTATTTAATTTCAGGAAGCGGATTTTCAGGAAGCTTTGTTATCATGACAGACGCGAGACGAGCTTGATCTTGTTGATATTTGAATTCATTCGGGATAAGCCCTCGTCCAAAACCCAAAAAATAAATTAAAGCCAAAAAAATTAAAATTCCTGGTATAAGAAGTATCTTCGCTGGCAACCCATTTGAAACCAAAAGAAATTTTTTATTTTCCACAAATTTACTTGTTTTTCTAAAAGAACTCACTATTGAGAACAAATAAATAAAAAATAACCCTCCCCAAACAAGAAAAGAGCGTGAGTTGTTAAAATAGATAAGCATCGTACTTTTATACCAAATCGCATACCATAGTGCTCCGGCTACTGTAAAAAAAATTGCTCCATCAATATATTTACCGATATAAAAATGTCCAAGACCTGGGAATAATACAGAGAGAAAAGCAGATATTTTTTTATTTTTCATAATGAGCCTCCGCGCAGCAAACTGCGTGGAATGAGCAAGTTCAATTTCGCTGAATGTAAAACTTGGCGGTGGCGATGTCCCGAAGTTTGAACCAAAAAAGTGGCTCAAATTCAAGGATCTTGATAAAAGCATACGTGAATTGCGAGCTATATTCAAGCAACACTCTCAATGGTTTGAGGTGCCAAAACCTAAGTCAGATAAGGGACAAAACGCAGTGAGTTACTCAATCCAATAAAAATTTGAAACTGGGGTTAATCTCGGCTCCTAAAACGACCTGATTTATAACCTGATCTATTTCTGCTTGTATTTTCTTAGACATTTCATCTATTTGAATTATTCCTGCCTTTTGATTCCACTTATCATCAAGTTCTAAAAATGATGTGACCTCATCAACGGCTACACTTTCATAGTCAACATTATTGCAATATAACTGTGCAATTTCCTTTCGTTTTGTTGATGGGAAAATAGGAATCTGTACATCTTTCCAATATCGCATAGCAAGACTACCTCCTTGTCCACCCACAGAAATATATTCAAAAAATCCCCACTGTTTGAGGAATCGAAGAAAACAAGCAACATATGAACTTTCCTCTACGTTGTGATCTTTTTTGTTAAGGACTATCCCGTGAATATTTGTTATGGCCTTATCACTTGGATTTACAAATAATACACATTTACCGACGGTGCCTTCGCCTGAAAAAACGATATCCCCTGGCTCAAGAACGGAAAGCTGATTAGAATTACCTAAGTAACTATAATAAGAAATTGTACCGAAATCAGAAAAATTTGTCGGTCTGATAACTTTATAGAATCCTGTTTTAGCGGTATCTGATTCTAGTATCTTTCCTATAGCACTTTCTTGTAAATTCTGTCCTCGTTTAATTTCGTATCCCCACCCCTCCTTACCTTCAATTGGTTTTGCAGAATAAATATAATTCTTTAGTAAAAACTGTTTGTGCTTATAAGATTCGCAATAGTAACCAGCATCAAATCTGATTGATTTTTCTAGTTCCTTAATATCAGGTTGTGTATAAACAAATTTTTCTTTTCCCTGATTGCCTAAAAGCTCCTTCTTAATTATTTCTAAGATCGAAGCGTGTTTCCTCTTAAGCTCCTCTTGCTTATTAATCAAAGCTCGTTGCAAGACAGTTAAATAATCTAGTTGGTTTTTTGTTGGTAATGGAATATATACAGAATCGATCGTTTCTCCATCTAAGCGTGGGTACATGCCTCTATTTTGAAAAGACAAGATTTGCTCTACAAAAAAATCGCTTCTTAAAACAGCTAACAAGTATTCTGGAGTTAAACCTTTTTTAAGCTGATGAAAAACCAAAAAAGCAGACGTTGAGACTATATTACTTGCTGAGGAATTTACATATCCTATACCTTTCCTGTAAGTCCTAACTGTGGAGACCAAAATATCTCCTTTTGAGATTCTTAGTGGCCTTTTGTTTGGAACAAAAATACCAAAAACTTCCTTGTAATCAATACTCCCTGTATTTGTATCGACATCTCCAATTTCAACATATTTGTACTTTAAATCACTATTTACAACTTCTCTTTCACTCTTTACGTCTACTAACTTTGCAAGAATTTCAAATCGAGACTTATCTTTAGGGTAAAAAGCAGAATATTTAGACGGAGCATAATAATAATGATTCCCCATCAACTCACTAGCAGTTATTGATTGTGGAACTTTTACGTATTTCATCATCGGTCTTTTATGAAGAGATCTTGAAGCGTCTTCTCTTGACTAAGACACCACTTTTTAAATTCAGTGACTGTATCAGTAAATTCTTCATCTAATAGAGGGCGCCCTTCTTTGTCTTGTTCAATATCGAATGTTTCCTCGTTGATTTTGTAGATTTGATGAAAAAACTTTACTCGTTTTAGAGTCCTAATTTCATATCCGACCTTTTTAATATCTTTTACAAAAATATTGTAATTTCCTTTTTGAAGTTTCTTAAGTTCTTCCTCGGGAGGTTTATATGCAACGACAATGGTTACATTTACACCAGTATCAGCAAAAACATTCGCCGGAAGATCAAATAAAGCAACTATTCTCATTTTCTCAAATAACCACTTCCTAGCATCTTCCCATCGATCAATAGAAGCAAGAGAATTTGAAAGTACAATGCCCATGCGTCCGTTATCCTTAAGGATACGGTAGGCATTTTCAAGAAATACTAAACCAAGATCAATCCAGTTACTACTACGAGCCTTATTCCACAACTCGTACATCTCAATAATTTCCTTATCTTTTTGTGTTGAAGGCTCATACTTCCTATCTTCACCAAAAGGAGGGTTAGTCAAAACAACATCAAATTTTTTTAATTTTGTTTCATCGTCCCAATGATCCCACTTTCCGTCCTTGTGTATCTTTGGATTAAGTTCTACTAACTTATCCCTATCATCAAATTTCCAGGTAATAGACCCCTTATCAGCTTTATATCTCAAAATGGCATTCCCATCCCCATTAAGTAGCATATTCAACTGAGCCAGCATGACCATTTTGTCATCATTATCTAAACCATATATATTTTTATCATCTAGTTTGCTATTCGAATTTACATAGGAAACGGAAAGAAAATCAGCGATACCCGAAGTAGGATCTATGATTTTTTCAGTGCTTCTAGGATTTACTATACGAACCAAAAAATCAATTAATGGGATAGGGGTGATGAATTGCCCCTTGTCTGTTTTAGAGAACTCGTTAGCAAATTTATAGAAAACAATCTGATAAAGATCAGTCTTGTGTGATTTAACAAAACTATAATCTTGAAATTGCTCAACAATTTCACTGATGATACGTATATGATCGGGCTTTTTCCACGCAATAGTCTCTGTATCATCTCTGTTTAATATAAAATGGTATTCTTGCGACGCTTCATTATAGAGATCCCGCATCCTTTTTATAAAGGATTGTATTTCTTTATCACTTAAAGAGGAAAAATTTCTCTCTTTCTCTGTTATATAAAATAACAAATCCAATTTTTCTTTTTCCTCGTCTTTTTTATAGAAATCAAGGAATGAATTTACTTTTGCGCTTCTCTTTTCATCATAGATCTTGAGAGCCATGATTTGAATAAGTATTTCGTATCCCCGGCGATCCTTCATACTTACCTTGTCCATCACCCTGAGGATGCTGGACACACCATCTTTTAGCTGAGCATTATAAATGCCTGTAATTACATCCAGATCATCAATAGTTCTCTTTGACCGATCAACTTTTATATTTAAAATCCTTTTCTTAAGTTGTTCGAAAGATGGTAATTTATTATATGCATCTGGTAGATGGAGAGATAAATCTTTTGTTGTACTTTGCTCCCCGCGAAGGTTATAGCCCTCGTCTAATCTGAGAAACTTCCCATCTCTTTTTTGAAATAAATACATCCTTTCAGTGTCATACAGAATCCCCAAACAGAAATTATTTTCTGTTTCTTTCATGGCAGATTTTAGTTGTTGATTGTATACAGTTTCTACATCTTTCGAGTTTTCATTTTTGAATTCTATTGTTCCAATTATATGCGCCCTGAGCCAGTCTAAGGCTTCCTGATTTTTATCTTTGCGCCATTTTCCGTACCAATCTAACCAATCAGGCTCGTCAAAAATAACACCGTCAATTTTAATTGGAGCCGAACTTTTATTTCCTTTGGGAAGGTATATTTCTGCGCCTACAAAATCTTTTGCACATAAACCACTATTGATAAGAGCATGGAAAAATTGCCATTTGTAGTATTCTTCGTTTCCTAATCCCTTTTTACCCTTAAGAGAAATATTTTCAATATATTTACCATCAACAGTAATTGGTGATTTCTCGAGAAAAAGTTTGATTTGATACTTCTCATCAAACTCATTTTTTGATTCTAAAAAAGATGCCATACCATAATATTAACAATATGTGAAAATTTTCACAAGGGTGAGTTTTCAACAGGGTGTTTTTAGGCAAAACAACCTAATTTTACCCAGGTTCAAACTTGGTAATCTGGCGGTGAGGGTGGGATTCGAACCCACGAGAGCTATTCACCCTGGCAGTTTTCAAGACTGCTGCCTTCAACCACTCGGCCACCTCACCATGATTATTTTTTGTTTATCAATTTATGAACATAGATGTCTCGTTCCTTCAACCACCCACCGCCTACGGCGGGGGGCCGCCCAAAACGGGAGGCGGCACCCCACCACACATGAAAAAAA
>Ga0082335_1001081_pt1 | contig 62157 bp, 54 predicted proteins | sample Subgrocontami58m_FD_72375 | JGI IMG/M metagenome (GOLD analysis project Ga0082335, IMG submission 72375) | Subsurface groundwater microbial communities from S. Glens Falls, New York, USA - GMW37 contaminated, 5.8 m (SPADES assembly) (version 2) ... | reverse complement strand
GGCCCTAGCGACTGGCCATACTGTGAGCGCTCCCGCGTGCCCCTGGGCACGCAAGACTCGCTATCAACGATCTATTGCTGAAGTGAGGTAGACTCCATCAGATTGTGATTGCGCTTCAGCGTGTCATGATGACACGCAATTTTCCAGTATCGCCTCCCCCTGCCATCTTCCCCTATTTCATACCTTCTCTTCTCGCCTACCATATCCCCATGAACGCCGTCGCCTGTCCGCTCGCTTGCCCGTCTGCCCTCATGCCTCTATGCCACTTTGCTCGCATGTCCCGGCCTGAAGAGCGAGGTTGTTTCCTCAGAAAAACATTTCGCTCAGATATAGTCCAGCTTCAAACATTAGACATAACGCTTGAAACAACCCCCATGTCCCATCAGCCATGCATCCGCAAACCTGGGAAAAACAATCAGACCTCAGCTTTGGACTCTTGGAGCGTTTTCATATCTGCCCGTAGCTGCGAATTCTCTCGCAAACAATCAGTCCCAAAGGAGGACAATCAAAGGATCACCCACCTCTATATTCGCCCGCTTGCCCAAACAAAATGTGGGGCACCCAATCGGATGCCCCACATTCAGAAGGGAGGGGTACCGCTCACGGTGGACTCCGGCCACCCGTCGGAATACCCTGCCGTGAGACGGTGCTTACATCACGTTGAAAACAGCTTGCACCGTCATGGTGATGTCCAGCGTGCCGGGGCTGATCGGAGTCGTCGGAGCCGCCGCGCCTGCCGTCATCGCCTTCGCCTCCGCGTAGTCCCGAGCCACCGGAATATTCCCTCCGGCCTCCGCGATGTAGCTTATCTTCCCCAGCGTCACGCCTGTCAGGTCCGCGAACTGCTTGGCCTTGGCCATCGCATCCTTCACCGCAGCCTCCCTGGCCTGGGCAACGTACGTGTCTGGCTTCTCCACCGTGAAGCTGACATTGTTGATCCTTACCAGGTCGCCGCCTGCGTCCGCCACCTTGTCTATGACGGTTCCAACGCCCTCCACGTTTCTTACTTTCACTGTGATGGTGTTGGTGACAACGTAGCCGTTGATCTCCTGCCGCTTGGCAAAATCATTCCACACGTACTGGGGCTGGATGTTGAAGTACTGCGTCTGGATATCGTCCTTCTTGATGCCGCTGGCCGTCAGCACCTTCATCACGTTGTCCATCGCCGTCGCCGCCTGGTCCCGCGCCTGTGCGACGGTTGCCGCTCTGGACTCCACTCCCAGGCTCAGGATCACCAGGTCCGGGGTTACGACGGTGCGACCCGTGCCGGTCACCCAGATACCCGATTGCTGCCCCCCATACGCCTGCTGGTAGTATGCCGACTGGTTGTAGCTCGATGGTGCGAACCCGGTGTTGTTCTGCGATGTGCCTCCGCCCGATGGCAGCGTCGATGTATTGCCGCCTCCAGTGGAAGTGGGCGTCGGAGTGGCTGCCTGCGTGCATGCCACGCCCAGGAGCAGCAGCACCCCCACCAATGCCATAGCCATGAACCTTATGCTGTTCTTCATTGCGACCTCCTTACTACTTTGCCCTGTGGCCTCAGTACGGCCACCTACTACACTTCAAGACGCACCCCATGCCGGAAAAGTTCCAGTTACCCTTGCCTTGCCTTTGCGCGCCGCGCCCTCCACCACTGCGCGCCTACCACCAACGCTAGCACCAACAGCACTGCGCTCAGCGTGACCTTGGCCCACCGGAAGGCGTTGTCCACTGCACTGGGGCCGACCGGACCAGCCGTGGTTGCCTCGACGTCCGCCGACTTTGCCTCGGCCATTGGCGCAGGCGGCGTTGGAGCGATGGACGTCGCGCCCAGCGACTGTGTGGGGGCTTGCAGGTCTTCGGCCCGCTGCTCCAACGCTTGTCCTCCACCCTTGGCAGCGGAAAGCTGCCCCCTGACGATGTCCACTCCCACCACCGCCACCAGAAGGATCGCCGCGGCTACAGTCGCGTATCGCAGTGGCAGAGCGTAGTAGCCGGTGTAGCGCACCGGTCGAGGCGTCGTCGACGGCAGCGCAAAGGAGCGTGGCGCCGCCACCTGTGGCACGCGCCTCAGCAGCGCCACCACCGTCTGCATGAGCTCCAGTTCCTCCCGGCAGCGGGCGCATTCGGCCACATGCCGGTCCATGGCCTCGCGCCGCTGGGCATCCAGTTGCCCGTCCATGTACGCCGAAAGGTCGCGGCGCCACCCGCGATGCATTATGTTATCGATGAGCCTCATCTGCTTCCCCTACACTTACAGACGGAATCGGGACGGCAAAAGTTCCGGGTGCCGCCTCATGTACTCTGCGAGCTTGTGGCGGCCACGGCTCAGCCTGGACCTCACTGTGCCTACGGAGGTGCCCATGATGGTGGCCGCCTCCTCGTAGCTGTATCCCTGTACGTCGATCAGCACCAGGGCCAGGCGCTGGTCGTAGGGCGTATTCTCCAGGCCGGCGTGTATGGCCTGGCCCCCCATCCGATCTATGGCGGCCTGATCATCGGCTCGGTCGGCTGGGGCCTCCTCGCGGCTTCGCCCGCGGCACTCGCAATGGCCGTGTTACTGCTCGCGTTCTTCGCGTTGAAGTCGCGACGCGAGGAGGCGTGGCTGGAAGCGCGTTTCCCTGAGTACTCGAGCTACCGGGCGCGGACGCCGCGGCTCATCCCCTGGCCCGGTAGACGTCGCGGTTGAGTTTCCAGCGGTCCGGCGGCCTCGTAGTCGGCGGATCGCGCAGATCGTGCCTGCTCCAGGTGGCGCGAACATCGAGCACGGCCTGGCTGAGGGCTGGATCACCCGCGCTGTCGACGGCCCGCCGACTGCCGTGACCCGCCGACCGCCAAAGCCCGGCACGCCGACCACGAGCGAGCTCATCCGCGCCGACCGCGACGCGTGACCCTCTACGTCGACAGCAGCGCCCTGGCGAGGGCGCTCGACGACGCGGTGTGCCGGCGCGCGGCCGAGATCGGGCGTGTGACCGGCTCGCGGACGCTCGATGCCCTCCACCTCGCGGCGGCCGAGCGCGCCGGCGGCCGAGCGCTCCCCTTCGTCACATTCGACCTGCGGCTCGCCCAAGCCGCCAGGGCCCTCGGGTTCACCGTCATCGGGGTCTGACCCGCCGAGGTGGGTGATCCCCAGCCGAGGACATCCGGGGCCGACGATTGACGATGCTTCCCGTTCGGGCGTACGATGTACGTACGTTGTTGTCATGAGAGGTCGAGCCACCATGGTCCAGTCGACCGACCGGACGTCTTCGCGGACCGACGCCCGCTCGCGAACGGCCACGTCTGCCGGCCCGAAAAACGAGCGGATCGCGCTCCGCGTGAACTCGGCCCAGCGAGTCCTCCTCGACGAGGCGAGCCGAGCCGAAGAGACAACGCTCTCCGAGTTCGTCCTTCATGCCGCGACCCGCCGGGCCGAGGACGTCCTGGCCGACCGGCGACGCTTCCTGCTCTCCGAGGACGCGTGGAGGGCATTCGTCGACCTTCTCGATCGTCCCGCGGTCGAAAAGCCTCGCCTCCGGCGTCTCATGAGCGCTCCATCGATCCTCGAGCGGTAACGGGTGGTCTCCTGCGAGAGACCATCGCGTGACCGACTTCGCCCCAGTCGTCCCTCTCACGGCACAGCACGAAACCGATGACTTCGACTGCGCGTCGGAGGCACAGACGCACTGGCTTCGCCGCTACGCCTTCCAGGCCCAGCAAACCGGGATGAGCCGCGTCTTCGTCGTCACCCCCGTTGGCGCCAACACCGTCGTCGCCTACTACGCGCTCGCGGCGGGAGCCGTGGAACCCGAGTACGCCCCGCTGCGGCTTCGCAAGGGAGTAGGACGCCACGCGATCCCGGTCGTGATCCTCGCCCGGCTCGGCGTCGATCTGTCCGCCCAGGGGATCGGCCTCGGCTCCGCGATCGTGAAGGACGCCTTCACTCGGGTCAACCGGGCCGCCGACGAGATCGGGGTTCGTGCCCTCCTCATCCACGCCGAGTCGGAGACGGCCCGGGCCTTCTACGAACACCTCGCCGAGTTCGAGCAGTCCCCCACCGACCCGCTCCATCTGATCCTCCTCGTGAAGGACCTGCGCAAGGTCATCGCGTCACACGGTACCCCTCGATGACCTCCCGACTTCCGACACTCGGACCGCGGGGCGAGGGATGGGTGGATATCACAAGTCGTCGTGTCGATGCAACTCCCAGCGCATGATCAGCTTCAGGAGTCGGTCGATGGCCTCGAGGAACGGCTCCGTCGCGGCCGGTGGGACCACGTCTCGGATCGAATCCTTGGGCCCGAACGCCGCCCTGCCGGCGCGCGCGGTGGCGCGAAGTGCGGGGATCGGCTCGTCGCGCAAGCGATCCGGCATGGCCGTGAGGTAGCGGGTCCAGCGCGCGGATCCGGCAGCGACTGCCGCCGCCAGCAGCCGGTCCGCCGCGCGTGCCGCGTTGAGTGCCGCGGCGTCGATCTCCGGCGTCTCGTGCCGCGCGGGCAGGCTCGCGCGCTCAGCCACGGCGGCTCGCTGCCACCGCCTCACGAGCCGTCGGAGCCTTCGCGGAATCAGCGTCCGGCGCCTCGGTCCCGGCGGACGCCTCGGCCACGGCCCGCCGGCGCCCGGCCTCCTCCGCGAACGTGACGTGCGACAACGGCACCAGGGGCTCGCCGCGAAGTACACGGGCCAGGTACTCACCGGTCGCCGATTCCTCGATCGCGGCGACGACCTCGGGCGGACCCTCGGCGATGATCTGTCCGCCCCGGGCGCCACCCTCGGGCCCGAGGTCAACGATCCAGTCGGCGGTCTTGATGACGTCCAGGTTGTGCTCGATGACGAGGACCGTATTGCCCGCGTCCACGAGCCGATGAAGGACCTGGAGGAGCTTCTCCACATCGGCAAAGTGGAGGCCCGTCGTCGGCTCGTCTAGCACGTACAGCGTCTTGCCCGTCGCGCGCTTGGACAGCTCGGTCGAGAGCTTTACTCGCTGTGCCTCGCCGCCCGACAGCGTCGTCGCCGGCTGGCCCAGGTGGATGTAGCCGAGCCCGACGTCGTTGAGCGTCCGGAGCTTGTTCGCGATCGCCGGCACGGCCCCGAAGAACTCGACACCCTCGGCTACCGTCATCTCGAGGACGTCGGCGATCGAGCGCCCCTTGTAGTGGATCTCGAGTGCCTCACGGTTGTAGCGCTTGCTCTTGCAGACCTCGCACGGCACGTAGACATCCGGCAGGAACTGCATCTCGATCTTGATGATCCCGTCGCCCTTGCAGTTCTCGCACCGGCCGCCCTTCACGTTGAACGAGAAGCGGCCGGGCAGGTAGCCGCGGACGCGGGCCTCGGGAGTCGCAGCGAACAGCTCACGGATCGTCCCGAAGAGGCCGGTGTACGTCGCTGGATTGGAGCGGGGCGTGCGGCCGATGGGGCTCTGGTCGATCTCGATGATCTTGTCCACGTACTCGGCGCCTTCGAGGGAGTCGTGTGGCCCGGGCGTCGCTCGTGCTCCGTGAAGCTCGCGCGCAAGGGCCCGGTAGAGGACCTCCGTCACGAGCGTGGACTTGCCGCTGCCGGAGACCCCCGTGATGGCCGTGAATGTCCCCAGCCGGACCGAGAAGTCCACGTCGCGCAGGTTGTGGGCACGCGCGCCGCGAATGGTGAGACGCCGTCCGTTCCCCTCACGGCGGTGGGTCGGCACTGCCACCATCTGCTCGCCGCGGAGGTAGGCGCCCGTCACCGAGCGAGGTTCGGCGAGAACTGCCTCGAGCGGCCCGTTGGCGATGATCTCGCCGCCGTGTTCCCCCGCCCCGGGTCCGATGTCGATTACCCAATCCGCCGCCCGGATGGTCTCTTCGTCGTGCTCGACGACGAGCACGGTGTTGCCGAGATCGCGCAGCCGGGTGAGCGTCGCGATGAGCTTCGCGTTATCCCGCTGGTGGAGGCCGATGGACGGCTCGTCGAGGATGTACAGGACGCCCATGAGCGTCGTCCCGATCTGTGTTGCCAGACGAATCCGCTGGGCCTCGCCGCCGGACAGGGTCTGGCTGGTGCGGTTGATCGTCAGGTAGTCGAGCCCGACATCGACGAGGAACCCGAGGCGTGCCCGGATCTCCTTGAGCACCTGGTAGGCGATCGTCCGCTCGCGCTCCGTGACGCGCTTCGCGAGGTCCTCGGCCCAGGCGAACGCATCCGTGATCGACAGGTCGGAGACCGTCGAGATGTCCCGCCCGTCAACGGTCACGGCGAGCGCCTCAGGTCGAAGCCGCTTCCCGGCGCACTTCGGGCAGGGCCGTTCGACCATGTACTTCTCGAGCTCGGTCTTGATGTAGTCGGAGTCCGTCTCCCGGTAGCGACGCTCGAGGTTGGTGACGACGCCCTCGAAGGCCGCCATGTACGAGTTCTCACCCCGTGCGTGCTGGTACCGGATGACCACCTTCTCGTCCTTGGCGGCACGCAGGAGGTGCTCGACCGCCTCGGGTGGCAGGTCGCGCACGGGCGCGGTAGCGTCCCAGCCGTGAGCGCCGAAGACCGCCTCCGTGATCTTCATCCGCCAGGAGGCGTCGGTGGGCATGCGAGACCAGGGCACGACGGCACCCTGGAGGACGCTCTTCGAGCGATCCGGGATGACGAGGTCCGGGTCGATCTCCAAGCGGACGCCGAGACCGGTGCAGGTGGGACACGCGCCGTGCGGCGAGTTGAACGAGAAGCTCCGCGGCTCGAGCTCATCGATCGTCCTCCCGTCGTACGGGCACGAGTACCGCTCGGAGAAGCGCCGCTCCTCGAAGTCAGGGGGCGCGTCCTCGCGCGACGCGGGCGCGATCAGCACGACGCCCTCGCCCAGTCGCAACGCCGTCTCGATCGAGTCGGCCAGGCGCGGCGCGTCCGAATCCGGGATCGCCTCACCGGTCGCGGGATCGATCGGGTGGCCGGCTGCGTCGCGCGCCCATTCCGCGGGCGCCTCCGCACGGCGCACGACGAACCGATCCACCACGACCTCGATCGAGTGGCGCTTGTACTTGTCGAGCGTCGGGGCATCGGCCAGGTCATAGGTCCGCCCGTCCACGCGGACACGCACGAAGCCCTGCTTCCTCGCCGCCTCGAAGACCCGGTCACCCTCGGTCTTGCGGTCCTTGATCAGCGGCCCGAGCACCAGGAGTCGCGTCCCCTCCGGCATCGTCAGCACCTGGTCCACGATCTGCTGGACGGTCTGTCGCTCGATCTCGCGCCCGCAGGCGGGGCAGTGCGGATGTCCGATCCGGGCGAACAGGAGCCGGAGGTGGTCGTAGATCTCGGTGACGGTTCCGACCGTGGATCGAGGGTTCCGGCTGGCGCCCTTCTGGTCGATCGAGATCGCCGGCGAGAGCCCGTCGATCTGGTCGACATCCGGCTTCTCCATCTGGCCGAGGAACTGGCGGGCATACGCGGACAGGCTCTCGACGTACCGGCGCTGGCCCTCGGCGTAGATGGTGTCGAAGGCGAGGCTCGACTTCCCGCTCCCGGACAGGCCGGTGATCACGACCAGCCGGTCCCGCGGGAACTCCAGGGTGACGTTCTTCAGGTTGTGTTCGCGCGCGCCGCGAACCACGATCCGATCGGGGGGCACGCCCGCAGTGTAGCGGAACCGAGGCAAACCGAACAGGTGTTCTGGCCGGTCGCCCGCACCAGGCACTCAGGCCGGTCCCGCGTCCCTGCAGCTCCTCCGTCGTTCCGGGTGTTCCTCCCCCTGCGGTACCCTTCGGGTGCGGACACCGCGGGTGCTCGAGCCCGGCCCGAACCGAGCGCCCGGTCCGTGGAGGCATGGCCGTGACGTCGATCGAGCTCCGACCTCTCCATCGCGGTGAGGTTGGCGGGCTGAGCCGCCTGCTCTGGCGCTCGTTCGAGAGCGATCCCCTCTTTCGGTACCTTTTCCGGTCGCGCTGGTACGCCGGTCGGGTGGTGCCCCTGCTCTTCCGCGCCACGGCACGAGACGCCCTGCGCCACGGTTGCATCGACGTCGCCGTGGCGGACAGGCGACCGCTGGCGGCCGCGATCTGGTCCTCGACAGGCCAGATCCGTCCCCCCAGGATCCGGTGGATCCTGGCCGAGCTGCCGGCCTACCTGGCTGTCGGCACCCTGTTCATCGACCGGCTGTCCGACCTTCGGCGGATGATCCCCCCAGCGACGACCGGTCCCGTCGAGCCTCACTGGTACCTGGAATTCCTCGCGGTCGATCCCGATCGCCAGGGGCAGGGAGTCGGCAGCCGGGTGCTGGCCTTCGGCCTCCGGCGGGCGGACGAGGCTGGGGTCGTCTGTGGGCTCAAGACATCGAGCGAGCGAAACCTGGCGCTGTACCGGCGCTTCGGGTTCGAGGTCCGCGACGAACTCCGGCCATTCAAGGACGGGCCGCCGATCTGGTCCATGTGGCGGCCCGCCGCTGCGCTCGGGTCAGCCGCCGGACCCGAGCCGGGCGCCCTCGAGGCGAGCCCGTCGATTCGCGCGAAAGGCAGGTGATCACGATGGGCCGCCGCAAGATCGGCCTGATCAGCAGCACGCTCCTCCTGCCGGCGACGGCGTTCCTCGCCGTCACCGCCCTCATCTCGGACGCGCTCGATCTCAACGAGTTCGTGTTCCACAAGTACACCGGCTACGCGGCGACCGTCCTCGTCCTCGTCCACGTCTACGCTCACTGGCCGTCGCTCATCGCCTTCTGGAGGGGTGGGAGCGGGCGCCGATCGGGAACCGGGACCGCGACCTGGGCGACACCTTCGGTCGCGGACATGGACATGGTGCCGGCCGCGGAGATGGCTCGGGCCCCCGGTACGGAGCGCGGCATTGAACCCCACGGCGTCTCACGGCGCGCCGTCCTCGCCGCTGCCGGCGTCGGGGCGACCGGGTTCGCCGCCGGATGGCTGGTCCGTCCGGCGGACGTCGGTCGCCTGCCCGGGGAGGACTTCGGCGCGCTCTATCACCGGGCCAGCTCGCCGGGCTTCGCCGACGCCCTGGGCGCCCTCCTCGGCTGGGGAGTCCAGCCGGCCCGGACGAAGGACTATCCCGAGGCTACGCGGATCGCCCTCCCGCCGGTCAACGTACCGCCCGACCTGTCGCTCGCCAGTGCGATCGCGCGGCGGCGCTCCCTGCGCGACTACGCGAGCCGCCCGCTGACGACGGCCGAGTTGGCGTGGCTGCTCGGCGCGGCGACGGGCATTACCGGCCCGGGCGGCCTCCGGGCGGCACCGTCCGCGGGCGCCCAGTACCCGATCGAGACCTACGTCGTGGCCAGCCGGGTCGAGGGGATCGAGCCGGGGATCTACCACTATGCACCGGCCGACCATGCCCTCGAGCGCGTCCGTGGCGGCACGTTCGGGGGGGACCTCGTCATCGCCGGGCTCGGCCAGGAGTTCCTCGGCCAGGCCCCGGTCGTGCTCGTCCTCAGTGCGATCTTCCAGCGCCTGCGCTGGCGCTATCGCGAGCGCGCCTACCGCTACGCCCTGCTCGAGGCCGGGCACATCGGCCAGAACGTCTACCTGGCCGCCGAAGCCGCCGGCCTCGGGGCGTGCGCCGTCGGCGCCTTCTTCGACGACGCCGTCAACCGGCTGCTCGATATCGACGGCGTGGAGGAAGCGGCCCTGATCCTGGTGCCGGTCGGGCCGCGCTGATCAGCGCATAGGCCTGCACGATCTCCGGGCTGCCCGGGCGCGCTCAGCCGGCCGCGGCTGCCCGGGCGCGCTCAGCCGGCCAGGCCGGCGAGCTTCTGTCAGGCGCGCGTTCTCGATGAACGAGCACGACCCAACGTCAGGTTGAGCAGGAATCCGCACGTCGGGCACCTGGCTCGTGCTCGTTCGTTCGGATCGTGCTCCTGGAAGTTGCGTGGCGGCCCAGCCGAGACCGATCGGGCCCCGCTGTCGCCTGACTGGCGGAGCTTCGCAGCCACAGGCCCTGAGTGGCGCAGCAACAGGATGAGCGGGGCTCCGGTCGCCAACGGCGACCGGAGCCCTTTGATCCCCGTGAGCACAAAGCCGCCGAGCGCGGCGCCGGATCTACTCGCCGGCGGACCCGGGGGTCGCGCTCTCCTCGACCGCTCCCAGCCGAACGAGGAAGCGGACGAAGATCGCGGCACCGGTCAGGCCGAACAGGCCGAGGCTCACCAACAGGATCGGGCGGGCCACGTCCGGGTTCTCCGTGCTGATCATCATCGCCGGCAGGCTGCCGAGGTACGCCTGCTCGGCCCCTTCCATCCCGTACACCTGGGGAACGATGTACAGGACCGAGGCGACAACGAGCAGGCCGCTCACGAGCCGGAAGGTCGCGGGATCGTCGTCCATATCCCGGATGAGCTTCACGGCCAGCGCCCAGAACAGGAGCAGCGTCGCGATCGGGGCGGTGATCGGCAGTCCCTCGCCCGTCAGGTACAGGTTCGGCATCAGGAAGATGATGCTGAGTCCGAACGTGACCATCAGGAGAGCGTCTCTCGTGAGCACGTACGAGAGCCACCATACGTCGCCACCGAACCGCAGGGTCAGGGTCTGCAGGAACCTGATGACGTACGGCCGGGCGAAGTGAAGAACGAGGGTGAAGGACCAGAGCATCGGCAGGACGGCTGCGATCGAGAGGACCATCCAGGCCTGCGCCCCGGTCGTCAGGGCAACCGCGAGATCGTCATTCATCGACATCGATGGGCTCCTAACTCGCCTTGGGACGGCGCTGGCCGGTCTGCCGGAGGTTGTAGACGACGGCAATGACGCCCAGGACCCCGACGATGGCCGCGGAGATATAGGTGAGCGGAATTGCCAGGTCCGGGTTCTTCTGGGCGACGAGGAACGGCATCACCTGATCGATGATCCCGCCGCTCAACATCGTCATCTGCGAACCGAGCACGTAGGGGACGATGTAGAGCGTCGCTCCGAGTCCGATGAGGATCACCTGCCAGCGATAGCCGTTCACGTCGGCGTCACCCCGCGTCGTCAGCTTGATGACCATGACCGCGAATGCGCACGCCGCAGCGAGGCCACCCGTGAGCGGCAACTCCAGCGCCTCCATGGTCACGACGTCCGGGTAGAAGAAGATGAAGCTGCCCAGGAAGATCTGAACGAGCAGCAGGTCGCGCAGCCCCACGTAGATGATCCACCAGAGATCGGCGCCCAGGCGGAGCGTGAACTTCCCGGTGCTGCGGACCATGTACGGGCGACCCACGTGGAGCGCGAAGACGACCACCCAGAGGATGACCAGCGCGGCCGCGATCGTCGCCTCGACAAATATCTCACCGAATTCGAAGAACGCTGCGACATCTTCTGGCGTCATGAGATACCTCCTGTCGGGCTGGCATCGTAGGCAGGCGAAGCCATGCCGGGCCCCGCGGCTGGGGCGAACGGTCTGCGGTCAAGGGGGCCGCGCCCTGCGATCACCTCGACCGCCGCGCATGCGTAGACCGCATCGCAGCGGAAGCACCGGCTCGCCTCAGACTTGGCCATCTCCTCGTCGAACCCGACCTGGGTCGCGGCGAACGAACCCGGCTGGAAGATCGGGAGCGGCGGATGGGCCCGAGGCCTCGGCGCGATATCGAGCGAGAGCTGAAGCTCGGCGGCGGTCGGGTAGCGGATCGCCGCGAAGATGTCGGCCTCGCCGTTCTTCACCCCGGCGAGATACTCGTGGATGGAGGCTGCCGCACGCCGTCCGGCCGCGACCGCGTCGATGATCGTCTTCGGGCCCGACACGACGTCGCCGCCGGCGAAGATGCCGGCCCGTCCGGTGGCCAGGGTCCGTGGATCGGCGACGATCCCGGCCCAGCCGCTGACCTCGATCCCGGCCCCCTCGGGCAGGATCGAGGGATCCGGTTCCTCCCCGATCGCGACGAGGATCGTGCTCGCCGCGATCTCGTGCTCGGAGCCTGCGACCGGCTCCCAGGCGGTCCGCCCGCCATCGACCCGGGCGGTCGGGCGCTGCTCCTCGCAGCGAAGGCCGACGACGGCACCGTCGCGGCCTGCCACCTCTACGGGAGCAAGCCCCGTCCGGATGACGATCCCCTCGCGCTCGGCTGCCTCGATCTCCTCGACCTGGGCCGGCATCTCGGCACGGCCGCGCCGGTAGACGATCGTCACCGACTCGGCGCCGCTTCGCCAGGCCGAACGTGCCGCGTCCAGCGCCGTGCTGCCACCGCCGACGACCACCACCGGGCCGTGGAGCCGCGGCTGCTCGCCGAGGTTGACCTGCTTGAGGAAGACCGTCGCGGGAACCACACCCTGCAGGCTGTCGCCGGGGACGCCAAGGCGGCGGCTCTTCGAGGCGCCGGTGGCGAGGAAGACGGCTCGGTAGCCCTGACTCTCGAGGTCACCGAGCGTGAAGTCGCGGCCCATCGCGTGGTCGAGCTTGAGCTCCACGCCAAGACTGACGATTCGCTCGATCTCCTCTCGCAACACTTCGCGCGGCAGGCGGTATTCGGGAATCCCGATCGCCATCATCCCGCCGGGCACCGGCATCGCCTCGAATACGGTCACCGGATAGCCGAGCCGGACGAGGTAGTAGGCCGCCGACATCCCGGCCGGGCCACCGCCGACGATCGCGACCCGATCCGTCCGGCTGATCGCAGGCTTGGGGACGGCCGGCAGGTGGCCGTGCTCGGCGGCGAAACGCTTCAACGTCCGGATCGAGATCGGCTCGTCGAGGGTGCCTCGGCGGCAGGCGATCTCGCATGGCGCGGTACAGATCCAGCCGCAGACCGACGGGAACGGGTTCACCTCAGCAGCGACCGCGTACGCGTCGTCGTACCGACCGGCGGCGATCAGCCCGACGTAGCGGCCGGCGTCCGTGCCGGCTGGACAGGCGATCTGACAGGGCGCTTTCGGGGTCTCCGCCGCGTCCTCGACCATCGGTCGCCAGACCTGCCAGGGCTTCGGGCGCTCGGCCGTGCGCCACTGGAACAGGTCACCCCACGGGGAGCTGTGCACCGGCTTCAGGGACTCCGTGGTGACCGCCGAGAGGGGGATCCAGCCATGCTCCTCGGCGGGCGGCCGGTGGATGGGGCCCTGGCGCGGCGCGAGTGATGTCTCGCCGGGCTCGGCATGGAGGGTCATCACGATGACCGGGCACTCGCGAATGCAGATCGCGCAGCCGATGCACTCGCCGACCTGGACCGGATGTTCCATCATCCAGGGCGCCGGTCCCCCGTCGCCCAGCCCGACCTCGACACCCGGCATCGTCGGGCGGCTCATGTCGAGCGCCTCCACCGGGCAGACGTCCATGCAGATGCCGCAGTTGAAGCAGTTCGAATGGTCGATCTCGATGCGGTAGCCCATGGCGCGCCTCCGCTTCTGCTCAGCGAACCAAGCATCGGCTTCTGGAACTGGCACCGCGACCCTCTTCGGGATGGGCCGGCCACCCGCCCGATCGGATGGGCGCAGTGGGCCGTTCGGCACGGGCCCCGGGGGGCCAATTGGCACGGGTCAGCCGGGCGCCGCGGCGGGTCAGCCGGGCGCCGCGGGCTGACTCGATTCCACCGCGGACAGGTCGTGCCCGTCGGTCAGACGAGGCCCTCTCGGACCGCCCGTGCTGCGAGCTCGGTCCGACTCTCCGCGTGCAGCTTCTCGAGGATGTTTCTGAGGTGGTACTTGGCGGTGTTCTCGGTGATCCCGAGCTGCCCCGCGATCTCCTTGTTCCTGAGGCCGGCAGTCACGAGCTGGAGGACCTCGAGCTCGCGCGCCGTCAGCCGATCCCCGGCGGGAGCCTCCTGGATGCCCCTCGTGGGGGCCACCCACTGGGCGATGATCCGGGCCGCCGTCGCCGGCGTGATCGCGACCTCGCCGCGCTGGGCGGCATCGATCATTGACCTGAGCTGCGCCGCCTCGAGGCTCTTGAACAGGTAGCCCCGGGCGCCGGCCTTGATCGCCTCGAAGAGGTCCGCCTCGTCCTCGCTCACCGTGAGCATCACGATCGCGACCCCGGGCTGCTGCTGGCCGATGACGCGCGTCGCCTCGAGGCCCGAGACCACCGGCATTCGGACATCCATGAGCACCAGGTCGGGCTGCAGCCGGGCCACTGCCTCGATCGCCTCGGATCCGTCGGAGACGAGCCCGACGACCTCGTGGCCCCATGCCCCGAGAAGCGACGCGAGGCCGTCCCGGAAGAGCGGGTGGTCGTCCGCGAGCAGGATCCGCATCAGCGACCGACCTCCCTCACGCGCCGGATCACCATGTCGCCGCAGCGGCCGCGCGAACGCCGGCGAGCGGAACAGCGAGCCTGAGCACGGTGCCGCCACCGGCGACAGCTGCCCACTCGATCGACCCGCCGATCGAGTCGGCCCGCTCACGCATGGCGGCCAGACCATAATGCGGCCAGTCCTGCGGCACGTCCGCCGGCGCAGCCATCCCGCGGCCGTCATCGGTGACCTGGAGGACGAAGGCTCCTTCGTGGACGTCGAGCTCGACCAGAGCGCGCCCGGCCTCGGCATGCTTCCGGACGTTGGTCAGTGATTCCTGCAGGATTCGGAATACCTGGTCCTCGATGGAAGGCGGGATCGCCGCTGCACGGGCCTCGTCGGAGGCCCGTACCTGAACCGCCAGCTTGGAGGCGTCTGCGAACCGCGCCACGTAGGTCTCGACAGCAGGTATCAGACCGACGCCAGGATCGATGACGCTCCGCAACCCGAGGATCGCCTCGCGCACGTCGACGTAGATCGACCGGGCCGCGGCCGCGAGCTGGCGGATCTGCGAGCGCGCGTCGGCGATGCGGCCGTCGTCGAGCAGGTGCTCCACCGCCTGCGACTTCGTGTTGACATAGCCGAGAACCTGGGCGAGGCCGTCGTGCATCTCGCGAGCGATCCGCTCGCGTTCCGCGATAACGGCCAGCTCGCGCAGGCGGTCCTGGAGTCGCGTGTTGGCCACGGCCATCGCGGCCTGGCTGGCCAAGGACGAGAGGATCTCGACCTCGTCGGCGCCGTAAGTCCGCTCGGCACGGGATCCGATGACCAGGCTCCCGATCGTTTCGCCGGCCCGCTGCAGGGGTGAAACGAGTCGCGAGATCGCGGCCGAATCGTCCAGGAGCGGCGCGTCCCCGTGGGCTCCTCCGTGGCTGGTCGGTCGGATGAGTGTCGCGTCACCGCTCGCCGCCCCGAGCGCGAGTCCGCCCGCCCCGTCATCAAGCAGCAGCACGGCGGCCTCGGCGTGGAGGAGCGCGCGGGCCTGGTCCACGACGGCCTGGAGGATCCGGTCCAGCTCGACGGTCGCCGTGACCGCGAGACTCACCCGGTGGAGCGCCCGGACGGTCGCATTTCGGCGCTCGAGCTCGGCGTTCCGCTGCGCGAGCTGGCCAGTCAGGCTGTCAATTCGACGAAACGCGAGGACTGAGAAGACGAACGCGAGCGCCGCCACAGTCGCCACGACGAGCAGGGTGTCCCATGGAAACGGCAACATCCCGTCGAGCGCCGTGTCGCTGAGCAACTCGATCAGTCCGACCGCTACGGCCGGGAGCACGATCGTCAGCCAGCGCAGCCGTTCGAACATCCTTCACCCGCACGAGCCGATCGTGCCTGAGGCCCCGCATTGGCGGTGGCTGTCGCCAGCATAGACCGCCGGCTCGCCCGGACCACGTCGTGGGCCGCGTGAGCGCCGGCGTTCAGCGACTGCGGCGGCCGCCGCGTCCCGGTCGCGTTCCGGTCCGCTTCCGGATGTTCGGCGTGACCGTCCGGTCCCAGGTCGGCCGGTCCAGCCAGCGGGCCTGCCAGCCCGTCTCGTCCTCGTGCTCGTCGCGGATCCCGGGCAGCCAGTCCGAGGCTGAACCGCCCTGGGTTTCGTGGAGACCCTGGGCTGCCCTGAGGATCGCCAGCACCATCGGTCGTAGGTAGCCGTTCGGGCCTCCGTCCATCTGCCACTCGGCGAATGTGGCGTGTAGCTGCCGAAGTGAATCCCGGGCCGGCTGCTCCGCCGGCCGAACTCCGGCCAGATCCCGGCCTGGTCCGCACGATATGAGCGCGCAGCGCCGGGCTGCGCGGCGCTGTCGCGGAGCGACTCATCGCTGACCATGCGGTTGACGAGCCCGGCATCCGAACGTCGACCGCCGACCCGAGTGGACTGGCCTGCGATACGAGCGGCTGAGACTCGAGGCGCAGCGCGAGGCGCAGCGCGAGGCTCAGGTGCGCAGGCTGTTAAGCGTCGCCGAGACCGCGGTCGTGGCGACGTGAAACGTCAGCGTCAGACGCGCCGGGAACTGAACTTCTTGGCGTAGCACCCAACGCTTGATGCCCCACAGGCTGGACCCGCTGACCGTTAGTGAGAGCCCGGACCCACCGATGGTCCACGTTCCGTCGAGCCCAGCCTCCTGCGACACGCCGAGAACCCCGGACCAGCGTGGCGGGTCGATAATGTCCCAACTCGCCGCCCAGCCGCCATCGCTCCACCAGCTCCCCTGCGTCTTGACCGCGCGACCAAGGCGCGACCGGCGACGCTGGGCATCCTCGACATCGGCGGGCAGGACATCGGATCCCGCGACGCAATAGACGCGATTGCCGAGCCGTTCGATGAGGGGCGAGTTGCTCAGCGTCACACTCAGAGTGACCGGGTCGACGCCCGCTGGAATGAGCGCTTCGCGAATCGTTCGTGCGGAGAGGGCAGGACCCTCCTCCTCGAACAGTTTGAGTAGCGCTTCCTCGGCAATCCCCAGGCGCTCGATGCGATCGGGCCCGACCCATGCGATACGGCTATCCTGAAATTCCAGAAACGGACTCATGTGAATAGCGGCCAGGATGACGCTCGCGGGCGCGGACGGGCCGTACTCGGGACGGCCGCGGCGCATCCGCCGTAGGCATCGAAGAAGGGTGGCCGTCGGAATCGAACCGAGGATCAACAGAGGCTTGCGCAGGCGACGCATCAGGCTCGAGTCAGAATCGGCCGGCTCGTACCAGTGGTCGCCGCCGTCGATGGGAGCCATGCCTGGCAGTGACGCAACGTAGTCACGGACCTCGTTTGGGCTCGTCGGTCGCCCCAGCGCCTCCAGCTCGCCTACGACCTCACCGACCCCGACGATCCCGCGCCGGGAGATCTGCCGCTTGACCGCTCCGATCAAACTGCCGGCCGACGCTTCCACCTCGTGAACAAGGCGCTCCATGGCATGCAAGTCGGTGGCGTATACGATCTCGCCATAGCGGGTCCTGTCGCGCCGAACATCTATGATCGGTGCGATCCCGAGACCGGCTAGGGCATCGATCGCCTGCAGTTCCGCGGGTTGATCGATAAGGCCTCCAGCGAGTGCCAGGTTCGCGAGGTCTTCCTGGCTGATCGCTCCGCCAGACTCCGCGATGAGTTGCCTGATCGCGGCCAGCGTCGGGGCGTACGCCGGTGGATCCTTCATACGCCGCTTCAGGATCTTCGCAACGATCTGACGCACCCGTTCGCGAGTAAGCTGAAACTCTCGCCCCGCACGGTCAAGCGTCTTGGCACCGCGACCGTCCAACCCCAACCGGGAACGTGTGATCGAGAGGTTCCGGTTGTCAGGAGGCAGCAACTGGTCGAGTTCGACATAGAGCGTCAGGGGCCGGATCGACAGTTCCGCCAGGCGCCTGATGACCGAGGCGATGGTTTCGAGCGACCCCGGGCCTCGGAGGAGCCCGTCAGGCCGGTCGAGCAGACCGGCGAGAGTGCCGATCGGCGCCGTTGGGACCCCAAATCGCGGGTCGCGGGTCGAGACTGCGGCCAGGACGGGACCGAGAGCGTCGATGGCAGACGCAAGATCAGGCCCCAGAGCCTGCCGGACTGACGCGATCGATACGTCCGTCGGAGATCGCGGTCCGTCGCCCACCCACGCTTCCATGCCGGCTTTGAGCGACTGGAGAGATTTGACACCGACCGCGTAGTTGCCGAGGAAGTCCTCCGGAGTCAAGTCCGCGAGGTCTCCGACACGTGATCGCCCGTTTCGCCGTAGCGCGTTGTAAGCGCGCGCTCCGATACGGTCGCGCTCGATCTCAACGTCGCGCCAGGTCGGTGTCTGCAGTACGGCGACAACCTCAATCGAGAAGAGCAGGGGACTGTCCGCCAGATGAGCCTGACCAGTCGCGGAGGCGTCAGCTGGCAGTCCGTCGGCCACCCACGCCTCGATGCCGGCCTTGAGCCCCTGAAGCGACCCGACGCCCACCCAGCGATAGCTCAGGAACTCGTCCCGGCTCAGGTCCGCGAGGTCTCCAAGGCGCGCCCTCCGGTTTCGACGGAGGGCGTTGTGTGCCCGCGCTCCGATGCGGTCGGGCTCGATCTCAACGTCGCGCCAGGTCGGTGATCCAAGTAGTGCGCGAACCCGCGGCGTGAAGATCACGCAGCCGTCCACCGGATAATGAGGTGGCCCTGTCGACTGTTCACGCCTCGGAATCTTCGTAGAGGAACGAACCTTGACGGCTGATGCGATTGAGGACGAGCCCGATCTCTACGATCGCGTCCTGCGCGTCGAAGATGGCACCCTGTGCCCGGGCCATTTCCCTCGCCACGGCGAGCGAGTATTCGGTGAAGGCGACCTCATAAGAAAGCTGCCGAAAGGGACGAGAATCGATACCGCCGTGCCGAGCAGCAGCGATCTGCGGATGGTCGAGGTTGATGTAGATCGCACGGTGGTCCTCGTCATAACGCGAGCGGGCCTCGGCCTCCGTCGCGTTCTCGTACTCCAGCGCGAAGCCGCCACGCCGGGCGCGGCGCTCGGATCCGTCCCCACCTCGCGGACCCCCTGTCCCAAGTCCCGGCTTGAGACCAGAGCCCGGGCGCTCGACATCGCCCGCGCCCGCAGGCCCACCCTGGCTCGATCCCTCGCCATGGGGTGGTCCCGTCATGACGAAGTCCGCGGCCTCATCGCCCTCCCCGGGAAGGACCTCAGCTTCGTCGTCCCCAAGACCGACGACGTGACCGAGATCTCGACCCAGGGACCCCGCAGCCCGTTTGAATTCGACGCGCCAGTCGTCGAAGTCTTGGTTCAGGATCCGGGCGATGCGGTCCGCTTCCTGCTGCAGCCGCTTGGCTTCGGCGGTTCGGCGGCGCTCCCGGTCCCGCTCCAATAGGTTACGTCGAACGACGTCGAGGCACGTCGCCAGCCAGGCGTATGTCGCGACGACGATGGCGTTGGCGGGATTGAGGCGTCCGCTCCTGGTGTTGTCGAAGGGCGGGATCGGTCCGTTGTCGTCCTCTAGTGCCGGGATGTCGACGGAGCCGAAGAGGTGCTCGATGAGCTCAGTCCGATCGAGACCCACAAGGGTGGTCTCGTGGACTATGCCACGCGACAAGATGTCGATGCCGCGAGTCCCCTCATCGAGGGGAACAGGTGAGGTTTTGACGGTCAGCACAACGGGCGCCTCGTCGCTCGCGATCGGCGCCGACGTGGTCGTGAAACTTCGCTCTTCGACGAACGGGGGCTCCTGGAATTCGGCCACGTGGTTGTTGATCATCACGTGGTGCGCCTGTCGATAGCGCCCAAGGTGCCGCTCGACGTACTGCTTGGTCTGCAGGATGTCCCCGGGCTTGGTCTGGACCTCCTCGATCTCGATCATGGTTCCGGCCAGCTCGTTCGTCGGCAGATTCGTTACGAACGCACGCACCTCGAAGGGCGAACCGTCTCTGGCGGCCTCGATGTCCTCGCGCCGAACTTCGACGACGTTCTTCAGACCGTCCTTGACCGACGAGACCCGCGAGGTATTCGCCAGGCCGAAGGCTGCCGATTTGCCGGTGCCGAAGCGGCCCCGCACGACCTTGCCCGCGACGCGTTGGACGTTCTCTCCGTGCATCGTGAAGAAGTGCTCGAGATCCGCATGCGACATGCCTCGCGCGTCGTCGGTCACGACGATGCGCCCGTCGCCGATCTGCACCCGGCAGTGAACAGGTTGGTTGCCGCGCGGATTGTCAAGCGAGTTCGACACGTACTCCCATGCGATCTTCGCGACGGTGTTGAAGAACGCGGCGTTCTGCAGGAAGTCGCGCGCGACATGGCTCTTCACTAGGATCGCCATCAGCGAAGCCTCCCCTCCCTATACCTCGTTTCCAGCTCTCGGATGACGTCGCGGGTCTCATCGTCATCGGCAAACGAGTTCGTGACGATGGCGACCCGCTGTCGGTACTTCTCCGTCGTCACCTGCCTGTCGATCCGGAGAAGCTCACGGACCTCCTGAGCCGTGACATCGTTGAGGCGGCCTTCCCGTGCCTTCAGATAGGCACGCGAGGAGAGGACCCGCTGACGCTCGGCAGCCCTGACAGGTACGTCTAATCGAATGCGCCCTGCCGGGTCGCGCCCCGAAAGCCGGGGGTCCAGCTGCAGCGCCCACGCCTCGCCCTCGGCCGTCAAGGTCCAACCGTGTTTGCGATTGCCCACGACCAGCCTGCCCGCGTTCGGTTTACGGGCGTCCGAGAGACCGTCGCGGACGCCGGCGATGTCAATCTGTTCGGGGTGCTTGCGCCAGCGGAAGCGGTCGGGCGCAAGCCGGAAACACTCCATGGCGATGTCCTCGATATCCACCGGGCGCGAGGCACCGCCGAGCCGGTGCAGTGCAGCAACCACGAAATCGATGGTCCGGAGTTCGCCCTCACTCATGCTGCGATCCCCTGCACTTGTCGGCGTGGGTAGATCCCGGTCTTCCCGTGCTGGTCGATGACGATTCTGGGATCAGCATCCGGCGTCACTCGCCGTCGCCCATGAGAACGAGCTGCTCGTACGTGGCCGGCTCCTCGGCCACCCGGGCGCGTGTGCCCGCCGGCTCGGTCGAGGCCAAGAGATCAGCGACGGTCGCGGCCTCTGCATCCCACGCCCCCGGCAGCGGTCGGGCGCCGCGCTCGAGCAGAGCTCGTCAGGCGTCGGGAAGCGCTCGAGCTCGCGCTCGAGGCCGGTCAGGAAGTCGAACTCGACGATGCCGTGGCCGTTGGTACCGTAGGCGAACTTGAGGTCGAGGATGCTCGCGTACTCCTTCGCCTCCTCGAGCCCGTCGGCCGGCTGTTTGTACGCCGCCTTGGCCTCAACGACCGCGATCGGGAAGTCGCGCGTGAAGCGAAGCAGGTAGTCGGCACGCTTGCCGGGCCGGCGCCGGACCTTCGAGCCCGTCACGACGATCCGGCCGTCGGTGAAAGTGACCTGCTCGGTGTAGGAGTGGGGATCGGCGTCCCAGCCGGCGGCGTCGAGGAGCGGCTCGACGTAGCGGCGGCAGGTGTCCGCTTCGCCGATCACCGGCGCGCCCGCTGGCTGGTCATGAACGCCTCCCGCGCTCTGCGGCCCGGATACGGCGCCAGTGTAGGGTGCGCACGATGCCCAACGCGGCGGTAGCCGGCCAGCTCGGATAGCTCAGCGCCGATGGCTTCCCTCAGCGCCGGCGCGCCGCCAGCCTCAGCCACGCCGCCGACACGGGATCATCGGAGCCGCCCAGGCGCCTCACGGAGGCCCGCCGATGGTCACGAGAGGGTGACGCCGATGGCTGCGGCGGCGGCACGAACGACCGGATGGTCGATGGCGATCTCCCGCGGCCCATCCGCCACGCTGAGGGCGTCGAGGGCGCGCTCGGCGAAGAGCGTCGCGTTCGGCCAGGAGGCCTCGAGCGTGGACCACCAACCGAAGCCCGGCACTCCTTCGGCGAAGAGGGTCTCGGCCACCTGTTGCGTCGTCGACCGCGTGCGCGTGGCCACCTTCGATGGCCGCATGCGTCGCGCGGCAAGTTCCACCGGGTCGTCGAGATCCACCATCCCGCGCAGGGCCTCGTCGTCCAGGCCGACGAGCGCCCAGCGACGCCTGTCGATGCGGAGGAAGTCGACTGCCGTCAGCCGCTGGCCACGGAAGCCGGCCAGCCATTCGGCGACCGCCGAGACCTCCACGCGAGCCACGTAGAGAGCGCCGTAGAGGTGCGGGTTGTCGTGGCGTCCGCTGCCCTGCTGCGCCCGTGGGTTGAACAGCGCGCCGCCGGGCGACGAGGCGTCGGCCGCGGGGTCCCAGGGGAAGAAGCGGTACAGCACCTCAGGCGTAGGCGCCGGTCTCGTCCACCTCGATCGCCGCCAGGACTTCGGCGACGCGCCCGTTTCGGAGCAGGTCGCTGGGCCGGGAATCTCCGAGGTGGGGGTTCAGGCCTTCGAGCCACTTCAGGGCCGTCGCAAGGTGGTACCGACTGGTGAGCCGCTCGAGTGCGAACTCGAAGGCGTCGATCGCTCGACGGTTCGACTGATCCGGTTCCTCATCGGCTGCCAGCCAGCGCGTGACGCGCGAGCGATCGACCTGCAGGAGGCGGGCGACCGCCGCACGACTCCCGACGTCGCCGACCAGGGCAGTAACTCGATCACGGACCGGAACCGGCATCCTGCGTCTCCTCGGGGAGTCTTCAGCTATCGTATCGTACGCAACATAGTCTGTTGCGTCAACCGGACGCTGACCTGTCCGGTGTCAATAGCTGTTTTCCGGAGTGGTGCGTCGACGCACCGGAATCGCGCGGAAGGGGCGCCCAGGCGTTCAGCGACTGCGGCGGCCGCCGCGTCCCGGTCGCGTCCCCGTCCGCTTCCGGATATTCGGGGTGACCGTCCGGTCCCAGGTCGGCCGGTCCAGCCAGCGGGCCTGCCAGCCAGTCTCGTCCTCGTGCTCGTCGCGGATCCCGGGCAGCCAGTCTGAGGCCGTTCCCCCACCCTCCGTGCCACTCGGTTCCTCACCCGCCGGCAGGACGGTCACGGACGAGACCTCGAGCACCGGTCCCTCGGCCTCGGCTGGCGTGCCTGGGCCGCGACGCGCGCTGTGCGATGCGGGACGAGCCGACGCCGCGATCTCGGCGGCCCGGCCGACGATCACGGACTGGTCTTCCTGGAGGACGCGGAAGCGGACCTGCTGGATCTCATCCCGAAGCGCGGCCGCGCGCTCGAACTCGAGCTCCTTCGCGGCGGCGCGCATCTCCGCTTCCATGCGGGCGACGAGCTGCTCGACCTTCTTCGTGTCGAGCTCGACCAGCCGCGCATCCCGCGCCTCGCGCTCCGACGCGTAGACGACGGTCGACTCGGCGACCGCGCGAAGCTGGTCGTTGAGGTCGCGGATGCCCTTGACGATCGTGCGCGGCTCGATTCCGTGGTCGCGGTTGTACTGCTCCTGGACCGCCCGCCGGCGATCCGTCTCGTCGATCGCCGCCCGCATCGAATCGGTGATTCGGTCCGCGTACATGACGACCTCGCCGCCGATGTTCCGGGCCGCCCGGCCGGTCATCTGGATGAGCGACCAGGCGCTCCGCAGGAAGCCCTCCTTGTCCGCATCGAGGATCGCCACGAGGGTCACCTCGGGCAGGTCGATCCCCTCGCGGAGGAGGTTGATCCCCACGATCACGTCGTAGATCCCCAGGCGCAGGTCGCGCAGGATCGCGACGCGTTCCAGGGTGTCCACCTCGGCGTGGAGGTACTGGACCTTGACGCCCAGCTCGCGCAGGTAGTCGGTGAGGTCCTCCGCCATTCGCTTGGTGAGCGTCGTGACGATCGCCCGCTCGCCCCGCTCGACCCGCTGCCGTATCTCCTCCAGGAGGTCGTCGATCTGGCCCTCGGTGGGACGGACGCGGATGATCGGATCCACGATTCCCGTCGGCCGAATGAGCTGCTCGATGATCTGCTCGCTGCGCTCCAGCTCGTACGGGCCGGGCGTCGCGGACATGTAGACCGCCTGGTGAACGGTCGCCTCGAACTCCTCGAACGTGAGGGGCCGGTTGTCCAGGGCGGACGGGAGCCGGAACCCGAAGTCGACGAGGATCTCCTTCCGCGTCCGGTCGTTCTTGTACATGCCCACGACCTGCGGGATGGTCATGTGCGACTCGTCGGCGACAAGCAGCCAATCCGGCGGGAAGTAGTCGAGGAGCGTCCACGGCCGGCTCCCGGCGTCCCGGCGCGACAGGTGGCGCGAGTAGTTCTCCACCCCGGAGCAGTAGCCGAGCTCCCGGAGCATCTCCATGTCGAACGTGGTCCGCTGGCGAAGGCGCGCACCCTCGAGCGCTCGCCCCTCCCCCTCCAGCTGGCCGACGCGCTCCTCCATCTCCGCCTCGATATCGACGACCGCGGCCTGGAGCTTGTCCCCCGGGGTGACGTAGTGCGTCGCCGGGTAGACGTTGATGTCGCGCCGCTCCGTGAGGAGCTCGCCGGTCAGGGGATCCAGCTCGGTGATCCGCTCGATCTCATCACCGAAGAACTCGACGCGGACGAGCCGGTCCTCGGATGCCGGCTGGAACTCAAGGGTGTCGCCTCGGACGCGGAAGCGCGCCCGCGTCAGGGCCTGGTCGTTGCGCTGGTACTGGAGGTCCACCAGGTGCCGGAGGACGGCGTCCCGACGATACTGCCCACCGACACGGAGACGAAGGACGGTCGCGCCGTAGTCCACCGGCGCGCCGATGCCGTAGATGCAGCTCACCGACGCCACGACGATCACATCGCGTCGCTCGAACAGGGCGTGGGTCGCCGCGTGTCGCAGCCGGTCGATCTCGTCGTTCCGGCTCGAGTCCTTCTCGATGTACGTGTCCGACCGAGGCAGGTACGCCTCCGGCTGGTAGTAGTCGAAGTAGCTGACGAAGTACTCGACCGCGTTCTCGGGGAAGAACTCGCGGAGCTCGGCGTAGAGCTGGGCCGCCAGGGTCTTGTTGTGCGCGAGCACGAGCGTCGGGCGGTTTGCGTGCGCGATGGTCGACGCGATGGTGTACGTATTGTGGACGACCAACCCACCGAACCCGGCCATGAACGACTCGGCCCCTTCGACGGACAAGTCGTAGACATGAGCTGCCTCGCTCGGGACAGCGTCGACCGCGGCCACCGTGGCCCAGCGACAAGCAGTCAAGCGTCGTAGGGCCCCCATCGGAACCGCAACGGATGGGCGCCGATGCGCCCGCCCGGCCCCTCGCCGATCGAGGGCGTCCATCAGCCGCCGCGCGGTACCGCGTCGCAGGCTCCGCTTGCCTGCCTCTATCAGCCCAACGGCCGACCTTGAGAGACCGGCCATGGCGCCGAGCTGAGCCTGGGTCAAGTCGAGCGCCAGACGTGCTTCCCGGAGCCACGTCGAGATGGAGGGCAGAACATCGGCGTTGCCGCCCACCGTTCGAAGGAGGATCGCGGCGAGCTGCTTGCGCTTCCGCGGGTGAACGAACCCGATGTTGCGGGCGAACGCCCGAAGATCGTCATCGCCACGAACCGTTATCTGCCAGTATTCGGCACCCTCGTGAGCCGTTCCCGACGCACGATTCCACTTCCGCGACAGCCGCGCCACGATCCCGAACCGCAGGAGAGCGTAGGCGATCTCGTTGGCAAGCCGCGGGCTCTTGGTGACGGCGGCGACGGCGGCTCCGCGCGGCTCGACCCAGCCATCTCCCTCGAAGTAACCGGACAGCAGGCGCCCAAGGCGTCGGTCGTCGAGGTTCGCCCAGAACGGCGGCAGGTGCTTCTCGCCAGCCACCGACCCACAGGTCGTCCTCAGCATCTCGGTCACGACCCGCGAGCCGATGCCGAGTTCATCGCGACCGCGCTCAAAGCACGTGATCCCGAGTTGCCCGACCAACCTCCGCACGTCGTCAATGAGCTCCGGCCCCGGCGTGATCGTTGAGTATCTGTCGCCGACATGGCCTTCGGCCACGAACAGCCCCAGGAACCGCAACCAATCGTCGCTGAGCGGCTCGCTGGCCGGAAGGCCATGGCGGCCGCGCCTGCCGACGACCCGAGTCGGTCCGAACCGCTCAAGCACCGCGACTCCATCGGTTCCGACCGAGCGGAGCGGCGCACGCCATCCTCGTCCGAGTCCGTAACGGGCGGCTCCGTCGAGCTCCCGGCCCAAGACCTCCGGCCCGGTGACGTAGCCGGCCCATGTCGCCTCGACAAGTCCGGCGGTATCAAGCCGAGTCACAGGCGGATTTGGAATCGGAACGGCCGTCGCGATCGGCAGTGAATCACCCGGGCGAAGTTCGCCCGTGGCGACCCGCTCGAGTTGCGCGTTCTTGCCGAGCCGCAGGAAGTTGTGGTCGCCGGTGACGGTCACCTCGCGCCCATCCTCGGTCCGGACCCGCCAGAGAGTGCGCGGTGAGGCGTGTCGAGAGAACGCAGTCACAGGCCGGACGACAGACTCCAGCGTGGCTGGGTCAACGGTCGCTACCAGATAGCCGGGCGCGTCTTCGACGGCGAACCCGACCTCCGTGCCGTGGTCATCGTGATAGATCTGGCGCTCGCCCAAGGCACGGTCGACCACCGGACCGATCGGCTCGACGGACCATCGGATGTCCCCGTAGTCGTCCTGGCGCCCGATGAGCACGGGCTCCTCCGGAGCGAGGCTCTTCCCCGTGCCGGTCGCTCCGAGCAGGGTCTGGTGCCGAAGGCCCTTCTCGAGACCCGCGGTCAGGCGCGCGATTGCCTGCGGCTGATCCCCGGTCGGCTCGAACGGGGCGACGAGCTTGAAATCGGGCACAGATCGAGTCTAGCAGTCCGAACGTTGTTTCGAACACCTGTTCGACGCCTTCGATGCCGCCACGTGCCCAAGTCGCCCGGCGCGGCCGTCTCCTACGCCCGGCGTGGTCCGTCGGCGCGCCCGGCCGCGAGCGCAGCCGCGTACGCGGCGGTAACCCGGGCACGGGACTCCTCGATCGAGCCGGACGTGTCGATGACGCGCGACGCGCGCGGCCGGAGCCGATCCACCATCGCGCCCTGTGCAGCAATACGAGCGGCCGCATCAGCCTCGGGGGTCCCGCGGGCCACGAGGCGCGCCCACTGCTCGGCCGAAGAACACGCAAACAGCCAGGTCTCATCGCATTCATCGGCGAGGCCGCCTTCGAAGAGCTTGATCGCCTCCACGACCACGGCCGGCGCAGCTACCGCCTCGGCCGCCTCCACCGCGGCACGGATGCGCGGCCGGACGGCCGGATGCACGATCGCTTCGAGGCGGGTGAGCCCAGCCGGATCGGCGAATACGATTCGCCCGAGCTCGGCCCGATCGAGCCTCCCGTCCGCCGCACGAACCCCGTCACCGAACGCGGCGAACACCGCATCGAGCGCCGGCTCGCCGGGCTCCACGACCGCCCTGGCCACATGGTCGGCATCCACGATGACGGCGCCGAGGTCCCGCAGCCAGCCCGCGGCGGTGGACTTGCCACAGCCGATCGGGCCGGTGATCCCGATTCGAACCGTCACGGCGCACGCTCCTCGAGGGCCAGCCACGCGTCCTCCGCGGCGGCGAGGGCCAATGCTACATCGGCCAGCTCGCTCGTTACCCGCCGCAACTCGACGAAGTTCGACTGGACGCCAGGGTCACCGGTCGCCAGCTCCAGGTGGTTCTTCCGCAGGTTCAGGCGCGTCAGCTCGGCATCGAGCGTCTCGCGCTGGCGGCGATAGGCGTCCTTCGACAGCTTCGCCGCGCGAGATGAAGGGGTCGTCCTGGCGCGATCCTCGCGTGCTACACCGGAAGCTGGGCGCTCGGCAAGGTCGAGACCGCCTCGCGCGGCGCCGGCCCTGACGGCCCCGTCCGAATCGGCGGCCCGCTGGCCGTTGGTCCTGCGCGTCGTGGGATGGAGCCGCTGACGCTCCAGCTCGATCGCCGCGACCACCGTCCAGCCGTCGGCGACGGCGTCACGCCAGGCACGGTAGCCGCCTTCGAACGCGACCACCTGACCGCCGTCCACCACCCACATGCGCTCGCAGATCGTCTCGAGGAAGCGCCGGTCGTGCGACACGACGAGCAGCGTCGCCGGCACGTCCCGGAGGAAGGCCTCGATCGCCTCGCGGGCCACGACGTCGAGGTGGTTCGTCGGCTCGTCGAGGAGCAGCAGGTTCGCCGGCATGATGCCGAGAAGCGCCAGCTCCAGCCGGCTGCGCTCGCCGCCCGACAGGAGGCGGACCTCCTTGAAAACGTCATCGCCGCGAAACAGGAACCGGGCCAGGTACCTGCGGCCCTCGCCGGGCGTGACCGGCACCGCCTCCAGGATCGCGTCGAGGACCGTGGCTCCGGGGATCGCCGCCGCGCGCAGCTGGGCGAGGTACCCGAGCTGGACGCCGCTGCCGAAGGTCAGCGATCCATCGAGGGCGGGCAGCTCGCCCGCGATCGTCCGGAGCAGCGTCGTCTTGCCGGCCCCATTCGGGCCAACGATCCCGATCCGATCGCCCCGTCGCGCGGCAAGGAACGGGGCCGTCGCCACCCGCGCCGGGAGGCCACCCGACCCGAGTGCTGGGAGATAGCCCACGACAAGCTCGTCGGCCCGGGCCACGATCTCGCCGGACCGTGACGGCCCGCCGCCGAGGAGCGCCGCCTGGGGCAGGCGCAGTCGGCGGGATGCCTTCGGAGCGTCCGGTTCGGAGCCCTGGAGGCGCTCCAGGCGGGCCTCATGTTCGTGCATCTTGGCGTACTTCCGGTGGCTTCGATAACGCTGCACGAGCTCCTTCTCGCGCGCGATCGCGGCCCCGTGGGAGTCGGCATCCTTCGCGGCGCGCGCATCGCGCTCCTCGCGCTGCCGGTGGTACGCGCGGTAGTCGCCTCGGAAGACGGTGATCCGTCGTTCCCGCATTTCCCAGATCCGGGTCACGGTCGCGTCGAGGAAGGCCCGGTCGTGCGACGCGACAAGGAGCGAACCGTGCCGACGCCGGAGGTGATCCTCCAGCCATTCGAGCGCTCCGAGATCCAGGTGGTTCGTGGGCTCGTCCAGGAGGAGCAGATCCGGGTCCGCGATGACGAGGCGAGCCAGCGCGGCGCGGGTCTGCTCGCCACCGGACAGGCCTGTCGGCGGCCGGGCCACCTCCTCGGCCGTGAACCCGAGACCGGACAGCGCGGCGTCCACGCGCTGGTCGAGCGTGTAACCACCGAGCACGTCGAAACGATGCTGCAATTCGGCGTAGGCGGGTTCGGCCACGCGTCCATCTCGTTCGAGGCCGGCCAGCTCCTCCCCCATCCGCTCGAGGTGGGCCGCACCGTGCCGCACGGCAGTCCGGACGCTGGGCGCCGCCATGAACGTCTCGTCGAGGTGCGCCTCCTGGGCGAGCAGCCCGAGCGTCAGGCTCCGCTTCCGGTGGACTACGCCTCGGTCTGGTTCGTCAAGGCCGGCCGCGATCCGAAGGAGCGTTGTCTTGCCGGCCCCGTTCGGGCCGATGAGGCCGATTCGATCGCCGACCGCCATCGCGACCTCGATCCCCTCGATGATCACGAACGCGCCGATCTCGCGCGCAACACCGGCCAGCCGAAGAATCGACATCAGGTCCCGCCCGCGGCGGCTCGCGCAGCGGCCCGTCGGCTGGCCGCAGCCCGTCGGGTTCGATCCGCCCGCTCACGAGCTCGTGCCGACACGACATCGCCCGTCGTCATCCCGCTGAGGATCGCGGCCGCGGCCTTCCGGTCGGGCGCCGGAAGTCGCTGACACCACGAGCAGAAGTGCGTCGCTCGCGCGCCGATGACGATCCGCCGGATCGGCCTTCCACAGCGCACGCACGGCTGGCCCGCTCGCTGGTAGACGAGCAGGTGCTCCTGCATCGAGCCGTCGCCCTCGGGCGCCGTGTAGTCGTCGATCGAACTGCCACGCCGGACGATCGCTTCGGCCAGGATCCGCCGGATCGCCTCGTACAGGTGCCGCTCGTCCGCCGGCCGCAGTGTCGAAGCCGAGCGGAGTGGGTGGAGGCGGGACGCCCAGAGCGCTTCGTCCGCGTAGATGTTCCCGATCCCGGCCACGAACGACTGGTCCAGCAGGATCGGCTTGAGGCGACCGCGACGAGCGCGAAGCCGACCCCTGAAGGCCCGGACCGTGAACGCGTCGTCGAGCGGCTCGGGCCCTGTACCCGCGAACACGGCAGCCCCGCCTGCCTCGTGCACGGCCTCGCCGGTCGCCGGGTCCACCTGGTACAGCCCGATCTTGCCGAACTTCCGGATGTCGTGGAAGCGAAGGTCGCGCCCGTCCGCGAACGAGACGACGAGCCTGACGTACGGATCCAGCGGCGCGCCCGCCGCCACGACGAACAACTGGCCGGTCATCTTCAGGTGGACGGTCAGGATCGCCCCGCCGGATAGCTCGACGACGAGCTGCTTTCCACGGCGGCCGACCGAGAGGATCCGTCGGCCGGCGAGGGCGGGACCGATCGTGTCGGGGTCGTGCGTTCGGAGCGTGCCCGCCCAGTGGCAGGTCGCGCCCGTGATCTCGGCGCCCAGGATCAGGCCGCGGAGATCGCGCGCGACCGTCTCCACCTCCGGGAGCTCGGGCACGTCAGGCCCCCGGCAACTCGCCAGCCTCGGCGAGCGCGGCGTCCCGTCGAGAAACGGGGGTCATCGATTCCCAGTCGTCGCCGACCTTGATGTCGACCGTCAACGCCACGTCGAGCGCGAGCGCGCCCTCCATGACCTCGCGCAGGACCGGCACGAGGCGATCCACCTCGTCCCGGGGGACCTCGAGCAGGAGCTCGTCGTGGACCTGGAGGAGCGGCCGCGCCCGGAATCCCTCGGCCGCCAGGCGCTCGTCGAGGCGGATCATCGCGATCTTCACGATGTCGGCAGCCGTCCCCTGGATCGGCATGTTGATCGCCATCCGCTCCCCTGCCCCGCGGAGGCTCGGGTTCGCGGCCCGGAGCTCCGGGATCTGGCGCTTGCGCCCGAGGAGCGTGGAGACGAACCCATCCCGGCGCGCCGTCTCCTTGATGTGGAGCATGTAGTAGCTGATCCCGGAATAGGCCGCGAAGTACGAGTTGATGAACTCCTGCGCCTCCTGGCGGCTGATCCCGGCCCGGCTCGAGAGCCCGAAGTCGCTCATGCCGTAGGCCAGCCCGAAGTTGACCATCTTGGCCATCGACCGCTCGTCCCCGGTCACGTCCTCGGGTGGCTTGTGGAGCACACGGCCCGCGGTTTCGCGGTGGATGTCCGCCCCGCGTGCAAAGGCCTCGCGGAGGTGTTCGTCGCCCGAGACGTGGGCGATGATCCGGAGCTCGATCTGGGAATAATCGGCGGCGACCAGCACGTGATCCGGCGAGCCGGCGACGAACGCCCGTCGGATCCGCCGCCCGAGCGGCGTCCTGATCGGGATGTTCTGGAGGTTGGGGTCGGACGAGGACAGCCGTCCGGTGGCCGCCACGGCCTGGTGGAACGTCGTGTGGAGGCGTCCGTCGTCTGCGATGAGCGCCGGCAGGGCTTCAACGTACGTCGAGCGGAGCTTCGTGTAGATCCGCCAGTCGAGGACGGGCTGGACGACCGGATGGACGTCCACGAGCTCCTCCAGCACCGTGGCGTCCGTCGAGTAGCCGGTCTTCGTCTTCCGGCCCTTCGGCAGCTGGAGTTCGCCGAACAGCACCTCGCCGAGCTGTTTGGGCGAGCCGATCGTGAACTCGTGGCCGACGGCGTCGTAGATCGCCCGCTCCAGCCTCATGATCTCCACCCCGAACTCGAGATCGAGGACCTCGAGCGCGGCGAGATCGACCGCGACACCAACGGCCTCCATCCGCGCCAGGACGGGGATCAACGGCATCTCGAGCTCCGCGAACAGCCGGTCGAGACCCTCCGCTTCGAGCGCCAGCGCGAGCGGCTCACGGGACGCGAGCGCTCCGAGGGCCTCCAGCCCGGCGCGATCCACCGCGCTGAGCTCCTTTGCCGGCGGAAGCACGAGGTCGAGGCGCTCGGCGACGACGTCCGCGATCGACTGCGAGCGCAGCGCGGCGTTGAGCAGGTAGGCCGCGATCTGGGTGTCGAAGGCAACGCTGGTCGCCGGACCCTCCGTGTCCTCGGCGAAGCGGGCCACGAGGAGCGGCTTTGCCTCGTGCGCGACGATCGGCACGCCACTCGCCTCCACGAGGTGCCGGAGCCGGTCAGCGTCGGCGGCCTCCGCGGCGACGACCCGACCGTCCGTACCGGCGATCGCCAGGGCGAGCGGGGAGCCCATGCGCGGCCGGGGATCGTCCAGAACGAGGGCCGCGCCGAGCGCCGGCTGGGCGGCAATCCAGTCCCGGAGCGCATCAAGGTCATCGCCTCCGTGGATCTCGATCCGCCCGGGATCCTCGATCGTGGCGGCCAGCGCGGTCGCCAGGTCCTCGAAGTGCTCCGGGGCCCGGGGCACCCGCGGACCCGCGTCCGTCCCGCTCCCTCCGCCGACCGCGTCGAAGTCGAGCGAGAGCTGGAGGCCACCGGCCGGAGCCGGGGCGACCGGGGAGGTCGGCGACGAGCCTGTTCGGATCGGACGGCCGCTCCCCCACCCGCTCGGTCGGTCCGTACCTACGCGGGCAGCCGGAACCGTGGCGTTCGCTGCACGCATCGCCTCCACGGCGTCGGTCGCGGACTCACCACGGAGCGGCGGGAGCCGGTCCAGCAGCGACCGGAACTCGTACTCGCGGAACAGCCGGATGACCTCGTCGCGGTCGTAATCGCCGAGACGCGCGGCGTCGAGGTCAAGGTGGACCGGGAGGTCTCGCACGATCGTGGATAGCTCGCGGCCCAGGGCGACCTGATCGCGGTATTCGGCAAGCTTCTCGCGGAGCTTGTCGGGTTTCACCTCGTCCAGGCGGCGATACACACTGTCGAGGTCCACGAACTCGCGAATGAGCTTTGCCGCGGTCTTCTCCCCGACACCCGGCACGCCGGGGATGTTGTCCGTCACGTCGCCCTTCAGGGCCTTGTAGTCGATCATCTGCGACGGGCGGAGGCCATAGCGCTCCTCGATCCTCGGCGGGTCGTACAGGATCGTGTTCTCGACGCCAGATCGCGTCGTCATCAGGCGCGTTCGATCGCTCACGATCTGGAGCATGTCGAGGTCGCCGGTGACGATCGTCGTGTCGAGCCCGTGAGCCTCGGCCTCGACGGTGAGCGTCCCGATGACATCGTCGGCCTCGAAGCCGGCGAGCTCATAGACGGGAAGCCGGAGGGCTTTCACGACCTCGCGCACCTTCGGAAACTGATCCCGGAGGTCGTCCGGCATGCGCTGGCGTGTGGCCTTGTATTCCGCATAGCGCTCATGCCGGAACGTCGGGCCGGGCAGGTCGAACGCGACCGCCACGTAGTCCGGCCTGATGTCCTGGATCCCCCGCAGAACGATGCTGCAGAACCCGAATACCGCGTTCACGAGCTCGCCCTTCGAGGTCGAGAGGGGCGGGAGCGCGAAGTATCCGCGGTAGATGAGCCCGTTGCCGTCGAGCAGCATCAGGCGTTCCATCGGCGAGCCTCAATGGGATGTCCCCGGGATGCGGGACGTGCCGTCAAGTGTACCGGCGCCGTGCCCAGCGCCCGGGACTCAGCGAAGTCGCTGGGCAGCCCGCCGCAGAAGGAACAGTCCGAGCCCCGCGCTGAGGAACGCGAGGCTCACGAGGACCAGCGGCGCCGGGAGGTCCGAGCGCTCGGCTGCATCCGGCGCAGGACTCGGGTCCGCCGCCTCACCGCTCGTCGGCTCACTCACCGCGCCGGCCTTGGCGTCGCCCGAGAACTCGCCGCCCGACCTGTCGACGGTTGGGCTGGCAAGCAGCCTGAACTCGGGTTGCAGGCTGGCCGCCGCGGGGGCTTCGCGGACTTCCACGGGGGCCTCGCGGACTTCCGCGGGGCCGCCTGCCGTCCCCATGGAGGCGCTGCCGCCGGCGAACGGCAGGAGCGGGAGCGCGGCAAGCAACAGGCCCGCGACGCCGAGGGTGGAGAGCATCGCCGCGAGCGGACGAATCGTCGTGTTGCCTTGCCGCCCGAACGGGCGGAGGAGCCGCCGCCAACTCGCGCCACGAGCCAGCGACAACGCCTGATTGGGCGAGATGCGGAAGTCCCGTGCCGCCGCGCGAATCGGAGGCGGGAGGCCGCGGGTCGCCACGGCAATGGAGCGAAGCTCCGTCAGGAGGATCCCGCAGGCCTCGCAGGTCGCGACCAGGGCGCTCGCGTGGATCTGGTCGGTTCCGGACAGATCGCCCGCAGCAAGGGCCGCAACGGCTAGGCGATCGTGGGTGGCATGCGAGCCCGCGTCCGGCGGTGGAGTTCGGGTCATCATCTCGCCCGTTGGACGGGCGGATGGACCAACCAGTTCCCTCAGGGGCCGGAGCGCTTCCGGCCGCGCGTCCAGAGCAGCAACACGACTCCCGCGACGAAGACGAGCGCCGACCCGACGGCGAGGATGATCCGGCCGTCCAGGGGCGCGCCGGCATCGACAGTGCTGATTTCCGACCGTAGCGCCTCAGGCGATGCCTTGGTGGTCGGCCCATCTGCCGCCGGCGGGGCCTCGAGCGGGCCCAGCGTTGCTGCGTCCTCCGGGATTCCAACGGCAGCTCCTACTGTTTCAAGGGCCGTCGCCGCACCGCCCGCGGCACCCAAGAGCGCCGGCGATGCGGTTGCAAGGAGGAGGCCCGCCAGGCCCAGGGTGGCCAGGGCGCCACCGAGGCCGCGGGCCCGGCCGGCAGGGGTCAGGCCGCCGAGCCCGAACCAGCGCCGGCGTCGCAGCCGCGCGGCATCGGTTTCGGTGAGACGGAAGTCCCGGGGCGTCGGGGCCGCGGCGATCTGGCCGGCGACTGATCGGAGCTCACGCGTCGCGGCCGCGATCGCCCGAAGATCCCCTGCCGTGGCAACGCAAACAGGGCATGAGGCGAGAAGTTCGCGGGCGGACGTCGCCTCACCCGAGGCCAGATCGCCCGCCGCGGCCCGTGCGATCAGATCGAGGTCGTGGGTGGCGTGCGACCCGGCCATGTCGAGAGAATCAGCCACGGAACAGGTCCATCCGGTCGGCGAGGCGATCGCGCAGCGCGAGCCGGCCTCGATGGATCCTCGACTTGATGGTGCCCAGGGAGACGCCCATCAGCCCGGCGATCTCGGCGTAGTCATAGCCCTCGACATCGAACAGGACGATCGCCGTCCGCTGGTCATCCGTGATCTGGGCCAGTGCGCCGTTGAGGGCTCGATGCCGCTCCGCCTGGAGCGTGGTTGTGACAGGGTCGTCCGCCTCGGTCGACGGTGGCTGCCAGCTGTCGTCCTCGAGCTCCGGATATGGGTCCGCGGGCCGCCGCTTCTTCAGGCGCTGGGCGTCCATCGCGGCGTTGATCGCGATCCGGCTGATCCATGAGCGGAAGGAGCCGCCGCGGAACGCGTTCATGTTCCGGTAGGCGGAGAAGAACGCCTCCTGAACGGCGTCGGCTGCCTGGTCCCGGTCCGGGACCATCCGGACGACGAGCGCGTAGAGCAGGTCCTGGTAGCACAGGACGAGGTCATTGAACGCGTTCAGATTCCCGCCGCGCGCCTGCTCCATGAGCATGAGGTCACGCCGCTGGACGGGGTCGTCGGACGCCGTGGTCGAGCGACGGTCCTCCAAGGCCAGGGGGGTCCTCCGGACGGCGATACTGAAGCGGCGCGAGTCTAGCATCGGTCGCCGGGGGGACGCGGTCGTTCCGGATGTTGTTCCCAGCGACTAGGATCTGGTGCGCACCACCCCGGCCGGAGTGGCGAAACGGCAAACGCTGCAGTCTCAAACACTGCTGAGGGCAACCTCTTGTGGGTTCGACTCCCACCTCCGGCACCATCCTGGTTCAGCGGATCCCCCGCGGCGCCAATCTCGTACAGTGAGATTCCGATGAGCAGCTTTCTCGGCCGACTGGTCCGGGCCAACGCCACGACGAACGATGGCGAGGCTCCGTCGTCCGACGCCATCGCCGGCGAGACCGAGACCATTCGTCGGATCGTCGCCCGCCTCGAGGCCCTGCCGGCGGAGCGCGCCCGCTTTCTGGCCGGATTCGCCTACATCCTGTCGCGCGCCGCACACGCCGACCTCGACATCAGCGAAGCGGAGACCGAGGTGATGGAGTCCGCGATCCATGAGCTCGGCGAGCTCGATGAGGCGCAGGCCGTCCTCGTCGTCCAGATGGCGAAGCTCCAGTCACGGGCGAAATTCGGGACGGAGGATTACCTCGTGACCCGCGAGTTCGCCGGGTTCGCCACGGACGATCAGAAGCTGGCCGTCCTGCGGACTTGCTTCGCGGTTGGAGCGGCCGACGACGAGATCTCGAGCGACGAGGCCCAGACGATCAATGCAATCGCGAAGGAACTCGGCGTGGACCGGGCGACGCTCAACGCTGTGCGCGAACGCTACGTCGACCAGTTCGCGGCGATTCGCGCGGCCCGACGCCTGGCGCGGGGCTAGGCCGGGGCTGGACGAGGGCGCGGCCGACGTGGCCCGCGTCAGACGAGGCGCAGGTCCACGACTCCTTCGCCGAGCCGGCGCTTGACCTCTGCCGGCAGCTCGACGTCGTAGGCGACGGTCTGCGTCAGCTCCATCGGGAGCGCCGCTCCGCCCGGTGCCGGGACGTGGACGATGACCCGGGTCTCGCCCGGCCGCTCGCGGATGAGCTGGCGGAACGTCTCCATCGCGCGGACCAGCTCATCCGCCGGCGCGCCACCGAACCGGACGTGGAGGATGCGATCAGCGCCCGCGTTCTCGAGCGGCGCCGTCTCGGCAGTCGCCGCCGCCACGGCCCGGGTCCGCGCCTCGTCTGGAAGCGCCGGCTCGTCATCCCGATCTCGTGCGTCTCCCTCCGTCTCGACCGCTGGCGAATGGGTCGGAACGGGTTCGGCCGGAGCGATCGGCGGGAGGGCGGTCACCACGGCCGCGTCGGCCCGAAGCGGCGAAACGTACGGAACATCCGCCCGTCGCCCGGGTGCCGGCCGGCTTGAGTTCACGGTGACACTCGCCGTCACACCGACCACCGACGGTACGGGCACAGACCGCGCGGCCGTCGCGCCGTTCCCGTTCCCCTTCCCGTTTCCATGGCCGTTCCGGTACTCACCGCCGTTGCCGCTCCCCTCCCCGGCCGTGCCGCCCTGGCGCCGCCGAGAAACACCACGGTCACCGGCGGCAACCTCGCGCGCGAACGCCTCGGCTCCCTTCGCGACCGCGTCGTCCCAGGGGATCACGACGTCGGCAAGGAGCGAGGCGTCCTCGCCCCGGTGGTCCACTCGGCCGGCAACAAGGAGGATCGAACCTTGAGCCCAGATCGGGCCGGTCTGTTCGAACAGCCTGGGAAACACGACGACCTCGATCGAACCCTGGAGATCCTCCAGGGTCACGACCGCCATCGTCGCCCGCGCCCGGGTCACGACGGATCGCGAGCCGACGACGATTCCGCCGACCACCAGTCGCTGGCCGTCGAGTGATTCATCCTTGAGGTCCCCTGAATAGGCCGTGACGAAGTTGCCGACCTGATCGGCGACCTCGCCCATCGGATGCTCGGACAGGTACAGGCCCAGGAGCTCCTTCTCCCATCGAAGGCGCTCCCGGACCGGAGCCTCGGGCGTCGGCGCGAGCGGACGTTCCAGCGTCGCCGCATCCGTTGCGCCCATGTCGAAGAGCGAGGTCTGGCCGGAGATCCGGTCACGCTGGGTGGCCTGGGCGGCCGCCGTGGCGTCATCGAGGCCGGCGAGGATCTGGGCGGGATGGCCGAACGCGGTCAGGGCGCCGACCCTCGCCAGCGACTCGAGCACCTTGCGATTTGTCAGCCGGAGGTCGATCCGGGTGCAGAAGTCGGTCAGCGACCGGAATGAGCCGTCGGTGTCGCGCGCGGCGATGATCGATTCGATCGCGCCCTGTCCGACGTTCTTGACCGCCAGCAGGCCGAACCGGATCGCATCGCCCTCGACCGTGAACTCCACCTGGCTCCGATGGATGTCCGGCGGCCGGACCTCGATCCCCAGCCGCCGGCACTCCGCGACTGCAGCGGCGACCTTCTCCTCGGAACTTCGGAAGGCAGACAGGACGCTCGTCATGTACTCGACCGTGTAGTTCGCCTTCAGGTACGCGGTCTGGTACGCGATCAGTCCGTAGCACGTCGCGTGGGCCTTGTTGAACCCGTATCGCTCGAACGGCTCGAACGCCTTGAAGACCGCATCGATCGTCTGGGGCGGGACGCCACGCTCCGCGGCCTGCGTGACGAACTTCTCCTTCTGGGCGCGCAGGACCGACGATTTCTTCTTCCGGATCGCGTAACCCAGCGTGTCCGCCTCGGGTCCCGTGAAGCCGCCCAGCGCGATCGCGGCGGCCATGATGTCCTCCTGGTAGACGAAGATCCCGTACGTCCGCTCGAGGAACGGCTCGAGCAGCGGGTGGAGGTACGTGACTGCCTCCTGGCCGTGCTTCCGCCGGATGTAGGCCGGGATGTTGTCCATCGGCCCGGGGCGATACAGCGCGACCATCGCCGCGAGGTCGAAGACCGAGGTCGGGCGGAGCTCGCGAACATACCGGCGCATGCCCGCCGACTCCAGCTGGAAGATGCCCGTCGTCTCGCCGGATGCCAGGAGCTCGAACGTCGCGGCGTCGTCAAGCGGGATCGTGTCCAGGTCGATCTCGACGCCGCGCAGCGTCCGGATCATGTCCACGGCGTTCTTGAGGATCGTCAGGTTGGACAGGCCGAGGAAGTCGAACTTGAGCAGGCCGAGCGCCTCGATCGCGTGCATCTCGTACTGCGTCATCAGCCCTTCGGAGTTCGTCGCGCGCTGGAGCGGCATGAGCTCGGTCAGGGGTTCGCGGCTGATGACGACACCGGCGGCGTGCGTCGACGCGTTGCGCGCGACACCCTCGAGCTGACGGGCGAATTCGATGACCTTCTTGACGCCGTCGTCCGATTCCACCTGCTCGCGAAGCCCCGGGCTGATCTGGAGGGCCTCGTCGAGGCGGATCCCGAGCTGGTTCGGGACGGCCTTCGCTATGCGGTCCACATCGCCGTAGGAATGCCCCAGGACGCGTCCGACGTCGCGGATGGCGGCCCGGGCGAGCATCGTGCCGAAGGTGATGATCTGGGCCACGTGGTCCTGGCCGTACTTCCGGGACACGTAGGCGATGACCTCGTCCCGCCGATCATCCTGGAAGTCGACGTCGATGTCCGGCATCGTGACGCGATCGGGGTTGAGGAACCGCTCGAAGGGCAGGCCGTAGGCGATCGGGTCAACCGGCGTGATCCCCAGCGTGTACGTGACGATCGAGCCCGGCGCACTCCCCCGGCAGGTCGTCTGGATCCCCTGCTCGCGGGCGAACCGGATGAAGTCCGCGACGATGAGGAAGTAGCCCGCGTAACCCATCGAGAGGATGACCCCGAGCTCGTACTCGAGGCGGGTCTGCAGCTCCGGGGTCACGGTTCCGTACCGCCAGGTCAGCCCGCGCTCGCACTCCTTGCGCAGCCAGGACTCGACGGTCTCGCCCTCGGGCACCGGAAAGTGCGGGATTCGGAGCTGGCCGAGCGGGAGCGTCAGGTCGCACATCTCGGCGATCCGGCGGGTGTTCAGGAGCGCCTCGCGCTGATCCGGGAAGAGCGCCTCCATCTCGGCCGCGGACTTCAGGTAGAACCCGTCCGACTCGAACTTCATCCGGCCGGGTGTGTCCAGATTGCTGCCCGTTCCAACGCACAGCAGGACGTCGTGGGCGGCCGCCTGCTTCCGGTGGACGTAGTGGAGATCGTTCGTGACCACGAGCGGCAGGCCTACCTCGGGCGCCAGGCGGAGTAGCTGCTCGTTGAGCCGGCGCTGCTCGGCCAGGCCGTGGTCCTGGAGTTCGAGGAAGAAACGGTCCTTGCCGAAGATCTCCCCGTATTCGCCGGCCAGGGTCCGCGCGAGGTCCCAGTCATCGACCTCGAGGGCCCGCGCAACCTCGCCGTTCAGACATGCGGAGAGACCGACGAGGCCCTCGCTGTGCTTCGCAAGGTGCTCCCGATCGATCCGTGGCTTGTAGTAGTAGCCATCCAGGTGCGCGTCGGTCACCAGCCGGCACAGGTTCCCGTAGCCGACCTCGTCCGAGGCGAGAAGGATCAGGTGGAAGGGTTGGGCATCGGCCTTGCCCTCCTTGTCCGTCATCGACCGGCGGGCGACGTACGTCTCGACGCCGATGATCGGCTTGAGATCCTTGGCTGTTGCCGCCTGGTAGAACGCGACCGCACCGTACAGGGCCCCGTGGTCCGTGATTGCGAGGCTGTCGAAGCCCTGGACGCCGGCCTCGTCCACGAGATCCGGGATCCGCCCGAGCCCGTCGAGCAGGCTGAACTCCGAGTGGGTGTGGAGGTGGACGAAGTCGTTCGAAGCGATGGTCATCGGGACGTCAATGGTAGCCCGGCGGGCCGACTGGCTGCCGTTGCGAAAGCTGGTGGTCCCGATCTCCTCGGAAACCGAGGTCGAGATCGTGGAGTCCGGTGGGTGGTCGCTCTAGGAGCGTGTGTCGGTATTGGCCAGCAGGGCCACCCGGGCGGGTGCGAGAATCTGGTATGCGCACCAAGACCTTCCGCCCGTACGACCAGGACACCATCCTGCTGATGCCGCCCAGCCTCCACGACTGGGTCGACCCCGAGGGTCTGCCGGCCTTCCTCAACGACCTCGTCGATGAGCTCGACCTCGCCCCCTTCCTCGCCGCCCACGACGAGCCCCGGGGGATGCCGCCCTACCACCCGCGGCTCATGTTGAAGGTCCTGCTGTACGGCTACGCGACCGGGGTGCGGAGCTCGCGCAAGCTCGAAGACCGGCTCGCCGCCGATATCAACTTCATGTTCCTCGCGGGGCAGGCCCGGCCCGACCACAAGACGATCGCCGAGTTCCGGCGGCGGCACCTCGCCGCCTTTGAGGGTCTCTTCCTGACGGCGCTCCGGCTGTGCCAGGCCGCCGGGCTCGCGAAGCTCGGGCGGGTGGCCATCGACGGCACGAAGCTCAAGGCCAACGCGAGCAAGCACAAGGCGATGAGCTACGGCCGGATGAGCGAGCGCGAGGCCGCCCTCCGGGCCGAGGTGCAGGCGATCCTCGCCGAGGCCGAGGCGGTCGATGCGGCCGAGGACGCGCGGTTCGGCGATGCGAGAGGCGACGAGCTGCCGCCCGAGCTCCGTCGGCGCGAGACGCGCCTGGCCAAGATCCGCGAAGCGAAGGCCGCCCTCGAGCGCGAGGCCCGCGCGCGGACCGGCGACCCCGATGCGGTCCCCGAGGCGAAGGCCCAGCGCAACTTCAGCGATCCCGAGTCGAAGATCATGCACAGCAAGCCCGACGGCTGGATCTACGGCTACAACCCGCAGATCGCGGTCGACGACGGTCACCAGGTTATCGTCGCCACGACGCTGTCGGCCGACACGACCGACACGGCCGCCCTGCCCGGCCTGGTCGATGCGATCGAGACGAACACCGGACGCCGCCCGCGAAAGATCCTCGCCGACGCCGGCTATGCGTCCGACGACAACCTCGCCCACCTCGAAGAACGGGGTATCGACGCCTACGTCGCCATGAAGCGCGACCGCCATGGTGCGAAGGCCCCGAGCGCTCCCCGCGGCCGCATCCCGGCCGGCCTCTCCCGCCGCGAGCGGATGGCCCGCAAGCTTTCGACCAAGCGGGGTAAGGCCGAGTACCGCCGGCGCAAGGCGATCGTCGAGCCGGTCTTCGGCCAGACCAAGGAGGCCAGAGGCTTCCGCCGCTTCCACCTCCGGGGCCGGGTCAAGGTCACCGCCGAGTGGCACCTCGTCTGCGCCGTCCACAACCTCGCCAAGCTGTTCCGGAGTGGCCAGGCCGGCCGAGTCGTGGGCGTGACCAGGGCCTCCGGGCTCGTCGGCCAGCGGATGGGAGCGTGAGGGAGGCCATGTGCCGCCATGTCCCGGCCCGGATCTGCCTCCAGGCGGTCTCGCTCCCCGCATTTCGGTCGTCAGCCGGCCGGGCTCCCGCCTTGACGGCGATTACCGACCCACGCACCTAGGGCATCGAAAAGGTAGGCGTGCTCTGGCGAAACTTGGGCATCGAACATCGAGGGCCGATAGCGGACGAGGGAGGACGCGTAGTAGGTAACCGCGTAGCGCGCGAGCGACGGCGGCATTGGGAGGATTCGCGCGCCGTAAAGACTAGGTGACAGCCATGCATCGAAGGCGGCCGAAGTCGACGGCTCCAGAAGGTCTCTTGCTCTCCAGGCGTCCACCTGGGCAGCGCGCATGGCATGCCCCAAGGAGGAGGTGCCGAGCCCGTCGTGGGGGAACTTGATGCGAGATTCGTAGAATGAGACGGCGTCGGCGGCGCGTACGCTCAATCCAAACACGTGGCGCCACGTCGGAGGAGCCTCGACCGTCTGGAAGATCCGGGCCAGCAGCCGGACGCTCGCTGTGCCCATCGAGAAGGTGTTGTCGCGGTCAATAGCCAGCAAGGTCCACGCTGAGGATGAATCTGCGGCTGTAACGTTGAGGACTCCGGCGACTTTGGTAGGGCCAAGGCCCACGTCGCGAATCTGCGACTCCATCTCAGGGATGCGAGCGAGCAGGCGGCGAATAGGGAGCCTGGTGCTGAGCGGCAACGCATGTCCGGTGCGATGCTCGTACAGCAACCGAAAGACGCCGTCGGTGACTGTGAGCGCATCACCTGCCACACTCCGAGCCCGAGTCGGGCTGAAGTGCAGGCCATGCCCAACAGCGCCGCGGACGGCCGTTGGATTCACTGAGAGCAGCTCAGCCTTGGCGAAGTTGAGCATCGCGTAGTAGGAGAGAAGGGCGGCGGAGCGATTATCGACGCCGAGGGCGGCCTGGTAGTGACTCAGGGCCTGCCTTAGGAAGTTGCGATACTCGAGCCATAGGTTGCTGCGATGTGTACGAGATCCAGAGAAACGAGCATGTCCGACTGATTGGAGTTCGGCGCCAGTCCGCAGGGACTCAAGCAAGGCAGGCGCCGACGGGCGATCGTGGAGAGCCGAGACCTTCATCGATGGGTCGTGAAGCGGGCCCACAATCCAGTACTGGATGGCTCGCGGTGCGATCATGACCGTCTGTGCCTCACGTTCACTCGGCGCGAGGATACGACACCGGCCAGCCTGTCAGGGGCCGCCGCGCACGAGCGCAGCGGGCAGTTCGCTTGGCGTGACCTCACTCGATCCCGCGAGCTCGGGCGACAGCCTCGCCACGACCGCCTGCGTGAGCGCCCACCCTCTCCTTCGCGTCGTGCGGCAGCCCCATGCAGACCTGGTTGGAGGCAAAGGTGACCTCTGACGGGCGCCGGCCAGGCAGGGCGCCGGGACCCAGGACCCGCATCGCGATCGCGCGTGAGAGCCCGGCCCCGAAGCCATGTGGCCGGATGATGATCAGGGGTGGATATCGAGCATCGCGCAGAGTGCCCGTCGACTCCGTGAAGCCCTTGCGCTTGAGCGCGCCGATGAGCTCCTTGCTGGAGACTGGCACCCTCGACTCAGGCGAAGGTGACGGGGAGCTCCCGTGCGCGGATCTGCAAACCGGTGCGCTTGGCCAACTCGATCGGCAGTTTCGCGAGGCTGAACTCGGCGGGCTCCGTCACGTACGGCACGATCGAGCGCTCGGCGAAGACGCGCTCTCGCTCTCCGAGTTCTTCAAGCGTGTTGAGATACGAGCCCAGGGCATCGATCGCCTGCTCGGCGGCCTCGTCCGGCGTTGAGCCAAAGTTGCCTACTCCGAACTCCAGGCACTCGGACAGCCAATGATCGCCTTCCTGCCAGAGCGCAACGGTGACCGCGATCGTCAATTTGTGGGTTCTGGGTGCGCCAGCTCGGACGCGCGATGTGGACATCGCACCCATTGTGCCATGCCCGCCGCGGCCCACCTTGCGGCCTCTCTCACGCACTGGCGACCTCCGTCGACAGCCTCGCCACCACGGCCTGGGTGAGCGGCCAGCCCTTCTTCGGGTCCTTCGGCAGGCGGATCCGGACCTGATTCGACGCGAACGTGACCTCGGACGGGCGCATGCCCGGCAGCGCACCCGGACCCAGCAGGCGCATCGCGGTCGCGCGTGATAGGCCGGCGCCAAAGCGGACCACCAGCTGGCCATCTTCCCTGGAGATCGAAGAGACGCCAGCCGCTTCGGCGGCCAGGCGGAGCTCGGCAACCTCGGTGAGGCGCAGGACGGGCGGGGGCATCGGCCCGAACCGGTCCGTGACCTCCTGCCGGAAGGCGGCGATGTCGCCGGTCGTTCGAGCCCGCGCCAGTCGCCGGTAGAGCTCGAGCTTCTGGGCCTCGTCGGGGACGTAATCGTCGGGGAGGTGGGCTTCCAACGGCAGGTCCACGACCGCCGACGGAGTCTCGATGATGGCCACGCGGCCCTCGCGCGTCGCCTTCCCCTCCTCGACCGCCTCGGCGAGCATCCGCGAGTAGAGGTCGAAGCCGACCGCGGCCATGTGGCCGGATTGTTCGCCACCCAGGATGTTCCCGGCCCCGCGGATCTCGAGGTCCGACAGCGCGATCTGGAATCCCGCTCCCAGCTCGGATGCGTTGAAGATCGCCTGGAGCCGCTTGCGCGCGTCCTCGCTCATCCGCTCGCGCCGCCGGTAGAGCAGGTACGCATACGCGCGCCGCGACGACCGGCCGACCCGCCCGCGGAGCTGGTAGAGCTGGGCGAGCCCGAGCGTGTCGGCGCGGTCGATGATGATCGTGTTGGCGTTCGGGATGTCCAGCCCGGACTCGATGATCGTGGTGCATACGAGGACGTCGGCGGCCCCGGAAGCGAAGGTGAGCATCACCTTCTCGAGGAGGCCCTCGGGCATCTGGCCGTGCCCGACCACGAACCTTGCGTCGGGCAGCATCCCCCGGAGCTGCTCGGCCTGGGCCTCGATGGTCTCGACCCGGTTGTGAACGTAGAAGACCTGCCCGCCCCGATCGAGCTCGCGGAGCATGGCGTCCCGGACGAGGCCGGCCGATGCCTCCGCCACGCGGGTCTGGATCGGGAGGCGATCCTCCGGCGGCGTCTCGATGACGCTCATGTCGCGGATCCCCGCGAGGGCGAGGTTGAGTGTCCGCGGGATGGGCGTGGCAGAGAGCGTCAGGACGTCCACCTCGCGGCGGATCTGCTTCAGGCGCTCCTTCGCCGCGACCCCGAAGCGCTGCTCCTCGTCCACGACGAGCAGGCCGAGGTCGCGGAACCGGACGTCCTTCGAGAGCAGCCGATGCGTCCCGATGACGATATCCACCGAGCCGTCCTTGAGCCCCGCGAGGGCTCGCTCCTGCTCCTTGGGCGAGACGAAACGGCTGAGGATGGCGACGCGGATGGGGAATGCCGCGAACCGGGCGCTGAACGTGGCGTGATGCTGCGCCGCGAGGACGGTGGTCGGCACGAGGACGGCGACCTGCTTGCCGTCCTGCGTCGCCTTGAATGCCCCGCGCAGCGCGACCTCGGTCTTGCCGTAGCCCACGTCGCCGACGACCAGCCGATCCATCGGCCGGCCGGCCTCCATGTCGTGCTTCATCTCGAGGACCGCACGGAACTGGTCCACGGTCTCCTCGTAGGGAAAGCTGGCCTCCATCTCGGCCTGCCACGGGGAGTCTTCCGCGTAGGCGTGGCCGAGCGCGCTCTCGCGGGACGCGTACAGCTTGAGGAGCTCCTCGGCGAGGTCCGCGACCGCCTTCCGGACGCGCTGCTTGGTTCGGAGCCACTCCGTGCCGCCGAGCTTGCTCAGCTGGGGTCGCTCGCCGCCCGAATAGCGGGTGACGCGGCCGATCTGCTCGACCGGAACGAAGATCCGGTCGCCAGAGGCGAAGCTGATCTCCAGGTAATCGCGCTCGTCACCCTCCCCGGCGCTCCGGCGGAGCATCTGCTCGTAGCGGGCGACGCCGTGGTCGATATGGACGACGAGGTCGCCCGGCGTCAGGCGCTCGAGGATGTCCCTCGGGACGACGCGCCGCATCGCCTTGGGCCGCCTGATACGGACGTTGCCGAACAGCTCGCGGTCCGTGACGAAGACGAGGCCGTCCGGGCCGCCGACAAACCCACCGTTCAGGCTCCGCTCCACGAGGACGACGGCGCCGGGCGGTGGCGGTTCGTTGACGTTGCCGGTGACGCCGACCGAGTGCCCTGCTTCCCCGAGGAGCTCCGCCAGGCGAGGGGCCTGGTCGGAGGCGATGACGATGCGCCGAGTCGCATCACCCTCGTGTTCGGCCGCCAGCCACCGGTCCACGGCGAGGCCCAGCTGCGTGGCTCGGCCCGGCGGCAGGGACGGCTCGCTCCATCCGAACGCGTCGCCCGACGAAAGCCCGCCGCCGGCGATCGCGGCGTCGGCCGCAGCCTCCGACTCCCAGGTCAGCTCGAGCGTCCGCGCGGCGAGAAGCCGCGATTTCCAGGCGCGCCGCCCCAGGAGCGTCTCCGGCCAGCCCTTCGGCAGTTCGCCCGCCTCGACCAGCTCGGCTCGCCGCTCCTCCGCCTGCCGCCACAGGAACTCGGCAGCCTCGGCGAGGTCACCGGGCTCGTCGAGGACGAGGAGCGTGCCCGGATCGACATGATCCAGCGCGGTGTGCGGAGCCAGGACGGGCGCCCAGACCTCAGCCGCATCGCCGACATCGGCGGCCCTCGACCCCCCCGTCGCTTCCTTCCGTTCGCCGGACAGGCGGCCAAGGTCGTCGGTGAGGCGCTCGGGGAGCTTCGACGCGAGTGGCCCGAGGCGGTCATGGAGCACGCCGGCCCCGTCGGCGGGCAGCAGGAACTCGGATGCCGGCAGCAGGACGACGGCATCGATGGCGCCGACCGCCCGCTGGTCCGTGGGATCGAACGCCCGCAGGGAGTCGATCTCGTCGCCGAACAATTCGATCCGAACGGGCAGCGCCGCGGATGGGGGGAAGACGTCGACGATCCCGCCACGCCGTGCGAACTCGCCCTTGCCGGCCACCTCGAGAACGGGGCTGTACCCGAGCGCGAGGAGGTCGTGGAGCAGCGCGGTCTGCGTGATGCGCCCGCCGACACGCAGCTCCCGCGGAGCGGCCGGGAGATCACCCGGCGCGATCGTGTGCTGGATGAGGGCCTGGACGCCGGCCACGAGGATCCGGACGCGGCCGCTCCGCCACGCGGACAGTGCCGCGACCCGCGCCGCGGTCTCGTCGGCGACGAGCTCACTGCGCTCATAGGCGAGCGCGGTGCGCGGTTCCAGCACTGCCACGGCCCCAGGGTCACCTGCCCACGCCGCCAGCTCCTCCGCCACGCGATCGCCGATCTCGGAGTCCCGTGCAACCCACAGGATCCGCTCGCCCGCCGCGATGGCGAGGGCCGCCGCAAGATAGCTCTTGGCGCCGTGCGGGACCTGGGTCAGGCCCGCGTGGCGACCCCGTCCCGTGGGCGGCGACGTTCCGGGCTCGCCCAGGCGCGTGCACAGCTCCTGGAACGCTCCGGAGCCGGCGAGGAGCGCGGGCAGGCCGGACAGGTCGGGGAGCCGCCGGCCGGGCCCGTGGCGATCCGCGGTGGCGGGGCTCGTTGCGGTGGCAGTGGCCCCGGGCCGTTCTCCGTGCTCGGCGGCCCGCTCGGCGGCCCGCGCGGCGGCTCGATCCGCCGTCTCGCGCTCGACCAGCTCGTCAACTCGCCGTTCCCACCCGCGCCGACCGCGGAGCGGCGCCATCGTCACTCGGGCGCCTCGGTGCGGGCCTTTCGCCAGCCGGTCTTCGTTCGCCGGATGCCGTCTGTGCCGGGCGGCCCATCGATCTCGCCGGGAGGCGCCAGACGATCCGCGTCCGCCGGGCGCAGCTCGAACGAGTTGTATCGGTTCGCCGCCTTGCTCGCACCGTCACGGGCCCAGGCTTCCACGGCATCCGCGGCCGCATCCAGCAGCTCGTCCAGGCGGAGTTTCTCCTCCGGCACGAATGCCGACAGCACGTGGTCAACGAAGCCGCGACCGGGCTCGCCGATCCCCACCCGAAGTCGACTGAAACCCTCCGTCCCGAGCTCATCGATGATCGAGCGCAGGCCGTTGTGGCCACCCGGTCCGCCGCCCTCGCGGAACCGGAGCTTGCCGAACGGCAGCGAGAAGTCGTCCACCACCACGAGCATCTCGGGCAACGGTGCGCGTTCACGCGCGAGGATCTTGCGAACCGCGACGCCCGAGTCGTTCATGTACGTCATCGGCTTCGCGAGCAGGAGGTCGAGGCCCTTGTACCGGCCGCCGACGGTGGCGGCGGCGTCCTTGTTGCGGGCACGGCCGGCCCACCCGGCACGGTCCGCCAGGCGGTCCAGGACCATCCAGCCGATGTTGTGACGGGTCTGCGCGTACTGCTGGCCGGGATTACCCAGCCCGATCACGATCTTCGAGGGCACGACTGGATGGATGGTACTCGGAGCGGCGGTCAGGCCGGCACGTCGCCCAGGAGTCCGCGCTCGAGCGCCCGCATCGCGGCCTCTTCGATGGGTTCCGCGTGATTCCAGCCGCAGACGTGCAGCGCGCCATGGGTCAGGAGCAATCGCAACTCTGCGGCGGCGGACCACCGGACCGTCCCGGTCTGGCCACCTCGACCGTCCACGGCCTGGGCGATCGCCCGCTCGACGGAGATCGCGATGTCACCAAGGTGCGGTCGGGCGCGCGGCGGAAGGACGAACGGCGCGACGAGCGCGGCCGCTCCTGTCGTGGAACCCGGACCACCGCTCGCCGGACGACCGCTCGCCGGACGACCGCTCGCCGGACGACCGCTCGCCGGACGACCGCTCGCCGGACGATCCACGTGCGACGGAAATGCCTCGGGAGGCAGGAGCGGGAACGACAGGACGTCCGTGGGACCGTCCTGCCCGAGGTGCGTCTCGTTCAGCTCGGCAAGCTCGGCGTCGTCGGTCAGCACCACCGAGAGCGAGGCCGGCCTCGGCGCACCCGCCGCGGCCAGTGCGGCCGCGACGACGCGCGCGGCCTCGGCACCGGACAGGGCCCGCGGGACACCGGTGCGGACCGTCACGTCGATCCGCCAGCCGTCGATGGCGTGGGCGCGGGTCACCTGCCGCCGGCCGGCCGGTCGGGGCGACCGGAATCGGAAGCGCCGGAGTTGGCGGATCTTCCTGCGCCCGCGGGGCCCGGGCCAGGGCCACCGCCACTCGCCGCAGCCCGCCGTGCCTCCAGCTCCACGACCTTGCTCTGCGGGTACGGAACGCGCTGGTGGTACATCCCGAGGAGCTGCTGGACAAAGGCCTCCTCGATGACATCGAGGTCGCGAAAGGTCAGGTCGCACTCGTCGAACTGGCCGTCCGACATGCGGTCCTCCATGATCCGGGCGACCATGCCCCGGATCGCGGTCTCGTCGCGCGATGAAAGGGATCGAACGGAGGCCTCGACGCCGTCCGCCAGCATGATCAGGGCGGCCTCCCGGGACTGCGGCTTGGGTCCTGAATGCCGGAAGCGCCGCTGGTCGACGGCCTCGGCCGCCCGCCGTCCGGTCTCGGTCTCCAGACCGCCGTACGGCGCCGCTGCGGCCTCGCGAGCCTTCGCGTAGAAGTAGCTGATGCTGACCGTTCCGTGGTGCTGCGGAATGAACGCGATGAGGGCCTTGGGGAGCCGGCCCTGGTAGGCCAAGTCGATGCCGTCGGCAACGTGTTGTTTCAGCATCTGCGAGGAGTCCTCGGGCGCCAGCTGGTCGTGGAGGTTCTCGCCGCCTGCCTGGTTCTCGATGAACCCCAATGGGTTCGCCAGCTTGCCGACGTCGTGGTAGTAGGCGGCAACGCGCGTCAGGAGGGCGTCCGCCCCGATCGCCTCCGCGGCGCGCTCGGCCAGGTTCCCGACCATCAGGGAGTGGTGATACGTCCCGGGCGTCTCGATGAGCAAGCGTCTGAGGAGCGGCTGGGACGGGTTCGCCAGCTCGAGGAGCTGGAAGACAGTCAGGATGCCGAACACGTTCCCGAGCACCGCGAAGCTGCCGACCGCCGCCACCGCGGCGCCGGCTGCGCTGAGTGCCGACGCGGCCCACAGCTGGAGGATGCCGGTGAGATCACGTTGACCGAGGAGGGAGAAGGCCGACACGACGAGGGCCTGGACCACGAACGCCACGGCGCCGGCCTGAAGGAACATGTGGAGCCGATCTCCGCGCCGGATGCCGAGCACGCCCGCAAGCCCACCGAGGAAGACGTACGTGGCGATCTCAAGGGAGGGGCCGTTCACTGCCCCGGCCACGACCGCGACGAGCGCGGTCAGGACGATCGCGACCTCCGCGTCCAGGAGAACCGCCACCAGGATGGGGATTGCAACGAGCGGCAGGACGAACGGCAACGCGGCGCGACCGGCCGTCAGCGTCAGGGCAAACGTCGCCAACAGCAGCAGGAGGCTGATGAGGAGGAGGACGCTGCTGCGATGCCAGAACCCGCGCCGGAACCGCCAGATCCAGCCGAGGAGCATCGTCACGAGCAGGGCGCTGAGCAGGAACCAGCCTGCCAGGCTCGCGACGTCGGGCACGGTGTTGTCCAGGCCGAACGCCGCCAGGCGAGCGGCGTCGATGTTCGTCAGCTGCGTCCCGCCGCGGACGATGATCTCGCCCTGGAGGAACTTCTCCGTGACGGCCGGCACGGCGGCCGCGCGTCGGTCGCGCTCCTGCTGGGTCAGATCCTCGCTGAAGGAGCTGTTCGGCTCGACCAGCGGCGCGATCAGCTCGGCCGCGAGCATCCGCTCTGCTTCTGACAGGCCGCCGGCCATCTGCTCGGACAGGCGAGACCGGGCGATGGCGACCTCGGTGTCACGAAGCTCGGTCCGCTCCGTGTTGTCGAGCACGCGGGCAGCTTCCGTGCGGATCGGGACCCAGCGCGATCCCTCGAGGGAGCGAAGATTGTCGCCGGCGGTGGACGAGAGGTCGCCCGCAACGCGGTCCACGATGAGCCCGCGCTGGACGTCGGTCGTCGCGGGGTCGAACGCGGTGTCGAGGAGTCGAACGGAGGCAGTGAACTTGTCCGCCTGACCGGCAGCGATGCTGATCGCCCGTTCGGTCGTGAAGTCGTACTGCGGGGGCACGGCGTCCGCCGCCACCTGGCGGGCCTCCGTGGTGAGCAGCTCGCTATGGTAGGTCAGGGCTCGGGGCGCGACGATGTCTGTCGGAACAAGTTCGCCGACCTGAAGGTCAACGCGCTGGGGCGAGAGATCCGCACCGAGGATCGCGGTCATCGCCACGATCAGGGCAACGGCGGCGACGGCGAGGCGGCCGGCCTCGCGCCGCGTCAGGCGGACGGCCTCGGCTCCGCGATGCGCGAGCATGGTCAGCCTTGCCCGGTCCCGGATCCGGGCCCGGCGTCGCCTGGTGTGGTCGCGAGCGCGGCGGTCACGAGCCCGCTGAGGACGCGACCGTCGGCGCGACCGCGCGTTCGTGGCGAGAGCCAGCCCATCACCTTCCCCATGTCTCGCGGGGAGGAGGCGCCGGTTTCGGCAAGCGCCTCCCGCACGAGGGTGGCCAGCTCGGCCTCGGTCATGGGCTGCGGGAGGAAGCCGGACAGGATCGCGATCTCGGCGGCTTCCTTCGCAGCGAGCTCGGGGCGGCCGCCCTTCTCGAAGGCATCGACGCTCTCGTGTCGGGTCTTGACCTCCTTGGCCAGGATCACCGCGACCTCGTCATCCCCGTACGTGCGACGGTCGCGCTTCTCCGCGTTGTAGATCGCGCTCACGGCCATGCGGAGGGTATCGCGACGCAGCGCGTCACCGGACCGCATCGCGGCGGTGACGTCGGCGCGGAGCCGATCTTGGAGTGTCACCGGAAATGGCACCTCGGGCGGGAACACCCAGGGCGTCGGCGGCGGGTGGCGGGGTCGTCGGTTCGGTCAGCGTCCCGGTAGTGTCGCCCTGTCGGGCGTCGATCATGCCCCACTGGGCATCAGGCCGGTTGCTTACGTTCGGACGGTCCCAGCCGTCCGGCCGATCAGCCCTGCGGCGTTCGGGCGTTCTTCTTGCGCTTCGCTTCCTTGCGCTTGCGCTTCACGCTGGGCTTCTCGTAATGCTCACGACGGCGAGCCTCGGCGAGAATTCCCGACTGCTGGATCTTCTTGTTGAAGCGGCGCAATGCGCTCTCGAACGTCTCGTTCTCGCCAACTCGGACTTCTGCCAACTCCGGATTCACCTCCTCAGGCTGTTCATCTGGTGTCGCGATTCCGGCCTCGTAGCCCAACGGCGCCGGTGCGAGCCCTGAGCGGCGATGTCCTCGTGACGTACCGCCCTCAAGAGCCGCCGGAGTGTCGCACAGGCGGTGCGGTGGGTCAAACGTCACGAGTATGGTCGCGGGCGGTCGGCCCGGGCGCGGCGCTGGGCGCGGCGCTGGCGCGTCGCTGGCGCGCGTCGCGGGCGCGGCCGAGGACGCGCTCGAGGACGCGCTCGGTCGGCCCGAAAGTTCCCGAATGCTCACTACTTGGGCATTCGAAAGCGTCCGACCGCCTGCACCCGTCATGTGCGCCAGGATTCGTCCCACGTTCGTCCCAACTGCTCACGCAATGGTCATTGGCGACGATCTTGAGGCTTCCGAGGGCGTTGGACCCGCTCTCGGGCTGCGGATCCTCGTCGAGTGCCATCCCGGTGAGCATTCGGGAGGAACTGGAGGCCGGAGAGCCGCCCGACCGGGTTCTTCAGCCAGCGGCGAACCGCGATCGCCCGATCCGGGTAGGCCGTCCCGAACACACCGGCGAGCTCGAGGACGCGACGGCGTGACGTCGACGTGTCCGCCACCACGAGGAGCCTCCCGACGACCCTGGGCTCCCAACCGCGTGACCGCCCGATGACGTCCGCGAGACGCGCCTTGCGATCGTGCGACGAAATTGTCGCCTGGGCGTCCGGGATCACGGACTTGACCTCGATCACGAGCAGAGCGCGCGTCCCAGGGTGCCAGCCCAGCACATCGACGGCCCCGCGGTCCCCGTAGTGGTTGAACGACACCTCGACCGCCGACTCCCAGCCGCACTCCGCGAGGAGCTGGACCACGAGGTTGACGAGGTCGGCATGCGCGGCATCGAGAAGGCGGTCGAGGCCTTCGCCGTGCCATCGAACACGGACGTCGAGGTCAGCTCCGAGGGCCACACAGGCGCCTTCGATGTCCGCGAGCGGGATCCCGCGCAGGACGCCGCGCTCGATCCGGCCGTACTGCGATCGAGAGATCCCGGCCGTTGTGGCCACGTCCGCCTGACGGAACCCTCGCCGGATCCGAAGAGCGCGGAGCGACCGGCCGACGCGGAGCACGTCCATCTCGCGATGATGAGGACGGCGGCTTACCCGCCGGTTGCGCCCGCGGCAGCGAATCCGCTGCAGGAGCAAGAGCCGCGCGTCGTACGCTGTGGACGGAGGATCCGCCACTGATGGACACACTCCTGGACCTGCTGGACGACGCCGTGGCACGGTTCGGTGACCGGCCCGCGCTCCGGATTCGCCGGGACGATGGCACGCAGCTCTCGTGGACCTACCGGGAGCTGGAGCGGCGCAGTCTGCTCGCGGCGTGGCGCCTGCGCGCACTCGGGTTGGAGCCGGGCGATCGGCTGCTGACCTGGTCGCCGTCCATGCCGGAGCTCGCTGCGACGTACTTCGGGGCGATGCGCGCGAGGCTCGTCCTCGTCCCGCTTGATCTTCGGATGTCCGCGGACGCAGTCGAGGGGATCGTCAAGGCGTCCGAGGCCCGGCAGCTCGTCCTCGGGACCGGACGTGATGCACCCGACCCGCGCGAGGCCCACCTGGAGCAAATCCCGACGACAACGGTCGAAACCCTGTGCGCCGACCCGGACACGACGATTCCCGAGGACTGGGCGACCCAGGTCGCGGCCTGGGACAAGCCCGGCCCGGCCGAGATCTGGGAGCTCGTCTTCACGTCGGGCACCACCGGCACGCCAAAGGGCGTGATGCTCGGCCACGACAACGTCACGGCGTCCATCAAGACCTTCCACGAGATCGTCCCCCGGATGGAGCACCGGATGGTCTCGCTCCTGCCCCTGTCGCACCTCCTCGAGCAGGCCGTCGGGCTGTTCTATGCGCTGTCCGTCGGTGCCGACATCCTGTACGTGCGGAGCCGCAACCCGCGAGTGATCTTCGACGCACTCCGCGAGCACCGGGTCACCTCGCTCATCGTGGTGCCGCAGGTCCTGGACCTGTTCTGGAGCGCGATCGAGCGGGAGGTCGAGAAGCGCGGCCGGGTGAGGTCGTTCAACCGACTCAGATTGCTCGGCCGGCGGCTCCCGGCGTGGGCCCGGCAGCGTCTGTTCGGGAGCGTCCACGCCCAGCTCGGCGGCCACTTCCGCCTGTTTCTGTCCGCGGGGGCGTTCCTTCCACCCGCCCTGCAGCAGGCCTGGGAGGACCTCGGCGTGACGGTCCTCCAGGGCTACGGCTCGACCGAAACCGGCACCGGCACCTGCACCACCCTGTCCGACCACAGACCCGGCACGGTGGGCCGCCCGCCGACGGGAATCGGCCTCCGGATCGCGGAGGACGGCGAGGTCCAGTTCAAGGGCCCCACCCTCTTCCATGGCTACTGGAACCTGCCCGAGAAGACCGCTGAGGCGTACACGCCGGACGGCTGGTACCGGTCGGGCGACATCGGTCATCTCGACGAGGGCGGCCGGCTCATCCTGTCCGGGCGCAAGAGGGACATCATCGTGCTGCCCAACGGGTTCAACGTGTATCCAGAGGACATCGAGAACGCGTTGCGGATCGCCGGCATCCGAGATTCCGTCATCCTCGAAACGAGCCCCGGGCGGATCGAGGCCGTCGTCCTGGCTCCGGGCACGCACGGGTTGCCACAGGGCGGCGACCTCCCGGGAGGCCGGGCCGGCGGGCTCGGCGATGACGCGAGTGCCATCCGGACGGGGATCGATGCGGCGGTCAAGGCCGCGAACGCGTCGCTCGGCCCGAACCAGCGGATCGCCGGCTGGCGGCTCTGGCCGGGCGAGGATCTCCCGCGGACTCACACGCTCAAGGTGAAGCGCGATCGGGTCCGGGCCTGGGCGTCCGTCGAGACGCCACTACCCGTTGCCGAGGGCGTCGCCAGAACCTGATCCTGGGACGGAGTCGCTAGCCCGGGACCGGTGCCCCGAAGCCGAGCGTCTCGAGGGCGGCGCCAATGGCCACGGCACGCGCGACATCGGGCGAGTTGGCTAGGGACCACGCATAGAAGACGACCGTCGAGCCGACCACGCGAATGACGAACTGGGCGTCGGGCTGGAACTGGACCTGGCCAACGCCACTCCCGACGTAGCCCGCCTGCTCCTGGGCCGCGGCCGTCGCCTCCGCTGTGCTGAGGAATTCGTAGATCACGACACGGCCATGGTCCGGGTCGCTCGGGATCACCGCGCGAAGGACGATCCGAGGCGCCGCCGCAAGTCGCGCGGCCTCCGCGGGCCGATAGGGCGACAGGACATCTTCAGCCTGGAGCCCCTGCCCCGAGAGCACACCAACGACGCTGCTCCGGGTGACGGCGGCCGCGGCGCCGGCCGGCCGGGTGGTCGCGCCGATCGGGGGAAACGTTGGACTGCCGGGCGCAGCCACCGGGCCCGCAACGAGTGCGGCCAGCGCGAGGAGGATGGCAACGACCACGATGGCGAACACGAGGGCCCGGCGGTTCGGGGACCGACGGGCGGCGCCAGTGGCCTCGGCTGTGTCGACGGCCTCCTCGGCTGACGTCTCGACGACCGGCGCGTCGGCAGCCGGCGCCCGGACAACCGGTGGCTCGGGTGCCTTCGGCGGCCACGGGTCACTCATCCCGGCGGCCACTCGAATGCGCGGCCTCCCATGAGGTGGAAGTGGAGGTGGTCCACGGACTGGCCGCCCCACGCGCCGACGTTCGTCACGACGCGGTAGCCGGGCGCCGCGATCCCCTCCGCGCGGGCGAGGTCCGCAGCCACGCCGAAGATCCGGCCGAGGAGTTCGCCGTGCGCCGGCGTGAGATCCACAGCCGACGCGATATGGGCCCTTGGCATGAGGAGAATGTGGGTCGGTGCGCGCGGCGCGATGTCCCGGATCGCGAGGACGGCGTCGTCCTCGTGGACCTTCGTGGCCGGGATCTCGCCGGCGACGATCCGGCAGAAGAGGCAGTCGGCGACGCGAGCCTCGCTCATCGGCTCACCAGAGCTCCGGTTTCGCGCCCATCAGGAACCCGGTCGTGCCGATCATCGCCGCCATCACGTAGGAAACGTAGCGGTGCCGCCGTGCCCGGGCTGCCCAGACACGATCGTCGGAGCCGGCACGGATCCCGAGCAGCGGGCGGAGGTTCGGGCGCTGGATGAAGAACGCCAGGACCAGGTTCAGGGTGTAGAGGCTCAGCGCGACGAGCAGCCACGGCTGGGCCAACAGCGACATGCCAAGCGCCGACACGAGTGCGAACCCAGTGACGGCCAGGCCTGCCCCGATGAACACCGTGCCCCGGGACTGGAGGCCCAGGAGGCCACGGACCACGGGGCTCGTCGATTCCGCCGCCGGTCGCTGGGCACGGAGGGCGAACGGGAGGAACACAGACGGCAGGAACAGGGAAACCGCGAGCACGATGTGGGTGATGAGCAGGAGGGGGAGCAACGATGCGGGCATCAGGGCGATTGTACGGGCGCCCTCTCAGACGGGCCGCCGGGCCGCCAGCGCGACCCAGTCACCTTCGGCCATCCGCTCCTCGACGGTGAGCCCGGCGCGCCGCAACGCGTCGGCGACCTCCGCCTCCCGGTCCGCAAAGATCCCGGACGCAAGCAGGAGGCCGCCCGGCCGGAGCTCGTCGGCGAGCGGCACCCCCAGTGCCACCAGGACCGACGCGATGAGGTTGGCCAGGACGACGTCGTGTGCCGGCTCACGGCTCGGCAGCGAGCCCGACCGGGCGCGGATCCGCCGCACCAGTCGATTCCGGCGCGCATTGGCCAGGGTCGACTCGACCGCGATCGGGTCGATGTCAACCCCGAGGACCCGGGCCGCGCCCAGGCGCGCGGCAGCGATGGCGAGGATGCCCGACCCGCAGCCGACGTCGAGCACGCGAGCGCCCTCAAGGTCCCCGCGCTCCGCGGCAGCCTCGAGCGCCATCAGGCAGAGCCGGGTCGTGGGATGCAGCCCGGTCCCGAACGCCATCCCCGGATCGAGAGCCAGGATGACGTCATCCGGGGCCGCGCGATGGCGCCGCCAGGTTGGCCGGATCACGATCCGGCGGCCCACGCGCAGCACGGGGAAATGCGCCTTCCACGCGTCGGCCCAGTCGGCCTCATCCACGAGGCGCGTCCGGAGCTCGCCGATCGGGCGAAGGCCGAACGCCTGCAGGTGGGACAGCGCGGCCTCGGCCTCGTGCGCTGCAGCGTGGGCGGACGCGGCGTCGCGAGCCGGCACGTAGGCGCGCACGATCACGGGTCGGCTCGGGTCCACCCGTGCTCCGAGACCCTCATCGATCAGCTCGAAGCCGGGCTCAACGCTGGACCCCCCGGGGGCGAATCGACCCAGGATCTCGCTGACGGCTTCGACGGCCTCGATGTCGGCCTCCACGGCCAGCTCCAGCCACGCTCCTCGATCCGATGCCGCCGCTACCGCCGTCGTTGCTGCCGCCACTCGGCCCGACGTCCTGCCGGAACCCCTTGCGCGAACCGTCATCAGCCGAGGGCGTCGCGGACCCGGTCGAAGATCCCGCTACTCTCCGCCACGACCTCGCCCGCCGCGTCGGCGTAGGCCTTGAGGGCCTCGCGCTCAGCCTTCGACAGCCGCGTCGGGACGGCGATATCGACGATCACGTGTAGGTCGCCCCTCGCTCCCGGCCGCCGCAGATGTGGAACGCCACGGCCGCGAAGTCGGATCTCCGTTCCGGGCTGCGTCCCGGGCTTGACCTCGACGTCCTCCTCGCCCTCGACCGTGGGCACCAGGATTCGCGTGCCCAGTGCCGCCTGGGCAATGCCCACCGACGCCTCGTAATACAGCTCGGTTCCGTCTCGCTTGAGCTCGGGATGCGGGGTGACATGGACCGCCACGTACAGGCTGCCGGCCGGCCCGCCGCGTGGCCCGACCTCGCCTTCGTTGGACAGACGGATCTGATGGCCCTCGTCGATGCCGCCCGGGATCGACACGCGGAGCGATCGCTTCCGCTCGCTCCGGCCGTCGCCGCGGCACGTCTCGCACGGGGTCTCGACAATCTTGCCGTCCCCGTGGCAGCGCGGGCAGGCCGTGACGTTGACCATCTGGCCGAGCATGGTCTGGCGGATCGATCGGACCTCGCCCCGACCCTTGCACTGACTGCAGGCCACCGCCTCCGTGCCGGCCTTTGCCCCGGATCCGGAACACGTCTCGCACCGCCCGAGGACGGGGAACTCGATCTCCTTGTCGGTCCCGAGCACGGCCTCGGTGAACGTGATCCGGAGGTCGTAGCGAAGGTCGGAGCCCGCCGCCGGTCGACCTCGCCGTCCCCCTGCCGCGCCCGCCGCGCCGCCGAAAAACGCGTCGAAGATATCGGCGAACCCGCCGAACCCGGCCATGTTCGGATCGCCCTCCACGCCGGCGCTACCGAACAGGTCGTACCGCTGCCGGCGCTCCGGGTCCGACAGGACCTGGTACGCCTGGTTGATCGTCTTGAAGCGCTCCTGCGCAGCCGGATCGCTGTTCACGTCCGGATGCCACTGCTGGGCGAGCTTCCGGAACGCCTTCTTGATCTCCGCGTCGGTCGCGCCGCGGTCGACGCCCAGTGCCGCGTAGTAGTCGGTCGTGGTGGCCATGCACGCGGAAGGATACGGGAGGGCGGAGCCGAGCCGGAGATCGGATCCGAGCCGGAGGGCGGAGCCGAGCCGGAGATCGGATCCGAGCCGGAGGGCGGAGCCGAGCCGGAGATCGGATCCGAGCCGGAGGGCGGAGCCGAGCCGGAGGGCGGGTCCGAGCCGGAGATCGGGCAGTCAGGCCGCGGTGAGATCCCGCGCCCGCGCCAGAACCGCCGTGAACATCGCTGCGGTCAGGCGCCCGGTGAACGTGTTCTGCTGGCTCGGGTGAAATGAACCGAGAAGTACCCGGCCGCCGATCAGCACCTCGGCGCCGTGCCCGAACCGGGGCCGCGGGCTGGGCACGGGCTCCCCCGCACCGGCCAGAACCCAGAGGACCGCATTCCACCCGAACTGGCCGAGCGCCACGATCACCTCGGTGCGGTCCAGGATCACCAGCTCCCGGGCGAGGAACGGGGCGCAGTTGTCCCGTTCCTCGATCGTCGGCTTGTTTGCCGGGGGCGCACAGCGGACGGCGGCCGCGATCCGCACTCCAGCGAGCGTCAACCCGTCATCTGCTCGCCGGCTGGATGGGCGGTCCGCCAGGCCGATGGCGTGGAGTGCTGCCCACAGGAAGTCGCCCGAGGCGTCGCCGGTGAAGACGCGTCCGGTTCGGTTGGCGCCGTGGGCGGCCGGGGCGAGCCCCACGATGAGAATCCGCGCGTCGGGGTCGCCAAAGCCGGGCGCCGGCCGGCCCCAGTAGGGCTCAACACGGAACCGGGCGACCTTCTCGCGGGCAACCTGCTCGCGCCAGGCCACGAGGCGCGGACATCGGCGGCAGGCGACGATCTCATCGCGGAGGGCGTCGAGGGCCTGAACGCGGTCGTCCGGACTCCGGGTCTTGACGGCGTGCGTCACTTCAGCAGCACGCGATCGAGCCGACGTGACGTGATCCACAGCCCGATCCCACCCATGACGAGCAGGTATGCGACGTGGAACAGCATCTCGGGGCCCAGTACGCCGACCGTGAGCCCTCGGATCAGCGCGACGCCCTGGTAGAGCGGTGTGAGCGCGACGATCCAACGGATCGCCTCTGGGTAGGTCTCGATGGGATAGAACGTCGCCGAAAACAGGAACATCGGCAGGACGACGATGTTGATCATGTCGAAGTCCTGGCGGGTTCGCATGAATGACGTCGCCGCCATCCCCACGGCACCCGCCGCGAACCCGAGCAGCAGTGCGGCCGGGAGAGCGAGGATCGCCAACGGCGAAGTCACGAGTCCCATGAAGGCAAGGACAGCCAGGAATCCCACCGCGTAGAGGCCGCCCCGGATGAGAGCCCACGCGATCTCGCCAGCCGCGATGTCGCCGGGCGTGAGGGGCGTTGCCAGGATCGCCTGGAAGGTCCGGTTGTAGTTCAACTTGAAGAAGAAGTTGAACGTCGCTTCGGCGACCGCCCCGTTCATCGCGCCCGTGGCAAGAAGAGCGGGCGCCACGAACATCGCATAGGGGATGGGCTGGCCTCCCGGGCCGGCTACGTCGCCGATGAGCCGGCCCAGCCCGAACCCGATCCCCAGCAGATAGAAGAGCGGCTCGAAGAACCCGGACACGACGATCGTCCAGGCGCGCCGGTAGACGAACAGGTTCCGCTCGATGAGGTGCCAGGCGCGCGGGAGCCCGAGCCCCGATCGAACCTGGAAGCCGGTCGTGACGCTCACGCGGCGAGCTTCCGGCGAATGTTCCGAATGAACAACAGGGCGCCGGCCAGTGCCAGCCCGACGAGGACGACGACGTGGAGCCCTGCGGCGAGCGGCTGCCCGCCGATCGTCCCGAGCGCGAAGCCCCGAGTCAGCTCGACGCCGTGCCACAACGGCGAGAGCCAGGCGATCGGCTGGAGGGCGTCCGGCAGGCTATCCACCGGGAAGAACGTCCCGGAGAAGAGATAGAGCGGCGTGATCACCCACCGGAAGATGGCCGAGAACTTGTCGGGTGTGCGCTGGGTGGCCATGAACGCACCCATCGGTCCGGCAAACGCGAGGCCGGTTAGCACGGCCGCCGGGACCGCGAGGACGGCGAGCGGCGAGGCCAGTGCCCCGAAGGCAGCGGCTACGACGAGGAAGATCGCGGCGACGAGCGCGAGGCGGAACGCGATCCACAGGAGTGTGCCGACGGCAACCGCCCGAGGACCGATCGGCGTTGCATGCATGGCATGGAAGATCCGCCGCCAGACGAGGCCGTACATCACGGGGAACGTGGCCTCGAAGATCGCGGTCTGCATCACGGCCCCGGCGAGGAGCCCCGGGGCAAGGAACTGCATGTACGTCACGCCCTCGAGCGCCTCGAGGTTCTGAGCGTTCACGTAGCCGCCGAGTCCGACGCCCATCGCCAGCAGGAAGAGCACCGGGTTCAAGAACGAGCTGAACATCGAGCCTCGGAAGGCACGGCGGTACTGGTACGCGTAATGCTCGAAGACGCGGCCTGCGGCGGCGAGATCGGAGGGCGGGCCCGACCGGGCCTCGATGGCCGGCGGCGGCTGGACGACGTCGGCGGTCATCCCGCCGTCCGGGTCAATCGACCAGCGACCGGCCGGTCAGCCGCAGGAAGACATCCTCCAGGCTGGACCGGCGGACGAGGACCGTCTCGGGACGAAGGCCTCGATCGTGAACGGCGACGGCCACCGCCTCGCCGTCATCCGTGTACAGGAGCAGCCGGTCCGGAAGGTGCTCGATCCGCTCGGCGAGACCATCCAGCTGGACATCGAGCGTCTCCTGGATGCCCACCGGAAAGCGGAGCTCGGTGACTTCCCTGGTGCTGTACTGCTCGATGAGGCTCCGAGGCGACCCCTCGGCGACGATCTTCGCCTTGTCCATCACCACAAGCCGATCGCACAGCTGCTCGGCCTCGTCCATGTAATGGGTCGTCAGGACGAGGGTGACGCCGCGCTGCTTCAGGCGGTACAGGCGGTCCCACAGGAGGTGCCGCGCCTGAGGATCAAGGCCCGTGGTCGGCTCGTCGAGCAGCATCATGTCCGGCTCGTTGATGAGCGACCGGGCGATCGTCAGGCGCCGCTTCATGCCACCGCTGAGCGGTTCCACTCGGCTGTTGCGACGCTCACTCAGCTGGGCGAACTCCAGGAGCTCGTCGGCACGGCGTCCGCACTCCGCGCGGCTCAGCCCGAAGTACCGCCCGTAGATGAGAAGGTTCTCGCGGACGGTCAGCTCCTCGTCGAGTGTGTCCGCCTGCGGAACGACGCCGAGCCGGCCGCGAATCTCCGGACCCTGCGTGGCCGGGTCCATGCCCAGGACACTGAGCGTGCCGCCAGTCGCCGGCGAGGTGCACCCGATCATTCGCATCGTCGAGGTCTTGCCGGCGCCGTTCGGGCCGAGGAAGCCGAATGCCTCACCGGGCGCGACGTCGAAGTCAATCGAATCCACCGCCGTGAACGCGCCGAAGCGCTTGGTCAGGCCACGCGCATGGATGAGCGGCGGGGACGCGAGGTCGATCGACATGAGCGCGAATGCTACCGCCGTTGCCTTGTCCCGGGCGGAAGGCACGTCCAGCCGAACGCAATCAAGCTCCCAACGTCTGTGCCGGGCATGGGTCGGCCTGGTTTCCTGGCCAATGCTCTCCCGGGGAGCGCTATCCGGGTCCGAGAGGGGGTCGAGCCCGCCCGGGCACCCGGCGGGCGGATGACCTCGCCCCGGCCACGCACGAAACCCGCTGGGCAACCGGGGAATCTGACGGATCCCGGGTCTCGCGGATGCCATTCGGGCCCCGCGACCCGCACAGTGCTCCGGTGGTGGTCACAAGCCAGTGCGTAGCCTGAGCCGTGGCCTCGCCGACGTGCGAGGGTGTGGTCCCGAGGGCGGGTGGCTCGATTAGCCAGGGCCTCGTACTGCGATGGCTTTCGATTCAAGTGCCCCCGCCCTCGGAATCAGCGGACCAGGCGTGGCCTCATAGCGCCTCTATGTCAAACGGCCAGTGCCAGATCATGTTCGCGATCGGCGACGAGATGGCGATAGACGACCTTCGCGAGCTGGCGCTTCAGGC
>Ga0082335_1001079_pt1 | contig 62212 bp, 49 predicted proteins | sample Subgrocontami58m_FD_72375 | JGI IMG/M metagenome (GOLD analysis project Ga0082335, IMG submission 72375) | Subsurface groundwater microbial communities from S. Glens Falls, New York, USA - GMW37 contaminated, 5.8 m (SPADES assembly) (version 2) ... | reverse complement strand
ATTTTAATAACGATATAAAAGACCTTATTGTCAGGCGCACCTTGGAATCTAACCAGAATACATCACGATATGAAAATTTTGGAGATGCCCATATACAGGGTGTAGAGATGGAGACAAAGGTGGATATAGCAAAAGGTAATTACGTTTTTATGAATTATACCTTTCAGGATCCGAAAGACGACGATGGGGATGACCTGCCATTTGTAGCAAGACACAAGGGCAATTTGGGAGTGAACGTACACTACTGGAAGTATATTAATACCAATCTGAGTACCTTTGTCAGTGGGAAGCGAACCAGGGACGAGGCCGACACACGGGACGATCTGCCTGCATATGCACTGCTGAATCTTTCGGTTATTGGGAAGGAGTTTTTCAAGACCATGGAAGTGTACGGGACGGTGTATAACCTGCTAGACAAGGACTATAGCGACCCAGGGCCTATTTCCATACCGGAAGACCTTCCCAGGCCGGGAAGGTCGTTTTTTGTTGGGCTAAGCTACCAATTTTAAAGCATACCATAAATTGGTATCGATTTTTGTAATGAATTACTTCATAAAACGGCTTAAAAATGCCCGCGTCCGATCATTTTGGGGGTTGTAAAATATATCCTTTGGACTGCCAAATTCCACAATCTCACCCTTCTCCAGAAAGACCACATCTGTTGAAACATCCCTAGCGAAGCCCATTTCATGAGTTGCAATCACCGTAGTCATTCCTTCCGATACCAAGTCCTTAATAACTGAGAGCACCTCTTCAATCATCTCAGGGTCGAGGGAAGATGTCGGCTCGTCAAAGAGCATTGCTTCAGGCTTCATTGCGAGGGATCGGGCGATTGCTACACGTTGCTGTTCTCCGCCAGATAGCTGTCCAGGGTAACTATGCGCCTTTTCTTCCAGATGTACCTTCTGTAGCAGGGAAATGGCGTTTAATTCTGCCTCGGCCTGACTAATGCCCAATACATGGGTTGGCGACTCAGTTATATTATGCAAAACTGTCATGTGTGGGAAGAGGTTGAATTGCTGGAAAACCATCCCTAACTTCCGGCGTATATTTTTTAAAGTAAGAGGTACTTGTGCTTTATTGTAGTTTTGTTCATGAATGCCGTAGAGTATTTGCCCATTGACCGAAAGGTATCCATCCTGAAATGTTTCCAATCCGTTAATACAACGGAGAAGCGTGCTCTTACCGCTTCCTGACGGCCCTATCAGGGTAACGACATTTCCCTTTGCTATGTTTAGGTACAAACCTTTAAAGAGAAATTTGTTGCCGTACTGTTTGGACAGATTATGAATTTCTATCATATGATCTTAATTTTTTCTCAAGTTTTCTGGCATAGAGAGAGAGTGGATAACTCATGCAGAAATAAAGGAGGGCTGTAATGATTCCCAATGTGAAGAAATTCATTGAGGCAGATGCCATGATACTATAACTCTTTGTGAGTTCTACTATGGCAATTACGGAAACCAAAGACGAGTCTTTAAACAGGGCAATAAAATCATTGGTCATGGGTGGTACCGCAATACGCAATGCCTGCGGCAGGATAATTCGTTTTAACGCCAGTCGTTTCGACATGCCGAGAGAAAGCGCAGCCTCGGTTTGTCCTTTGTGTATAGATTGTATGCCTGCACGATAAATTTCTGCTTCATAAGCGGCATAGTTCATGCCTAATCCAAGTACAGCGGCAGCAAATGCACTCAAGGTAATACCGATGTTAGGTAAACCGTAGTACAAAATATACAACTGAATAAGCAATGGTGTACCACGGTAAATTTCAATATAAGCCGTGGAAATCTTTTGCAGCCATGTGTTACCGTATAATCTCATAATTGCCAGCACCAGACCTAGACTAACAGCCAGTATCATGGACAGAATTGAAATACCAATGGTGACCAACGCACCTTTCAGCAAAGTAGGTAAAAATTTTAATACTGCAGGAGATACCTTTTCAGAAACAGACGAGGGGCTTTCTGTATTCTTTTGTAAAACCTCTTCATGTAAAAAAAGCTTTTCTTGCGAGGCATTCCACAACCCCCACCGGTCATAAATCTTCTTTAATTCCCCCGTTCTTGAGATTTTCCCAATGATTTTATTCAACTCCTCCGCCAGCGCAGTATCTTCTTTTCGCACAGCGATACCATAATATCCTTCTCCTGCAGGTTTGCCCACCAGACGCAGTTGTGGATTGGGCACGGCGTAATAAGAAGCGATGGGGGAATCCACAAAGACGGCGTCAATGCGGCTTAATGAGAGGTCCTTGAAAGGCTCCACCTGCCCGCTGTATGTGCTTATCGCAATGCCTCCCATCTCTTCCAGCATTCTCTTGGCTACCGTATTATAAAGAGTACCAACCTTCTTTCCGTGAAGGTCTTCGAGGCGATGGATGCGGTTATCCGAGTCCCTGATAACAATTCGCTCGGTGTATACATAGTATGGGCGGGTAAACTGTATGGCCTGTTCCCTATCGGGGGTTATCTCAATGCCATTCAGCGCAATATCAAAATCTCCACGCTGGAGGGAAAGCAGGATGCTGTCCCAGGCATTTTGGAAGTGCTGTACCTTTACTCCCAATTCTCTGGCAACGGCTTCAACAAGTTCCACCTCAAAACCAATAAGTTTGGATGGGTGTTTCAGGTCGTGGAATACATACGGGGCGCCTCCATCTGCATCAAATCCCCAAATTAATACCCCAGAACTTTTTATCTTTTCGAGGGTATTTTGATAGGCAAATGCATCTGTCAGCGACAGACATATTACAGAAAAACATATCTGTAAAAACACCATACATCGAATTAAATGAAACACCCGAATTCTCCTCTGTTTATCCTTTGGTAATAGAGGCGTTGCTAAGTTACCTTTTTGGCAATTCTTCTTTTTATCAAACCAGTTATCTTCCCATTTGGCAAGAAAATAAACCTCAATACAGCGGAAATTTTCAGTCAATAGGGGCTGTCCAAAATAATTCTCTTGACAAACGGCATTTTATTCTAATAGTATCGCAAAATTAAAGATCATTTCCTTGAAGCGTCAACAAGGGGATTAAGATGATAAAAATTGCTGTAATCGGAGCTGGTACTGGTGGAAGCGCACTTCTCGATGTATTTCACACCAATGGTAATGTAGAGATAGTTGGTATAACTGACAAAGATAAAAATGCGCCAGGACTAAATCTTGCAAAAGAATGGGGAGTCTTTATTGCTGAGGATATAAAGCAATTTTACAGTCTTAAGCCGGATATTGTAATAAACGTTACTGGTAAGCCAGAAGTGAGCGAATTTATCAAAGAGTCATTTCCTTATCCTATAGAGGTTGTAGATGGTCTCGGAACGAAACTCCTCTGGGAATTAGTCAGCAAACAGCAAAAGGCAAAAACGGATATGGAAACCCTGTACCAAAATGGACTTATTATTGCCAGGGCAAAAAACCTGAAAGACGCCCTGAATGAAGTTCTCAGGTCCGCCATGGAACTTACTGAGACACCCGCCGGGAGTATTACCCTTCTTGAAGGTGACGAGATGGTCATGGTCACCCAGAGAGGCTTCAGCCAGGATTTCTCGAAAATACTCCGATGGAAACTACGCGAAGGGGGTCTCACTTGCCATATATTGAAACAAATGGCTCCCGTTGAACTTCAAGTCACAGAAAACGACCCCATTTTTGAAAATATTATGCGGCAAAACGAGGGGATAAAATCCCTCCTTGCCTCCCCCCTTCTCCTTGAAGAAGGCGCAGTCGGCATTCTCTATTTGAATGATTTCAAACCACGGGAATTCACAGAGAGACACAAGCGCCTTCTACGACTCTTTTCCACGCTGGCAGCCCAGACTATAGAAAAGTATAAGCTGCTCCATGACCTTGAAGAATCTCTAATTTATCTACAGGGCGTGCTAAATGATTCACAGGATATGATCATCACCACCGATCGTGAAGGCAGGATTGTAAAATACTCAAAGGGTGGAGAAAGAATTTTGGGTTTTCGGGCTGACGAAGTTATACGCAGTACGGTATCGGAATTTTATGTTAATAAAAATGAAAGGGCAAATATCCTCAAAACCCTTCATGAAAAAGGAGCCATATACAACTACGAAACAAAACTCCTCAAAAAAGATGGTTCTCCCGTTGATATAAGCCTTACCATATCCGTACTACGTGATAAAACAGGGTGTATTATAGGTACGGTGGGTATAAGCAAAGACATTACAGAAGAAAAACGCTTAAGAGAAGAGCTTAAGCAGAAAAATAAAGAACTGGAAGAACTTTCCATTATGGACAGTTTGACAAATGTGTATAACCAGCGTTATGCTTATCAGGCATTAGAGAGCGAATTTAATCGGGCAAAAAGATACAAAACCCCACTTTCCTGTTTGTTAATCGATGCTGATCACTTTAAAAAGATAAATGATCAGTATGGACACCTGTTCGGAGACAAGGTGCTTGTAAATTTTGCATCCCTATTGCAGAAAATAACACGAACTACAGATATAGTTTCACGGTTTGGTGGTGAAGAATTTCTTGTTATCCTGCCCGATATTGATATGAAAGGCGCTGCAGATTTTGCCGAAAGGCTGAGGGAAACTATCTCCAAACTAAAGATAGAAGATAAAGAAAAGAATATATGTGCTGTTTTAACTATCAGCATTGGCACGAGTTCATTTACAGAAAATACCGCTAATATAACGGAGTTACTCCACCAAGCAGACATAGCCTTATACGAAGCAAAACGGCTGGGAAGGGATAGTGTTTGTTGTTACAAGCCTCCTTTAAAATAGTTGGTTTTAATATCTTTGCAAAGAGGATAAAAATCACAGAATAGTTAAAAACAGGTTACACACCCCTTTTATTCACGTTCTTGATTCCAATTCGGGTTTGTTGTTAAAAGCTACTTCTCCAACCCATACGTCCATGCCAGAATACTCCCATCCATATACTTCACATTACTAATTCCTGCATTTTTCAAGATGCGATAGGCTTGCGCGGCACGCAGCCCGGCGCGGCAGTATGTGATAATTTCTTTTGATTTATTAAGTTCATGAACACGTGATGCCAGTTTATCCAATGGAATGTGTTGGCTTCCCTTAATGTGCCCGCTCTGGTATTCCATTTCTGTCCTTACATCGAGTAATATAAAATCCTCGCCCCGGTCACGCTTTTCAGCAACCCTCTGTGGCAGGACACCGACCGTTTTCCCTGATAATTTGTTGCCTAGAACGTTAGCAGCGACAATCACAGCGTCCATGGACATGGCATAGGGCGGTGCATAGGCCAGATCGAGTTTAGAAACTTGGTCAACCGTTGCGCCAAAGGTCAGCGCCGTTGCAATAATATCGATACGTTTGTCGACTACACCCGTTCCAACGATCTCGGCGCCTAGAAGCTTTCTCGTTGGCACATCTGCAATAAGTTTAATGATAATGTCCTTTGCACCGGGATAATAATGGGCAACATCAGACGCAGGAACGATAGTAGACTCTATTTTAAACCCCTCTTTAATAGCTTCCCGTTCAGAAAGTCCGGCTTTTCCAATGTTCATCTCAAAAACTTTTACGATTAATGTCCCCAAAACACCTTTAAAGGTGTCGATGCCGCCAGTGGCGTTAATGGCGGCGACACGCCCCATTTTGGCCGCTGTAGAACCCAGTGCAATCCACGCTGGTTTTCCCGTTACTAAATGGATGCTTTCAGCACAATCGCCAACGGCATATATATCAGGGATATTTGTCTCCATCCGATCGTTGACCTTTATCGCACGAGTAGCACCAATCTCTATGCCGGCTTCCTGGGCTAATTTTGTATTGGGCTTGATTCCGATAGAGAGAATGACCATGTCGGCTGGTAACTGTCTTTTGCCTGTTATTACTCTGGTTACGTAATTATCTCCATTTCCCTCAAATGATTTTACACCGTCAGATGTGATGACCTCGACACCCTTCTCTAACAGGTGATTTTGGACAATTTGGGCCATATCTTTGTCCAATGGAGGCAAGATTTGATCGAGAAGCTCGACAACCGCTACCTTGATACCCCTGAGAACGAGATTTTCTGCCATTTCTAAACCAATAAGCCCGCCGCCAACAATAACGGCATTTTTAACCTTTCCACTATCCACAAATGACTTAATCCTTACAGCATCATTAATAGTTCTCAGGGTGAAGATATTACCTAAAGAAATGCCAGGTAACGGAGGAAGAATGGGCTGTGCCCCTGTGGCAAGAATAAGCTTGTCATAATTGAAGATTAGGCCTTGGCCATTTTCAAGATTCTTAACCTTGACCTGTTTTGATTTGATGTCTATGGCTATAGCCTGATGCCGGGTAAGAACGTCAATGTTATGCATATTTTTAAAATAGGGGGGTTCTCTGACAAGGAGCTTTTTGGAATCCTTGATGACGTCTCCGATAAAATAAGGCATGCCACATCCTGCATATGAAATATATTGTTCATCAGTCACCACGGTAATCTTCATGGTGGGCGACTCACGCCGTGCCTTGGCAGCCGCCTTCATACCTGCTGCAACACCACCTATAATTACAAGATGTTTACTCTCATATGTCATAATAGTTACCTTATATTATAAGTATGGTAACAGTTCAGCCCAGGCGCAAAGGACGCAAAGAAAAAAAACTTTAAACCTGTAGAGACTACCTTTGCGCTCTTTGCTTTGCGGTGAACTATTAATAAATATGTAAATGCGGATTTATCTTATCAAAAAAGTATAAATAAACAAGTGCGAAAAATTTGCATTTAATTATTCTTGACAATTTGCCTGGTAAGACTAAAATACTGTTTAATTTGCGCATTATCTTAAGGCATTAGAGGATAAGAACATGAAAAACCCGTCTCTGAATGAAGTTTTGTTTCCTATCAAATCGGTTTGCAGCGTTATAACCTTTTCGGCCTTTGTTCTTATTATTATCTGTTGCGGATGTGGCAAAGAAGAAGAGGCTGAAAAAGCTGTGGAATTTAAGGAACTCATTTCAACAACTGCTGTAAGCCAGGCGCCAAAGGCCGCTGTGGAAGCACCCCCAATTGCGGCTAAACAGGCCGAACCTGCAGCACCTGCTCAACCAATACAACAAGGACAACCAGCACAACCAGTTCAACCAGAGGTTGTTAAGCCAATTACTGCACAAGACCTTTATAATAAGGGTGTAGAATGTTTTAACCAGGGACAGTTAGAAGACGCCGTTGAAGCGTTTAACAGGGCGACAGACATGGATTCCACGATGGTCGATGCCTATAAGAAGAAGGCCATTGCCTGCAGTAAACTTGGCATAATGAATGAGGCAATTATTTCCTTTAAGAAGGTAGTTGAGTTGAATCCAAACGATGCTGAGTCGTACTTTAGCCTAGGGACTTTTTATGCTAAGAGGCGGCTGACTGACGACGCTATCTGGGCATTTGAAAGATACGTGTCATTGAATCCAAATAATGCCAGAATTTATTATAATCTGGGTTGTCTTTATGGTGAAAGGAAACTAGCTGATAAGGCAATAGGAGCATATCAACAGGCATTAAAAATCAATCCAAATTATGCCGATGCGTCATATAATCTTGGTGTTGCTTACAATGATAAGCAAATGTTTGACGAGGCAATCGAGGTCTTTAAGAAAATTTTAACTTTAAAACCCGAAAACAACGAAGCTCGGTATAATCTTGCGTTTGCGTATAGCCAAAAAGGCGAGTATAACGAAGCCGCTGCCATGTGTGAAAAAATTTTAGAGCTAAAACCTGGCGATGCTAATGCACATTTGCTGCTGGGTGATACCTATAGCAAGCTTGGTAAAACGAAAGAGGCACAGGAAGAGTACGAAACGTATAAAAAATTAATATTCATTAAATGAGTCAAGTTTTTATGTGTAACAACAGAAGACACAGATTGCACAGATTATTGGTATCTTTTTTCGTATCCGTTCACCCCCCTCCCCTAACCCCTCCCACCAGGGGCGGGGGAAAAACGTTTCCTCCCCCTCGATGGGGGAGGTCAGGTGGGGGTGCTGAACTGTTGTCTTTTTTCTGTGTAATCTGAGGAATCTGTGGTTTCCATGTTTTTTCGGTATGAGGCTTCGCCTCGTTAGGAATATAACCGTGAGAAAGCTATTTATAGTTTTATATTTATTATTTGCAATAACTGTCACATTTACTTCCTTTTCTGTTCAAGCTCAGGAAGTCCAGACAAATCCACCGAGGACAGCTACACAAGCTCAATCAACACAATCCGCACAAGCTCCTCTTCCAGAAATTCCACCTACCCCACGATCAAAACTCGAAATCATTCAATACATCTTACTTCCCTTCGCCATCGGTGCTTCCATATGGCTGATTCTCCGCCTGGAAAAGATGGAACAGGAAGAAACGAAGGAAAACAAAGAAGAATAGGCGTTTCTATATCCAACATCGACTGTTTTATGTCGATGTTTTGTAAAAGCAAACCAAGTTGGATTATACATTTATTACCGCTTTTAGGCGGTATAATTCATGTTAATCCTTATAATGTGACAATAGAATAGATTAATATTCTGAGTAAGAAAGATAATTTTGTTTGAACGAATATTAAAACGTTGCCGTGAAAGGATTCGTAGTCAACAGTATGTGATGACGCATCATGCAAGAAAAGAGATGAATGACGATGATTTAACAATCTATGATGTCGAACATGGCATTCTTACTGGTAAAATATTGGAACGCCAAATGGATAGAGTAACGGGTGAGTGGAAATATCGTATCAGAGGAGAAACACTGGAAGATGACAAACTCGAGGTAATTGTAAAACTAAGCCCGACTGGGAAATTGGTTATTATTACTGTGTACAGTTTATGAAGGGAGTAAATAATAAAATGGTGTGTGATATTTGTGGGGAAGAGGGTGCCCGCATCCGTAAAATTACTGATGTTTATGGGAAAGGCAAGCATTTGTTGGTAATAGAAAATATTCCCATGGTAAGTTGTTCCAAGTGTGGGGAGAGTTACTTTACAGCAGAAACACTCCATGAAATTGAGCGTATTAAAATTCACCGCACAACTTTAGCTATAAAACGACCTACAGAGGTGGTTAGTTTTTAGGTAAAAGTATAAGGGGTTATATTTTATTTGTCTCTCATATTAGGCATTTGAAACATGAAGGTGACCCTTTACGCTTCAAACCTTATTTCAAATCAAGCTCCGTCCAGTGCAAATTTACAATTTCACTCATCCTCAATCCATGCCGATACGTAACCAAGATCATCGTTGAGTCTTTATAACCGTATCACCTCACCTTCCTTGCGCTCGCTAATGAGCTTATCTATGCTCACCACTTGACAAATATTCTCTGCTTCTGCATTCTTTATTTTTTTGTTTTACCGGCGGCTTATTCATCATGAACTTTCCAGAACAAAAGCATTTTAAAAAAAGTTTATGTCTTGAAAATTATCAACGACAAATTACATAATACAAAAGTATTTCATTTGACATTATTAGCTATAAGTGGTAGATAACTGGATTAAATGGGGATCAATCTAGGATTTACAACTCAAAAGAAATAAACTTTCACAAAGATAGTATGGAGTACCAAAATGAAAAAATACCCATGTAAATCAAAACTCAGAATTGTCATATTTACTTTTATATTAACATTATTACAACTTTGCACTCACCATCAAATCGAAGCAGACATCCTTGAAAATCTTTCTTATACAGTTGTCTTACTGCACAGCACAAAGTCCGATGGAACACTTACGGTAGGTACTGGTTTCTTTTTGGCTACAGACTTATTCTTGTATATTATCACTGCGGAACACGGGGAAGACGAGACGGCATGAACGGTAACGCGGGAGAACCAGAGGAAAAGCAAGCCCCATAACCTAAAATCACTGTACCTGTTTCTACTCTACCGGCGAACTGAACTGTTACGGTAATCTTAGATAATTCACAAACAGTGAACCATGCAACGTCCCATTGTTTTTGTTACCCTCTTGTTTATATGCGGCATATACCTGGGTTCTCTTACAGAGATTCCTATTTATCTTACCTTAGTGATTTGTTTTTTACTGTGGGTGATTTGTTTTGTATGTTTATATTTTTTATTCCAATGCAAGCAGTACTTGATTCCATGTTTATCTACCTTCCTTATTGCTGTATCAATAGCATATTATGATTGTCAGACTGATTCCCTCCCTATCAATCATATTGAACACATACTGACTACTCATAAATCTTTTCAACGCATTTCGGGAATAATCATAAATCCTCCCATTATATTGGACGAGAATACATTGGATAGAAGATTACATCGATTGCAATCAGGACTTGGTTCAAGAAAATCCAATTGCAAAATATCCTTTACAATTCGTGCAGAAGAGATAGAGACTGCTTTGGGATGGGAAAATATATCCGGCGTTATAAAGGTAAATTTATATCCTTCAAAACAGGACATTTTTAACACAAATGATATTTTGGCAATTTTGCATAAATTAATGTATGGGCAGAAGGTAGAACTTTTCGGGTATGCATTCCTTCCAAAATCCCCCACGAATCCATGCGAATTTGATTACAAAAGCTACTTGCGAAGACAATTGCCGTCAGTTCGATGTTTGATGACAGTCGTAGATACAAACAATATAAAAATCAGAGGGGCGTACCATAACAACTGGATGTATCGTTTCATATATGCTTTAAGCAATATATTAAACAACACCATTTACACGCATACGTTTAGTAACAGCGCCCCCTTGATCAGCAGTATGTTGTTGGGAAACAGGGTTGATCTCTCGAATGAGACGATTGATAATTTTATGAAAACGGGAATTATCCATTTTATTGCCATTAGTGGTTTTAATGTAGGGATTGTAGTCTTTACTGTACTTTTACCGTTACGCTTGTTCGGGATAAATCAAACATTGTCAACAAGCATCATCTTGCTTGTCGTCGCCCTATACGCCTTTTTAACAGGACTGAACCCACCCGTGCTTCGTGCAAGCATAATGGTTTTTATTTTCTTTTGCGGTTTCCTTGTGCGCAGACAGTGGGATATTACCAGCGGTATTTTTGCGGCTATATTTTTTATCCTTGCCAGGAATCCAGCCGATATTTTCAATATCGGGTTTCAGCTATCGGTATTGGCGACAATGGGGATTGTTTATGGAGCATCAAAGATAGAGGGCGCTTTATTCAAAACGGCCTTGTTTATAGAATCGTTACAAGTAAAGGCCGAACGGGGGCGGCTCTTTTTCTTTAAAAAATATCTCCGCAAGTCCTTCTGTATTTCCCTTGCCGCATGGCTGGCCACATTTCCTCTAACAGCCTATTATTTCCATCTCCTTACTCCCTTTATATTCATTACGAATATTATTGTGTTCCCACTATTCTGGATCATTATTGTCAGTGGCATCGTGTTATTAACACTTGGAACGGTATGCCCGCAGATGGCTGTGGCTGCTGCGTGGTTAGCCTCTAATGCAGATATTGTATTAGAAGCGCTAGTTTCAAGACATGCCTCCATACCATATTCGTATTTTTATGTCATTGGGCCATCGCATACAGAAATCATTATTTATTATTTATTCATTTTGTTACTTTTGTATCGTAATTATCTGTCCTTAGATCTTAATCGCATTGCAATATGCGGTCTACTCAGCGCTAATATTTTGATTTTTTCAAATATCCTTAAATTTCCAAATCGTTCCGCTTCGACAGGCTCAGGACAGGCTTTAATGATAACTTGTTTAGACGTGGGGCATGGTTGTGCCGTGTTTATTCAATTTCCCAATGGGAAAAATATTTTATATGACGTGGGTTCATGGAAGAATTATGATGTTGGAAAATATATCGTGGCTCCATTTTTATGGAGTCAGAAGATTAAAAAGATTGACCTGGTAATACTCTCCCATGAGCACGAAGATCACTGGAATGGTTTGGTATCTCTCATTGAACGATTTTCTATAAAATCTGTCTTTTCACAACATTACTTTTTTGCATCGAACACAGGCAAAAATATACTCTCAGTCCTTTATAATAAAGGCATCAGCGCCGCTGCCCTTTCTTATGGTGAAATCTTAAAGGGATTTGAACCAGCAGTGGTAAAGATATTGCATCCGCCTTCATTTGCTTCTGATATAACTACAACGAATGATAATTCATGTGTTTTAAAAATTGATTACTGTGGGCATTCCTTACTTCTCTGTGCCGACATCGAGGAAAAGGGGATAGCGTCGGCATTGTTAAAACCTTCTGAAATCAGGTCAAATATAATTCAGATACCTCATCATGGCTCACTTATAAATAACCTGGAAGCATTTATTAATGCTGTGCAACCTGCGTACGCCTTTATTAATTCAAGTGATAGTATTGTATCCAATAAGACCACTGATATTTTGCAGGGCTATAATATTATAACCTTACAGCCACATAGAGAAGGGGCTGTAACATTTACCATAGATAAAAACGGAATAACGTACACTACCTTTGTTAAATAAAACCTTAACATGAAGTTTTTACAACTACATTTACTTTGCTTATTTTCATTTATATTGTATAATTATTGTCAATCTTCCATATATACATAGCAGATAAGTATTTACATTGCTTCTATAAATAAACAAATCTTATGTCTCTTCCAATTTGGATACTCACAGGTCCAACGGCTTGCGGTAAAACGGATATAGCTATAAAAATTTCGGAAAATATCGATGCAGAAATAGTCTCGGCTGATTCTATGCTGGTATATCGAGGTATGGACATCGGAACAGAGAAACCACCTCGTGAAATAAGAAATAAAATTCCACATCATTTGATAGATATTGTAGAACCCTGGGAAGAATATAATGTGGGGCAGTATGTGAAAGATTTCGACCAGGTTATTCATAATATTTATAAACGAGGGAAACCATTCATTGTCGTTGGTGGTACGGCTCTCTATTTAAAGGCAATTGTGGACGGCTTATTTGAAGGTCCACCTGCGGATTGGGAATATCGCAACTATCTGAAGTCTATAGCTAGTGAACAAGGTCCGAACTGCTTGCATAGAATGCTTGCCGAAGTTGACCCAGAAACAGCCGATAAATTACATTACAATGACCAAAAAAGGATTATTCGGGCACTGGAAGTGTTTAAAAAAACAGGGGCGAGCATTTCCTCCTTTCAAACTCAATTTGGCCGCAAAAATCCTAAATATAATTGCGTAATTGTTGCTATTGAATACGACCGTGATATTTTATATAAGCGGATAGAATCACGTATAGACCGAATGTTTCAGCGTGGGTTAATAGACGAAGTGCGCACTTTGTTAAATAATCCATTAGGATTAAGCAAGCAGGCTTCGCAAGCGCTTGGATACAAAGAAATCATTGACTTTTTCAACGGAAAGTATACACTTTCTGAGGTTACCGGCATAATTAAACTGAGGACACGCAGATTTGCAAAAAGGCAGATGACATGGTTTAGAAGTTTTTCGAATATTTATTGGATTCGTGCTTATGCAGATGATGATACAACACGACCTTCAGAAAAGGCTCTCGAATGGTTTTCGCAAAATAAACCCTTATTAAAAGAAATGGTATGATAAAATTCCGCCAATTGCGTATTGCTCCTAAAATACGTGGTTTTGACACCCAAAAACTATCACAAGCATTAAAACAATACAGGGCAAAAACTGCGTGGGGCTTGGATATTGGAGGTCAAGCTTTAAAGGCGGTAAAGATTACGCAGACATCAGGTGGGTTATTGATTGAAGACATGGATATCCTGGAATATCCTGCCCTTAAACCTGATGTAAATTTTTTGCAATCCACATATATTAAAGAAGCTATTCAAGCTTTTCTGGCGAAGCATCATATTACCAAGACCGACAATGTATTGGTATCTATTCCAGGACAATTCGTATTGTCAAGGTTTACCACCGTCCCCCCTGTGGATAAGAAACAATTAAAAGAGATTGTTACTTATGAAGCAAAACAGCAAATCCCCTTCGATCTCAAAGATATTGTATGGGACTACCAACAGTTATCTGAGCAAGTTCCAGCGACGGAGGGGATAGAGATTGGGCTTTTTGCCTCAAAAAGAGGGACGCTTGACCATATATTGTCAAATATAGCATCCCTTAAGCCCAGGCTGACTGCATTACAGGTTTCGCCTCTTGCAATTTCCAATTTTATATTTTTTGACCGGCAGGTGGATGGTCCAGCCATTATTATCAATATAGAAACTGAAAATACTGATATAGTTATTCTTGATGGTTTACATCTCTGGCTTAGAAGTATCACACTTCCCACTGTAGACGCCGATCTTGTGAAGGAAATTCAGAGATCGATGGAATATTATAAGTCCTTAACGAAAGAAGAAGTTAATTTTAAAAACATTTTATTAATAGGTAACAGGTTTAAAGACCCAAGTAACGTGAAATTTATATCTGACAATTTTACGTATGAGGTAAAAGTTCTTAAAACCATAAACAATCTGAAATTATCCGATAAGATTAATCCCGACTTCTTAAACGAAAATCTTGCGAATTTAAGTGTTGCTTTGGGGCTTGCAGTTCAGGGTTTGGGGTTAGGCAGGATAAATATAAATTTGTTACCGCCGGAACAAATCAAAGCGGCAGAAATATCAAGGAAAAAGCCTTATGCCATAGCCACTCTTGGTTGCTTAGCTCTGTTACTTGTCACTCAATACTGTGGATTACGTATTCAGATCAATCATCTTCGTGATTCCAACAATTACCATCAAAATGTATTGCAAAACATAAAGGAATTGGAAAAGAAGTATAAAAGCGCTGAAACCCTTGCACAAACAAACAAATCTGCGCTTGATCTTGTTTCTTCTATTGATTCTTCCCGTTTTTTATGGATGGAAGCGTTAGATAAATTATTATCTTTTATACCCAACAATGTAGCCTTAACAAGTATCAACTCTTCGTGGATAAATGCAGATACCTTACAAACCAAAAGTACGGAGAAACAAACATCTAAATCGAATTTTTTCCAGGCAAAAATGACAAGCGATCCGACAAAACTTAGTAGTTCAAAAAAATTACTCCTTATGGGAATAAAGGGAGAAAGCAGAGAGCCAAGTATGGGTTTTATAGAAGAGAATATTCTAAAGCCTATTCAAACATTAACCCTCTTTGATCAGAAGGTTCCTGCATTCAAAAACGTGGAAATTGTACCTGGCTCATGCCGTCAAGTAGATAGTAAAAATAGCGGAGAAGGATGCATTAGTTTCGAGATACGCTGGATTGTAAAGTCGCAGGACGAAATACAATCAGAAACCCAATCGTTAATACCTGGGACTTCAACTCCAGCCGTAAAATCTTGAACAGGGGTATTGAAAGGTTAATGTATGGATATCGGTAAAGAATTAAATTTCTCAAAACTCAGGAATAAGTTAACAGGTTTCTTTACTGGAATACTGGGTTTCTGGACATCCATTGGTGCTATTTTTCTCATTCAGTTGATTCTCTTTTTTGTATTTATTTTTCCACTTTCAAACCAATATGCCAAAACTTACAAAGACCTAGACGATTTAACAACCCCACTTGAAAATTATGCCTTAAAAGTAAAAAATATTTATAACGACAAATGGATTACGTCAAAAAAACTGGAAGCCGACCTGTATGAGAAAGAGCTTGAAAAGTGCAAGTCCTTCCTGAAGGAAAAGGATAATCGTCTGGAATCTGTCTTCCTCATAGAGGATTCAGAAAAAGGTTTGATTAAAATTGAGGATGAGGCGCTCTGGAAGAATGAATACGTAAGAAGGGTTTCCGAATTATTAACAAAACTGGAGGCAAGTAATATCGCTCTCGGTGAAGGCGCTTTACCTTTTCATGACTGGGGTTCTGATATTCCGACCTGGGATACTATTCTGCCTGTACAAAAAAAGTTCTGGATATTAGAAGCGCTTACCAACATAGCTTTAAACAATGCCAGGATAACGAAACTTGAAAAGATTACATTTCGGGAATCGTCCTTTATATATGATCCTTCCTTTGCACAGCATTACACCGTTATACCTCTTACCATTAAAGTTGAATTACAGGCGGATCGCATAAAATTCCTATTACACGAAATTCTTAAATCGGATATTCCGTTTGTTATCGAAGGTTTCAATATTTTGAGTACTGATAAAACTTTTAATTCAAATTCATTAATGGAAAATGTAAATATTTTAGCGAATGATACCGATAATCGTATCCCGAAACCGATTATTGACGTTACCCTGGAAGTGCACGTTATTGATTATAAGACATAAAGTATTACTATTTTATTTTAAAATATAAAAATGAACTTTAAAAATTTTGTATTCAAACATGTTGAGAAAATTGTTCTCGGCATTACGATTTGTTATCTCATCTATACAACAGTTCATGCTTTTATGATATTGAATTTGGCAGTACATAGGACGGATACAAAATTATTATCCCTATCGAGCACAATTGAGAGAAAGATTAAAACAAGTGTTCCTCCAATTGTAGATACGGAACTAAAAAATGATGAACAATTGGCGTTGCGTCTAACATCACCACCTTCTGCGAGTCCATTACCCAGACCTTACATCTTTGGTAAATTCATAAAAGAAAAAACAGCGTCAGATATCACAACCAAGGATTTGATAAAAAAGCCAGAATTACAACCTGCAGCGCGTTTAGAGGGCATCATACCGGGTGAAATAGAATTTGTTTTTAAAGGGGGAACTGCAGATATGGCATTGGTTCAGGTCAGAAAATTATATAAAGACAAATGGTGGACAGAAAGCTTCACTATAGAAAAAGGGGAAACTATTGGTGAAAAGAAAATAATAGGTAAGGAAACTGTGGATTTTGATACATATTGTAAATTGATAGAAATTTTTCCTCAAGCACAAAAACCGTTTATTATTAAGAAAACCACTGTTATTCAAAACGAAAAAGGTGAATTTTTGGGGAGCTCTTTTACTGAAGAAACGCACATGATTTCCTCTTCAAAGATTATATTTGTGGATAAGAAAGGAGAATCTTACAATTCGTGGATAGGAGAATTGGTAAAGGTAGGAACTGATACTGTTACTACTTGTCCATTAACGAACGCCTCATCAACTAACTAAGAGACATCTTTTTAATTTAATGTCAGAGATTATGTGAAATCTTTGATATTCAGTAATTTTCTGCGTTTTCTATGTTTAAGTTTTGACTATACTTTTTAAAAGGGGGGTACATGAAAAACATATCAACCCTAATCTCAATTTTTATCTTAAGCTTATTCCTATTACTTTTTGCGCAGTATGAGTCTTTATCGCAAAACAAAGATGTTTCAGAAGCAGAACCCTCCGCTACAAATAATTATTATTTTAATACCGCCAAGATATTTTTTGAACAAAAAGACTATACCAAGGCCGTTGATGCCCTCGAACTGGCTATCTTGCTAGAACCAAATAATGAAGAGGTTCTGGCGTTACTCAAACAATCCAGACAACTTCTGGAGGAAATAAATAAGTCAATTGGAATGCCAGACAAGACAGGTGAAACCAAGGAAACAAAAGCTGCACATCCTGAAGATATATCTCAGTTAATTCAAAACGCATATACCGCTGTAAAAGAGGCACGATATGACGATACCGCAAAGATTGTAGATTTAATACTTACAAGGGATCCTGCCAACAAAGAGGCATTATATATTAAAGAAAAGGTAACCGACGTAAAACACAAACATACTACTGAGAATTTAAAAGCCGTTCACGTCCAGGAGAAATTAAAAAGCCATGAATATCTCAAAGAGGTATCCGTTCCCTATCAGGATACCATAAGGTTCCCTAAAAAAGAACAATGGGAAGATATTTCAAAACGTACGCTTCCACAGTTAGACAAAATTATAGAAGAAAATAAGATAAAAACAGAACAACTCCGACTGATTCCAAATCCCGCAGAAGGATTGTTTCCAAAAGTTATTGAAGATGCCCTGAATACGATTATTTCATTTGAATTTTTAGATACACCCTTAAGAGACGTTGTTATCTTTATAAGGGAAAAAACAAATGTTAATATGATCATCGATTCAGAAGCGGGAAGTGCTCCCATTACATTAAAGCTTAAGGACGTACCATTTAGAACCGCCTTCAAGTATATCCTGCCTAAAGGGTATGAATATGTGATCGAGGGGGATATTATTCATTTTTATAAACAAAAAATGGAAATGCGGGTTTATGATGTGAGGGATGTATTAATTAATCTGGATGATAAAGAACCACTTAAATTTGATATTACAGCTGCTGCTACCTCTCAAATGGGCTTGAGTAAAGGAGCAGAGACAGTAAAAACAAAAGATGCTTCTGAACGTGTATTAGACTTGATTGAATTAATTGTTACCACCGTTGAGCCGTCATCATGGTCAAACCGCACGAGTGTTATCGGGGCTTCTGCAACAGGAGGCCAACGAAGTATTAATGTTTCTGGACAAGGTGAAGGAAGTATTATTGCAAGGACGGGGCAACCAGGCGATTTAGTGGTAGTCAATAGCAAATATGTTCATAAGCAAATTGAAGATCTGTTGGCTTCTTTAAGGTCTTCACAAAACCTCCAGGTGAGCATCGAAGCCCGTTTTATTGAAGTTACAGATAAATTTCTGGAGGAAATCGGGAGCAATATTAGTAAATTTTTTAGCAAAAATACGTCAGTAAATACTGGCGGTGGAACAGGTGAAATACTTGGTGAAACTTTATCTGGCAAAGGACTTGAACTCAATTATTCCATTTTAAACAACTCTATGCTAAAAGGATTCTTAAGCGCCGTTCAGGAAAGTAAAGACTCTGAGATTCTTACATCACCGCGAATAACATTATCCAATACCCAGCGCGGGAATATTGCTGTTGTTAAAACTATAAACTATGTTCAGAGTACGTCTGTCTCTGAGGGTATTGTAACTCCTGTTATTGGTACAATACCGGAGGGTACGACTTTTGATGTAAGACCTATTGTGAGCGCGGACAGAAAGTATATCTATCTGGAAGTGACTCCTTCTGTATTTCAAGTCGAAGAGATCACATCTTTTACTTTTAGTGGATTATCCACTGATGCCACGGTTGGCGGTGGGGGTGCTGGAACTTCTATCAATGTCCCTCCAGAACAAACAGTCCAATTACCCAAGGTAAATGTTTCGCAGGTATCTGTCACAGTTTGTGTGCCAGATAAAGGTACGCTTATGATAGGGGGGTTGGGTTCTATCAACAAATCTAACTTAACAACCGGCATTCCAATCCTCTCTAAAATACCAGTATTAAAGAGGTTGTTTTCCAGTGACCAGAAGAATAACAAAAAATCAAATCTTGTTATCCTTATAAAACCTACAATTATTATTATGGAAGAGCAAGAAGCAAATTTTCTAAGTTTATCAAACAAAAAACTCGACACATTCAAATAATAATAAGAATTAGTGCTGGTTTACTACGGGCAGGCAATAAATACGTTATTATCGAACCAGGGGGGAATTACCATGCGCAAAATATATCGTACGAATACAATCTTACTCATTGTCGTTTCTTTGTTACTCGCCATACTTATTTTTAAGAATTCAGCAAATTATGTTATTGCACAAGGAGATGGAAATGCACGACATGTCTTTGGTCTCGTGGGAGAACGGCAGGGTAGCAGACAGCCGTTTTACCTGATAGATACCGAAGAACAGGCCATTATGGTTTATGAATATTTTCAAGGAGGCGGATTAGGACTTGTGGCTGCCCGAAATTATAAATACGACAAAAAATTGCAAGAGCACGGCAGACCTTATGGCTTATCCATAGAAGATGTAAAGGCTGAGCTCTTAAAGGCACAAACAAAATAATGTGAGCAAAATTCTGCTATAATTCTTTGTGATTGCTCGATTTTGAAGCAATTTGCAGAAGTCGTGTCTTAAGTTCTGTGAATGGGAAATTTTTACCGGGACAAGCTGTCGCCTTTTGATGCACATGTTTATGTTCTAATATATTGGATGAAGGAATATTGTATTTTCTGGAAAGATGTTGAACAAGGCTGACCAATGATTCAAATTGGTTTTCCTTTGGAGCTTCTCCATTTTCAAAGTCACCTACTAAACAAATTCCAATCGCTACGCGATTGCAATTCATATTTGCCGTATGGGCCCCATGAATTTGCTTCTTCCATCGATTTCCAACCTCAATTTCACCATCTCCTGAAAAAGATCCGTTTCCAATGACAAAGTGATAAGCTAGGCCGTATTCCCACCCCTTCTTTTTCTTATGGTATTGATCAAATCGAGCGGCATTACCCTTTGCGGTAGCACTATGGTGAATAACAATATATTCCCACCGTCTTTCTTTTACATCAGAACGGCAAAGATTATCTAAGTTTGGCATACAAGAGACGCTTTCATGCCTATTAAGTTTTTCAACCTTCGCACTCTTAAAAAATGGTATGGAAATAAATAGGCCTGATGCAATTACAATCATAGATAACGAAAGGCATCGAATAATTCCTTCATGTTTATTCATGTGTTGTTTGAGAAAAAACATTTGCGCACCTCCTAAAATAGACCTCTTTCATCGGATTTAGCTTTAAACGTGATTTTTTGCAAAATTTTACTAAAGAATTTTCGTTTTCTGCCGATAATATACTTTAACGATTCTTATTTCCCGGTTTGTGTTGCTGTATATCTAGGCTAATCAAGAAAGTTGGCATTAGTAAAAAAATACAAATGCCTGTTAGTGAAGGCTTACAGACGAAATCAGCAAGCTGAAAGGATTATTCCTGACTTTCGAGGCAGATGGAAATCGATGGCCATCCTTTTATTTTTATATTCTTATGCGTGTAAATGAGGAATTAACCTTCAGTTGCCAAAGCAATACTGTTCTGGGTGGTTAACCCATAACAAACAAAAAAAGCCTTACAGCGAAAATAGTCTATTTGAACATACCTTCGGCAGTAAGGCTATCTTTACAACTTCCCTGTTTGATTGCTTCAAGCACATATGTGCATATCGGCATATTTAAAGACCCTGTTACTTTGCGCCCCCCGATCACTCGAGGTTTGCCTTTATCGTATATACATTATAATTTTTAATACCGTATTGTCAATAAATAAATTGATAGATTGTTTTTTATAACATTATAATTCACGGTGGCTTATCAGTTGTTTTTAATTTGTCTATGGCTTCGGATATTTCTTTTGCCATAGGTTGCTGAGGGTCTAATCTTAGCGTTTCGTTCAGATGAAACAATGCCTTGGAGGGGTTATTCAGGTAATTTGCATAAATAACACCAAGCATCTTATGGGCTAATGGATTATTGATTTGATAGTGAACCGATTGATTAAGGGTGTATACGGCATCATCATATTGCCCTTTCCTGTAAAAGGCGTTTCCGAGGTAGTAATATATCTCTCCATCCGTAGGATTATATGTAATGGCCTCTTTAAACTCAGAAATGGCTTCATCCACAAGATTTTTTGAAGTATAAGCATTTCCTAGGTTACAGTGGGCATTGCTATCTTTGGGATTAAATTTTAAGGCCAGTTTGAGTTCTACTATCGCATTATCCGTTAACCCCTTTGTGAGATACACCCCCGCCAAATTATTGTGTACATCCGCATTGTCAAATCCAAGTGCCACTGCGTTGTTCAATTCATCGATTGCTTTATCGCGGTCACCCTTTTTTGCATGGGCAATACCGAGGTTATTATGTACGTTTGCAAGTTTTGAGTCAAGTCGAATTGCCGTTTCAAATTCTTTAATAGCCTCTTCAAGTTGTCCTATATTGGTATAAACAATTCCCAAGTTATTGTGGAAGTCGGCGGTAGCAGGGTCTAATTCAATTGCTGTTTTGTATTCAGTCATGGCATTCTTAATATTTCCCATTTCCTTGTACGTATTTCCAAGGTGATTATGTGTAGAGGGTAATTCTGAGTTTATTTTTAATGACCTTGCAAATTCAGTAACAGCTTCTTTGTATAGCTTTTTTTCATGATAGGTAAGTCCAAGATTATTATAGTAATGGGGATTAAAAGGATTACATTGGATTGCTTTCTTATAGTGTTCGATGGCCTTGTCTAAGAGTTGTTTTTTTTTGTATATGCTGCCAAGGTTATTATAGGCATCTGAATAATAAGGATTGTGCCGTATTACTTCTTGATATTCTTTGATCGCATTTTCTAACATGCCTTTCCTTTCATAAGCATTCCCCAGATTATAATGCGCTTCGATATCTTTTGGATTGATTTCCAGGGTCTTTTTGTACTCTAACTCGGCATATTCATAGTAGCCTTTAGCACTATGTACTACCCCGATATTATGATGCGCACGGGCGCTGTTAGGTTCGCGAATAGCGGTTGAATACCACAAAGCGAGTTCATCACGCCATATCCCATTCCGATAAATACACATGACACCTAAGATAAAAATAACAATCGTAAAACATATCGCGACTAAGGGTTTTTTAAAGTCAAAATTTTGGGCCAAAATGCCGATAATTCCACAGAACCCCATAATAGGGATGTAGAGGTATCGCTCTGCCATAATATTTCCTATAGGAATGATATTCGATACCGGCAGAAGTGTAATGAAAAACCACGAAATAAAGAACCAGTACTTTTTGTTATTTTTGCACAGACGAATGGTAATGATGGTTACCGTTATTACTAAAAGTACGGAAATTATAAAAGAGATAATGCCCGTTGTTATAGGTGGAATTACATAGTCTGCATTAAGATTGAAGGGAAGAAACAAGAGCTTTATATACGATGCAAGGACTTTAATCATGACAAATAAACTTTGTCTGGTTTGATCTAACCTGATATATACATGTCGAAATACCACGAACTGAATAAATAGATAAAAGGCGGTGACTGAAAAGTATCCGATATAAATGCCGTTTAATTTTTTTATAAGCGCTTGAAGTGGTTTACCCGGCGGCAAATAAAAAATATCGAATAATATCAACAGGATGGGGAATGTAATCGCCATCTCTTTTGAGAAGAGAGCCAGGAGATACGAGAATAAAGAGCCCAGGTAATATAGTAAGAATTTACTTTTATTAAAAAATGTTTTGTTAATTTTTAGGTACAAAATAAAGGCGATTAAGAAAAAGAGTGCGGTGAGAAGATCCTCGCGGTAGCTAATGGAATTAACCGTTTCGGTGAGAATCGGATGGGTGGTAAATAATAATGTCGAGAAGAAGGCTAACGTGGTTATCTTCGTTACTCGTTTAAGAAAAATATAAAATAATATTGTATTTATCGTCTGAAGAAGGATATTTGTGAGGTGAAAACCAGTAGAATTCAAGCCCCAGAGGGAATAATCGATGAAATATGTTAGCGTAGCGATGGGACGGTAACTCAACTCGCCGGAGAGTATAAAATAATTAAATGAAAAAAGGGTATGGAAATTCTTCCAGCTTTTAATAAGGTTATTCTTGACGATAGTTACAGAATCGTCGTAAACAAAGGTATTATCCAGAGTATTGCAAAAAACAATAACCGATATTATGGACAGAATAATATAAGGGGCTATACCTTTAAGATATTTGTTCATGATTGAAAACATCTAAGGTCGAACTTTTTCAGCCAATTTATTTCTTCTGAAAGAGAGTAAGATAAATACGTTGTTACGGAACAATCGCTGAGCCTAATCAACAGGATGGTCTATAAATGTAATTTTATGTCGCATTGATTATAATGAAAATCTGGTATAAATGAACGAAATTTTAGGAGAAAAATTTATGAAGGGGAAAAGTATCTGGTATTACAGAGTGAGTATTGTAAATTATTAAGGCGTGTTCTCTTGTGATGTCAGTTTATTAATGGTTTTCTTCATCTCCTCTGCCTGTTTGTGTTTGGGGTTGAGCCGCAGGGCTTCCTTTATATGGTGTAATGCCTTTTCTTTATCATGGAGATGGTCCAGATATACAACGCCCATACTGATGTGGACGTCGGCATTTGTTGGGTCTAATTGATAAGACTCCAGAAGTTTATTGTAGGCCTCGTTTATTTGTCCCTTTTTAAAGTAAACTACAGCTATGTTATAATGTGCAAGGGCAAAATTCCTTCGTATTTTTACGGCCTTTTCTATTTCAGAGAGTGCCTCGTCCAACCTTCCCTGATCAATTAATGCGCTTCCCAGGTTGTTGTGTGCGTCTGCATAATAGGGATTAACCTTCAGCGCCTCAATATACTCATTGACTGCTTCATTGAGCATGCCTTTTCTTCTATAAAGAATACCCAGATTGTTATGTGCCTCAGGGTACTGATTCCTTAATTGGATTGCAACCTTGAGTTCTTCTATTGCCTCATCGCTGAGACCTTTCAAGGAATATGCAGCGCCCAGATTGCAATGCGCCTTGGGTTGATTATACCGTATTCTTATGGAATCTTTAAATGCCTGAATAGCTGCGTCATTCAGCCCCTTGTGGTAGTAAAAAAATCCCAGGTCGTTGTATATCCTGAAACTTGCCGGTGAACGGCGTATAGTCTCCGTGCTAAACGTGAATTCATTTAACCATATCCTATTCCTGCTTACCGTACCCCATATAAATAATGGGCAAACTATGGCGAGCAATCCTATACGAAATAGTTTATAGATGCCATGCTCTGAAATTCTATGAGTCAATATCGAACCAAATAGCATCGTGAATCCTATGCCCGGAATATAGAGGTATCGCTCCGCCATGATGTTATTTATCGGGATAATATTTAATACGGGTAGAAGTGTAACAAAGAACCAGATGGTTGAAAAAATCCATATCCTTGAAAGGCGGCATTTTTTAACTAAAAGGATAGCCGTGATTATCAATAATATAACACTTACAATAAAAGCAGCGTCAGCAGGAGAGTAAGTAAGGGGTGTAACATAATCTGCGTTAAGCGGAGTAGGAATAAACAATAGCTTTATATAATAACCGAGCACCTTTGTCATCATAATAAAATTTACAAAAACACTATTGCCGGGATATCCGACTGATTCACTGGGATTACGAAATAAATAAAATCGTAAAAAAAGATAAAAACCACCTGTGGCAATGTAACCCGCATAATTTGCTACCAGGCGTCTTATACGATTATGGAAGTTTACGATATGATTTTTCTGAAAGATGAGATCGTATGAGAGTACCAAGAAGGGGAGAACGACCGCTGTTTCTTTCGATAACATGGCTAAAAGATACGAAAGTAACGAAAGTGTGTACCGGATAATGAAAGACCTTCCGGTCGGATTTTGGCTGTACTTAACAAACAGGATAAAGGCTACCAGCAGAAAGGTGGCAGATAAAAGGTCTTCCCGGTAGCTAACGGCATTTACTGCCTCTGAAAAAATAGGGTGTATCGAAAAAAGCAGACAGGAAATGAATGCCGTTATACGATTCTTAAAAAGGTGATATGCTGTAAAATAGACCAGATAGGCATTGAGGGTATGGATTATTAAATTGGTAAGATGGTAACCACACGGTCGTAATTGCCAGATGGCATAATCCACAAAATAGGAGAGAGTAACGATAGGTCGGTAAGTTAGCTCGTTGGAAATTGCAAAGTATTTTTGGTTAAAGAATGCAGAAAGGTACCTCCACTCCCGAATGAAATAATTGTTGGTTATCGTAAGATAATCATCATAAACGAAGGTATTTCCCAGTGAATTCAGGTAAATTAATAAGGGCAATACCGCGATGAGTGAGAATAATATTAAGCGGATCTTCTTGTTCAACGTGTTCTAATCTTAAAGTATATAGATAAAGGAATCAGAATTATTATACTGGTAAGGCTGATAACCATGCCAATGGTAAAGGATTTCGGTTCGTAAACAAATTTTACAACATGTTCTCCCTTTTCAAGGAAGACAGATCTCATGACATAGTCGGTCTTCAAAATCTTACTCTTCTTCCCATCAACATACGCATTCCAGCCTGGATAAAAGGTATCTCCCAGGACAAGATACCCATCCTCAAATAAAGTTGCCTTTATTGTAACTCTATTTGGTGAATATTCAACGATTGTCGGGTTGGGTTCTTGCTGATAATTCTCGCTGCTTATACTCCTTGTGAGCTTGGATGGTTCTTCCAGAATAACGCATTTTAACGGATTAAATTCACTGCTGGCGAGTTCTTTAAATGTGGTATCCCTCCCATGCAGAGTTTTTGCCTCATGGACGATAAAGGTACGCGGTATTGCCTGTGTATTATCAAAAAGGGCATATTTCGAGTTGTTGAAGACCCGTTTGATAGCGGGGTGTTCTATCATTACATTAGCGGGAAGAAGTATGTATTTTAAATTAAGCAGATTGGTCAGCTTCGAAATTTGCCTGACCTCCATAACAATGTTTGGTGTATCTAAGGGTTTACCGTCCGAGAGGTTTATAAATTCGCTGTATTCTTTAATGACGTTTGCATCGTATCCCCCGATATTAGAAATGTCGTGCGCCATACCCTGGTTTAACTCAAAATGACCGACTGTCGTAATGCGAGACGTCGCAGGATTATCTTTCATGATGCTTGTCACTTCCTTGTCCCAAAAACATTGTCTGGAATCAAAGGTTACCATATATTGGTTTCCAAAAAACCAGAGGTCTCCGAATATCAGGGCCAGGGTGATGGGGATTATAATCTGCCTTTTTAACCTGCCGTTTATCCATAAGCCTATGACAAGCAGGCTTAATATCATAAGGATAATGAATTTTACGGCGCTCTTTGTTGCAATGGCAAATGTTGCACGTAAAAACTCAGGGTCTTTCAAATTGGGCAATGTGCTATATCGGTCACCCAGTAAATAAATTTTGTTTATGATGCCATGCCAAGTTCCATAACCTGTCCTGAACAAAAAGAAGATTAACAGGAATAGGCTTATCGCAGCAACAATGCCACTGGTAATATAAAAGAAAGTAGAAATCTTTTTTTTGGTAAAAATAGTATTTCGCAGATATTCTGCCCCAATGCCTGAAAGGACAGAAAGGGAGAAGGCAATAATAAATATAAATTTGGAGTTCCCCCGAAACATATTGAATCCGGGTACAACGCTATAGAGGACTTTAAAAAGGGGCGTGAACTTGCCTAGCGCAAGGATCGTGGTGATTAATGCCATAATAAGGAAGGTTTTTGTGAATGTATTTCTGTTATAAAATGAGGCAAGCAAACATAACATTAAGGGAAGGATACCAATATAGAGCGACATCTCCCAGAGGTAGTACCTCCCCCAGTACGGTGTTTTGAGTGAATCCCCGAAGAATTCGGGAATGAAAAGGGTGATAAAATTTTCTGGCGCAAATGAAAATTGCCCCACCCATTCGTATGAAAGCGTTTGCCGGGTAGAATGTTTGATCATTTCAAAGGCCGGCAATAATTGAATGGCTGTAAGCAAGACGCCTATTGTGTATATAATGAATATGCCTGCTGCATGATAACCGACATATTTCCAATGCCTGTGTTCTCGGAACTCCTGGATAATGCGTATGATAAAATATGCAACTATCGCAATGGCAGTGTAAAAAAAGTATTGAGGGTGTCCCGCCAATATATTAAACGCTACCGCAGCCCCTCCAAAGAATGCATATAAAAAATTTCTGCTACGGATAAACAGCTCTGAGAATAAAAGGATGAGGGGCATCCATATCATCGTACACAGATTGGGTAAGTGACCTGGATAGACGTGAAATATCTGGGGTGCACAGAACATGAAAATTATAGCTGCAACTATACAACTCGAACGGGAAAGCCTGTCCGTATAAAATTTCGGATTTCGGACTTCGTCGTGAGCGCTCAGTCGAACGATTTCGGATTTCGGGCTTAACTTTATAAATCTGAGATAGAGATAGGTAAAGACTCCGGATAAGAAAACATGGAGGATGATACTATAATTGATAGCTACATGAATAGGGAATATAAGATAAATTAGATTGAGGGGATAAAATATGGCGGATTGCAATCCACCTACAAAGGGTGTTCCGCCGTAAATGTAAGGATTCCAGAGGGGTATTATCCCTTTGGCTAAGGTATTAAAACCAAAATATCTCCAGTAAAATAGCTGGTGCCTGGTGTCCGTGTTCTGGTCGCTCAGTACACTCGAACCGTCAGGGATAACAACGTTATAGAAGTACGCCAGTGTAAGGAGAAATAAGGTTAGTATGGCGAACCAATCGTATTTAGACCATGCCTCTTGCCGGATTATAGTAGCATTTGAAGTGGAATAATTATGGAGGTTTTTATTTCGTATTTGTTTCATGCATAATATTGCTTGTTATTAAATTTTGCCGAATATTTTTAGTGTAAATAGTATAATATGATAAAACTTGAAGTAAAGTCAGTAAAGCTTAGTTTACCCTTTTCATAAGGCATTTCAAATAAAAAACATGCGAAACAAAACGGACTACGCATTAGTATTTCTGTGCATTGCGGCTATTGGTTGTTACGCAACCATTGCCCAGGTGATATTGATTCGTGAGTTCCTGAATATCTTTTATGGCAATGAATTGTGCCTGGGTATCGTTTTTGGCGCATGGTTTCTTGGCATTGCGACCGGCGCCTATGCAGGAGCTAAGATCAAATATACCTTTAAACACGCATTCACGGTTTTCGTGATTACGTTGATGGTTATGTGTTTTGTATTACCCGTACAAATTATTTTTGTACGTGGTGTACGCGGTCTTTTGAGTGTCGGAATTGGTGAATACATTTCTATCCTGCCATTAATTCTTACCTCTATCGGACTAATCCTTCCTTTTAGCTTTATCATTGGTTTCGTCTTTCCGTTCTCATCAAAGGTTATATTAGGCGCTACCCGCGATGCCGCTGTGGACGTTGGAGTCGTTTACATTATAGAATCCCTGGGCAGTCTCTTTGGAGGACTCGTATTTTCATTTTTCCTGGTCTCAAGATTTCATCCATTTAAAATTATCACACTGCTGAATACAGGCTTGTTTGTTCTTTTAATCTTTTTACTTTTCGATTTTCACAGAAAGGGACAGGTCTATTCCCGTGGAGAAGAGGATAAGGAGACAAAAAGGGTTTTGGGTTTTCTTTCCATAGGTATGGCATTGGTTATGATAGTGGTTTGGTTTTCGCCAATCCCTGACAATGCCGAGGTATTGTCAGCAAAAATGCGATGGAATACATTGAATCCCCATATTGAACTGGTGGCCTCGGCAGACTCAAAATACCAACATATCGACATAGGCAGACAGGCCGAACAATATAACATTTATCTCAATGGACAATACGCCTCTGTCTTTCCCAATGAGTATGAATACGCACAGATTGCTCATCTTGTGATGACCCAGCATCCATCGCCGAAACACGTGCTCTTGATTGGTTCGGGATTAGGCGGACTTGTTTCAGAAATGCTTCGACACCCTGTTGAATCTCTCGATTACGTGGAACTCGACCAGCGTCTCTTGCAAATTTCTGACAAGTATCTTTCTCCTTTGGATAGGCAGGCGCTTTCAGACAGTCGGGTAACAATAATTCATCAGGACGGTCGTTATTACGTAAAAAACACCTCAAAAAGACAGTACTATGACATCATTCTGGTAAATACCCCAGACCCCTCAACTGCCTTCCTCAACCGTTTCTATACCTTAGAATTTTTTAGAGAGGTCCAGAAAATTTTAAAGTCTGACGGTGTCTTGATCGCCTCGGTTAGCTCGGCGGTTACCTATATTGGCAAGGAAGTCGGGAGTTATACGGGTTCTCTCTATCGTACCCTGCATGAAGCCTTTCAAAAGGTATTGGTGACACCTGGTCAAACCAATTTCTATTTTGCATGCAACAAGGACGGCATCATTACCCTGGATATCGAAATACTTATGGAGAGATACAGGAAACAGCAAGTAAAGTCAGATTACTTTACCGAATATCTTTTTTACACCCTGCTTCAGCCAGAGCAGGTTAAATTCATTGAAAGTCGACTGAGCCACAGAAAGGATTTGCTTGTCAATACGGATGCACGACCCGTTACCTATTTTTTGAATCTTGTATTATGGGATTCACTTACTGGTGGGCGTTTGCATGGATTATTTCACGGTTTAAAAGATGTGAAATTACAATGGTTCCTCATCCCAATAGTAATTGCACTTGCAGGCAGAATAATCTATGTTGTTTTAAGACAATTTAAACTAAATATAAATCAACCTGCGTCTGTTGAAGAATTTAACCCTTATTACACCAAACAACTAAAGACTAATTGCCTCATTGCCCTTGCCACAACGGGGTTTACCGGTATTGCCCTGGAAATTGTGCTTCTCTACGCCTTCCAAAATATCTACGGGTACATCTATGAAAGAATGGGTGTTATTGTTGCCGTATTTATGGTGGGACTTGCACTCGGCGGGTACATTACAAACCGAATTATTCAAAAGAGGAATTTTACGTGGATAAATGTCCTGATGGTCTTTGAAGGGGTTGTTGGATTATTTGCCCTTATTTTGCCGTTTATAATTTACGTATTATCTTTTTACTCAATTGCAGCAGAGGTGGGATTGACTTTATTTATTGGTATTGCAGGGGTATTGACGGGCTTGGAATTTCCACTGATCAACAAGCTATTTATGCAAAGCAACAAAGATATGGCAGTATCCGCAGGGGTGACATACAGCGCCGATCACATCGGCGCCATTTTAGGGGCGATACTGACAGGGGTAATCTTCGTCCCGCTTCTGGGCGTATTCGGGACTTGTCTGATCCTGGCTGTACTTAAGATATCAAGCTTAGTTTTGATAGCTTTTTCAATATTTTTGCGTAAAAGAATTCGAGGAAAATTGCTATAATATTTGGAAATATTAACGTAGGGGCAGGTTTCAAACCTGCCCCTACACGGATGTTCTTTGTGGTTATCGCTGGTTCAATCGCCCTCGATTGAACCTAAACATTTGTTTTTTTGTTGCTGATATTTATTAAAAGCCCTTAGCCCTGTTCGAAATAAGAAAAGCCTGAAGAACCTTTAAAATAAAGCATTTTATGGAGTATAGATAAAGAAATATGAAAAAGATAATTGCGATTATAATGATATCCATCTGGATGGGATGCTTATTATGTTATGCTGAAAATCAAAATAACCAAACACAGTCCTTGTTCAAAGAAACGCAACAAGCCGCAGTATTCTATCTGGATAATGGCATGGAAGTTATTCTCGTTGAAAATCACGCCAATCCAATGATCGCTGCGGTTACTATCGTCAAGACCGGCAGCCGCAATGAAGACGCTGCCAGTAATGGGTCAGCCCATTTCCTCGAACACCTCTTGTTCAACGGCACAAAAACACGCACACAGAAACAGATTTACGATGAAATGGATTATTACGGCGGCTACAACAACGCCCATACCGGCCCGGATTATACCAACTACATGATCCTCATGCCGTACGAGTATATCGCTCAGGGGATGGATATTCAAGCGGATATGCTCTTCAATTCTACCCTGCCTGATGAAAAGTTCGAAAAGGAACGCGGTATCGTTATAGAAGAGATTGGAAAGGGTGCAGACCGGCCAGAACATCAGGTCAGCAATCACTTCCTGAAGGTATTTTACGCCGGGACGCCATACGAACGCCCGGTGCTTGGGACGGTTTCCACCATTTCACATTTAAAACGCGAACGTGTATGGGATTATTACAAGACCTGGTATGTGCCGAATAATATGACCTTAATGGTGATAGGTGATTTTTCAAACTCTGAAATGATTGAATTGGTGAAAAAAAAGTACGGCCCATATCCAGCAGGACAAATACCTGAGCACCGAACCATAAAACTGAATCCACCGGAAAGATTGCGTATTATCAAGGCAAACGGTATGGGTAAATTCCCCAAGGATCGCCAATATCTGACCATGGGTTATCTGTTGCCGCCGCCAGTTTCTGATGATTTTCAGCCGCTGGTATTGCTGTCAGAATTTTTAGGTGGCAGAGATAATTCTGTCCTGAAAACGTTATTCATGCAGGAACAAAACAAAGACCTTGTTATTGATATTGGTACAAGCGTAGATTTCAATAGCGACTTTTCTACATTACAAATATCAGCAGAACTCCCCATAAACATCGATGTAGAACATGTGGTGGAATTGATTATTCAGGCGGTACGGGATATGAAGAAGAACCCTGTCCAGGCAAGCGAAGTGCAATCAACGCTGATAGCCAGGGCAACGCATGAGATTTATTTGCAGGAGAGTTTACATTACTACGGCATGATGAAATCCGGTTATCTGGCGGCGGGTGGATATGCCTTCCTCCGTGATTATATGGACGGTTTGATGAAGGTAACGCCGCAATCAATACAGAAGGCAGCGGCACAATATCTAAGCGCACAGATGCCTGTGGTCACACTCATGTCTCCTTCGGTCGAGAAAACAGCAGGCGAAACCGCCAGTCGGTCACCCAACCAATACTCCATGGAAAAGCTGGAAAATGGCCTCACCGTGGTAATAAAGGAAAACCAGGAAAGCAGGGTTATAGGAATACACTTGCTGGCAAAGGAACGCAGCCTGAGTGAAGGCAAAGAGAAGTGGGGTTTGACGGAGATATTGCAGCGAATGCTTTCTGAGGGTGGTACGGCCGAACACCCCGATAAGGCACTCTACCAAACATTAGAATCCATGGGCGCTGAATTGAAACTCTATGACGACCCCTCCCTCCCGTTTGACGATTATTACAATACTCCACGCTTTGCGTACATGCGTTTGAAACTGGTGGACACCTTTTTTGAGCAGGGATTAAAACTCCTTGCAGAAATGGTAAGACAGCCCAATCTCTCAGAAAAGGCATACAATGAGGCAAAGAAGCAGGTCATGATACTCTCTGATAACGACACGATGAGCACTTCCAGGGTTGCAGATAGAATATTATACGATAATCTGCTCAAAAATAATCCCGGCTTCGGCTGGTTGTCCGGCAAGAAAGAACAACTGGAAAAGATTCAACTGGAAGATGTGAGAGCCTTTTATAGTAAGTTTTACAATCCTTTAAACCTTATTCTGGCTGTCTCCGGTAATATTTCCATTGATAAAGCTCTGGCAATGGTAAAGCAAAACTTTGGCGGTGTTTGGGGCGATGCAGGCTGGCAGCCACCCGCATTTACACCGGAATTCAAGGCGCTTGGTACTACAGTCCGTGAAAAGGTCGGTAAACAGCAATCATATATCTCTGTGGCAAATACATGTGATGTGAGCGAGGAAGATCAACCGGCGCTTTACGTAATGGAAACTATCTTTGGCGACAGACTCGCTTTCAACCTGCGTGAAAAGCAGGGTCTTGCCTACAGTATCGGCGTTTCCTTCCATAAATACCGGGGTGTTCAGTGGTATCGTATCTCAATGGGTACACGACCGGAAAACATCGAGCAGGCTATAAAAGGTATTCGTGACGAGATTATCTCCATGCGTGAAGTCAGGATCGAAGAAAAAGAGGTGCAAAAGACCATAAATGCCATTTTGGGACGTCGTGGCATGCGGCGGCTGGATCGTGTGAATCAAGCGTATTATATAAGCATGCAGGTGCTCGATGACAAAGCGCCAGAAGCAGACGAACAGGAGGCTGAAAAGCTGAAAAAGGTTACAGTACAGGATGTAGAATGTCTGGCCAGAAAAGTCTTCCAGAACGACAATCATTTAATCGTAATTGCAGAATAGGAACCACAGACTTCGTCGTGAGCGCTCAGTCGAACGATTTCGCAGATTACCCAGATTATTTACGCTGGTTCAATCTTGCAGATTGAACCAGCAAGATAAAAAAAACCTCGTGCCTTTGTGACTTTGTGACAGAAAAGATATGGAAAAGGAATTGGACAAGACCAAACCACAACCTATTTCGATAGAAAAGGAACTCCACGTCTGTCCCCAATGCGGGTATGATGATGGTTTCCACACTTCATTTGTGCGGACAACAAAAGACACCTGCAAAATAATCCTCATCTGCCCAAGCTGTCACGCCAGATATGATCCTGATTGGATGATAGAGTTGTAAAGACGACTGGGAAATGCCCTTATATGACCTATCCCAAACGATGTCGAGTCAGTGGAAATTTTTGTTTAAGATACTGATACATGATTTCAGCGGTGGTGTTTGCGCCGTGGATTGAATGAATTGTTAGGCGGCTTTCTCAATCTCTTTAGCCTCATACTCCGGAAACATAATTATTGCGGGATGAACGTCAAAGGTCTTTGCAAGTTGTACAGTACGTTTTTTACCAATCTCAATCTTTTCATTTTCTAAAAGGCTGATATTGGTTACGCTGATGCCTGAACGCCTGGCAAGTTCAGCCTGAGTCCAGCCCTTCAATTCACGGAGCATTCGAATGACTTCCCCAGTTGAAAGCACAGCATGAGGTTTCGCAGTAATGAATTTATTTTTTATTTTCATATATCTTCCTAATATTTATGTGGCGTTATTTCTAAGACAAAAACGGTAACAATATCACGTTCGACTCTGTATATTACCCTGTATTGCAAAGTCAATCAATAAGTATTGCCTCCCATGTGTTCAAATGTTTCGGTTCAATCGAGGACGATTGAATCAGCAAAAGGGACGGGAAAGGAAATTACCCAGATTATAAACCGGCTTTTAATTTTTGAATTTAAGCTTTTTTATTTATAAGTTCCTCAATCTCGGTTCGGATAGTATTGGTTAAACTTTTAACAGATTCAACATCCTTGTAAGTTAAAGCTTCGTACAATATTTCACCAATCCAGACACCGATAATCTCAGCCTTTTGTTTAGACGTTCTTGCCTTAGAAAAATCATATCCTACTTCTGTATTGCCGTATTTCTTCAAAGGTCTCATAAGCCTTTCAGCATAGGCAATAATCTTATCCTCGTGTGAAGGAGAACTTGCAAAAACATATCGTTTATTCGTTACCTTTTCTAAATCCTTCAGGGCATTCTTTACCACCTCATTATTGACCTCTTTTGAATACACAACGATATCGTAGATTCCATCCTTTCCCTTTGTTATCCCAGGTTTCAGATTATCCTTTTCCGCCTCTTCGATAGTGTAAATTGTAGCAATGACTTTATTATGAGAGTCGATCAGGTCATCCCACTGAGAGGGATATTCACAGGTTGGTTTAACCCTTATTATATTCATGTGTTTTTTTACTGCCAACTTTACGCTTTCTTAATTTCTCTCAATGGTTTTGCTGTTATTGTACTTTGGAAGGTGCACCGTAACCACAAATATGTTTCACTCGGACAACCCGCACGTCATGTTCCCCTTCTTTTTGCAGCGCTGGTTTAACATCTACGTCGTTCTGAATATTCGATAAATTTCCTGTTTCAGAACGTGGTCGCAAATCAAGAACGGACAGGAATGCTATACGCGAAAGAGATGCATACTGTGTTGATTGGCCAACGCCCTTATTTAAGAGAATACTATCTTCACCCTCATCGTCAGGATAAATTACCTTAGCTTCAACAGGAAACTGACCAATTAGTATGTCTGTTTGACCGTTGCATAAGGCGGATCCCGCTGTGATTATGCCGGCAAGAAACTCATTACGTATTAACTCAGAGCGAAGGAAAGGCTGATAAAAGTCGACTTCACAAGATCTCCGATCTTTACGTTGTTCTTTAAAGTATCTCTGGGCACTGTTACAAAGATTATGTTGTTAGGTTAACCTTGTTTAACCCAACCTTATTTACTGGTTTTATGGGTAATGTAAAGGTGAAGGTACTCCCTTTGCCAAATTTGCTTATTACCCATATTTTGCCTCCATGCAACTCGACCAGGCGTTTTGTGAGCGTCAGGCCAAGGCCTGTCCCTTCATAACGGCGTGCATACGAAGCGTCTAGTTGTCGAAATGCCTCAAATATTTTGTCCATATCTTCAGATTTGATGCCAATACCCGTGTCACTTACGGCAATCTGGACATGCTGATTCGTAAGGCTTGCATTGATGGTAACCCGGCCATTTTCTGGCGTAAACTTGACTGCGTTGGATAGCAGATTAAACATTATCTGTTTGAATTTTACTTTGTCTACAGTTATAGAAGGGACGTCCTCATGGATATGCGTATGTATGCGAATACCCTTTTTGTTGGAAAATCCAGTGACTGTATTTAACACCTCGTTGATAGCCTCTTGTACAGGGAACGCTTCGTAGTGAAGCTCTAATTTGCCAGCCTCAATTTTTGAGAGATCGAGGATGCTGTTAATCATATTGAGCAGGTGTTGACCGCTGCCGTGAATATCACCCAGGTATTCTTTTTGCTCAGTACTGAGGGTTCCGACGACTTCGTCCTTTAAAACCTCTGCGAAACCAATGATGGCATTCAGCGGGGTGCGGAGTTCATGTGACATAGTTGCCAAAAACTCTGATTTAAGTCTGTTAGCTTTTTCAAGCGCAATGTTTGCCTTTTGAAGTTCATCTGTTCTTTCTTCAACCCTTTTTTCCAGGAGGACGTTCAAGTCTTGAAGCCTTGTAATACGCATAAAATCAAGCCATGAAGCCACGTCTTCATATTCGGCGACATTGAGTCCCTTTTTTTCTTCTTCGGGGCTTACTCGTATGCCCAAGGTCTTTTTGACGCACCAGAAAAAGAGCATTCCCAGCCCAAATGACCATACAAAGGCAATTCCAACGCCTAAAGCCTGTATACCCAGTTGATGCAACCGATCCCCATTTTCTACCAGGAGGGTTGATTTTTCAGCAAAGGGTGCAACACAGAGGGTGCCTATAACACCGCCTACCCCATGAACTGCAACGGCAGCTACCGGGTCATCAACCTTTAATATTTTTTCAATAAAGTCCTGGGCCAGGATTGCAACGACACCAGTAATAAGGCCAATATAAACAGCGCCATCAGGTGTTACTCTGCTTGAACCTGCCGTTATAGCTACCAGGCCAGCCAGTATTGCCGTAAAGAGTTTACCAGCATTGAGTCTTTTTTCTGTTATGTAATTGAATATCAGCGCCGAAACACCTGCTGCTGCTGGTGCCAGGTTTGTGTTTGTAATAACGAGACCAATATCCTCACTTGCCCGTAAAAGGCTTCCGCCATTAAATCCAAACCAACCAAACCAGAGGAAAAAAGTACCCAGCGTGGCCAACGGAATGTTATGTAACCCCATTCGATTTGAAGAACCATCGGGATTATACTTACCAATTCTCGGACCCAGAACCAAAGCGCCTGCCAGGGCAAACCATCCGCCGATCGAGTGCACTACCGTGGAGCCTGCAAAATCAATAAACCCCAATCTTCCTAACCAGCCGGACTGTTCGGGACAAAAGAGATTCCCCCATACCCAATGACCGAAAATCGGGTAGATAATGCCTGTCACAAATACGACGCCTACGACATTAGAAATAAAACTCGAACGTTCTGCTATAGCGCCTGTCAATATAGTAGCGGCAGTAGCGGCAAAGACCAATTGAAAAAAGAAAAAGCTAAAAGCTAGATTACCATGATGTGTCATTACCCCCTTGGCAAAGAAATGATCTAATCCAATCCACCCCACATGGCTTTCGCCAAACATAAATCCAAATCCAAAGGTATAAAACACCAGGGAAGCTACGACAGTAACCATCAGGTTTCTAATAGAAACACTAATGGCATTTTTGGATTGTGCAAAGCCTGCTTCGTAGGAGGTAAAGCCCAGTTGCATGAAAAATACCATACAGGCTGCGGCCATAACCCAGACATGATTGATATTTATTTGTATGCTTTCCATTTCTTAATCACAATAGTTGCACGTATCAAATTTAAAATTTTGCAGACAAAGACTCAACGATGGTTGGTTCTACTTCCAGTATTTACCCGGGAATTCTCATTGGTAGGTTTTACCAGTGGTACGTTGTCTTCCGATGTATAAAGCACTTTATAGACGTGTTTAAACCATGACGAATGGGAGCTGAATATATCTTTAATTACGGTATTGCGGTTTGCTATTCTTGTCTCTAGGTTAGACAAGTCAAGGTTTGATGTCTGCCACAACTTGAGAAAATGATCCTCGAGAATCTCGAAAGGCCTTCCGTTTGGCTGCATTTGGAATTTGAACACCGGCATATTATCACCAATACATAAACTCGCTTGATGTCTGCTTGCGCTTCGCCCAAAGGTATATGGTTGGAAATGAGCTGTGTTATCTACAATCATCATCCAGCAGGTGGGGGTATGAGTATAAAATTTGACTGTAGCCCCGACATTTGGATAGCTTCTGAGTCTGTCACACGCATGGGTAAAGTCGCTGTATAATCTTTGATGAAAGAAGGGGTCTGTGGACTGAGAATTTGTCCTGTCGGTGTTGATAAGATTTGCAGCCTCATGGGCAGTGCTTTCGAGTAGTGTTCTGAAGACTGCTGAATCTTGAAGTGCATCAAGAAGGAGTATTTTTACGTCGAGACCGCTGGTTATCTTTTCGTTAAGCGTGGGAAGTAATTCATCGAGATGAACATTCTCGGAGAGTGTGATGCCTTGAAGCCATACCCTTTTCTCCGCATTTTCTATAGCATCATAGATGTCGCCCTTAACATCTTTACGGGAGCAATAGATATTCGTCAGCCCGCAGGCTGATGCTGTCCCAATAAGCTGATTAGCTGTTTGCAAAGATTTTTCTATGGAGTTTCTATTATCCTCAATGAGTTGGTGTGTCGCCTGAAGGGTTTCTTTTAATATATTTCTTATATGTCCAAAGATTTCCCACCACAGATATGCATATTCCATGATATGAACGCACATTATGGCGCTGAAGACGAGCAGTAAATGCTTAATTATTTCTGGTGTATTATGCCAATAGCGTGGCAATAGAATATTTAGTGACACTGCAGAAATGAAAAAGAAACATGCGATTAACATTCGAGCAAATGGTCTGGGTTTTTCACTCATGATTGTTACCTCCAAAAGGAATATAATTTTGGCTTATCAAGGTAACTTCTCGTATTGTGCTTTAATTGCTGGTCAATAAGTAAAGTAGTTTACTTATCATAAGGACTCAACCGGCAAGTACATTGTGAGAAACCTATCTAAGGCAACTTCGAATGTACATGTTTTACCTTTTTAACTGTGAATCTTTTAAATCAGGATTTAAGCTATAATAGGCTTGGCCAAGAAAGAGCAATAATAAACCCAAGGATAGGGATATGAAAACATGGATCCTTTAAAGAGTCGTACATCTATACTGTTTTTTGACTAGGCTAAAAGGGAAAGGTTTGCTTATATTATACTATCATTTATCTAGTTTTCAAATTCGTAATAGAGATTTCGCAAAGTAATCAAATTTAGTTTTCTTAAAACCTTTTTTCTGTGTCTGCTTCGGTTTTTATCCCTTGGGTTTGCTTTTCTTTATGTATTAAATTTTCTTTGAGTTGTTGTGATGTAGAGAATTTTGTGGGTTCCGGGACAGGCCGCAGGCTGAGATTGTCATACCATCCTGCTACATTTCCATGCAACCAATCTTGCCGTGTTTCTGTAAATACGGTGATTACATCTTTTGATGGAATGATCATGATAGAAAATTCCATCCAGGATGAGACAGTGTTACCACCGATATAATTTTTTTTTATCGTAGTGAAGGCAAGCGCTGGATTCCATGAACCATCCAGAATCCCAACAATGGTTACATCCCCAATATCATCTCCGTAAAAAGCCATGTAACCTGTGAAAATATAAGGGGTGTTCACAATAACCTTAACTTCCTGATAGAGTCCTCCTCTGGCTGTTCCGTTGTGGCCTATTTGCTGTGTCAGGGCAAAAAAGCCGCTCGTTGCAGGTGGTACAGGGGTGCCAATGTTGCCTGGCATTGCAATGGTTACGTGGGTGGGTGATTCTACAGGAGCGCCGTCTCCATCCCAAGGGTAGGTTTCCCAGTACTTCCAGCCTGTGGTGTCCCCCGTTTCAAAATCCCCATTTTTGAGTAATTCTGCAGCAGGCAAAGTCCGTAGTACGAATAGGCTGAAGATTAGGATCAGTAAAATATGCCTCATACCATTAAAAACGCTGATTAAAAAAAGTTTTGTGGCCTTTCGTGTATTTCGCGGGCTGTAGATGAAGTTGCCGAAGGCCGAATTTAATGTACAGGAATTTCAAACTATTGTTCCTCCCCCTTGACTTCGTCGTGAGCTCAGTCGAACGATGGGGGAGGCTAGGTGGGGGTGAAAGAAACAAGTTGATCACCCTCCCTTAGTCCCTCCCATCAAGGGAGGGAAAATTTGTATTTGTAAGTTGCCGAAGGCCGAATTTATTTTCGTTTTGGTTTTAGTTTTTTATAGATTGTGTATTCCTCGTCCGCCTCATCTTTCATTCCTTTTTTATCATAAACGATACTGAGATTAAAATGGGCAATGGCGCAATAAGGGTCTGCTTCAATGGCCTTTTTATACTCTTCCATTGCTTCATCATACATCCCCTTTCGCAGGTAAAGGTCGCCGACTTCATTGTGAACATCGGCAGAATTTGAACTAAGTTTACGTGGAGAAGATTCTTTCTTTTCGATTGTTGGTTTAGTTTCTTTTCCGTAGGATTTGGGTGTGGATGACGCAATGCGGCTGTGTACAGGTGCGGGTATAGACACAGTTACCATTTTGATTTCTCCTGCACGCAATAAACTTAATTTAACTTCTTTGCCGGCGTTAGCGTCAATCATCTGTCTTAGCTGATTTTTATTTTCTATTTTATTGCCAGCCCATTCTGTAATAAGGTCCTCTACCGTAATATCCGCATTTGCTGCAATGCTTCCAGGCAAGATATTGGCGACAAGCACACCGTTATGTGATTTTTTAAATCCAAACCACTCTCTATTTTCTCTGGTAAGGTTGCATAAGAGAAGTCCCAAAGGGTTATGGGATTCCATAAATACGACCGCAATACCCTTGCACCACGATGTATGCTTTATGCCGTAATCTGTCCCTCCTAACTCGCCGTATCCTTGCCATGTTTTTGAAGCCCCGGTGTCGTATTGGACGTTAATTACTGCCTGAGCGCCCACGGCGGCTGCCTTTTCTTTTATTTTAAAAGCCAGAATATCATGCCCTGAGAAACCAAACTCGCCCAGACTAACCTCACCCAATTTTTTATAAGTAACATCGATGTCGCCAGCGCATACGAATATTTCACCGCTTTTTTGAGCTTGTGAAGACTGTGCACCCTTTTTTGGTTCAAGGGTTGCGTCCTCTTTTTTAAAGGGGGACATTTTTTTTAAATACTGGGAGGAACCACAGCCTGTCACAAAAATGACGAGGGCAATAGAGAGCAGCTTTTTTGTATTCATTCTTTTATTTGTTCTTTCTCTTAAATTTTGACTTTATTTTTGATTCAATATTGATTACATATCGATTGTAAAATTTAGTCTTCTTCAACTTTGCAACGAGAGCGGGCTTTCCCGGAAAACTTGTGATATATAATCCTGCCAGGATTGTAAGTAGTCCTGGACCAGGGGTAAAAATCAACATAAAACCAATGATTATAAGACAAACCCCTCCGGTGTTCTTCGCAACGTTTTTTATCACTTTCTTCATCCGCATTTCCTGAGTATAAAATATTTATGTACGGGACGCGACACCTTAACGATCACCTTTTGCCCCGCATGGGCTGCTTCAATCGGCTCATTGTATTCGTTTCTAAGGTCTAAAAGTACCTGGCTGAAATCTTCACACAAATGCCTTCCTATTATTTCTATAGGAGTGTTACTCAGAATTCTATTTTTTGCCAGTACCTCTGCCACTCCATCTGAAAGAACATTATTAATCATGCCCAGATACTCATATTCTTTTATGTAGAAATTCCCAGGATGCGTTGTCTGGCTATTATACCCTTGATTCCCAAAAAAGAAGCCTGTCCCGTACTCCCTGTGGCTAACCTTTTCAAGCTCAGATAACCATTTTTGATCATACACGTATCCATCGGGATCGGCAAAATAACGATCCAATGCCTCTCGATAAATCCTTGTTACAGCGGCAACATAATACTGGCTTTTCATACGCCCTTCGATTTTCCAGGCAGTAACGCCTGCATGGACCAGTTCCGGAATATGTTGAATCATACAAAGGTCTTTGGAACTCAAGATAAAAGTACCGCTCTCGTCTTCCACAATAGGATATGTCTCGTCTGGCCGTTTTTCCTCTTTAAGTATGTATTGCCATCGGCATGAATTCGAGCAGTCTCCCAGGTTTGCATGCCGGTTGGCCATAAAACTACTCAGGAGACAACGTCCTGAATACGACATGCACATAGCGCCATGCACGAATACTTCAGTTTCTATTGGGGAATTGTTGGTAATCTCTTTAATTTCACCAAGAGTCAATTCTCTGGCAAGGACTGCCCTCTTCATGCCCTGCTGATGCCAGAACTCAACAGATTTTGCATTGGTAGTGTTTGCCTGTGTACTCAGATGAATGGGAATATGAGGTGCAATTTCTCTTACCGTCAGAAAAATCCCAGGGTCTGAGACAATTACAGCATTTACAGGGATTTCAGCAAGTTTTTTTACGTAAGAACGTATACCCTTAACATGATAGTTACGTGCAAAGATATTTAAGGCAACATAAATTTTCTTGCCTCGCTCGTGAACCCAGGAGGTGGCCGCTTTTATTTCTTCTATGGTCAGATTGGTTGCCCCCATCCGCAAATTAAAACCCTCTCCGCCAACGTACACAGCATCGGCGCCGTATTCAATCGCAGTTTTGAGTTTTTCAATATCACCAGCCGGTGCAACCAGTTCTGGTTTTTTGTATGATGTATTGTTTAGGTGTATCATTTCTTAATCCTATCTAAATAACCCTGCAATATCAATTGGGCTGCAATCATGTCAACACGATCCTTTCGCTTCTTTCTGGAAAGATCCCCTTCCAACATCGCCCTGTGCGCCATTACAGTACCGAGTCTTTCGTCAATTGTGTTCACAGGTATATTAACATGCTTTTTTAAAAGGTCAACAAAGGCCATAACGGCCTGCGCTTTTTCCCCCAGCGTGTTATTCATGTGTTTTGGTAAGCCAACGACAAACTCGTTTACCTCTTTTTCCCGAAGTATATTCAATATCTTTTGAATGTCTGCCTGAATATTTGCGCGTTCTATGGTGGGCAAACCCTGAGCTGTAATTCCAAGGGGATCACTGATAGCTATCCCGATTCGCTTTTCACCATAATCAATTCCCATAATACGCATAATGGAAACGTGCTCCATTTATAGTAAACGTTAAAGGAAAGTTGTCATTGCGAGGAGGAACGACGAAGCAATCTCAAAACAGGGATTGCTTCGCTGTCGCTCGCAATGACGTTTTATGTCAACTTATTTAATACGTTCACTATAGTTATATCTATGAGTACCCAAGGCACATTAATAAGATGCCGGTGCTAATGGGTACGAGTAAATTATCCAGCGACTTCAGTGGCAGTGATTCAATTATACTAGAAAACGATGCGGCGAGCAAAGCATAGGAAATGGGTAAATAGATCAATCCACAAAGGAAGGCCACAATCCAGGCCGCTATAGTGCCTTCCCAACTCTTCTTTTTGTTATAAAATATACGATGGTTACCCATGCTTCGCCCCACTATGGTAGCAGCCGCATCAGCAAAGGCCACAATCAGGATGACGGTACTTGCGATGATTGCAGGGAAAAACAGCAAGGAAAGGATTGCCCCCAGCACCAGGGTTATTGGCCCAAATGCAATACCTCGTTCTTCCATCCTGCGAATGCTGGATTTAGTTACGCTTCCTAACATAGGGAATGAATATCCATTGATTCTCAGACATTCAGAGATCAGATAAACAATCGGTAAGGCGAAGAGTACTGTTAGTGTTGTGTTGTAAATCATACTTGAAAATACAGGTACACATGCGATGAGTATATGTAAAAGTTTTCTGCGGATTTCCTGATACCAGGAATGGGTATATTGCTTACGCATGCCAGCGAATAGTGTCCTGTAAGTATCGGCATCTTCTATATCCAAAATGTCCAGCACCTCTGCAAGATTCCCGCTATCAATCAGGTACTGCGCCTGCTGTCGGACAGGGTAATGGGCATTAACACCGATGTTAATACCGGCTTTATGCATGATATTGAGATTGTTCCGGTCGTCCACGAGGACGATTGTGTCTTTCCATGTGAGGCTGTTTTCTTGTAACAAATCTTCTATGATTTCTTTCTTCCCGGTTGATCGGGAAAGACGTCCCAACACTTCACCCGTTAATGTGCTGTTATTTGTACTAATCTCCACGCCGTAACCGTTATGTGCGGATAATTTGGCCGCAAGGTCTTTTACAAAGAAATCAGGCACCCCACTGCTGATGAGCACTACCTGATAGCCGTGATTACGCAGCGTTTGAATTGTTTCCCCTGCATGCTTTATTATGGCAATATTCTGATAAACTTTTTTTGCCCGTTCAAGCGTAATGCCTTTAAAACGTGCATAAACCCTCGTTATTAACTCCCGGATAGATATTTTGTTTATGTTAAATAGAAAGCATAACAGGGCTGTTCGGATATAGATCAATATCCCGGCGTGACGCGCAAGGTGCAAAATGAAGTGCCCTTTAAAGAGGACACCGTCTACGTCCATTACCACAAGTTTTTTAATGGAGCTATGTATCATTAATTGAGTGTGTTCTGTGAAGGCTATTCATTTATATTCCTGAGTATATTCAATACTCGCAGTATGTAACTAAAACATTCCCCCTACCATCCGTTTTACAATGCCTAAGCCAATAAATACAACTATAGGGGAGAAGTCTATACCTTTGAAAGGTGGGATGAGTTTTCGTACAGGATTTAATACAGGGTCTGTAATTTTATAGAGGAATCGTATGGCCTGATTATAAGGATTGTGCGGCACCCAAGAGATTACTATTCTAACAAGTATCGCAATTTCATAAAGTCCAATGAGTTTACCTAAAAGGTCTCCCATGTAAAAGCTCCTTTTCCAATGAGTAGAAGGATAAATGTTTTATATACTTATGATAGACATGATGGAAAATTTTATCATAGGTCAATACATAGAGCAACAAAAATAAATGTAGGGAGATACGTCTATTGAAGGATATGATTGCTTGAAATGTATGATGAAGCGTGGTAAAATTTTGGGTAATAATCCTAACCCGAACGAAACGGAAGTGTAAAATGAGAATTGCAAAATGCAAATTGCAAAGTTAATTTTGCATTTTTCAATTTATATTTTCATTTTGCACTGATTTTTTGCTAATTTAACGTTAAGGAAATTCAAAGTTGCAGTTGTAGCGCGAACTGAAGTTCACGTTACATTTAATTGCAGCAATACGACATTCTGGAAAACCCTTTGTAAATAAGGAACAACGAGGAAGGTAAATGAAAATCGAAGGCAACTCCATAGGTATCAAGGCAACTGCACAAATTATCCTGGATGAAATACACTCCGTGCTTGAAAAGATTGACGAGAGGGTTTATGAGGAGTTTCTTTCGTCTATTCTCAAAGCAAAAAATATCTTTGTTACAGGCCAGGGGAGATCGGGTCTGGTATCCCGCACTTTTGCCATGAGACTTACGCACATCGGTTTAAATGCATACTGTGTAGGGGATGCCACAACCCCAAATATTGATAAGGGTGATTTATTGGTAGCGTGCAGCAGTTCCGGCAGTACGCATATCACCCGCTATATTGCGGGGCTGGCTAAAAAGTCGCAGGCTACCGTAGTAGCTGTAACCTCTCACAAAGACTCGCCGCTTGCGGGACAGGCAGATATTATTATTGAACTGCCTGTACAAGAAGTAAGTACCAACTATAAACATAGTGGGTCCATTCAGTTCCGGAGCACGCTCTTTGAGCAGGCGTGCCTGGTGTATCTGGACGGAGTCATCCTTTCGCTAGTCAATAAACTGAACAGTTCTGAAAAGGACATGCACAAGCGGCATTCCAACCTCGAATAAAACCCATCTCAAAAAAGGGGATTCAAACCAGCCACAAAGTCACGAGGATAGTAGGGGCACGGTGCTCCGTGCCCTTATTGTTGTGCACGCATCAGCATGCCCCTGCGAGGTGGCCTCAAGGCTGGTTCAATCTTGAAGATTGAACCACATATTTTGAAGGTACTCCAGGTTTTAAACCCGTGCTACGAAACATAATCATACCAAATGTCCTGGTTCAATCGAAGACGATTGAACCAGCGGAAGCGGTATTTTTCATGTAGGTTGGGTGAAGCGGAGCGCACCCAACAATGTTTTACTTTTTATACAAAAGTAAATACTTCCATGGAAATCGACTTTACAGATTTTGCTTCACCATGTACTATTTGTCGAATTCGTTCTGTTGTTTCGCGACTAAAAGTTTCCTCACCACAGCGCACACAAACCACTGCTGGAATACGTTCTACCAGAACAGGCTTATTATCGATCTGAAATATCTCATTAACGTATTCTTTTTTTGCCTCTGTTGAACCACAGACATGACAACGAAACATATTTACCTCCGTTATCTTTGCATTTATTCCAGCCTCTTTTATTTCTAACTCGCTGATATTACGTTCAACTACTCGTTTTAAAGCATGTCGGCTGAAATCAAACTCTCCTAAAGATAACTGTCTTTGAATCGCTTCAAGTGTTTTCATTCATTCTTTTCAATTATTCATATGATAAAAATGCTTAGTTGATGCAGGATAAAAACTGAGTAATACGATAATAAATTTGGGAAAACAAATATTTATTAATTAAGATGTGGCCCTCTCGCTTTTCTCATATGTATTAAGAGCAATAAAAGGGTCACCAATAGTCTTCTGATCCCTTAGTCTTCTATGGTGACTCTTGTTGTGAACACACGTTAACATGCCCCTGGAAAGCCGTTTCGATCATCTTCCGGTATTTCTTGTAAGGTTCATCAGCCGGCAGTCTGTCACCGAACTCCTTAAAAACGTATTCAACCGTTACCCTCATTGCTGCCCAAATATTTGACTGGAGGAGCAGGTCTAATTTTTCTGTCAATATCTCATTGGCTTCGTTTACGGCCTGTTTAATATCCTCAATCATGTCGCTGGATTTGTGAAAATGGCTTCTACCGACATGTTCTCTTCGTACTTCCTCCACGAAGTCATGCCATACCAACAGCGGCATGAGTAAGGCGTCGAGTACAAGTGATATAGACCCGATATGTTGAGTCTGTACTGGGTTTGTGAACATTCCAAGTACTAACGGCATATTTGTCTTCGAAATGCTCCATAAAAACACTGGGCTGATGTTGGTTATTATCTTATCCAACTTTTCATCATTAACGATTTGTTGGATATCTTTTCTGCAACGACTGCTCGCGTCATTTCTTAATTTTTCATTGGTTGTACACTGAAATATGCCACCCATAATCACTCGCATGATTCCTAAATTCACACCCAATGGCCAACTAGATTTGGCACCGGTGATTGATTTTATTATTCTCTCGACACCGTGAGGCCTAAACATACGCCCAATATCGTTCAGATTTATCGTCATCAAATTCACTGGAGCTTTATTTTGTTTTGGTTCAAATATATCATGATAACCTAATCCGTCAACAAGATCATCAAGCCAGTGAATCGCGAATACCATAATTTGCCATTCGTTTTACTGCTTTTATTCTTACTTTGGTGTCAGAAAACTGATATGCCGGAAGTGCGAGAATATAGGCTTCAAATATTAGATCATCGATGGGATGGACTAGACTGCAATGAATGTCTGGATGATTTGTCAGAGAGACAATTCTCGATGCTTTGTGATATGATTTAGCCAGATCCTTCTGAAGGCGTGATTCTGTAAGTTCGTCATCAAGGCCGTTTCGACATCGATCAATGACCCTACCGAGGGCATCTTCAGGTAAGGTCTCTCCTGAGGCGTAGTAGGATTGGATCCAAGCTAACACAATACCAAAGAATATGCCTACGCTAATAGCATAGGGATAACGAGGCAGAACCTGTGGGTTGTCAGATGGTTGAAACCCTAACTTAAAGAATGATACGGAAAACCATGTTATTGGACTTAATGCTGGAATCTTGAAGTAATTAGCAAGGAAGTCAAATAAGACCGCAGCAAAAATTATAAAGCAGATACTGAATATTGTACGACCGCCTCCGCGAATGAGTGCTAGAATTGTAGGCATCAAAACCAGAACGAAAGTCAAGTGGCTTTTAGTGAGACCTCCGCTCAAACCTATAAGTCCAAGCACAACAGCGAGGTCAAAGAGAACTAACGCACCTAGATATTTTCTTAATCGATTAAGCAATGTTGCTGAATCTAGCTCATTACTAAACAAAATATAAGAGGCAAAATAGTATAATAATGTAGCAGAAACTACAGATATGCAAGACCAAGCGTGCTTTGGGAATGTACCGCCAAGAATCAATGATGTAGATAATATCATGCATATACCAGCGATTTGAGCAAGAAGAACTTGCCAAGCCAGAAGGCCAACACGCGTGATACAGAGTTTGTTTATCAATCTTTTGGACATACTTTAACCTCCCCAGAGTGTTCTGATTACAAGGATATTCAAGGCTGGTTCACTCTTGAAGATTGAACCACACATTTTGAAAGTACGCCAGGTTTTAAACCCGTGCTATGAAATGTAATCATACCAAGAAAGATCCTTCTCACTTCTTGTTCCCTAAGCAGCTACAGATCGGAGAATATTTCCAGAACCGACGCATTCGATTCGGACGATGATAGTCTTGTCGAAGATGAATCGTAATCGTCGTCTGGCTCTTTGTCTAAACGCGGAAAGGTTTCAAACACATCTCGAAGATCGTCAGTCTTTGCTATAGGATCGTCATCAGGGAAGATATCCGCGTAATCCTCACAGTCATCAGGAATGGATTCGTACTTGTCATGCCAATACTGTGAATCCTCGTAGTTAGCCTCAAGATCAAGGTCATCTGACTCCGTTATTGCCTCATCGACCATCTCAGCGAGACGTAATCGACATTGCTTTCTCTCCTCAATGTCCACGCACTGCTCCACAATCGTTGGGACAATTTGATGTGCCGCAGAGACGAGTCCCCAATAGTCCACGGAATGGTCATCTTTGTGACGACGAAGCAACTCGGGGACGTATTCCGGTGTCGAAGGAAAAGCAACAAGAGGCAAGAGAACCCGCAAAGCCTCAAATAGCCTTCTCCAAGAGGGGATGTATGCCTGTTCAGAATTCTTTTGCCAGAACTGCTTGGAGCAGGCGTGTGGAACAACGCAATCTAGAATCATCCACAGTACCTTATCGTACTCACCAGATGAGCGCAGTGTTCGTGCCTTCGACATCGCGTGGCTCTCAGGCAATGTGGACCGAAGGTCTGTCAAGACCGCCAACACATCTGGAAGAGTTCCAGTCGGCAACAAGACGCCAGCGAGGTGATCCCTTAAGAGGTCAATATCATCTTGGTCGTCAATCAAAATGCGATGTTCGAATAACCTGACCGGGACAGCGGTTCTGTGTGGTTTGACCAGAACTGATATCTCCTTGAGGGCAAGTTGCTTCAGATACGCGACCCTAATTGCCTTGTCGCTCTGAATCAGTTCCGTAAGCAAATCGCGCATACTAGGGTGGTAGAACCGGACCATATCGACTCCAGGAACCAGCGGCTTCCTGCGAAGGAAGGTGCCCTGCGCATTCGCGAAACTGGTTTCAAACGATTGATAAGCACTGGGCGACGAAGACAAAGATGTTTCATATCGTCGTTGAAGCTCAGTCAATTGTATTGCGCCTCCCGAAGCCATCACCTCTGTGCAGAGAAGCCGCTCGCCAGCGGGGGCCGCAAGATATGCCGACTTCCATGCCTCTCCTGGCTGTGCAAGAAAGTCGCCAACCTTCTTCGATAGGGTCTGTGAGTCACCGAGCATGGACTTCGAAAGGGAGACAAGACGGCCAGTGCATAGTTGCCGAATGGATTCCGGTGAATAGTTCGGATGATCAACGATCTGCAGACATGCTTCACTCCGGAGATACTTGCGTACTTCGTCGGGCAAGTTGGCAACTCGGGCATGGTTATAAAGAATCATCGCGCGCTCTAACCGCGACAATTGATCTACAGCTACCGTGACCTTATCGGTCGTCGCCAGAGTAGGTCTTTCCTCCCTAAGTCGCGAGGACGCCAACGCCTCCTTCAGAATGTACTCCCTGGCGGTCCAGACAAGTTTATGATCCCGTCCGAGACTACCCAAGAGTCGCATGAATCCTCTTGTCCAGTCGTCTCGCATTGAGGCATGCATAGATATGTCACCGAAAACATCATCGCAAATAAAGAGCTGTTTGGCATCGCCCTTAAATGCATCGTAGAAATCCCTTTGAGACCGCAGGTCGTAGACTTCAAATGTAAGAGCGGACAACGAAGCGGCAAGAGCATATCCTGTGCAGGTCTTGCCCATTTTGGGCGGCCCTGAGAGGACGCAAAAGTGCTGCTTATGCAGGAGGTCAAGGGCGTTCAAGTAAGGAGTGGTTGCGACAAACGTTGCGATCTCTGCCTGTGCAGCAAGAAGGAACTCAATCGAGCGCTGGTGTAATCCCCATGCAACGAGCTCGCGCAACTGGCTTACACCAAGAATCTGAGGGAACGCCGATACAACTCTCGGGTTGCAGTCCAACAGCTCCTGCAGATCAGATTCTCCCAAGACTGCTACGTGAGTTATGGAAAGTAAATTCTCTATGTGCGCAGTCATCTCGTCCTTATTACGAGCGGTGAGCGGGCAGTTCGTGACGAAGACATAGTTGTCACACTTGAAATGATGCTTTTCTTTAATCGTCTCAATCTCGTTGGCAAGCGTACTTTTCAGTTCCGTTCGTGTCTGATCAGCTCCCCGTGAGCTGTACGTACGGTGTTTCACTTGAAATATCCAAGCGCCGCCCCATTGATCTGTGTTGCTCGGAAAGGACGACGCTTTTCCACGGAACGTCGCATCGCGGCCTTGGTCGACTGACCCACTGAAGGTTGACAGACCACTACCAACCAACTCACGGAATAGTGTGCGAACCAGTTGCTCGAAGTTGAACCAGCCTAATTGCTCAAGATTATATTTGCTTGCCATTGTTGTGCTAGCCGAACAAGAATTATACTGCCTATATGCGGTCTTTAATTACGGCTATCATGAAAAATTCTGTTGTGAATGTATAATAAAATAGGCTATTTCGTCAACATGAATTTAATATTGAAAGATAAAACCGATTCAGTGTCCTACTGGATAATACGCTTCACTAACCGACGGATTATTGTTGCGCTTATTAGCGATATGCTTATCGTATCGAGGAGTATTTCACGGTATAATTAATATTCAAGGCTGTTCACCCAATCAGGATATCTCATTCCTTCAACAGCATCGTATGGAGGAGTGTAAGGCTTAATGTCAATGAGAGGTGTTCCATCCAGCACATCCAACCCTTTAACCTTGAGTATATTCCCATTTCTTTCAATTACTTTAACGGTAGTCATACCAATAGGATTAGGTCTCCACGGACAACGACAGGCAAATATACCGACCTCCGGCACGTCCTTTTTCCCCTGAGGTCTGAGTTTGAGCTTGACCTTATCTACTTTATCTAACCAATAAAGAACAATGAGATGGGAATAATCATCAATTCCTTCAAGACCGTCCGCATACTCTCTGTCAACTACTATCTCCGTAATTAAATTCTGCCAGCCGCCAAATTTGGCTTGTTTTACGGGACTTTTGATATAACCGATGGATTTTAATTGCATAACATTCTCCCTGTCGTTTAAAATTTTGTAACAGTCACCGCAGAGAACGCAGAGTCCGCAGAGACTGCAATAAGGAAACGAAGATAAAATTGATTATATTCTCATCACTTTTTTTTCTTACGCCCCGACAAACGTTTGATGAATCCCGGCAGGAATGCAACCACAGCAATGAATCCCAATGCCAGCAGTATATTCCGGATTGTCCCTTCTCCTCCTGTTACTGCATTGCGTCCAGCATAGCCAAGGTATGTGTAGGCTATTGCGCCGGGCAACATGCAAATGTAGGACGTAACCACATAATGAAACAGGCGGATGCGCGTAAGTCCCAGCGTATAATTCAATAAGTTAAAGGGAAACAATGGCACGAGGCGAACGAAGGCAACAAAACGCCAACCTTCGGCTTCTACACCCTCAACCAATTGCTTTAACCTGCCACCCATCTTGCGTGATACTAAATCGGATGCAAGATAGCGGGCAATAAGAAATGCCATTGCGGCGCCGATAGTTGCACCTGTCAGGCTGTAGAATGTTCCCCAAATAGGTCCGAATAGAACACCGCCCGCAATTGTCAGAACCGCCCCCGGCAGAAACAGCACAGTTGATATCGCATAAATACCAATGAACAGAAGCGGAGCCATAACACCAGCGCTTGCAAGCCAGCCCTCAAGTGCTGCAAAGTTGAACTGTTTGCGATAAGCAACCGCAGTTACAATCCCAACTATCAAAAAGACGAACACTGTAATGCGAATGATGCTAGTAGATTTCATTGTTCATATCGTTTCCAAAAGACACGACCCGATTGGCCGACTCTCTGGCTCACACTGAAACAGATATTCCTACTACCTAACCCTTCGAGTGAATCAACAAGATTTACGTCTTTTTTGATTTGTTTAATGAGTATCTCTCTTAAATCTTATCCTGTCAACAAAAATAATGGGATAGACTATTCGTAAAAATAAAGGTAAAATTAGTCTCCATTTTGGACACAGATAATGACGGACTTCGTCGTGAGCGCTCAGTCGAACGATTGTGAGGATATTAAAACAAATCAGGTGTAGGGGCAATTCATGAATTGCCCCTACAATTATGGAACTTTAAAAATCTGTGTCCTCATTCAGATAATTTGTTTATAAGGTTAGTGATTATACGGAGATGAATACATGAAAAAATGCATTGCTGTACTGGCTGGCGATGGAATCGGACCGGAAATAATGAAGGAAGGCTTGAAGGTATTGGATGCCGTGGCGAGGAAATTTGGTCATACCTTTGAATACAAAGAGGCGTTGGTAGGCGGATGTGCCTATGATATATATGGCCATCCCCTGCCAGACGAGACAAAAACAATATGCAACAACGCCGATGCCATCTATTTTGGCGCAGTAGGTGGACCTAAATGGGAAAATCTACCAGCGGAACTAACCCCCGAACGAGGGGCGTTGCTACCCTTGAGGGCTATTTATGGCTTGTTTGCAAACTTGCGCCCTGCGGTAATCTTCGGCCCATTGGCCGATGCAGCATCTTTAAAATCAGACCGGCTTAAGGGTGGGCTGGATATCCTGATTGTGCGTGAATTGACAGGCGGTGTTTATTTCGGCAAAAACAAGGTAAAGTCAATCACCTTGAAAGAAGGAATGGTTCAAGGGGAGTATGCCGTTGATTACATGATCTACTCTGTGCCTGAGATTCAGAGAATTACCAAAGTAGCCTGCGAGGCGGCAATGAAACGCAGTAAGAAATTGACCTCTATTGATAAGGCCAACGTCCTGGAAAGCTCGAAACTATGGCGAAAGGTGGTTATTGATTTTGTTCAAAAGAATTATCCACAGATACAACTCAATCACATGTACGTGGACAATGCAGCCATGCAACTGGCAACGAACCCGAAGCAATTTGATGTGATTGTCACCGAAAATATGTTCGGCGACATCCTGTCAGACCTGGCATCGGCCATTACCGGCTCCATTGGCATGCTTCCCAGTGCCAGCCTTTCAGAAACGGGATTTGGACTCTTTGAACCCATTCACGGCTCTGCGCCGGATATTGCGGGACAGGGCAAGGCAAACCCGCTTGCGCAAATCTTATCAGGTGCTATGATGCTGAAATACGCCTTCGGGCTTGGCAAAGAATCAAACGCCATCGAACAGGCCATTATGTCCGTATTGGAGGATGGTTATCGGACTGGCGATATTGCCTCTGCTGCTACGCCAAAGGATAAAATACTTTCAACCTCAGGAATGGGAACTAAGGTGGCAGAATATTTGATCAAGATGTAATATTCTGTATAACCTAAACTTCACAATAAAAGGGGCAATTCATGAATTGCTCCTACAAATTAAAAGATTGGAAGATATGTGGTTCTTAATACTGTCAGGGCAAAGATCGTGGAAATAGAGCTTGATTTTAGAGGAACGCTTGCTTACCTCCTTTCCTCAATTCTTCAACCAATTTTTTCATCTGTTCGGCTTTTTGCTTGTGGCATATAAGTGTCGCATCTTTTGTATGAACGATGATCATGTCTGATACGCCGATGGTTGCTATCAGGTGTTGTTCGTTGTTCACGATAATACACGAGTTGGTATCTATTCCATAATGCATGCCCAAGACAGTATTTCCTAAATTGTCCTTTTTATTCCAGCGTTCGATGGCAAACCATGATCCAACGTCATCCCAGGAAAAATCCACTTCAATAACGATAACGTCCTTTGCCTTTTCCATAACTGCATAATCAATTGAAATTTTCTCAAAGGCTTGATATTCTTTTTCAACGGTAGTCCATTCTAACTCCGTTCCCCATGCAGCGCCGATCTTTTGAAGTCCCAGCGCTAATTTTGGCGTATATTTCGTGAAGCATTTCAATATTTTAGCTGTTTGCCAGACAAAAACCCCGCCATTCCAGTAATATTCTCCGGTATTAATAAAACGTTGTGCTGTCGTCTTATCTGGTTTTTCTTTGAATGATTCTACTTCATAAACGTTAAAACCATTTTCTTCCAATAAACGTTTACCACGATGAATATAGCCGTAACTCACGGAAGGTTCTGTAGGTTTAATTCCCATGGTAAGTAATGAGTTATTTTTACTCACAATATTCATAGCAATTTCAGCCATTTTCACAAATCGGGTTGCAGGTTCAATCACGTGATCTGCTGTCATAACAATCATCACGGAATCAGGAGCCTTTTTATGGATGATGGTTGCGGCCAGGCCTATACACGGCGCTGTATCTCTGCCTACAGGTTCGGCAACGATATTTGCCGGAGGGATTTGTGGGGCCTGTTTCTGTATCTTTTCTTTATGTAATACATTGGTAACGATAAGGATGTTCTCAGGCTTAAATAAAGGAGTTATCCGGTCGATGGTGTGTTGAAGCATACTCTTCTGACCGACTATTTTTAAGAGTTGTTTGGGGGTGTCTTCCCGGCTCCAGGGCCAAAAACGAGTCCCGCTTCCCCCTGCCATAATTACTGCATATTTTGATCGTATAGGAATTTTCATTTTATTTAAGCGGTTTTCGTGTCCATAACTAATAGGGTAAATAGTCTATGGAAGACCACCCCTTTATCCCCTCCTTGCGAAGGAGGGGATAAAGGGGTGGTTATCAGTTCAGTTAGTCATTTTCTAATCAGAATATGCATAGAGTAACATCGAAGAAATTGCAACAACAGCCGTCTCAGTCCTCAATACTGAATGACCTGCACTGACGGGTATACAACCCGACTTCTCTGCCATTTCAACTTCAGTGCGGGTAAATCCACCTTCAGGACCTATGAGGCAAATGATTTTCCTTGCAGATGGATGTTCATTCAATACACCTTTAAGTGTTTTGGTATGAGTATCTGTACATGCAATGAGTGAGAGGTCGTAATTGCAAACGGTTTTCATTAAACCATCGAAAGGCATTACCTCTTCTATTTTGGTCAAATAATTTCTTTTGCACTGTTTTGATGCCTCAATCACAACCTTATTCCATTTTTCTATTTTTTCAGTGGATTTATACCGAATATCGACAACACTTCGTTCGCAGTGGAGGGGAATTAATGTCTTTACGCCTAATTCCGCGCATTTTTGAATTAAAAATACCGAGTGCTTCCCTTTAGGGATGGAAAAAGCTATCGTAATGTCAACGCTTGACTCCCTATCAACCTTTTTCGTTTGTTCAATAAATACCTTTAATTTATCATCTGAGATTTCGGTAACGTTTGCAAGGTATTCAATCCCTTTACCATCAAAAAGCGTAATTTTACTTCCCAGTTTTGCACGTTTGACGTGTAAGATATGATGTGCCTCCTTACCATCAATCCATATTTCATGGACTGTAGGAGTATACGATATGTAAAAACGATCCTGATGCATTTATACGGTTAAAGTATGCCTGGAAAGGCTTCTCTCTCTGGCGAAATTGATTATTGTCCGGTTGGGACAAACTTCCACACATTTTCCGCAGGATGTGCATTTATTATAATCAGTTACTGCAAGATTGTTTTGCACGTGGATAGCATCGTATGGACATATTTTTTCGCACTGTTTGCAGGCAATACAGGAATCCTGACAAATCTTCTTGGCAACTGCGCCCTTATCGAGAGACTTGCATCGTACGTGCACCATTTTAGATTCCGGCAATATACTGATAATTTTCCTGGGACAAACGGCTGCACATTTTCCACAGCCCGTGCAACGTTCCTCGATCACCTTGGGAAGTCCATCCTCACCCATATACATTGCCTCGAATTTACAGGCTTCCACGCACGTGCCTAAACCCAAGCAGCCGTAGTCACAGCCAAGAAAACCACCTCCGACAATATTTGCTGCACGACAGTCTTTAATCCCATTATAAGTAAATTTATTTTTTACGCCTCTCGCATGACACATTACGATAGCAACAACACGCTCTCTATTTTCGAACTTGACCCCCATAATGTTTGCTACAAGCTTTGCAACGGCAGCCTGTCCTACCGTACAGCCACTTACGGGCGCTTTTCCTTCCACTATGGCCTGAGCAAATCCACTACAGCCAGGCTGACCACATGCGCCACAATTTGCGCCTGGCAGTACTTCATTAATACTGTCAATGCGCGGATCAACCCTAACCGCAAATTTATCAGAGGCAATGGCCAGTCCTATCCCAAAGACCATGCCTAATATGCCTAATGTAATCGCTGCACCTAAAAGTAATTCCATTTGTTTTCTCAGCCTTTACTCAAAAACATCTTTAGAGTTTATTTCCAACCCTTCCAATATTTTAGATTTTACTATTCCTTCTTTTTTAGATTTACAAAATTCCAGGTATTCGCCTTTTTCTAATGATAAAACCTCAATAACTTTTTCATCCGGGAATATTAACCAATATTCCTTTACGCCGTATTTTCTGTAAATATCTTTCTTTTCTATCGTATCATAAAAAGTAGATGATGGAGACACTATTTCAACAATAAGGTCGGGTACCCCTTGAATTGCATTCTTGCCTATTATACTTTGATTTTCGCTTTTAATAAAAACGATATCTGGCTGAAATACTTCATCGTCATCAAAAACAACATCAATTGGCGCATAAAAAACTTTCCCAAGACCTTTTTGTTTTACAAAGTTCCAGATTAAGAACTCTAAATTCCTGGATACACTTTGATGATTTGTTGATGGCGCTGGAACCATGTACAATTCTCCATTAAAAATTTCATAGCGGTTATTATCATCTATTATTAAATAATCCGCATACGTTATTTTTTTTCTATCAGTTATAGAGGTCATCGCCTATCTCTTTAAGTTATAATTCGATGGAATTAGTTCCGTTATGCCATGGTTCCGATCATTCTATGAATTGCCTGTCCTGCAGGCACCATCGGAAAGACGTTCTCATTTGGATCTATCCTGAAATCCATAATAACAGGCCCTTTTATTGAAAACGCCTTTTCTATCGTTGGGCGTACGTCTTCTTTTTTCTCCACTAAAAATCCTTTAGCGCCGTACGCCTCCGCCAATTTGACAAAATCCGGATTACCGTTCAAATTGACACTGGAATACCGTTTATTATAAAACAATTCCTGCCACTGTCGTACCATCCCCAGATAGCCGTTATTTAAAATAGCTATTTTCACAGGAATGTTTAAACGCGCAACGGTACTGAGTTCCTGAATATTCATTTGAATGCTACCATCGCCTGCAATATCCACCACGAGTTTGTCAGGACATCCTAATTGAGCGCCAATGGCAGCGGGAAAACCGTAACCCATTGTGCCTAGTCCACCCGAAGACAAAAATGTGCGCGGTTGCGTAAACGTAAAATATTGGGCAGCCCACATCTGATGTTGTCCTACCTCTGTTGTAATGATAACATTGCCCTTGGCCGCATCGCAGATTTGCTCAATTACATATTGCGGTTTAATAACGTTTCCACTGTTATTATACGATAGTGGATTTTTTTCTTTCCAGTATTTGATTTTATCTAACCATTCTTTTCTCTCAACAAAATGGGTATGTTTATTGAGTCCTTGTAATATATTCTTTGCATCGCCGACAATGGGAATATCAACTTGAACAGTCTTGCTGATGGATGCTGGGTCGATATCAATGTGAATAATTTTTGCGTGTGGGGCAAATTCATCAATTTTTCCAGTAACCCGATCATCAAATCTTGCACCGATTGCTACCAAAACATCTGATTCTGTTACTGCAAAATTGGCATAAACCGTCCCGTGCATCCCCAACATTCCCAATGATAAATTGTGGTCTTCTGGGAATCCGCCAAGACCCATAAGTGTTGTTGTAACGGGAAGATTCCCCTTCTCCGCCAGTTCAAGCAATTCTTTTGAGCTATCAGAGGAGATAATACCTCCTCCTGCGTAAACGACAGGCCGCTTGGAGTTGTTGATAACCTCAGCGGCAATCTTAATCTGACGGATATTACCTTCGTATCGGGGCTTGTATCCGGGCAAATCTACTTCTGCGGGTATTACCTCTTCGCATTTTTCTAAGGTAACATCGACAGGCAAATCAATCAACACAGGACCCCTTCTTCCTGTATTAGCGATATAAAATGCCTCTTTTACAACTCTCGCAAGGTCTTTAATATCTTTCACTAAATAACTATGTTTTGTTATAGGACGTGTGATTCCAATAATATCAGCTTCCTGGAAGGCATCATTCCCAATGAGAAATGTCTTGACCTGTCCAGTTATAGCTACTATCGGTATCGAATCCATATAAGCCGTTGCAATTGCTGTAACCAAGTTTGTAGCGCCAGGACCTGACGTAACAAGACAAACTCCCACCTTTCCTGTAGCCCTGGCATATCCATCTGCTGCATGACCAGCACCTTGTTCGTGTCGAGTCAAAATGAACTTTATAGAAGAATCAAATAATGTATCAAATAAAGGTAAAACAACTCCACCGGGAATTCCAAAGACGAATTCAACCCCTTCTCTTATTAATGCATCCAACAAAATTTGTGAACCTGTTTTAATCATCGAGCTGCTGTGTATGAAAAAATTTAATCCATATTTAAAGAATAAAAAACGGTAAGACTCTCTACATATTACCTTACTAAGGTATGTTTTAGAAGGAGTGCATGAACTTGATAAACACAGGGAAACCTGTTAACGACCTAATATGGCAAGAAAACTGACTGGGCTGTCTTTTAATAAGACTGATATATTTTTACTTACCAGATTTTTCTTGGTCTATGTCCTCGTTTAATTCCTCATTTATATAATCTATGTCATCCATGTCTTCATATTTTTGAGGTTTATATCCTGGTGTCTTGGATTTTTCAACCTCTTCTTTGTAAGCTGCGAGAACCTTTTTCTGTATCTCTTCCCTACAATTTGAATTTATGGGGTGTGCCGTATCGGCATGTAGTTTTAGTCTGCCTGCACCTTTAGATGCGCGTTTTTCATCCAATTTCGCACCACAATCATTACAATATTGTGCCATTAAGTGATTTTTACCACCGCATTTCGGACATCTGTCAGTGAGTTTTCTACTGGGCATGGCTACAAATGCCCCTTTGTGTCCTTCGATAACCTTTAGATCCCTTACGACAAAATCGTTATCTATCGTAATACTACAAAATGCCTGTAATCTATTCTTCTTAGCTTCTGTTAACTTTACCCGGACTTCAGTAATATTCACTTGTCTTCCCCCTTCCTGTTCACTTAGCAGTGTCCTAGAAATCATTGGTTACCATAAACACATCACCAATATTTAGCATCTTTATTTTATTTTCAATCTCTTTTGAGTCCATTCCCTCCTTACATAAGCCATATAAAGCAGACCCACTTCCAGATAAAAGTGTACCACAAAAATCGAATTTTGTTAATGTTTTTTTAATTTTCTCAAGGTCTGGATAAAGCCTGAAAACAATATCTTCTAGGCGATTGTGTAAACCGGACCCTAATTCCTGCGGGTTTCCTGATTCTAATTTTTGCAAGAAAAAGCTAACATCTTTTAGATTTTTTGTCAAGCTAATTTTGGAATTCTTATAAACCATTGCTGTGCTGACCTCGAATCTTGGATAAATTATTATGTAATTATACTTTACATTCAAAGGATATGGTGTAACAATCTCTCCACGTCCTTTACATATCGCTGTATTCCCAATGACAAAAAATGGTGTGTCTGAACCTAATTTCCCGGACAGCGACATCAACTGCTTTTCATCATATCCGATTTGCCATAATCTGTTTAATCCAAACAATGTTGCAACAGCATCACTGCTTCCGCCGCCAAGTCCCGCCCCAATCGGTATTTTTTTTTCTAAATGGATTTTTACACCTTTTGAAATCCCAGTCTCTTTTTGCATGAGGCGAACTGCTTTAACAACGAGATTTTCTTCACCTGTTGCAAGTTTAGGATTCGAGCAGGTAAACGCTACCCCTTTATCGTAATTTTCTATATGAAGGTAATCAAACAGACTAACTTCTTGCATAACCGTTTCGATCTCGTGATAACCATCCTGTCGTTTCCCCAATATTTCAAGAAACAAATTGATCTTTGCAGGCGCTGCAACCTTTATCTTCCCTTGTTCTTCCCAGAATTTCATAAACAATGCCCCTTATTTCATTGTATTTTTAAAAAACGAACACTGTGTATCACCGTAAGTTCGAGTATCAAATAATTCTAAATAAATAGCTTCTTGGGGCATTTCAAAATCTGTTTTTCTATGCTGCAACATTATTAGACCCTCTTGTTGAACTATTTGTTTACTGCATAAAAGTGAAAATAAGATCAAGAGTTTATCCCTGTAGGAACTTTTTTCTATAAGAGGATATGGTGGAGTGACAAAGACTATGTCAACCTTTACATTGTTTTTTTCGAGATGTGGAATAACGTCAAATACATCGTATAATAAAACCTGTGCCTTATTTTGAAGCTTCGTTACCTCAAGATTTTTTTTAATAACTTCAATTGCTGACCTATCGTTTTCTATAAAAATACAGGAAATTGCACCACGGCTTAATGCCTCTATTCCAATCGAACCTGTACCTGCATACATATCTAAAATACGACTGCTGGGAATAACGCCCGATAATATATTGAACAGAGATTCTTTTGTCCTATCCTGTATAGGCCTTGTCTTGTCTCCTATCAATGAGTTAAGATGTATACCCCTTGCACTGCCAGCAATTATACGCACGGTCGTATCAGTCTACTTTATTAGCGCTTGTCTTTATTACCAATTGGCTTGCCTGGGCAAGATTATCATGCGAACTTCCGGCGTCAATCCACCAACCGTCTAAAGTATCATAAGTCATCAATCCATTCCTTATATAATAATTATTTACATCTGTAATTTCGAGTTCACCTCGTTCAGAGCGTTCGAGCGTTTTGACGACATCGAAGACACGATAATCATACATATAGATACCAATAACGGCGTACTCTGACTTAGGTTTTTTTGGCTTTTCTTCAATATGCACAACCTTGTCTCCAATGATCTCTGGAACGCCAAAATGTTCCGGATGAGGGACTTTTTTTATTATGATCTTAGCCCCTTCTTTCTGTCTTTCAAACGCCTCTTTTTGCTTTACAATATTGTTTTCTATTATATTATCGCCCAGTACAACAACAATTTTGTCACCATCTGCAAAATCCTCAGTCAAACCCAATGCCTCGGCAATGCCACCCTCTCCTTCCTGATAGGTATAACTGATGTGTTTTAAACCAAACTGTTTTCCATCTCCAAGCAATCTCAGAAATTCTCCGGCATGATTTCCGCCCGTAACAATCATAATATCCTGGATTCCCGCATTAATAAGAGTTTTAATCGGATAATAAATCATGGGCGCTTTGTATACGGGGAGGAGATGCTTATTGGTGATTTTTGTCAACGGTAATAAGCGTGTCCCTAGTCCGCCTGCAAGAACAATCCCCTTCATTATCCGTCCTTTCTATCCCAGGAATATGGTATTTCTCCACTGCGGGGAGCTATGCGATATTCATCAGGTGCAGTGTAATTGTATAATTCCGTAGGACAATTGACGACAATCGCCTCATGTTCGCTTATACATTTAAAACCGTGGGTAACCATCGGAGGTATTTGTATCAAAACAGGATTGTATGTACCTGCAATAAACTCATTTATTTGTCCAAAGGTTGGGGAATCTTTCCGGCTATCGTAAAGAACAATCTTCATCATACCATGTATAACAGTAAAATGGTCTGTTTGTATCTTATGATAATGCCAGGCCTTTACAACACCCGGATAAGCTGTCGTTA
>Ga0082335_1001076_pt1 | contig 62260 bp, 48 predicted proteins | sample Subgrocontami58m_FD_72375 | JGI IMG/M metagenome (GOLD analysis project Ga0082335, IMG submission 72375) | Subsurface groundwater microbial communities from S. Glens Falls, New York, USA - GMW37 contaminated, 5.8 m (SPADES assembly) (version 2) ... | reverse complement strand
TCAGGGAAAAGATAGCCCTCCAGAGAGGCGCCACCAGGGCGGCCTTTGAGAAAGGCGTAATCGAAAGCGCCCCTGGCGGCGGCCAGGAAGTCCTCTTTCCGGAAGATACCCTTGCGGTCTACCAGAGCGGCGATCTCCTCCAACCGCCAGCCTTCGGGGATGGTCACGCGGGTCATCTTGACCAGACCCCGGTGCATCTTGCTGATTATATCATTCATGGTCATCGAAGGGCTAAGCTCGTAGTCCCCTGCCTGCAGATCCTTATCCAACGCGTAATATCCCACCAGCATCTTGAAGATAGTGGAATTGCCTATGATCTTCCGGCGCTCCATCTCCTCGCCGATCTTGCCCGAGGTGTCTCCGGGCCGCACCGTGAAGAGAACGGTCGCCCCCTTGGCGTCCAGAGGCTGGTCGTAGCGGTCGATCAGGTACTGTGCGCCCTTCTCCCCCAGTTCCGGCCGCAGGATGACCAGCGAGGAGGCTCCCACCAGCGCCAGGAGGATAAGGAGCAAGATGAGAAGGAGAAAAGTTCTCAAGACGAAGCGCTCCTGGCCGGGCCTCTGGCGTCCAGATATCCTTGAAGGATATACGCCGCCGCCGCCGCGTCCACCCGGCCCCGGGTAACCCTCTTTGCGCCCGCTTCTCGCAGCTTCTCCTGGGCCGCGACCGTGGAGAGACGCTCGTCCCAGTATTCCACCAGCACGGGTGTTGCCTCCATCAGCCTCTGGGCGAATATCTGCACCTTGCGGGCTTGGTCACCTAGAGTGCCGTCCAGGTGCCTGGGCAAACCGATCACTACGCGCTCCACCTGGTTTTCCTTTATCAGGGCCAGAATTGCCTGGATATCCCGGTCGACGGCGCGACGCTCCAGGGCGCCCAGACCGGAGGCCAAGATGCCCAGAGGGTCGCTCAGGGCCAGGCCGATGCGCCGGTCTCCAACATCCAGGCCCAGCACGCGCACTCTAGTACTTGACCACGGTGAAGATGATCGGCGTCATTGCGAGCGATAGCGAAGCAATCTCAGCGCGCCACCAGGAGATTGCTTCGGCCTGCAAGGTCGCTCCAGCACTGGCATTAAACCCCGGCCTCGCAATGACATGAAAACGTCTGTGGTCCAACACTAGTAGCGCACCTCCATCTTCCAGAAATAGATGGGCACCCATTCCAGCCAGAGTGGCTTGATCTGGAGGTTCAACTGCTCCCGCTGGGGGAACTGCCGGCTCAGGTACTCTTGCGCCTCATTGGGATTCTTGCCTCGTAAAGATTCTACTACCCGGTCGGCCTCTACCACAATAGAAGCCTTGGCCTTGGCGAGAACCCGGAAGGCCACCCATCCCTCTCCCCAATCATAAGCCTCCAGCGGGGCCACTGCCAGAGTGCGAGGAAGCAGCCGGAAGCCTTGTAACACCTGGCCCTCCAGGGCCTTTTGCGCCAGCGTGTTGACGTCCTTACCGTCAAAGGCCAGCCCGCTGACGCCGCCCTTCACCCTGAGGGTGAGGGTCGGAGCCTCGGCCCCTACCTCTTTGTCGAAGACCTCCTCTATAGGCGAGAAAGAAATAGTGGCCGGGTAGATGGACTCCGATTCTCCTCTCAGCGCCTGGAGCTGTTCCTGGCCCTCTTTGGCGAGCTTTCCCCTGAGCCGCGTGCGAAGGTTGCTCTGGTCCTGTGCGGTCACCAACGGAATGTCCTCTTCCAGCCCCCCGAAAGTGGGCAGCTCGTTCCAGACGGCCAAGGACGAGACGTACAATTCGTCCACTACCCGGTCAATGGCCATGCTCCCCACGTTCCCGACCGGCCCAGACGATATGGCGATAATCCTGACTCGGCGCGTACCTCCGGACGGAGACAGGTCCGCCTGTTCCAGAGTCGTGAACTGAGTCCCCTGACCGGCGGCCACGAGGGTGAAAGCCGGCACCGACATCCGGGATGGGCTGCGGTTCAAGAAGGTCACCTCTCCAATCGCCTTACCCGGATTGGCCTTGTGCCCGGTACTATCCACCGTCTCGATCCCCTCCAAAGGCGTGTATATCACTCGGGCAGGAATACGGTTTCCGGCCGCGTCTACTTCTTTCACCGGCTCACTGGCCCTGACAGAAATAGTCAAAGCCATCTCCTGAGCTAGCGGCTTCAGCGTGATCGTCCCCGTGGGCACCACCAGGTAGGCGCCCAGGGCCAGGAAGAGCAGCGATCCCAGGCCGACGCTGCCCAAGACAACCGGAAAGCCGGAGCCGCGGCCCTTTTTCAAGAAGGGTGTCAGCGGACCGGTCTGGTTCCGGTCTGGCCTGAATTTCAGGCGTCTAAGGGAGCGGTAGACCGGAAAGCCCGCCCGCCGGGCAGCGTGCTGGGCCTCCCGGTTACGAGTTACGACAACGACCCTCTTGCCCAAAGATCTGGCGTGCCTATGTACCAAGTTCCAGTGGAGAGGGTCTTCCAGCAAGCGGGCTCCTTTGGGTACCAGGAGGACTAAGTCCTCCTCAGGCACTTCCTCCAGTTTCTGGACCAGGGAAGCCAGCTCTTCGGTTGGCTCGACGTAAACGACTTGCGCCATGTCCTATAAACCCGGGCGCGCACGGGGCCGTGCGTTGGGCCCAGCATTTGGACCCTGGGAGAGGCGCAGTTTCAGAGACTCCTGGGTCTCTCCCAACGCTGCTTCAAGCCCCTGGATGTCTTTGCCTCCGCCTTGGGCCCAGTCGGGGCGACCTCCTGCACCGCCTCCCAGCCGCTTGGCCAGGTTCCGCAGCTCCTCTACCGCGCTGACCCCGCGCGCCGCCAGATCAGAAGTGACTGAGGCCCTCAGTTGGATGTTACTGTCGCTTACGCCTGCCAGGATGCAGACGCCGGAGGGAATTGCCCGCTGCAAATACTCCTGGACATCGCTGATGAGGGTGGCGTCGGGCACCCGGCTGACCAGGACGAGATGGTCTTCTATGACCAGAGCGGAAGCCTTAAGCCTCTCTCCTTCCATGGTGGCCAGCTCCCTCCGCAGTCGGTCCAGCTCCTGGACTTTCTTTTCCTGCTCTTCCAGAAGGGCCTCGAGCCTGGTTTCCAGGTCTTCGCTCGTTGCGCCCAGCCGGCCGGAGATGTTGTCAAGAAGCTTCAGCTTCCTGGCAAGCATCTCCTCTGCCGCGGCCCCCACTACGGCCTCGATGCGGCGCAGCCCCGAGCCAATGCCTCCCTCACCAACGATGTAGCAGATGCCGATCTCCCCCGTACGGCGGAGATGCGTCCCCCCGCAAAGCTCCTTGCTGAAGAAGCCGTCCTGTCCCACCGTGATCACACGCACCTGGTCGCCGTATTTCTCGCCGAAGAAGGCCAGGGCACCTTCGTCCACGGCCTCACGGTACGATCTTACCACGGCCGTTACCGGCAGGTCCTCTCGCACCTTCTCGTTTACCAGACGCTCGGCCATTTCCAGTTCTTCCCGGCTCGCCTGGCCGACATGGGAGAAGTCGAAGCGCAAGCGATTGAAAGTAACCAGAGATCCTGCTTGCTGCACATGAGGCCCCAGGACGCGCCGCAAGGCGGCGTGGAGCAGGTGGGTGGCAGTGTGATGCCGGGCCGTCTCCCAGCGGCGCGACGCGTTTACCGTGAGTTGGGCCACATCGCCCAGTGACAAGTATCCCTCCATCACGCGGCCTCGGTGAATAATGACGTCAGGGACAGGCCTCTGGGTATCCTCCACAGTGAAAGCACCGGAACCGGTAACGATCTCACCACTATCTCCGACCTGGCCGCCCCCCTCGGGATAGAAGGGCGTGGCTATGGTGATGGCCTCCGCCTCCTGGCCCTGGGAGATAGACTCAACGGGCTGGCCGTTGACCAGGAGCTCCACCACGGTTGACTCCTCTCCCAACCGGTCGTAACCCACGAATGCCGTTGGAGGGAGGTCCAGGTTCCGGTAGACCTCGGCGTCCCGGTCCCGGGCCTGGAACCTGCTAGCGGCCCTGGCTTGCTCCCGCTGGGTAGACATGGCTACATCGAAGCCGGCCGGATCGACCGTGAGACCCTGCTCGGCGGCCAGCTCTTCCGTAAGCTCGCGCGGGAAGCCATAGGTGTCGTAAAGGCGGAAGGCCGCCTCCCCGGGGATAACTCGCTGTCCGGAGGCCAGGCCCTCTTCGATGGTCTTCTCCAGGATATTCAATCCCGCCGTCAGGGTCTGCTGGAAACGGCCCTCCTCCAGGGAGAGCACCTTGAGGATGAAGTCCTGGTTCTTGCGCAGCTCCGGATAAATGGGCCCCATCTTCTCGACGACGCCCTGGGCCACCTGGGACATGAAAGAGTCCTGAATGCCCAGCTTCTTCCCATAGCGCACGGCCCGGCGCAGTATGCGGCGCAGGACGTACCCCCTGCCTTCGTTGCTGGGAAGCACGCCATCGCTGATCAGGAAGGTACAGGCCCTGGCGTGGTCGGCTATGACCCGGAAGGCAAAGCCCCTTGGATCATCGCTATAACTCCGGCCGCTGACCGTTTCTACTATGCGAATCACAGGCAGGAAAAGGTCGCTGTCGAAGTTACTGTGCACTTCCTGGAGGATCGAGGCCACCCGCTCCAGTCCCATACCCGTATCCACACTGGGCTTGGGGAGGGGCGCCATCTCGCCGGAGGCCTCCCGGTTGTACTGCATAAAGACCAGGTTCCAGATCTCAAAAAAACGGTCGCAGTCGCACTGGCCGATGCCGCACTGAGGCGCCAGGCAGCGGTACTGGATGCCCCGGTCGAAATGAATCTCGGTACAGGGGCCGCACGGACCCGTATCCCCCATGGCCCAGAAGTTGTCTTTCTCCCCCAGGGAAACGATGCGCTCAGGTGACAGCCCTGCTACCCGCTCCCAGATGCGGCGGGACTCAGGGTCGTCCCGGTAGACCGTCACCCAGAGGCGGGACCTGTCGAGTCTAAGGACCTGGGTCACATATTCCCAGGCATAGGCGATGGCTTCCTCCTTGAAGTAATCTCCAAAGGAGAAGTTGCCCAGCATCTCGAAGAAGGTGTGATGGCGGGCGGTATAGCCCACGTTGTCAAGGTCATTGTGCTTTCCGCCGGCGCGGACGCACTTTTGAACGGTGGTGGCACGGGCGTGCGGCGCAGGCCGCTGGCCGAGGAAAACGTCCTTGAACTGCACCATGCCAGCGTTGGTGAAGAGAAGGGTAGGGTCTCCCTGCGGGACCAGGGAAGAGCTGGGTAAGCGGAGGTGGTCCTTAGCCGCAAAGAAGCTCAGGAATGATTCTCGTATCTCTTCGCTTTGTACCGGGGCTTTCGACTTCATCTTCGCCTGCCAGATCATTTTAGGGCATGGTGACGGAAGGGTCAATTTGCACGCCGTGCACAAAGAAGAAGGCGCCAGCGCGTCATGCCCGGGTGGGCGTCAGAGTTTCGCGCTGGGAGAGAGCAGGCGTAGTGCGGGGGCTTGTCCAGGACAAGCCCCCGCACTACATTTCCGGTAGCTTTCGCGGAATCTTGACGCTCACCCTCATGCCCTGCGCGCTTGACAGCGTTCCGGTGCCCCGTTAACATAGTAGTGAAGTTTGATAGCGCAGGGGGCTTTCGGAGCCTCAAAAGGTAAATCTAACAATGATTAAGTGCACCTTTAAGGGTACCTTTATCATTGTTTTTTCATTTTAGGGCATGGATAGCTGTATCGCGATAATTCTTGCTGCCGGCAAGGGCACCCGCATGAAGTCCAGTCTTCCGAAGGTGCTGCATCCCCTGGCAGGCCTGCCCATGGCGGCACATGTCATCGAAGCCGTCAGACAAGCCGGGGCCAGCCGCGTCCTCCTGGTGGTGGGCCATGAGAGTCAGCGGGTGAGAGAGACCTTAGGGGAGAGCGTAGAGTACGTGGAGCAGCCGTCCCAACTGGGGACCGGCCATGCCGTGCTCCAGGCTCACGCCGTTCTTGGGGATTGGATGGGTGACCTCCTGGTCCTCTGCGGCGACACGCCTCTTATCAGACATGAGAGCCTCGAGAGCCTGCTGGCCCATCACCGGGCCTCGGGGGCATCGGTCACGATGCTCTCCGGCTCAGGCGGTTACCACGAAGGCGCCGGTCTGGTGGTCAGGGACGAAACGGCAAGGCTGATCGGCATTGTGGAAGAGAAGGAAGCTTCAACCAGCCAGAGGGCAATCTCGGAATGGAATTCCGGCATCTATTGTTTCCACGCCCCGTGGCTTTGGGGCCTTCTGGGCAGCCTGCCCGTGCATTCCAACGGTGAGTATTACCTGACCGACGTGGTTGGGATGGCGGCTGGCCGGAAAGAGCGGGTCGAGGCTGTTGTTGCTGCCGACCCAGGAGAGTGCCTGGGCATCAACAGCAGGGTAGAGCTGGCGCTGGCGGAGAGCGCCTTGCGCCAGAGAATCCGGGAGAGGCTGATGCTCGAAGGGATTACCCTGACGGACCCTCCCTCTACCTTCGTTGACTATGGTGTGCAGATGGGCGCCGACACCGTAGTTTATCCAAATACTCATCTATTAGGCAGCAGTCAGATTGGCCAGGGTTGCAGTCTGGGCCCCAACACGATTATCAGGGACTCCGTTCTGGGGAACGGGTGCCAGGTACTCTCCTCCGTAATCGAGGAGGCCACGCTGGAGGACCAGGTGGACGTGGGTCCTTTTAGCCATATCCGGCATGGGGTTTACCTGGAGCAGGGAGTCCACGTGGGCAATTACGTAGAGCTAAAAGAAAGCCGCTTGGGCCGCGGGACCAGGGTTGGGCACTTCAGTTACGTTGGAGATGCGTTGGTAGGCAGGGACGTTAATATCGGAGCCGGGGCCATTACCGCTAACTACGATGGCCAGGCCAAGCACCGGACGGTCATCGAGGACCGAGTCTTTATCGGCAGCGACAGCACTCTGGTGGCCCCAGTCAGGGTCGGCGCCGGAGCTGTTACCGGCGCTGGCTCCGTGGTGACCCGGGATGTACCTCCCGGCGCCGTGGTATATGGTATTCCTGCTCGCGCCAGGCAGGAAAAGGGGGGTAGGATGGAGGAGGAAGACACAATAGTTGGAAAATAACCTTACCTTTGAGCTGATCCTCATCGGCGTCCTCATTCTCCTGAACGCCTTCTTCGCTGCCTCGGAAATAGCCATTATCTCCAGCCGCAAGGCCAATATCCGCAAACGGGCCGAGGATGGGGACGTGGCCGCCAAGTTGGTGTTGAGCCTCTTTGAGAACTCCAGCCGGTTCCTGGCCACCATCCAGGTCGGCGTGACACTGGCGGGATTCTTTGCCTCGGCCATAGCCGCCATAAGCTCGGTGCAGCTACTTGGACGCGTCCTGACCTCAGTGCCGGTGGACTTCATCGCCAGTAATAGCTCTGCCATTGCGCTGTTCGTGGTTACGGTCTTTGTGGCCTTCATCACCATGATCCTCGGGGAGTTGGTGCCCAAGGCCCTGGCGATCCGGCATTCTGATGCGATTGCTCTCTTTATCGCCCGACCCGTAGACCTCCTAGCGCGGGTGGCCGCTCCGCTGATATCCCTTCTGACCTTTACCAGCGACATGATCGTGTTTCTCTTGGGAGGTGGACGGGGGAGGACGCACATGCCCTTCGTCACCGAGGATGAGATTCGGGCCTATGTGGACGCTGGAGAGGAGGAGGGTACCCTTGAGTCGGACGAGGCAGATATGATATATGGCATTCTTGACCTAGAGAAAAAGAGGGTCCATGAGATCATGATCCCCAGGACGGACATGGTCGCCCTGGAGATGGACGCACCCTTCAGGGAGGCGCTGGAGCTAGTGATCAAGTATGGCTACAGCCGTATTCCGCTATATCAGGACTCCCTGGATAACGTCACAGGCATCCTCTACGCCAAGGACCTTCTCAAGCAACTGGCCTCGGGGAAGCCTCCGGCCACGGTCAAGGACCTGGCCAAGGAGCCCCTGTTCGTTCCAGAGTCCAAGCGTGTCGATGAGCTGCTTCAGGAGCTGCAGCAGCGGCGCGTGCATATAGCCATCGTAGTGGATGAATACGGCGGCACTGCCGGCCTGCTGACCATTGAGGACCTGCTGGAGGAGATTGTAGGGGAGATCCAGGACGAATACGACCGGGAAGAGGCCCAGATCGAGCGGGTTAATGAAGGCGAGGCCATCCTGGATGGCAGAGTCAGCATTGCGGACCTCAACGAGCTTTTTGACCTCGAGATACCGGCCGAGGAGTTTGACACCGTGGGTGGGCTGGTCATTCACCAGCTCGGCAAGATGCCCAGTCTGGGCGACTCGGTAGACTGGGATAATCTTTCCTTCCAGGTCCTTTCAATAGTCGGCCGTCGCATTAAGAAGGTCAAAGTGACCCGGCCTCCGGAGGCGGCTGGAGCAGGTTCACAGAACGACGGCCCATCTCCAAAGTGAGCTAAACCAGCGCCCACGCGTTGGACGCCTCCCGTCTTCTCCCGTTCAGTCTTGGGAAGTTTGGTTACCTAGCAGTGTTTGTCCTGCACTGTTCAGCGACACTTTGACATAGCTGCTATCCCGATTCGCCCAGACGCCAGGAAGGCCCCGTCTTTCATCTAAACGCCACCCCTGTATTCCCTGAACGTAAGCTCCCCAGCCTGGCCCGGGCGCGCGACTTAGGCAAGACCGCCTGGACGCCGCCGGCGCTCCCCGGCGAAGCATCCCATCGTCCGGTGGCAGCCCCGTGGAAGGCCATGAATGGCCTCCTCTGGGGACCCCCACCCTCTCCCACGTACCCCAGTTCCCCATGCACCCGCGGGGCACCACCGGGGGGGCTTCCGGCCGGCGTGTCCAGGGGCCGGCGAGACGCCAGCGCTCCCAGATGCAGCAAGATTGCGGTATTCTCACCGCAGGCAAGTGGGTTCCAGGCCAAGCTATGGTCAAAGTCCGCGCTGCTAGGTCATTAGTCCGGCAGGATAACTTTTGTGCGGACTGTGGGATTGAGAAAGTCCGTCATGCAGTCCGGCCGCTTCTTGCTGTGGACTGCGGACTATATGCAAGCAGCGAGAGGCCCGGTGTGTGAATCGATGCAGGCAAGGACTTGACAGTCCGCGATGATTGTGCTAGATTCTGTGCAACGGACTGTCACTACTTTTTGAGTCCGGGAGGAATTTCACCATGCAGCGAGGAGAGCGGGGCCCGGCGCCTCCGCCCTACGGGCCTACCCAGGGTACTATCCAGGCGCTACAGCTATTGCAGAAGCAGTCGCCGGGGCGGGTGGACGAGACATTCTTGCGGTCCGAGGGGATTGCTCCCCGTAATGAGTACAAAGTGGTGGGGGCGTTGCGGTTCCTGGGTCTGGTTGATGCCGACGGACAGCCCACAGAGCGGGCTCATCTCCTCAAGACGCGCGGCGCGACTTTCACCCTCAACCTGCAGGAGATCGTTCGGGAGGCCTACAGCGACCTTTTTCGGGAGATCCGGCCCAGGGAGGCCACGCAAGAGGCCGTCTACAACCATTTCGTGGTTAAGGCCCGGTTGGGAGGCGAGATGGCCACCAAGGCAACCCGCTTCTTCCGTAGCCTTTGCCAGTGGGCAGGCATCCCGCTGCCGGAGGAGCCTCCTGCTCGTCGGGCGGGGGCCCGCAGCGGCTCCAAGACGAAATCTCCTTCCCGAGGCAAGGCCGTCCGGGCGGCCCCTAAGGGCCAGGTGGAAATATCCCCTGGGTTCGGTGGGGATTCCCTTCCTTTCATGCTGGCCATCACGCCTGAGACAGCGCGCCTGGGTGAGGAGGAACTGGTGGAGCTTTTCCGTAAGATCAGGCGGGCCGCCCAGCAGTCAGCCCTTTGATATCCACGGTAGAATCGGGGACCGGTTGGATCCGGCACCAAGCGCCACGGACCGCCGCGCCTGTTATTGGGCGGGTTTTGTGGGTGGTTTGCCAATGGGTCGCCTGGATTCTACCTCGGCGGTTTTCTCTTGTCCCGTCTGACCTGGGGCATGGAGCGGAGGGCTCAGAGATCGTGCGGGTCGGGGAATAGCCGGATGGGGAGAGTGGGAAATGCAGGGCGGGGGCTTGTCCCGCAAGAGCGGGTAGGATTGGGTTCCAGGCGGGGCTGGAAAGCCGCGCCTGTCGTGGATTAGAGCTCCTTACTAGGGCCAGGGTCTGGACACGGTTTGCGCCAGCCCCTGAGGGCCTGTGTCCCGCCCACGCTCTAGCGGGGGACAAGCCCCCGCGCCACGGACCTGGGGTCTAGTGGCTAACAGTCTTCTCCGCAACGCATTGTTCCTTCGCTACAACCCCTTGACAAATCCACCGTATAATGCTATAGTCGCATATAATTACATAAGTGCAAAGAGAATGATAGACGTTTGCTATATTGCACTGACGCGATGTTGTATGAACAGACGTATAGCGTATTGTATTAACACACACAAAGTATCTTGCTAGTATGTCCTAATGGGTGTCTGTTGTGTTGTGCGTCTGTAATGGCGTTTATATGTGCTGATATGTAACCGTATAACATGCCAGAGATATTAATGTTCTGGCGCATAAGATGTCAGCAACATAAGCATACATGCTGTTACTCGTATAGAAGTATAAACTGCATACGTACAGCACAAGAGAGCAGAGGTGCAATCTAACCAATCGTAAAGGGGGGGCTTATGGCGAAGATCATCGCGGTGGCTAATCAGAAGGGGGGCACGGCCAAGACCACCACAACCCTTAACCTGGGGGCTGCCCTGGCCGAGAAGGGGCGCCGGGTCTTGCTGGTAGACATGGACCCTCAAGGGAGCCTGGCAGTAGGCTGGGGCATCAGTGACGTTTACAACTTGCCCAAAACCATCTACCAGGTGCTCATGGGCGAGGCCACGCTCCGGGATATTGTGGTCTCGGTGCGGCTGAACTTGGACGTAGCGCCGGCCAACATCTACCTGTCGGCTGCTGAGTTTCAGCTAATCAACAAGCACCGGCGGGAAGACAAGCTAAAGAACGCCATCCAACCAGTGCGGGACCTCTACGATTACGTCTTGATCGATTGCCCTCCGTCCCTGGGACTGCTGACGGTGAACGCCTTATCGGCCGCCGACCAAGTCCTGATACCAATGTCCTGTGACTTCTACTCCATGGTGGGAGTAACCCTTCTGTTGGACACCATCCGGGAGATCCAAGTTGAGGTGAATCCCAGACTAACGGTCTTGGGGATACTGGCGACCCGGTTCGATACCCGGACCCTTCACTCGCGGGAGGTACTGGAGCGTACCAAGAACGAGGTCGGGAAGGGACTACGGGTCTTTGAATCCCTCATCAAGGAGAGTGTGCGCTTCAAGGAATCGCCCATCGTGGGCCAGTCCATCCTGGAATATGCCGGCAGCAACGATGGGGCAAGGGCCTACCGTGCGCTGGCTGAGGAGATAGAGAATGGTTAAGAGAGCAAGCATCCAGCCAGCTCATCCCCTGTTCAGACGTACCGACCGGCAGGCCCCTGAGCCGGGGGAGGAGGAGCAGAAATCGCCTACCCGGCAGTCAGCCATCTTCCTGGAGGAGGAGCACCTGGACTGGCTGGAGGACCGTTGCCGGGAGGCTCGAAAGAACGGGGGCCGGGCCATTCGTAAGGCTGCCATCATCAGGGCGCTCTTGGACGCAGCCATGGAGTCCTCCATCAATCTCCGGGGCCTGCGGGACCACGGCGACTTGCTGGAGCGAATAAGGAGAGGCCTGAAGGGGGACAGCGTATAAACGTACAACTGTTATATTGTACGCCTATTATCTAATGCCGTATCCGGCGGGGACGATTCCTCACAACGGGTAATTGTTAGTGTGCACGTTTATCGGGCGAAGCCTATAGCGTGTGGGCTAGATATGCCTCCACCCCGCCCAAGTTCGTCAGAGCTTCTTCAGCCTGTCCTCTATGCTCGAAAAGGGCGAACAGGGTTGGACCCGACCCGGCCAGGTGAACTCGGCCTGCGCCAGCCTCCCGGAAACGGCGCTGGTACTCTTCAAGCCCGGTGAAAACACCTGAAGCTACCTGCTCGAAGGCATTGAAGAACATCTCCTCTGAAAGAAGCTGCCCGCCCCTCAGGGCATCTGTCAGGAGTTCAGTGTGCTCTCCGGCCGTGTAGTGTTGAGGAGTCAGGGCGCCATAGAGTCGCCGGGTCTTTTCCGGTAGGATCAGGGGTGGGCGCAGAAGGACCAGCCATATTCTACCCGACGCTGGCAATGGAGTTACCATCTCGCCCCTGCCTTCGACCAAGGCCGTACCTCCGAAGAGGAAAAAGGGGACATCCGACCCCAAACCGGCCGCTATTTTTTTTACCCGTTCCTGCGGTAGTCCCAGTCCCCAGAGCTCATGGAGTCCTTTCAGGGTGGCCGCGGCGTCGCTGCTACCGCCTCCCAGGCCGGCGGCCTCCGGAATGTCCTTGGCCAGAAATATGTTGGCGCCGCCCTGGTAACCGGCGGTTGCTTGGAGCAGCCGGGCCGCTCGCACTACCAGATTGTCATCGATGTTCAGCCCCGGGCGGTCGCACCGGAACCGGATTTCCCCGGAGGGCTCCAGGGTCAGCGTATCGGCCAAGCTGATGGTCTGCATGACCGAAGCTATCCGGTGGTAGCCATCGGGGTAGCGCCCCAGGACCTCGAGGGACAGGTTAACCTTGGCCGGACAAGACAGAATCAAAGCGTTTGTGACACCAAGCGATTTCTGACTTACTTTATTTTGCTATTCATGGGGCTCCTGGACGGCCACGGTCAGCCCGGCCCAGTCCTCCAGGGAGAGGGTCTGGGCTCTTCGCTGGGGGTCTATTCCCGCCTGTGCCAGCCTGGACTCCGCTTGGGTTGCCGTCAGTCCCAGGCCGGAGGCCAGGGTGTTGCGGAGTTGTTTCCGCGGCTGGCTGAAGCCTGCCCTTACTACCCGGAAGAGGACCTCCGGGGGCACGTCTACCGCTGGTTTCGGATACACCTCTATGCGAACAATGGCTGAATGCACTTTTGGCGGTGGATAAAACGATCGGGGATGGACCGTAGTAACTATCGATGGGCGCCCGTAGAATTGTACCCCAATGCTCAGAGATCTCATTTCTCCAGGCCTGGCCACTATGCGTTTGGCCACCTCCAACTGTACCATCACGACGAGCAGCTCAGGCTTGGCTTTAGCCTCCAGAAAATGGCGCAAGACAGGGGAGGCAATGCTGTAGGGAAGGTCGGCCACAACCTTGTAGGGTCGAGAGTCAGGCGCCTCTCCCTCGTTCCTTGTTCCTTGTTCCTCGTTCTTGAGTAGATCGGCAGGGTCCGTCTTGAGGATATCCGCCAGGACAATGGTTACATTCTTATAGGATGCCAGGTTCTCCCGCAGGAAGCCTACCAAAGTCGCGTCCAGCTCGACGGCGATAACCCTGGCGACTTTGCGGGCCAGCTCCTGGGTCAAGATGCCCAGGCCTGGCCCCACCTCTATTACCGTATCGCGGTCCGTTAAACGCGCCGCATCTACAATTTTGCTGAGGACGCTGGTATCCACGAGGAAGTGCTGGCCCAATCTCTTGGAAGGGCGCTTGCCGAGTTGCCGGAGAAGACTCCTGGCGCCACGAAGGTGTACTAAGGGGACTTCGGTTGGCTCCTGCTCTTCGTCCCCTTCATCAGTTGAGGATATAGACATCTACATACCGGACGGACCAGAGACCCGTCGCGCCCTCCTCGAAGCCAAGGTCAATCTGGTTGCCGATGACACCCCCACCGGTGTCCCCTGCAACCGCCAGACCATAGCCGGGGATGTAGAGCCGAGTATAGAGGGGAATGACCCTGGGGTCGACCGCCACCACACCTCGTCCTGCCAGCATGCCGGTGTAGGTGATTCCATAGGCGGGGTTGCCCGGAGACTTCCCTCCATGGCTGGCATCATACGAGGTCGCCAGCATACGGACCGCTTCCCGGTATCTGATGGGCCCACCAGGGGTATCCACCGTCCGCCAGATCACTTTGGTGCCTGAAAGGATTACCCTGGGAGTGGGATCCTTCTCCATCCACTCTTTTACCAGGTTCCGCCCTACTTCCCTCCCGTCTTCGTAGCTGACACTGATTGTACGCTGGAGCAGGCCGTCTTCGCCCTCCTGGGCCACTGCCTGGGTATTAATCTCCAGCTCATCGCTGGACTGCCGGAGCACGGCGTACTCTACAACTTCCTCTTCCGTTACCAGTTCTTCAGCTATCCGGACGACTTTCACCGTTGTGGGTCCGACGACAAGGGATTCCAGGCTGGGGTGGACCGAGTCCTTCTCACCCAGCCCTATACCAAGGTCTGCTAACGCCTGTCCGACAGTTGGCCTGAGGGTGTAGGCGCTAGCGATTCCGCCATCGGCGTAGACCACCACAGGCAAAGACTCCTGGAGATAGGCATGAAGACCGTCACGGAGGGGGGTATCCACCTGGGGTTGCAGCAGGTCTGAAGCCTTGGGGAAGATGCCAAGATGCGCCAGGCCCTCCCGTAGGGTGTTCCCAGAAACTCGGAGTTGATAGCTTGTTCCCCTCATATGCAGGTAGATCTCGACCTCGGGCCGGACACTAGTTTCACGGGGATAAGCACTGGCCTCGCGGCCCGTGGGACGGCCTCCTCGGTTCGTGAGTCTGCTGGGGTCTAGTCTTAAGAGGACGGCCTCACCGGTCTCTTGCTGCAGTGCGTGTGCTGGTGTGGACACGAACGACGGCCAGAGAAGCACAAGGCCTAGTACGGGGAGGAAGATCAGCGACAGTAGCCCCATACGGGCCGGACGTCCCATAGGGGGGTAACACGGAGAGACATCTGGAGCCTTCAGGGGAAACGTCGGAAAGGCGGGCCCCAGGAACCTGGGCCAGCGGCTTCGCGGTTGGAGCAAACCTATTTTCCTTCTCTTCACAGCAAGAAACGGCCGTGCACCTACCTTTGATCGAGCCTTCCAGCTTGCCCTTGCCAGCCAGCTCCGACCAGGCTAACCTGCGGCACCCAGAAGGATCCATTTACCGCTGCTTCCTTCCGGACCTGACGGGATTCATAGGCTTCTGCCGCGCAGGGCCCAATCTTCCTTGCCGCTTAGCAAAGGTAGTCCCACAAGGCGAGGACCGAGGGCAGGGATTCAACCCCGCTGTAGCGGATTGCGGGTACAGGGCACCGCTAGCTCCCCGTCTAGCACGACCGCCAAATCATATTACCAGAGGGTCACTCCTGTGTCAATGATTGACACTCTTGCGCCTCTGCTGCTAGAATATGGCGGTAAGGAGTAAGGAAATTGTACGCAATAGTAGAGAGCGGCGGGAAACAGTACAAGGTAGAAGTCGGAAGAAACGTACTGGTGGACCGGGTCGAGTTGCCCAAAGGGTCTAGCTTCGAGCTTGACCGGGTGCTGTTAGTAAGAGACGAAGACTTGACCCTAGTGGGCAAGCCCACCGTTGAAGGGGCCAAGGTCTTAGCCACGGTAAAGGGCGAAGTGAAAGGACCCAAGATCACGGTCCAGAAATTCAAGGCCAAGAGTAACTACCATGTTAAGATCGGGCACCGTCAGCTCTACACTGACCTGGCCATAGACGAGATCGTCCTTCCAGCCGAGGTCAGGAAAGAAGGAGGTTAGATGGCGCACAAGAAAGGAATGGGTAGCTCCCGTAACGGACGGGACAGCAAGCCCAAGATGCTAGGGGTTAAACGGCACGACGGCCAACTGGTTCGGGCTGGGACGATCCTGGTACGGCAAAGGGGGACGCGCCTGGCGCCGGGCCGTAACGTCGGGGTAGGTAGGGACCACACGCTTTTTGCCCTGGTCGACGGACTGGTGCGGTTTGAGTTCGCTCGCAAGGACAAGAAGGAGGTCAGCGTCTACGCGCAGGCATAGCGCTGATTTTATTCTGCAGATAGTCGGGTGCGAATGGCGAACCCTCGGATCCTCCGGGGGTTCCTTATATCTTTTGGGCCGGGCACGCATCGCCATTCCAGGATTACCGACCCAATCCCGTGTCGCATCTTTAGACCTTTATGCGGGGGTCAATAGGTGAAAACAGGCCATGAATACGTTGCTAGCCTGCGTCGCCGCAGGATGGAGGTGTACTACCTGGGAGAACGGGTCGAGGACCCGGTGGAGCACCCTGCCTTCTTGCCCCACATCCGGGCCGCGGCCGCTACGTACGATATGGCCTTCCAGCCGGGATTGGAGGACCTGGGTTCGGCCGTCTCTCACCTGACTGGGGATCCCATAAACCGGTTCACGTGCATCCATAAGAGCACCGAGGACCTGGTGAAGAAGGTGAAGGCTCTTCGGGCTCTGGGCAGATATACGGGCACCTGCTTCCAGCGCTGCGTGGGCTGGGACGCCCTGAACGCTCTTTACATAACGACCCACGACATGGACCGGAAGCTGGGTACGTCTTACCACGCCCGGCTAGTGGAGTTCTTGAAGCACGTTCAGGAAGAAGACCTTATGTCCGTCGGGGCCATGACCGACCCTAAGGGCGATCGCCGCCTGCCTCCCAACAAGCAGGAAGACCCAGACCTGTACCTGCGGGTGGTGGAGAGGCGGGCCGACGGCATCGTGGTGCGCGGGGCCAAGGCCCACCAGACCGGCGCGGTCAACTCTCATGAAGTGATTGCTATGCCCACTACGGCCATGGGCCCCCAGGATGCCGACTGGGCAGTGGCCTTCGCCATCCCCGCAGACGCTCCGGGGGTCGTCCACATCTTCGGAAGGCAGACCAACGATACCCGGCGTATCGAGAAGGGCTCGGACTGCGGCAATATGCAGTTTGGCATAGTGGGTGGGGAGGCGCTCATTATCTTCGACGATGTCTTCGTTCCCCGCGAGCGGGTTTTCATGTGCGGCGAACATGAGTACGCTGGACAACTAGTGGAAACTTTCGCTTCTTTCCACCGGCAGAACTACGGCGGCTGCAAGGCTGGAGTGGCCGATGTCTTGGTGGGAGCCGCGGCCGTAAGTGCGGAGTACCAGGGCACGGCGGCTGCAGCCCACGTGCGGGACAAGCTCACCGAGATGATGCAACTGGCTGAAACCCTCTATTGCGGCTCCATCGCCTGCTCTTGCGAAGGAGCGCGGACCGCCTCAGGGGCCTATTTTGTCGACCCGCTCCTGGCGAACTCAACCAAGCTAAACGTCACCCGGTTCATGTACGAGATCTCCCGCCTGGCCCAGGACATTGCGGGAGGCATTATTGCCACGCTCCCTTCCGAGAAAGATCTGCGGCATCCTAGGATAGGGAAGTACGTGGCGAAGTACTTCGCGGGGGTGGCTGGGGTATCCATCGAGCATCGTTTCCGCATGGCTAGACTCCTGGAGAACATGAGCGGCGGGACGGCTATGGTGGAAGCCATGCACGGAGCGGGCTCGCCCCAGGCCCAGAAGATCATGATTTACCGGCAGGGCAACCTGGAATCCAAAAAGAAGGCCGCAAAGCGGCTGGCAGGAATCGAGCAGTGAAAGAGAAAATACACCCCAAATATGTAAAGGCCACCGTGGCATGTGGTTGCGGCAATACCTTCGAGACGATGTCCCTCAAGCCTCTCCTCAAGGTCGAGGTATGCAGCCGCTGCCATCCGTTCTTCACGGGTGAGCAGCGCATTGTGGACACCGAAGGGAGAGTTGAGCGCTTCAAGCGGCGCTATGGTATAAAGTAGGGCCGGTTCATGAATCGCCCCTATTTGTCTAAGCCCTTTCATTACGGCGGCCAGGCTGTCATAGAGGGGGTGATGATCAGAGGAAGACGGAATATGTCGGTGGCCATACGGCGCCCCGACGGCAGTATCTTCCTCCGCTTCGAGCCACTTAGCGGCAGCTTTTATGATAGCCCCTGGGCCAGAGTTCCCTTCCTGCGAGGCGTCCTTTTCCTCTGGGAGAACCTCTTGCTGGGAAGCCGTACCCTTCTCCTGTCGGCTCGGGTAGCCATGGGGGAGGAGGAGACCAGCGCGTCCCCCGCAGCCATGTGGGGCATGCTCGTACCTGCTTTCCTCTTTGCCGGGGCCGTCTTCTTAATCGGGCCGCTGGCTGTTACGAACTGGCTGGACCGCTACTTTTCCTCCGGGCTCTTGAGCAATTTGGTAGAAGGGCTTATTCGCCTTCTCTTTTTCGTCGTCTATATTTGGGGTATAGGCCTGATGCCCGACATCCGGCGGGTCTTTGCTTATCACGGCGCGGAGCACCAGGCGGTCAATGCCCTGGAGCACGGTGCTGACCTGGAACCGGCATCTGTCCTGCAATATAACACAGCCCACACCCGTTGTGGCACGGGCTTTCTCCTGAATGTTCTCCTGCTATCCATTGTGGTCTTCGCCCTATTGGGCAAGCCGCCCCCGGTCTTGCGCTATGCCTCCCGTCTAGTCCTCATTCCGGCCATTGCCGCGGTGGCGTACGAGCTCCTGCGCTTGGGAGCGGACCATTTCGGCAAGGCTTGGGTGAAAATGCTCCTGGCGCCCGGCCTCGCCCTACAGGCCCTGACCACCCGCCGGCCGGAGGATGCGCAGGTAGAGGTGGCCCTGGCTGCTCTTAACGCGGCCATATCCGCGGACGCCGGCCAGCCCGTCGCACAAACCTGAGCAGGCGGGCGGGCCCGGCCTGCGGAAAACCGCCGTCCGGTTAGCTTTCCCGTTTTTTCGGTGGCTTCGCAGCCCTAACGGCAATCAACGCCCCATATAGCTCATTGTGGTAGTCTATTTCCTTCTGGCCCAGTTCACAGGCAGCCATGCTTCCATGCATTGTCTGACACAACCATCATCTTTCAATCCCTGGCAATAGAAGTGCGCAACGGGGTCATTCCTGGTTGCGTGCGGGGCACGTTCCCAGGATAACCAATCCTTTGAGAATAATCCCCTAACACTCTTCAAAGCCTCTGTAATCCCCACGAATTTAAGGTGCTGCTTCCAGAACGAAATAGCAGGCCGGGAGAAGACTTCTATTCACACTGGTTGGCATGATTTCATCTGCTTTTCAGCCGCCCATTGTACATTGGTGGGGATAATGACTTAGGACGCTTGGGGAAAATCCCTCTAGCGTCGGTACTGCCCGCAGGCATGCTCAAACGGCCGATGGATTCAAGCCAGCCACTTAGAGGGGGTGAAGAGATGAGTTCGGTGCGTGTCGGGGTGATTGGGTGTGGCTATTGGGGTCCCAAGCTAATTCGCAATTTCGCGGAGCTTCCCCAAGCCGAGCTGGTGGCTATATCCGATCTGAGGAAGGATCGGCTTAAGGAGATGCACGCGGCTTACCCGGACGCGGAGTTGTTCAGTGATTACCGCCAGATGCTGGAATCCAATATCGACGCGGTAGCCATAGTGACCCCGGTCTCCAGTCACTTCCGAATTGCATCAGATTGCCTCAGCCAGGGCAAACACGTGCTAGTAGAAAAACCGCTGGTCAGCAGCAGTGAACAGGGTGAAGCCCTCATCGAACTGGCCGAGAGAAGGGGGTTGGTCTTGATGGTGGGGCATACTTTTGAGCACAACCCCGCGGTCGAAGTGCTAAGAGAATTGGTCCTCAGCGAGGAGCTTGGAGAAGTCTACTACGTTAACGCTACCCGGGTCAACCTTGGCATATTCCAGAAGGACATTAACGTCATGTGGGACTTGGCGCCACATGATCTGTCTATCCTTCTTTACGTTTTGGGGATCCCTCCAGATGCCGTAAGCGCCAAGGGGAGTGCCTTTGTTCAACCCGGCGTTCACGATGTCGCCTATCTTACTCTCAGGTTTCCCAAGGGCATCATGGCCCATGTTCATGTGAGTTGGTTGGACCCGTGCAAGGTCCGTGCCATCACGGTTGTCGGCAGCAAGAAAATGGTGGTCTATGACGACGTGGAGCCTCTGGAGAAGATTCGCATTTACGACAAGGGCGTCGTCATTCCCAGCGATAGCAGCAGCTTCGGCGAGTTCCAGTTGTCCTATCGATACGGGAATATCAGCATTCCGTATATCCCCAATGTCGAGCCACTAAAGGTCGAATGTTCGCACTTCTTGGATTGCATCCTGCATGGCCTGTGTCCTAAGAGCAACGGCCATGTTGGCTTGAGGGTAGTCAGGATTCTTGAGACTGCCCAGAAGTCTATTAGTAACGGGGGGATGGAGGAGAGGATAAACTGGCAGAAGACCCCCGTCTTGGCTGAAGTTTAGCATGAGGGTCTGTCTAATTGCACCTGCGTGGGAGAAGCTGGTCAACAGCTACCCGCCTCTGGGGCTTACCTATCTGGCAGCCCGTATGGAGGGGGCTGGACACCCGGTACGCATCGAGGACTTCAACCTGCCCCCTTATTTGTCCCAGGAGGAGCAGATCGAGCAGGTAGCGGATTTCAAGCCCGACCTGGTGGGTATCACCTCCATGAGCCACGTGTACCACGGCGCCAGGCTCCTGGCCCAGAAGGTCAAGGAGAGGTTGAACTGCCTGGTTGTGGTAGGGGGGCCTCATCCCAGCATATTCAAGGAGACGCTGCTAGAGGAGCAGTCCATAGACTTCGTCGTCTATGGAGAGGGAGAGGAAACGCTCTTCGAACTGGTGGAGCGCTTGGAAGCGGAGCAATCGCCTGAGCCTGTTGCTGGCGTGTGTTGGAGGCGTAATGGAGAAGCAGTGCGGAACCCCCCCCGCCTTGCCTTGGGCGACCTGGACGGTCTTCCGTTCCCAGCCCGGCATCTCTTGCGGCTGCGGGATTACCCGCTTCGTGCCCCAGACGGAGCGCTCATGGCTACCCTCATAACCAGCCGGGGGTGCCCATACGACTGCAGCTTCTGTTTCAAAGGCCTTTTCGGGAGGACTTACCGGCAGAGGAGCGTCGCCAACGTTATCCAGGAGATCGAGGAGCTGATGCAGGACTACCAGATCAGGAACTTCTACTTAATTGACGACCTGTTTACCCTGAACCAGAAGTGGCTGCATGATTTTACCCAGGCTATCATCGGCGCCAGTCTGAATATCCGTTGGAAATGCCTGGCAAGGGTGGACCGGGTCAACCCGCATATTTTGGCGCAGATGTGGCAGGCCGGTTGCCGGGAGGTCCACTACGGCATCGAGTCAGGGAACGAGATTATCCTTAAGAGCATATCGAAGAATGTTTCTTTGAGCCAGGTCAGCCAGGCGGCAGCCTGGACCCACCAGGCAGGAATGCTGGTCAAGGGGTATTTCATGTTGGGGCTACCGGGAGATACAGAGGACACGGTTCTTGACACCGTTGATTTCGCCTCTCGTTTGGACCTGGACGAGGCTATGTTTAGCCTGACCACGCCCTTTCCTGGTACCCGCCTTTGGGAAGACCTGGTCCGAAAGAGACCCCAGATTTTAGAACAGGACCTTTCTGGGGCTTACTACTACAACCTGAACGGGAAAGAGATGCTGCCCTTCATCAATGTCTCCAGGGTGGCGGATGATAGGCTAGCTGAGCTGCACCAGAATGCGGTCAAGAGGTTCCGGCACAAACAGGAAAGGGCCTGGTACCAGGACCGCTTCGGGAAACCATGGGGCGGCCTGGCATGGTCAGTCTCTCGGGTGCCCGGCCTGCGCAGGGTGGCCCGGGCCCTTAACCGGTCAGGCCTCTTGCCGCTCCTTCCCAGTGAACAGGAATTTCTGGCGCGACGATGGGCATAACCGGCATCCGGGGCCGGGTGCAAAAGGCCTTCCGCTCGCCCCAGAAGTGGCTTAACTATCGCCGCGGCTCCCTCTCTGCCTGGACGTACCCAGACCGCATGTATCTGGAATGTACCAATGTCTGCAATTTGTCCTGCGTGATGTGCCCTAACGGGATGTCCCAGATGAAACGTCCCAAGGGGTTTATGGACTTCGACCTTTTTGCCCGTATAGTGGGAGAAATGGCTCCTCACGTGGAGACTACCACTCTCCACATCTGGGGCGAGCCCCTCCTTCATCCCAGGATCTTTGACATGATAGCTCTGTGCAAAGAGCGGCGCCTGCCTAGCGAGATATCCACTAACGCCACCTTGCTGGACCCGCAGAAGGCGGACCTCATCCTGGAGTCTGGCCTGGATGCAATCTACCTGTGCCTGGATGGGACGAGGGCCGAGACGTACGAGAAGATACGCCGCAAGGCTGACTTTCAACGCACCAGAGACAATATCCTGCATTTCTTGACGCGCAAGATCGAGAAAGGTGTCACGAGGCCGCTGGTAAATCTCCAGATCATCGAGATGCAGCCGACAGCAGGAGAAGTCCAGCAATTCATAGACGTCTGGCGCCTGCCTGGGGTTGACCGGATAAATGTAAAGGCTTTCGATAGCTGGGGAGGACAGGTAGATGACATCAGGGCCCTTGGCCCAGACGGCAACGGTTCATTGCCCCAGCGTTATCATTGCCCGAACCTCTGGTATCACGTGCACATCTATTGGGATGGCGCCCTGGTGTGTTGCGACCGGGACTTCGATGCGCTTTATCCCCTTGGGAACGTGTCTCAGGGGGTCATGAAAGCCTGGCGCGGGCCGGCCATGGCCCGTCTCAGGCGGAAGCACCTGGACCAACAACTGGAGGACGTTCCGCCCTGCCGCAACTGCGTCGAATGGAGTTGGTGGGCTCCAACGCTCTTTCGCTCGCACGGAAATGCGCCACAAAAGCCGAGGCAAAAGGGGTCCGGGCGTTGAGGGAACGTAGGCAGGTACTGCTGATTAATCCGCCATCCCCCCCGGGGTCAACTGCCAACCGGGAAGGAGCAGGGGGTTTTGGTGTTCTATACCCGTCTGAGGGCGCCTTCCTATACCCGGCCCATACACTTGCCTCGATTGCCGCCGTGTTGGGACAGGTGGGGTATAAGGTGATGGTCATGGACATGCCAGCATGGCAAGGGACGCCTCTCATGGCGGCCCGGGTCGTGGAGTCTAGGAGATGGCATGGCGTACTGGTATACATATCGTATGCCACATTAGAGCATGACCTGAATTTCGCCCGGTTCTTGCGACAGACAACACCCCGTCTCCCCATCGTTCTGGCAGGTCCGGCGGCCCGGTTTCTGCCGGTTGATCTGCCTGGACTGCCGGCTGATGCAGTGATTCTGGGCGAGCCTGAGAAGGTCTTGCTGGAGGCCGATGAATCCGTCTTCTCTGGGATAACCAGGGAGTCTGCCATTTTCGTTGGCGACGGGGAGGATGGTTTCGTAGATAACCTGGACAGCCTTCCTTTTCCGGCATGGGACCTGGTACCGCCCGGCAAGGGAGGCTTCCTGACCGTCTACTTGAGCAAGGGATGCCCCCGTCGATGCTCTTATTGCCCGTACGTGTTAGCACAAGGAGGACGTATCAGAGCCCGCTCTCTGGAGAGAGTAGTCCAGGAAATCCAGTGGCTAGCGCAGGGCCTGTCCGTCAACCGCGTAATGTTTAGGGATATTGCCTTCGCCAGAGACGGCGAACGGGTTGAAGCTCTCTGTCGAGCTCTTATCCAGAAGAAGCTGCGTGTACGGTGGGAGTGTGAATCCAATCCGATGGACTTTAAGCCAGAGCTGCTGGAGCTCATGCATCGTGCTGGATGTACGGAGATCAAGATCGGCCTGGAGACCGCGCATTCCGGTCTCCTACAGGCTTGGGGGAAGGCGGGCTCTTCTGAGGATGCCGGGGACTATCTAAGTCATGTAGCCGGGCTCTTGGAGACCTGCAGAAGGATAGGGATGCGGTGTCACCTTTTCCTGATGGTGGGGGCGCCCGGCCAGAACCGAGATAGCATCAATGCCACCTTAAGCTACCTCCGGCAGGTACGGCCGCACATGGTCAACGTCAAGGTATTTTACCCGTATCCCGGCATTGCCCTGGAGGGGGCCACGCCCGACCCGAGGGACACCTCCATATTCTCCCAACTCTTAAGAAACTGCCAGGCGCCGGCCCAGAATGGGCAGGGTAAGCGCTTCCTGCCGTTCTCCGGCGATCTCCTGCGCAAGCATACCGTGCCAACGGCACGGAAAGAGACCGTTGAATAATTGCCGTAGTCGGCATCGTCCCCGATGCCGACGAGCGGGGTCGGGGACGACCCCGGATACGGAGTTGGGTGATGTTCAACAGGCTCGGAAAGGCGGCTGACACGGAGCCCATGAAGGTGCTGGTTACCGGAGCCTCCGGGTTCGTAGGCAGTAATTTGGTGAGGGAGCTGTTGCGAGACGGGCACCAGGTCGTGGCACTGGTAAGGAACAGCAGCGACTTGTCCTGCCTAGCCGGTCTGCAGGTGGAGCCGGTCATGGGAGACCTTTTGAACATAGGATCACTGGCTCGCGCCGCCCAAGGTTGCCGGGTGGTCTACCACGTTGCAGCCTTGTATTCCGAAAGGAAGGAGGACGAGGCGGCCATTTACCGGGTCAACTTCGAAGGAACGAGGAATGTGTTGCGGGCGGCCGGACAGGCCGGTGTTGGGCGAGTGGTCCATACCAGCACTATCGGCACCATCGGCCGCAGCCGGGCGGGAAGCCCCCCGAACGAGGATGTGCCCTTCAACCTCTGGGATTCCAGTAGCCACTACGTGCGTTCCAAGCTCTTGGCCGAAGAAGAGGCCCTGGATGCCAATAGGCAGGATCTTGAGGTAGTGGTCGTGAACCCGTGTGCTCCGGTTGGGCCCTTTGACCTCCGGCCGTCACCGACCGGGCGCAGAATACTAAGCTTCTTGGCAGGAATAATCCCTCCATTTCCCCGTGGCGGCATTAACTTCGTCCATGTCCGTGACGTGGCTAAAGGCCATATTCTGGCCGCCCTAAGGGGCCAAGCCGGGCATAAGTACATTCTGGGATACCAGAACCTGTCGTTAGAGGGGTTCCTCGGGCTTATGGAAAAAGCCTCAGGGCAGGTCCGGCCTGTAGCAGCAACATCCGGCCTGAGGGCCTTCTTACGAGCCAGACGCCACTTGTCCAACAGCCGGTCAGGTCCCCTCGCTTTGACAGCCAATAGCTCCCGTGCAGTTTGGGATCTGGGCCTTCCCCAGAGTCCCCTGGAAGACGCCTTCCGGGAGTCCGTTTGCTGGTTCAGGGAGAAGGGCTACGCAGGCAGCGAGGCCAAGGTACTTGCTTAAGAGAAGTCTGCTTCATCTCCTCATGGTGTTGTCGGATGCCTCCATCCTGGGGCCCGTAGCCGTCCGGCTCGCCGGGTGGCTCGCTGGCCCCTACAAGGACCGTTGGGTCCTGGCCTGCCTTTGTCAGAAGCCCTACATATCGCCGAAGGCGCAGATCAAGGGAGGCGATATCCGCATAGGGCCGGGCTCGTTTATCGATGACTTTGTGACCATATATGCTCATAGGGACGGGCGTGCCATTTCCCTGGGGCGAGGGACCAAGGTCTACCGGGGAACCGTGATGGAAGTGGGCCAGGGGGGAAACATAATCATAGGGGATGACACCCACATTCAGGCCTCATGCGACCTGAAGGGTTTCCTCAGGAATCTCCGGATCGGGTCCAAGGTCACGGTGGCTCCGCACTGTTGCTTTAGCTCCTATAATCACCGGTTCGATAACCCCGAAAGGCCTATCGCCAGCCAGGGGATCGTCAGCCGGGGAGACACTATCGTAGAGGATGACGTCTGGCTGGGTGCCGGAGTCACGGTGCTGGACGGGGTCACCATCGGCCGGGGGGCCGTCGTCGGGGCTGGGGCTGTGGTGACAAAAGATATCCCTCCCCTTTCCATTTCGGTTGGTGTGCCAGCCAAGGTAGTTGGCTGGAGGAGTGGGCTGCCGGTGTCGAGCCTGCTGGAAAACCTCAGTTAGAGGCAGGTGTTTGGTGGAGCTATCCGAATTCTACGATTGCTACTGGGCAGCCAGGGATGACAACGTGGACCAGAGCCGCCTGGACCTGATAGTGGCTCTGGTCCGAGAGGGAGAGCGGGTCTTGCAGGTAGATTCCGGCCCAGGCATGCTGGCCCAGCGTCTCCAGGCTAAAGGCGCCATAGTAACGGCGACAGACCTTTCCCTGATAGCGGTGGAGCGGGCCCGGCAGAAGGGTATTGATGCCCAGCAGGTCGTTCTGGACGATGAGCTACTTCCCTTCCCTGATGATGCCTTTGAAGTCGTAATCTCGAACTCTGCCATCGAACACCTCTTCTTCTATCACAAAGCCCTGGTCGAGTGTGTGCGAGTCCTGAGGCCAGGAGGCCGGTTGGTCCTTCTCCTGCCCAATATCGGCCACTGGCGTTTTCGCTTGTGGCTCCTGGCGGGTCGATTCCCGTACATCAAGGACAGCCCTACGGACGTAACCCACCTCCGCTTCTTCACACTCTATGAGGGCAGGCGCTTGTGTGAAAAGTTGGGGCTCAAGGTGCGACGCACCGATGGAAGCGCGGGCCTTTGGACCAAGGGTCTTTATCCTCCTTTCCTGCGTCGTCCCATCGCCCGGAGAATCTACGCCCGGGCCGCTCGCATCTGGCCCTCCCTCTTCGCTAGGGACTTCATCCTCCTCTGCGAGAAGCTTTCCTCTTCGCCCAGGCCGGCCATGATGGCGCGCACCGGTGCCAGCAGTACCGATAAACTTAGCTGACATGTCATTTGGGAGCAGGGGACGATGAACGTTTGCTTTATCTATCCTGATATCGAGGGAATAGAGTACTACGGGGCAAGGAAATTCTACCATGGCATAGGCTACGTATCGAGCTTGCTCAAGCAGGCAGGCCATAGGACGTCCCTTATTTATCTTCAGGCGGAGATACCGCGCTCTGACTTCCTGGGCGAAATATCGAGAATCGGGCCAAGCATAGTTGCTTTTTCGTCAACGACCAATCAGTTTTCCTTCGTCAAGAAATACGCCGCTTTCGTAAAGGAGGAGATGCCCCAGGTGCTGGTCGTCTGCGGAGGCGCACACGCCACCCTTGCTTCCCAGGAAGTCATCTCTGACGGCAACATCGACGCACTTTGTGTTGGAGAAGGAGAATACGCGCTGCTGGAGCTCACGGAGGCCATGGACCGCGGGAGAAAAATGGAACAGGTCCAAAATCTCTGGCTGAAGATGTCTGACAAAGTTGTCAAGAACCCTCCTCGATCTCTGATTCAGAATTTGGACGAGCTGCCCTTCGCCGATAGGGAGATCTTCGGCTTTGGCGAGATCCTGAAGGCCAATGGTGGTTGGGTTGACATGATGGCAGGGCGGGGTTGCCCCTATGAGTGCTCCTACTGCTGCAACCCTGCTCTGAAGGGGACCTTTCACGGCCTGGGCAAGTATATCCGCTTCCGGAGTGTGGAAAACATCCTGGCAGAGATTCAGCAGATAACCACGAATTATGATATAAACACCCTCAACTTTCAGGACGACGTATTCACCCTGGACCGAAACTGGACACTCAGGTTCTGTGATGCCTATAAGGGGGCGTCCAAATTGCCGTTCTGGATAAACACGCGGGTGGAGCGCGTTCTTGACCAGGAAGTTGTCAAGGCTCTAGCGGGAGCTGGCTGCCAGGGTGTTCGTATCGGCATCGAGTCTGGAAATGAAAACCTGCGCCGGGAGATCCTTAACAGGAAGATGTCGAACGAGACGATTATTAAGGCTTTTCGCTTGTTACACAAGCATGGCCTTCAGACCTATACGTGCAATATGATTGGCGTCCCTGGAGAGACGCCAGAAATGATCCAGCAAACCATCGACTTGAACCGGCGATTAGCGCCTAACTATCTTCAGTTCTCGGTATTCTACCCCTATCCCATGACCCAGTTACATGACACCTCTGTCGCCAAAGGCTACTACAGCGGCGGGCATATCTCCAGCTACTACTCTTCCAAGTCTTTATTGAAGATGCCCGGACTATCTCAGGAGGACATACAGAAAGGCTACGAGGGATTTCTTGGTCTCCAGGAGGAGCTAGAGCGGAAGCGGCGTGGGCCACTCATGCGCCGCTGGTATAAGGGGCTCCGCAGGGCTATATCGAAACTTGACTGGCCGTGGGAGGCGCACTACGGTACCCGAACCGTAAACCAATGATTAAGAATAGTTTGTCTGGGCTGGTCATCGCAGGGGCGTCAGGCAGGAATCCGATGAATATTCATCATGGAGCGCGTGGGGCCTACCCTGTACTTGCTCTAGCTGGCCTCTCCGTGCTTATCAGAATATACCTGTCCATGCTTCCCCACGCGATGAAGGGCGATGAGGGCGCTTACATCTGGCTAGGCCAGAGCATCGCCACTGGACAGGGGTTCACTTTGATGGGCATGCCCGAAGTGCACTTGAATCCCCTCTTTCCCATCGTGATAGCTGCGATCTACCGGTTGACTGGGGTCCTTGAGGAGAGCGGCACCGTAGCCTTCGTAGTCTTTGGCGGTCTTCTGGCGGTCCCCGTCTACTTGCTAACCCGGAGGATCTTCGGCAAGACTGAGGCCACGATAGCTGGTTTGCTGATTGCCATACATCCGGCCCTTACCGCCTACCTCTTCTATGAAGCCGGGCTCTCGGAGACCATTTACCTGTTTACGATGTTTTTTGGCCTGTATAGCCTGCACAAGGGGTTGCAGGACAAGCGACCCTTGGCCTACTTAGCTGCTGGCGCCTTGCTCGGCCTATCCTACCTGGCTAGATCGGAAGGGATCCAACTCCTCCTGTTCGCTCTGGCTCTTCTCCTGCTCGTAGCGCTCCTCCGCCGCGAGCTCTTACGGACATCTACCGCATTTCATGCCGGCTTACTTGTCTGCTCGTTCTCCCTGTTCGCTCTGCCATATGTGTTCTACCTGCATCAAGAAACGGGTGATTGGATGGTTAGCGGCAAGCCGTGGATAGCATATATGCAGAACCGGTCGCTGGCCCAGGGCGACTTGATAACTTTCGATAAATTGACCTGGGGGTTGGACAAGTCCGGCCGAGAGGTGGTCTATTTCTCCCAAGACAAGTTTGACAGGAGCCTGTTCACCGAAATCGCCGGCGACCCTGGGGCGGCCGCGGACCAGTTCAGGGGGAACTTGACTCGCTTGGGAAGCCTAATCCAAGACCCGAAGACGGTCCCGTTGTTCATGTGGGCGTTGGTCGGCGTCGGGCTTTTTGGCGCTTCCTGGAACAGACGGCGAGCCCTGGGCGAAGCAGTCTTGTTCATAGCTGTCCTGGCAGCATTGTTGCCTGCAATGTTGATGTATCCCATCGTGAGATTCATGGCTCCGGCATTCCCGGTAATGCTGATCTGGTCCGCCGTTGGCCTCGTTAGGCTAAGGAGATGGCTGGTTGGGACCGCCCGGCGTGTCGGTCTTGGTCGTCTGTCTACTGGGAGTGTTGGTTCGTCTGGCTGGTACGTGGCTGTCGCCCTGGTCGCCGTGTATTTCCTGGCTGCTTACCCATCTGTAATCACTACGCAACAGCCAGAGCTGGCCAAAAACCTGGCAGAGAAGCAGGTGGGGACTGTGATACGCAGCCAGATTCAACCCAATTCTGTGGTGATGTCGCGCGACGGAATCGTCGCCATGTACACCGGGCAGAAATGGGCCCCCTTCCCTAACGCCGAATACGAGAAGGTGATCGGTTATGCCAGGTCTCACAACGTCAGATACCTGGTTGTCGAGGAGTGGTCTATTAAAGTCACTAATCCGCAACTGGCATTTCTCCTCGACGAGACCAGCCCACCATCGAACCTGAAGGTGCTCAGCACGCAGCGGACCAGCGTGGGAAAATTCGTCCTCTATGAACTTATAGGAGGCTAGTGGTCTGTAACACAGGAAATGGCCCAACGTCATTGCGAGCGATAGCGAAGCAATCTCGGCGCGCCACTAGGAGATTGCTTCGGCCTGCGGGTTACCAGCGCCGGGGGTCGCTATCCCCTGGCCTCGCAATGACGTTAGTCAAAACCTATGTTACAGAGTACTAGGTTGCCGGGGGTAGAAAGCCCGGGCAGCCTGAAAGAAGCAACGCCCAAGGCCGCAACAGCGTGCCTTGGGGAGGAAAGGAGCAGCTATAGCCGGGAAGATCAGCTTCGACCATGCCCGAGGAGTAGGTCAAGAAGTAGGTAAGGATAGGAGGAACAATGCCTGGTCTAGTTGGAGTCGTAGGAGCAAATCTGGACGCCGGCGCCTTGCTAGCGACAATGTGCAAAGCCATGCAAAGCAAGGAGCGCTACAAGATTGATTGCTTCGTCGATGAGCCTGGCGAGGGGCTCGGCCGCGTCCATCTCGGCATCTTTTGCCCCGATGAGCAACCAGCAGGGAACCACGATGGCTCGCTGGTGGCCTTCATGGATGGCGAACTTTACAACCGGGACCAGCTTGCGGGCAGTCTCGGCATTACGGGCGTCCAAGGAAAGAAGGCTGATGACTGTCAGCTCGCTCTATTGACGTACGAGCGTTGGGGCGAGGTCTTCGCCAGCAAATTGGAAGGGTCTTTCGTTGTCGCCATCTGGGATAAGCGCCTGCGCAAACTCGTCGTCGCCAACGACAGGTTTGGCCTGCGGCCCATATATTATGCGCTGATGGGGAATAAGCTGTTGATCGGAGCTGAATGCAAAGCGATCATCGCAGACCCGTCCTTCAAGCGGCGTGTGAATGACGCCGCCCTTGCTGACCTGTTCGCTTTCGGCTACCTGCTGGGCCGTAAGACGATGTTCGAAGGCATCAACGCTTTGCCTCCGGCATCACTCATGGAGTTTCAGGAAGGCCATCTGAAGGTCAATTCGTACTGGTTCCCGACAGGCTACTTGTCGCTAACCAACGGCAAGGTCCAGGGAAGCGAGACGCAATTCCTGGAGGAGGCAAGAGCCCTTTTTAACGAGGCTGTGGAAAAGAGAACAAAGGGCGACCACAAGCTTGGCCTGCCACTAAGTGGCGGGATGGATACCCGTGCGATACTCTCGGCAATCAGGGACGACCTCGACATAGCTTGTATCAACTTCTTCGGGATCAAGAGTGCCACCGACGTCTGGCTCGCTCAAAGGGTGGCGCAGGCCGCGGGACGCGAGCTGTACTCCTGTGACTTCGGGCCCGACATCCTCAGGGATTGGTCCCACGAGAGCGTGAGGATTAGTGAGGGGATGCTACCGACAAATCAGTGCCATGGTATTGCCGCCGTAGACTGCATGAAGCGGCATGCTGATGTGGTCATAAGCGGCTGGGGCGGAGAATTTCCGAGAGGAGCAATGTACGAAGACCGAACGGCGAGGGGTATTCCCAAGATACCCTTCGAGTGGAACGATCACCAGGCTATGGAGACTCAGGTCTTCAATTTCGACAACCGGGTCTTCAAACCTGACGAGCAAGCGCTCTTGTTCTCACCGGGTTATTACGCCCGCATCAAAGGGCTAGCCCAGGCATCATTCCTCGAAGCCGTCAAGCCAACACGGGAGTTCCCCTCCGCCTGGGACCGCCTGCAGCACTTCTTCATGTGGGAAAGATCGCATCGCTGGAACATATTCGGATTGACGTTCATCAACAGTCAACTTGAGTGGAGGGCGCCTTTCGCCGACTATGAGCTGATCGATGCTTTTACCCGAATGCCGCTAAGCCTGCATGGTAAGGCTCCTTTCTCAGTGGTCCATCGCTATATCATCAGCAGGAACAGGCGTGAACTGGGCAAGTTGCCGGAAGCAGTGACGGGACTGCCCCTGGAGTCGGGCCTGGTGCGCCTGCGTCTGAACGGCCTGATGAACAAGCTCTTGTCGCGGCGGCCGTTGGCGCGCCTCAAGCTCCCTCGCTACGCTTTTTCCTACTATGTCGACTATAACGAGTCCATTCGCAATCGTCTCGGCGACTTCGTGCGCGACCTGGTGTTGGATAAGCGTACATTGGAAAGAGGATGCTTCAACCGTGAGTACGTCCAGGAGCTTTTCGATAGCCATATGTCGGGCAAACGCTCTCTTGCCGACCAGCTTGGCGTCATGATGACGTTGGAGCTATGGCACCGGGAGTTTGTGGATAAAACCTGATGGAAGCAAGTCTAGCTCTGGCCCTTTGCCGGCAGCGATTCCAAGTGCGACATGCGTTTTATGTGGTATGACGATGTCTAGGTCTATCCTGAAGAATACCTTTAGCGGCTACCTGAGGTTTCTCGTCCCCTCCGTCATTGGGATGCTGCTAGCCCCCTATATCATCACGCATATAGGGGTATCCGCCTATGGCCTTTGGGCCCTCGTTCTCTCTGTCACCGGGTATTTCGCCCTTATGGATATGGGGTTCGGCCAGGCCATAGTCCGCTATGTAGCTATGAATAAGGCCGCGGGCAGCCGGGAAGAGGTAGACCGTTTGGTCAGTACTTTCCTATTGGTGTATGGCCTGGTGGCCTGCGTCATACTTATTGCCACCCTCCTCTTGTCCATTAACTTCCCCCGCTTCTTTCGGGTGAGTCCCCAGGAGGCCAGTATTAGCCAGTGGGCCTTTCTCATCTCCGGCCTCGGTATAGCCCTCCGGTTCCCGCTAAATATCTTTGGGGGGTTGCTGTACGGCTATCAGCGATACGACCTGGCTTTCGGCACAGAGGTCTTCTTTTATACGGTTAACGCAGTACTCACAGTAGTGCTCCTCAATCTGGGATACGGCCTCTTAGCCCTAATGCTGGTTGCCAGCGGCACCAGCCTGGCGGCCGCCGTAGTTATCGCCTTCCATGCCTTCCGGGTGGTTGGCCGCATGAAGATCAGCCTCCGTCAATTTCAGTGGCACAAGGTCACTGAGATACTCTCCTTTAGCATCTTCTTTTCCATGGTAAGCCTGGCCGTGATGATAAGCCATCGTTCTGACGCAATTGTCATCGGGGTCTTCCTTCCAACCTCGGCCGTGGCCGTCTACGCCATATCGTTAAAGCTGGCGGAGCTGGTCAGCAACCTGGCCGGCCAGCTCAACAACATTCTCTTCCCGGTAGCCGCTGAGCTTCACGCCCTAGGGGACCTTTCCAAGGTGCGGGAAGTGCTGCTGGAGGGGAGCAGACTCAGCCTGACCCTGGCAGCCGGCCTGGGTATGGGACTCGTTGCCATAGGCAGACCCTTTGTGGGACTGTGGGTAGGCCCAGAATTCCTGGCCGGCTATACCGTTCTGATCGTCTTGACGGCGGTGGTCGTGGTTGCGGTGGCCCAGGACCTGCCAAGCAAGGTGCTCATGATCACCGGTAGACAAAGGGTCCTGGCGGGCATCTCCTTGCTGGGTGCCCTGGTTAATGCCCTTTTGAGTATCATCCTGGTCCAATCCCTGGGGATTCTGGGAGTAGCCCTGGGGACACTAATCCCATTTTTCGCCGTGGCGTGCTTTAACACGGCCTACGCCTGCCGTTGTGTGGGCCTCCGCACGAGGTCCTTCTTTCTAGCCCTGGTCTTTCCAGGCCTCGTGCCTGGGCTGATGGCTGGGGCCGTGCTCTGGCTGTTGCAAGCATGGAGATACCCTCAAAGCTGGTTTGCCTTGGGCTGGCAGGGGGCCATAGGCGTGTTCTTCTTCGGAGCCGCCTGTCTGGCCTTGGGCATTGTACGCCCCAGTAGGCAAGCCATCCTTGCCCGAATCCGCCCCAGGTTGATCATGGCAAACCTCAGGCTGAAGTGAGGACCGTTACGTGCGATATGTGAGCGTTATTGTAGCCACTTACAACCGTCCCCATCATCTCCGGGAATGCCTGACCTCCATACTGGCCAGCCTGTACCCCGTGCATGAAGTCCTGGTGATGGACCAGAGCGAGGGGACAGAGACCCGCGAGGTAGTGGCCAGCTTCGAAGACCAACGGTTGCAATACTTTCATGTGCAGCCTCGCGGCAAGAGCAGGTCCCTCAATCTAGCCTTGCGCGCTTCCAACGGGGAAATCCTTTGCTTCACCGATGACGACTGTGTGGCAACCCCCGGCTGGGTACAGGCCGTTGTGGAGGAATTCGAGGCGGACAGCCGCCTTACCGCCGTGTTTGGCCAGACGCTCCCGAAGCTCCAAGCACCCGATGCACGCATCTATGCTACTTTCGTTTCCCCACTAAGGCGGGTCTTTACCAGACATAGGAACCCCTATGACCTGGGTGGGGCAGGGGGGAACATGGCCTACACGCGAGAGGCCATAGCCAGGATAGGAGACTTTGACGAAGTCCTGGGACCGGGTGCTCCCTTCGAGGCTGTGGAGGACAACGACTATATGTACAGGGCCATAAAGCTTGGGGCGAAGGCGGTCTATTCGCCCAAGGCCCTTGTCTATCATGAACAGCGCCTGGATAAATGGGGTGTGGCCCAGCGGCTGCGGGTGTACCGGCTGGGGGACGGCGCCTTCATTGCCAAATGCTTGTTAAAGCTGGACCCTTGGCCCCTGGCCTTCTACCTGAAATGGCAGGCCGGGGAGATAGCCAAGGCCTTGCTTGCCAGAGACCTCCCCTATCTGAAGCATTGTGCCAAAGACTTCAGACTTACCCTGGGGGGGGTGGCGGCCTACGCGCGCTGGCGCTCAAAGGGAGTTCTCCCGGCTTCAGCCGGAGTGGCGCGAATGGAGAAGCCAAATGCTTTCTAATAAGTTCCATACTTTTCTCAGAGGGAACCGACGGACCAGGGTGCCGGTTTTGTTATACCACATGGTCAGCGATGAGCCCGCCCCCGGCCTGGAGCACTATGCCGTGTCACCGGCCGCGTTCCGGCAACAGATGGGCTGGCTGAAGGCCAGGGGTTATGCGGCCATTTCCCTTGCGCTCCTAGTGGACCACCGTTTAAATGGCCGGCCCCTACCCCCCCGTCCGGTAGTCATCACTCTTGACGACGGGTACAAAGACAACCTTTATGGCGCCTACCCTGTTCTGGAGGCCCTGGGGCTTGAGGCCACCATCTTTCTGGTAGCAGGCTTGGTAGGGCAGGAAGCCTTCTGGGTTTCGACCTTCGGGCCACCGGCCAAGCTCCTATCTTGGGAGGACGTCCGCGCTATGGCCCGCGGCCCTATCACCTTCGGCGCCCACACTATCACTCATCCTCATTTGTGCCAGCTATCCACCAGGCAGGCTCAGGAGGAGATAGCGGGCGCCAAGACCATCCTGGAGGATAGGCTAGGTCGGGAAGTAAGTTTCTTCTCCTATCCCTTCTCCGACTTCAGCCCCGTGCTGCGGGACTACGCCGCCGGGGCCGGCTACCGGGCGGCCTGTTCTTCCTTATTGGGCTTCAGCGATGGCGCCGACGACATCTACGCGCTGCGGAGGCTGATAGTAGGGGGAGGCGATAGCCTCGAGGCCTTTGGCCGAAAGGTAAGGGGCCGGCCAACGGGCCGAGAGACCCTGCGTCCTTTCCTCAGAAGTATAAAGAGAGCATTACTGCCGATGAGGCTCGAAAGCCAGTCAAAGAGAGAAATGGCCCCTCGTGTATCGAACAAACGCAGGATGGATCACTAACGTGATTCTTGCTTAACTGTGCCACCGCTAGCAGGGGCTGTTCGCAAGGAAGGGATCTGCCATGCAAGTGAAACGGTGTCTAGACTTGAAACGATATCCCCGTCGAATCAGGCGTATTGCTACAGCAGGTTTGGATTCAGCAACTGATATCGTGCCATTGTTGCGCCTGAATAGAGATTTTCCGCAGCTTAGGAATTATAACGAATTGGCTAGCGGGAGTCGTAGGAAACTATTGCCATATTATCAGGACTATATTTCGAGAGTCTCGATCGATTACATGGCCATTTCTCTTGAACTATCCGCATTCCTGTTGGTGTTGTGTGAAGTCTTTAAACCTGGCGCTATCTTGGACCTCGGTAGTGGATTTAGCTCGTTTGTACTTCGCTATTACATGTCGAGCGCGACTCCGAAGCCGATAGTATGGTCCGTAGATGATAGCCCGGAGTGGTTGGAACGAACGCGTACATTCCTAATGGACTATAAAGTTCCTTCCGAGAACCTGAGCACGTGGAGCTCTTTTGCCCAACAGCGGTTTGACAACTTTGATCTCATTTTGGATGACCTCGGCGTCATGGAGGTCAGAACCGCGACTCTTAAGAAAGTACTCACATTGGCTCGTCCTGCCGGGATAATAATTCTGGACGACATGCACAAAGCAGAGTACGCATCCTATGTAAAACAGGTGTTGCACGCGTCTAAGTGCAAGAGTTATAACCTCATTCCTTACACAAGAGACAAATATGGTAGGTTTTCTATTCTTGTGACTTCCTGAAGACAGATATGACATTAGAGATTGTCCAGGTCTCTCCTGTACCAGAAAGGCTGAACCCCTACGTGTATCTTTTAGCCCGCTCCCTTGGTCAAGCGGGAGCGCGTTGTGAGGTGAAGAACCGGTTCTCTCTGCGTTGGTTTCTCTCCTCCAGCAAGAGCTTGGATATCCTCCATTTCCACTGGGGCGAACACCTTTGCGCATCTTCTACGCCCGGCAGAGGTCTTAGAGATCTTCTTCAGCTTATTACCGGCCTTCTCTATGCCAGAGGTAGGGGGCGCACCCTGGTTTACACAGTGCACAACCTGGAACCTCACGAGGACCTGCCTTACCTAAAGCTAGTCGCCCACCAACTTCTCCTAAATATGTCGCATGGCCTCCATGTTCACGATGACCATGCCCTCTCCCAAGTGCAGAAGATGATTGTGGGGCGCAAATCTCTCTTTTCGATCCCGCACGGCCATTACATCGGCGTTTACCCCAGTAACTGCAGCCGGCAGGAGGCCAGGGAAAGGCTCGCCATCAAGGATGACGACTTTGTCTTCCTATTCCTGGGGCAGATGCGTCCGCACAAGGGCATCGAAGATCTGGTAGTGGCTTTCCGCCAGATAGCACGGGGGCGGGATAAGCTTCTACTGGCTGGCTGGGCGCCCCAGGAGAGCTACGGGAGAAAGGTCCAAGAGATGGCCGGCGGGGACTCGAGGATAACCTTCTTCCCTGAATTCGTAGCCAATGAGGACGTGCAGTTTTTCATGAATGCCAGCGATGTATCTGTGCTGCCGTACCGGACCATGACCACCTCAGGGGCGGCCATTTTGTCGCTCTCCTTCGGAAGGCCGGTGGTTGCTCCTCGGACCGGAGGCTTTCTCTCTCTCCTCCGGGATGGCGGCGGTGTTCTCTACAACGCAGAAGAGGGAGGCCTTTCTAACGCCCTTCTAACCGCCCGGGGCCTGGATCTGGAGGATGCCGGCTCCAGTGCGCTCGCTGTTGCCCGCCGGTTGGACTGGGGCACTATCGCCCGGCAACACCTGGCGGCCTATGGACGCCTTACCGGCAGGCTCCAGTGATAGTGCACCAAATCTCTCTGGAACAATTAACATGCTGACGGGAGAGAGCATCCTCTGCTTTGCGCCCGGGCCTTGGGATACTATCTGGCGCAACCGCCATCACATCATGTCTCGCCTCGCCCGGCACAACCGCGTGCTTTACGTCGAGCCTATACCGTGTCTAAGGCCTACTCTCCGCCGCTTCCTGGACCGCCAGGTAGGACCCCGGGAGCTAGCCCGGAGGCCGTGGCGCCACGTGCAAGACGGCCTCTTCGTCTATTCACCGCACCTGCTACTTCCCATATGCGGCAAGGCGCCCATGAGCGCGCTTACCGGGGCCCTGCGGCGCCGTCTACTGCGAAGGACCATGGAGGAGCTTGGGCTGCGAGACCCTATTCTCTGGCTCTACCGGCCGGAGATGAGCCACCTGATAGGGCAGTTTGGTGAAAAACTGACAGTCTACCACGTGGTGGACGAATACACATCCTATCGCGGCGTGGATGGCCCCCTACGGGATTTCCTGCACCGGGCGGAGCTGGAGACCCTTGCCAGGGCCAGCATGGTCGTCGTAGTTTCGCAAAGCCTGTTTCGCAGCAAGTCCCCTTCTAATGTCAACACATTCATCATACCTAACGGAGTTGACTATGAGGCATTTCTGAGGGCCGGAGAACGTGGCGAAACGCCCGGTCCGCTCCGTGCCATACCCAGGCCCATCCTGGGGTACATCGGGCTGATCTCGGCGCGCTTGGACCTTGCCTGCTTTCGCCGTCTTCTTGTCTCCAATCCCCAGTGCTCTCTGGTCTTATTGGGGTCTATAGACTCGGCAGGAGTGGAAGGCGAGCTCGAGATGCTGCTCTCATCTCCCCGCGTCCATTACCTGGGCCGCAGGCCGCCCGGGGAAATGCCTGGCTATCTGGCATGCTTCGACGTTTGCCTGATTCCGTACCGTCAGAACGAAGAGGCCCGCAATGCTGATCCCTTGAAAGTATATGAATACCTGGCCAGCGGAAAGCCTGTGGTCGCCACTGCCATTCCGAGTCTCCAGCGCTTCTCGCAGGTCATCAGGCTGGTCTCTACAGAAGATGAATTCTTGTTGGCAATTGGGGAAGCCCTATCTGGGGAAGAGCCCAGCCTGCCGGCAAGACGGAGAAGCTTGGCCAGGGAGAATGGATGGGATGTTCGGGTTGAACGTCTCTCCCAACTCGTTGAGTCCTGCCTGCAGGAGACATCAAGGCCCCGCCTGGCGCTATCATGACGGTACCGGCTGCAACAAACTTCATGTTCTTTTCAGCCACGGTTCTTACAATTGCCTTTAATGAAAGCCATCACAGGAGAAGCTTTTGGAATTCAGACCTAGAGTAAACTACCTGGCCCCGTTCATCAAATGGTGGTGGCTCATACTACTAACTCTGATAGCAGCCGAAGCGGCGGTATTGTACACGCTTTACACGCTGCCTCCCGCGTATAAGACGTCGGTAAAGCTACAAGTCGTAGCTCCTGGTCCCCGAGAGGTGCCCCTCTTTGGAGAGACGCGTCCCTCTGTGGTCCGGGATGAGGTTTTCCTGGTCCAGAACAACTTCATCGAGATCATCAAGAGCGATGCCATTGCCCAGAGGGCCGCATCGGAATTGGGGCTTTCAGTCTCTTCATTGGAAATCCCCAAGAAACTGACCATATCCCCCGTCCCCAACACCGACTTCCTGTACGTGTACCTGGAGTGGCGGAATCCAGACATCGCCCCCAAGATCCTCGCGGCGGAGGTCCGCCTTTCCCAGGAGTATTTCGCCAGATCCAGGGCAAAGCCGGCCAGCAATGCGCGTCAGTTCATATCGCAGCAATTGGTCATGGCAAAGAGCGAGATGGATCTGGCAGAGAAGAACTTCGACAAATTCAAGGTAGATCACAGGATCGCGTCCGTCGAGCAGGAGATGAAGAGTCTGCAGGACGTCATTACCTCTTTACGCCTGGAGAGAGATAGGGCCCTGGCGAGAGGGGAGGGCCCCGTGTCCGCTTCCCTCGACCGATCCCTGACTGAGAGGTTGCGGCAGATGGCGGAGCTTATCGCCACCGGCTCAGAGTACAACAACCTTGAAGCTACCGTGAAGAGGGCCGAAGGTACATATGAGTTCCTGCTGGAGAAGGAGGGCGAGGCTGTCCTAAAAGAGAACGAGTCTTTGAGCGTGGAGTTCATACAGATTCTAGAGGAGCCCCGGGCGCCTGCCACCTTGGTCCCGCCACGTACCAGAGAAATCGCAATCCTCGGAGGTCTGGGTGGCCTGGTCCTCGGTTCTCTATTTGCCCTGGCCCTGGGCGTCAAAGCGACTTCAAAAGAAGATGCAGTCGTGGAGGGTATCAAGAAGGGGGCTGTGGACGTATACATCAAGACGCCGGCAGCGCCGGAAGCCAGCCGGCCGGGGGGTTAGCGGTCCCGGAAGATGAACAAGCATAGGCCAGTACTGCTGGTGGAGAACAGCACCGGCGTTGGAGGGTCTACTATTAGCCTCATCCGCCTGGTCAAGGGGCTGCAAGCGGGAGCATATAAGCCGTTCGTTGTATTTTACAGGCCTAACGCTTACCTTCCGAAGTTCGCGGAGCTTGGGATTGAAACCACGGTTATGAGCGACGACCGGGGCATAACCAGCCGGGGTCCGGCATCCCTGGCTGTCAGTAGAGTGGGAGGCGTTGCGTCTTTGACCAGGGGGTACCGCAGGCTTCTCCGGAAAGACCTTCCGGAGGCTTTTCGTCTACGTGATCTCATCAAGAGACGGGGGGCGTATCTGGTCCATATCAATGGACGGTTAAGCAGTTGTAGGGGCGCTATCCTGGCGACGAGACTGGCGCAGGTACCGTGCGTTTGCCATGTCCGGGATTTTTACTCTTTTAGCTCGTTGGACCGGTGGTTTGCCAAATGGGTGGACCTTTTCCTTTACATCTCCAAGGCCGTGCAAACGCATACGGAAGCGGCCCTGCCGTGGGCCAGGGGACAACTCATTTACGACGGCGTCAACCATTTGGAATTCCAAAAGAGCCCTGCGGTTTCGACAGTGCGAGACGAGTTTGGCCTAAGCGAGTGGGACCAAGTGGTGGGCAATGTGGGCAGGCTGGTGAGTTGGAAGGGCCAGCATATCTTCCTCGAAGCCTTGTCTCGGGTGGCCGGCGAGTTCCCGCGGCTCAAAGCTGTAGTGGCGGGAGAGCCGGACCCTCCTGCCGACCAGTCTTATCTCCAGAGGCTCATCGACTTGACGAGAGACTTGGGCCTCAAGGGCAGGGTCGTCTTCGCCGGCTTTGTTGAGGATGTTCCCCGTCTCCTGGTATCTCTGGATGTTCTGGTACATAGCTCCACCAGGCCGGAGCCCTTCGGCCTGACCATCCTGGAAGGCATGGCCGCCGGCCTACCGGTGGTCGCCACCGCCGCCGGAGGTGCACTCGACCTGGTGCATGACGGTAAGACCGGCAGACTGGTACCCCCGGGGGACGCGCTTTCCATGAGCGAAGCTATTAGGCAGATTCTCTCTAACAGGGCCGATGCGTCTCGCATGGGCGAGGCTGCCCGGAAACACGTAGCTCAGCATTTCAGCGTCAAACAGTTCGCGGAAGGCATAGAGCAAGCTTATTCCAGTGTACTCCCGTGAAAGAAGATTGGGTGCTGGGCTCAATGAGAACTTTGACATCTCCGGTCAAGGGAGTTCTGGTGTCTCTCGGCGGGGTTAGCCTGGGCGGGCTTACAGGCTGGGGGGTGGCCTCCCCGGAAGCGTCGCTGGTCATCCCGGTCCTGGCGGCCGGAAGCAGCATAGCGATCGCCCTGGCCAGTCCTCCGGCTATATTGATTCTGGTGGTCCTGGTAGCTCCCCTGGCCGGTTTTGCCCACCTGGACCTCCGGCTGGCTCCAGGCGTTCCCGCTCTAAGCCTGGTCAGGCTGGTCTCGAGTTTCCTTCTGATGTTGCTTCTCACACAAGTCAGGGTTGGAGGGCGGGAGCGGCTCAGGCTAGATGCCGTAGATTTGGTCTTCATGGCCTCCATAGTTGGCATCGGTATATCCCTTTCCAGGTCCATCGAGTTGGTAAGAAGCGCGCAGGTGTACTTTGATTCCTACTTTATCCCGTTCTTGATGTATTTCCTGGCCAAGAACATAATTCGGAGCCGGGCCTGGCTTGACGGGACGAAGCTGGCGCTGGTGGCCGTTGGATTCTACCTATCGGCGCTGATAATCCACGAATATGTCACTGGGCAAGGGTTCCTGGTACCAGAGGGAGATCTGGCTACCCGGTACAGCGAACACCTCAGCCGCTCGGTGGTCTTGTTTGGAAACTCTGCTTTCTCCGGCGCACTTATGGCCGTCGCTTTTCCTGTGGCCCTGACCCTCTTGTTGGATATGCCGTGGAGCAGGATGAAGCTCCTCCTGGCCCTGGCTCTCCCAGTGATGGGAACGGGCCTCTTCCTTACCTACACGAGGGCTGCCTGGATCACCGCATTTGTCGGACTCATCGTAATTCAATTCTTCTTTCCCCGATTGCGCCGCTTTGTCCTCATCTTGATACCGTTAGTAGCCATTCTGGCCGTAGCGTTTTGGGGAGAGCTGGCTTCCAGTCCCATCATTTCTGAGCGGGTCTCCAGCCAGGGGCCTGTTCTGGGCCGGTTTTCCCTTCTGGAGCTGAGCATTGGCTTTATCACGGAGCAGCCCCTTTGGGGGATTGGCTTCGATAATTTCCGCTATGTCACCAGGATCTGGGAGATGACGGACATAGAAAATACCCACAACAGCTTTGTCTTCATCCTGGTGTCCTCTGGGCTGGTTGGCCTTTTGCCGTACCTTGCCGGCATCGTTCTGGTCTGGAGAGAGGCCATCCAGGGGATCCGCTGGCTTGGCAAGAGAGGGCAAGCTCGTCTTTTTCTGCCTCTTTTGATTACTTTGGTCTCTTATCTGGGCAACGCTCTAGTCATTGATATGGTGAGCGCTCCTTACCTCAACATGGTCTTCTTCCTCACGATAGGAACCCACCTGGGGTTTCTGGAAAGGCTTAAGTCCAGGGAGCAGCTACGAGAAGAGAGGGTCGCGTGGAAGAAGGCAGCCGCGTTGCGCGCGTCTGCATAGTCAGGCTCTCCCGCTTCCCGGGCGATCCGCGGGTGGAGCGAGAAGTTGGCGCGTTAATAGATGCAGGCTTCCGGGTGGACCTGGTCTGCCTTAAGAGGGCAGGTCAGAAGAGCATCGAACCGGTAGCAGGTGCTCTGGTCTATCGCCTGCCAGCGAGTCATAGACGTGCCGGCAGACTTCGGTACATGTTTGAATACGCCCTCAGCTTCATCATGGCCTTTGTGACCGTTTCCGCCCTCCATATTGTCAAGCGTTATCAAGTGGTCCAGGTAAATACCCTGCCGGACTTTCTGGCTTTTGTTGCGCTGGTTCCCAAGCTCCTCGGAGCCAGGGTGCTGTTAGACATGCATGAGGTTACTCCGGAGCTTTACGCCTCGAAGTTCCGGCTCCCCATGGAAAGCTTCCAGGTGAAGCTTATGGCGCGGGTGGAAAGGCTATCAACCGGTTTTGCTGATTCCGTGCTTTGCGTGAGCGAGCCGACCCGGGAGGTTTTGGTACAGCGTGGCACACCCGCCAAAAAGATAGGGGTGGTTATGAACCTGGCTGACAGCCGGCTCTTTCATCCGCTTCCACCTGTGCTGCCAATCGGAAGAAACCATAGCAGTCGTTTTCGATTGATGTGCCATGGCACCATCGTGGAGAGATACGGGTTCCAGGAGGCCATTCAGGCTACGGCCCTGGTGGGAGACCAGATTCCCGGCCTGCGACTATGCATTCTTGGCGAGGGAGAATATTTGCCCTATCTGCAGCAACTTGCTTCCCGTCTAGGAGTGAATGACCGTATCGACTTCTGCGGATATGTTCCCCTGTCCGAGATCCCTTCACGCATCTCCTGCTGCCACGCGGGTTTGGTCCCCAATTTGAGGGATGGCTTCACAGATCTCGTCCTGCCTACCAAGTTGATGGAGTACGTGGCCATGGGGAAGCCGGTTATTGCTTCCCGGACCAGGGCTATCGAGCGCTACTTTGACGGTTCCATGGTCCTTTTCTTCGAGCCCGGCAGGGCCGAGGAACTAGCGCAAAGGATACTTGATCTCTACCGGAGAGAAGACATGGGGGTGGATCTGGCCCGCAACGCCCAGCGATTTCTTCAAACCTATCGCTGGGAAGCAACAAAGGAGACCTATGTTGGCATTGTACGGCATCTGGCGAATGGCGACAGCAAGTAAGAGGGCAGTTGGTCTGCTGGCGCTGGGGTGCGCGGCGGCCGGGATGTTTTCCGCTTCTTGCCAGGGGAATCCAGCGGCTCTTACCAAGTCTCCAGAGACAGCCGCGGCCGCCCCTATCGCGGCGGTTAGCGTCAAGGCCACGGGCCTCCTTATTGTGGACTCCACGGCTCCGCAGGACTCCGACCCAAGCTTCGAAAAGGTCCTCCTGTATTACGGCCTCAATGTCAAGAAGCTGGACATTTCCATCGAGTCTCTAGGAGCGTCTCAGGTCGCTGATGAGTCGGGGTCTGCTTACAGAGCCATAGCTATCAACTTCATCACACTGGAAAAGGCGAATTCCCAGGGCAGTGCGGGTCTGCGAGCGCTAAAAGATGCGGTGGCCTCTGGGGCAAACCTGCTCGTTTCCGGCATATCCCGGAAGGCCGACGGAACGGACAGCGCCGCCCTGCTGGCGCTTACTGGCAATGAGGTCCGCGGCGCCGAATCTCGGTTGGATTCGAGCCGCGACTGGAAAGTCGAGGGTTCCCTGCCGGACGCGACCCTGGAGCTCACTGGTTTGGAAGTATCCTATAGCCAGGAGCGGCAAGAGGACTTTGCGTTGTTGATTCAGGAGGGAAGCACAGGCGTCGCGTCCCTGATAACCTCATCGGATGACCAGGGGAACAGGTATACGGTCTTTGCCCGGCAATCCTGGGGCCTGGGAAGTATTTTTCTGGACGCCGACTACGCCGGCAACCTGGACCGGAGCCGGATGTGGGACCTCCTCAATTCTAGCTACTTCGGGCGCCTCGTACCCACAATGATGTTCGCAAGGTATGCGTTCGGGGAGATGGCCTGGCACAGTAACAACCGTTTTGCAAATCTCACTCTAGATGACCCGTCGTTGACCGAGCCCTGGTACTCCTTCAGCTACCGGCAACTCCTCCTGCACATGAATAGCGCTGATTTCCACACCAGTATTTCCATGCCTCCCGTGTTATACCAGGAGCCCCAGAAAGAAGTCATAGACCTATTTTTGAACAATCCGGAGCGCTACTCAGTGGTGGTTCATGGCAATAACCACGAAAGTTACGAGTTCTACTATTACGAGACGAAACCGGGCGATCAATATGCCGCGCGGCCTCTAAGTGTTCAGGACGCCAATCTGGTTCAGGCCCTTACCCGCATGGAAGAATTCAAGCGCGCCACGGGTATTCCTTACGGCAGGGACATGGTCTTCCCTTACAACATCTCGCCTTTGCCAACCATATTGCTAATGAAGAAGTACAACTTCCTTGCAACCGCCAATGCAGCCAACGTGCCCCTGGGCGAGACCATGAAGAGTGCATACGACTTCAACGCCTATCCTGCCGTAATGGACTATGGGAGTTTCCCGCTATTGACCAGATATGAGCCGGCCGGTCTTCCCTATCCTATGCTTTTCTTTGTGGGGAAGCCCGTTCTTCCTTTGGCCCACATCGATCTCTTCGGGGACAATCCGGGCGCATTTGACAGCACGGCTCAAGCCATTAACAGGAGCTGGGGCAAAACGAAGGTGCAATGGAGGAGCCTGGATTACATTATGAAGCACCTCTACCTGGAGAAGCGCAATGAGGATGGCACTACCGGCATCAAGTTCTTTGGCAACGACTTGGTCCTGGCCAATGAGTCCGGCCAAGCCCAGAAATACAACCTATGGAAGGCAGAGAACCTGGAGGTACCCATCGAGAAGATTACGGTGGATGGCCGGTCTGTCCCGTACGCGGTAAAGGACGGTTTCTTGCGCTTGGACTTGGAGATTGGGCCAAACTCCACCAGCGAAATCCTGATCTCGTTCGGCGGCGGGTCACTTCCAGATTTCACACCCACTTCGGTTTCATATGAAAGGCTGAACGGGCTTCTGAAGGTCGATGTGGAGAACCGGGGGAACGCAGAAGGCCCGGTCCCCATCGCGCTCTACGATGGCGACGACAGCAGGCCAGTTCAAATAATCGCCATGGAGCCGTTGTCTGCCGGCATGAAGGCCACCGCAGCCATAGACCTGAGCAAGCTGCTGGTAAAGGGCAGCTTCACTGTCAAACTGAACCCCTTTGCCGTGGTCCAAGAGAGCGCGATGGACAACAATAGGGCGAGTCTCGAGGCCCCAGAAGCTGCGATAGTGGTCCTGGACAACTTCGAATACAACGATTCTCCTCTCAACCATGGCTGGTCGATTCAGGAGGGATCGGGGTCCGTCAGCGTGGTCTATGATGGCACGTCCCTTAGCCGGGCGTTGGACCTGGCTTCTCTGCAGGGCTTGAATTTTAAGGTAAACTATCCGCTTCCCGGACGGAACCTGAGCATTCCCAGGGGGCTATTGAGACTCAGATTCAAGACTACGCAAGATTTTGAGATCTTTGTCAAGGTTACCGGGACAGATGGCAATGGCTATTACATCAAGTACACGTCTCAGAACGGTAACCCCAGCACCTACAACGAATACTTGATATACCCCCTGGGGGTCTTGGTCAAAGATGGGAAGTGGCACATCCTGCAGAGGGACCTCTTGACGGACATGCGGGGGCTTTTCAAAAGCGTTGAATACCTTGTTATTAGAGGGTCTCTGCAATTAGATGACCTGACGCTGAGCTCGAATGAAGGGCCTTTTCCCAATTACGTTCCTTACGCTGTGAAGGGATCTTCAGGTGGATAGCGCAGTGCATAGCGGCTGGCGTGCGGGTAGGCGACGGGCCACCGGGAGGGTGCTGGCAGGCTGCCCTCTTATTCTTGCGCTTGTTTCGATACTGCTGGGCCAGAGCTGCCTTTGGGCGGCGGATAGCCCCAGCGCGCAAGTGCCTTCCAGCGGGCAGGCGGCCGTGGGAAGCCGCCTTGCCGGTATAGAGGAACCACCTGGTAACACCGGAGGGATCGGCTACAGCGCTTATCGATCGGCCCACCCCGAGCGGCTTGGGACTGATGGATACTGGCTTACCTACCAGGGAAAGCCTTTTTATCTGATCGGGAACGGAATGGAGTCCATCTATACTAACCCCCCGGTGTTCACCACGGCGGAGAGCATCGAACGGTGGATGAATTACCTGGACATGCTGGCGGGTTATAAAGTGAACCTGATCAGGTTCTATGCCTGGGCCTTCGTTTGGTACGACAAGAAGATATGGCAAGGCAGCGGCCCCTGGCCTTACACGAATCTTGACCAGCTGGGCTATGACCTCGATAGCTCCAGTGACCCCTATTGGGATACGGTGACGGCTATAGCAGAGGCGGCGGCCGAAAGGGGGAGCATCTTTCAATACGTGCTTTTTGAAGGTTGGATGAACAAACAACTGTGGGACAAGAATCCGTGGAATCTTCAGAGGGGAGGACCTCTGTCGGATTGGGTAAGCTTCTACGATCTGGTAAACGTGCGAAATCGCTACCTACAGGAGAAATACGTACAGCAGGCCCTTGATAAGCTGGGCCATTTGCCCAATGTGATTTTTGAGATAGCCAATGAGCTTGCCCCAAATCCCTATAGCCAGGCCTGGGCTGCCCACTGGGTCTCTTATGCCAAGGAGCGCATACCTGATCTGCCACTCACTATCTCAGAGCCCTCCTGGCATTTTGGTCCCGACATGGCCACCGAGCGCTATTGGGAGTGGCCTGGAATCGACATAGTATCGCCCCACGAGACGGACGGAGAACGGGCCTTATACGGAGGCTATGTCGCGGGACGTTTTGGCGAATACTGGCAGAGGGATTTGAAAAAGCCCCTCATCGTGGGCGAATGGTGCGGCCCTGGCGACTCACTTGACTACGCCGATGAGCGCAAGCTCTTCTGGACCGCTTTCGCCAGCGGAGGTCACGGAGCACGCAGTTGCTGGCCGCTCTTCCACGAGTCCCCGAGTCTACCCTGGCTTCGGAACATGTCTGACTTCCTGGACGGGACGACGTTGGGGAAGCCGGTCGGTTTCAGCGAAATGCGTCCGTCCCCCTGGGTCGCCCGGTTGTCCGGTACGCCGGACGGCTACCAAGCTTTAGCCCTGGCGAACGCCGGAAAGGAGTACGTTATCTACATACGGGCGCCTAAGGGCTACCGGGAGATGGTCGAGGGCGGACAACTGGAGGTGAACCTGCCACCAGGCGAATACGAGGCCCTCTGGTATGACCCCAAGAGCGGCACGGTCCAGGCAACAGAGACACTCCGCTCGTCTGGCGGGCGCGTCAGTTCGCCTGTTTTTCAGCATTCGGAAGACGTGGTCTTGTACCTGGTCGTGGATTCTTCGCCCCTGCCGCACCAGGGCGCTCCTTGGTAGTATTTTGATGTAGGTTCATTTACATCATACGGCGGCGGCGTGCCTCGACAAGACTACTCCTTTCACTTCTTGGTTCTTCTCCTGGGTCGAAGCCACGCCATTTATGAGAGGTATGATCTACCGATAGCGCCTCTGCTGGAGTTAGAAACATGAGAATAATCTCCTTGGGCACCCTGGGCGCCGCGTTGGTCTTGCTACTTGCCGGCATGGTTCAGGGGCAAGCATCGGTCTTTGATCGCAAGCCTCCGGGGGGCATGCCTCTCAATTTCTCCCGCTCGCGGCTGTATCCAGGTATTTATGCTTTTTATGACTGGGATAACCTGAGCCCGGTCGAATATCCCTGGCTTGTGGGGGGCGTGCTTATTCGGCGTTGGAACCAGATATCTACGGGGCCTGATTCCCTGGACTGGTCCGAGATCGAGACCTGGACTGGCAGGGAGGCCCGGGTGGGAAAGCGGGCTATTTTGCGCCTATCTCCTCACGATGGATGGGACAGGGGGCGAAACCTGGATGGGACGCCAGACTGGGTCTACGCTGAGGGCGTTACCAGGGTCCGTCTATCCGACGGAGCTGTCTATCCGCAGTACTGGCATCCTGTCTATAGGGCCCGCCTCCGGGAGTTTATCGCCGCGCTTGGAGCAAAGTATGACGGCGATTCCAGGGTGGAGGCGGTAGAGCTGGGTATAGGGCTCTACGGCGAAGCCTTTCCTGGACCCGATGATCCCGCGTGGACCCAGTCCGGGCTTACCGATTCTGTATGGGAGGCCTATGTAAAGGAGATCATCGATGATTATGCCGCGACCTTTGTGGAGACTCCGCTCATCCTGATGGAGCAGATGTACCCGCAGGGCAACTTCCGGCAGATGGGTAGGATAACTGACCATGCGGCTCAGAAGGGGATCAATATCGGCTTCAACGGCCTCAGACCTGAGGACGAGAGCGCCTGGTCCGACCAAATCTCTTCGAGCGAGCCCGGCTGGCACAGTCCTTTCGAGAAATGGGTAATGAGCGGGCTGCGATTGGGAAGATTTGAAGCCCACCACGAGCTCCGCCGCCCTGAACTGGTATACTGGGCAATTCTAAATGGCTTGGATAGCAACGCTACTTATCTATCGTTATACCAGGTAGACGTAACGAACAGCCAGAACCGGGAGGCCTTCGAGTTTGCCCAGAAGTATTTGGGCAAGACTATCGGCAATACGTCCGGCGTTTGGATAGCCTTGAGGGAGGAGACGCCTGACCTGAGGCTGACCAAGCCAGGTAACTACGGTATGGGCCTTTTGCAGTATGAGCCAGATAACACGTCGCTGGGATTGCGGGACATTGGTGGCAAGGAAGGACTCTTCGCCAGGAGGACTCGTCAGGCCAGCGGCAGGCGTTACCTGGCCTTTGGCCTGGATGACCGGTTCCTTTACCAGAACTCCGGTGACGTCGTAGAGGTCACGGTGACCTATCTGGACCAGGGCGTCGATACCTGGGAGCTGCAATACGACGCTGTCGATAACCCCTACCAGGAGGCTGGGGTGGTAGAGAAGGGCGATAGTGGAACATGGAAGAAGTGGTCCCGTACTCTCGCCGATGCGTACTTCGGCAACCGACAAGAAGGCGGGAACGATTTACGGCTGTATTCGCGGCATGATGGAGATGACACCTTTCATATGATCGAGGTTACCAAGCTGCCGTCAGTCAGCAAACAACTCTGGTCAAGTACTAGAGACTCGGCCGAAAACTAGACCGAGGCGGTTTTAAAAACCGCCTCGGTCTGGTGTATATCAGGACTTTCCGGCCGGACTTCTAGGGTGAACCTCTAGGCAAGAATAGGTAGAGCTACCCTTCCTGGTCTCCTCTTACATCGTATCTTCTGTAATTCTTCGTCAATCAGAGTTTCACACATATGCGCTAGTGTGTATCAAGGACCAGCAACTCGTGAGAGGAGATGCGATGGGCATCAAGCAGGTTACGATGAGTATTGCGACCATACTGGCGGTCCTTGCCGTCGCCTTTGCAACCCTTATGCCAACGGGAGTTGCAATCGGTGTGCAGATGGCGGCCCCGGCGGATATGGGAGGTAACTTTGCCATCTCCGTGGCCCAGAGCGCCCAGGAGGGTCCCGGGCTCGCCTACAGCCCTGATTCTGATCGATATCTTGCGGTCTGGCATGACTGGAGAAACGGCCGCGCGCGAATCTACGGCCAGATGATGGCCGGGAACGGAAGTCTGATAGGGGGCAACTTCCAGGTGTCCAGCCTGTCGGCGGTCGATCCGACCCCTACTCCTCTGCCGACAGCGACATCGACGCCGACCCCTCTGCCGACGGCGACGTCAACGCCGACCCCTCTGCCGACAGCGACATCGACGCCGACTGTGGCGCCGACGGCCACGCCGACCGGTACAGTGACCTCTGGCGTGGGCATCGCAACAGCCAACTCACTGACCAACCAGTTCATGCCTTCAGTAGCCTACAACGCGAATAGCAAAGAGTTCCTTGTGGTATGGGGAGACGAAAGGAACCTGGACACTCAGGGCACCGACGTATATGGCCGGCGTGTCTCCAATGTTGGAGTGCCCCTGGGCAGTGACCTCCTTATATCTGGCGCTGACAGTGACCAGAGCCACCCGCTGCTGGCTTGTAACCCCGGAGCCAATGATTGTTTGGTAACCTGGCCGGATCGGAGGTTTTCCGGGGACAGCGGGACGGATATCTGGGGGCAGCGAGTGGCAGGGGATGGCTCCCTGCGGGGCTTAGAGATAAACATCACGGGAGCGCCGGGTGACCAGGAGCGCCCGGCAGTGGCTTTCGACAGCACGTTGGGGCGGTACGTGGTGGCCTGGTTCGATAATTCCAGTTCGACAACAGGCCAAGACATTCGAGGACAGTTAGTGGGAGGGGACGGTTCCTTGGTGGACGGCATCTTTACCATATCGTCAGCGCCTGGGGACCAGATACGGCCTGCTCTCTCGTATAACTCAACGGACAAGGAGTTCATGCTCGTATGGTATGACCTTCGCGGTGGGGCTAAGGCTGAGATCTATGGCCAGAGACTAGCCGCCGCCGGGTATCTTCTGGGAGACAATATGCTCATAGCTACTGGTCCAGGGGACCAATACTCCCCAGCAATAACCTATAATCCCGTAGATAACAACTACACGGTGCTCTGGTACACTGTGGACCCCGGACCCATGGCTACCGTGCTGAGCCAGGTCCTGTCGCCTTCCGGTACTGCTATTGGTGATAAGTCGATCGTATCGGGCTGGGCAAGGTATCCGACTCTACCTGTCATAGTTTACAACTCTACTGCCAAGGAGTACCTGGCTGCCTGGGAGGATGGCAGGTCCTATCAATTGACCGGATTCGATATTTACGGGCAGCGCGTCTCAGCTACTGCACCGCCTGCGCCCACTCCCACGCCAACATTCACGTTCACGCCCACACCGACGCTAACTCCGACACCTCTGCCAACGTCAACGTCTACCCCTACGTTCACGCCGACACCAATTCCGACGGCCACGCCTACACCTACGCCTTGGCCGACGGCCACGTCTACACCTACGCCTTTACCGACGGCCACATCTACTCTTACGCCTTGGCCGACGGCCACGTCTACACCCACGCCTTTACCGACGGCCACATCTACTCTTACGCCTTGGCCGACGGCCACGTCTACACCTACGCCTTGGCCGACGGCCACGTCTACACCTACGCCTTGGCCGACGGCCACGTCTACACCTACGCCTTTACCGACGGCCACATCTACACTTACGCCTTGGCCGACGGCCACCCCTATACCTACGCCTTTACCGTCGCCTACGCCTACACCTACGCCTTGGCCGACGGCCACCCCTGTACCTACGCCTTTGCCGTCGGCTACGCCTACACCTACGCCTTGGCCGACAGCCACCCCTACACTTACGCCTTGGCCGACGGCTACGCCGACTCCTACACCAGGGACAGTGCCGGCTGAGCTACATTTCAGGATCGTGCTACCCTTCTTATCCAAAGACTTGTCGGAGCAGTGATTATTGGCTGACTGCTTGAGGCGTATCGGGAGATTTCATGCTCTATTAACCATGAACATTAACGAGTCGCAATAGGGTTAACACTGGGGACCGTAGGGGCGACCCGGCGGGTCGTCCCTACCATGATGCGTATGCTCTTCCGCCCATCCTAGACAGGAGCTACCCGGGGAAACACCATGCGGCTCTTAAGGAGAATAGTGGCCAAGCCAGTAAGTGTTACTGCCGCGGACACCTTGACGATTGCCGTTCTAGGCAGGTATCCCCTTTGCAGGGACCACATAGCCGGGGGTGTGGAAGCGGTCATAGTCTACCTCTTGGAAGAGCTCGGGCGGGTGCCTGGGCTCGATCTCCATGTGGTTACGCTTCGCCCTGAGATAAAGAATCCTTTTACCGTTGCTGGGGACCGATTGACGGTCCACTACCTTCCCGCCAGCAGGCACGGCGGCCACATCACCAACCATTATCTGGATAGGCACAGGCTGCTGAAGAGGCTTCGTCTGATTAAGCCACGCCTGGTGCACGCCCACATCGCCGGGGAGTACGCGGAGGCGGCCCACGACTCCGGGTATCCGTATGTTCTCACTCTACATGGGATCCGTTACCTGGAAGCCAGACTCTGGAAGCGGGGGCTGGGCACTGGTCTCAGAACCTTCCTGGTCAAGCGCTCGGAAAGAGGCTGCGTAGAGAGAGCCAGGTACATCATTTCTATCAGCCCTTATGTGACCCAGGAGTTCCATGGCCTCATACAGGGGAAAGTGTACGAGATCGACAATCCCGTGCCGGAAGCCTTCTTCAACGTCAAGAGCCCTGAGAACCACAACGGACACCTCCTGTTCGTGGGTAAAGCTTGCCTGCGTAAAGGCTTTATAGATCTGCTCCAAGCGCTGGCTTTGGTGGACGGTGTGGAGCTGCACGTGGCGGGCTTCATGGAGACGGCCGCTGGCTTCTCAAGCAAGGTCAACGGGATGCTCGGGACCAATCGGCTGAGCAAAAGGGTCAGGCTTCTGGGCAGCCTGGATGAGATGTCCCTACTTCAGGAATATGAGAAGAGCTCCATTTTCGTCCTTCCGTCGATACAGGAGACGGCTCCAATGGCCCTTCTGCAGGCCATGGCCGCCGGGAGGCCTTCCGTGGTTAGTAGGGTGGGGGGACATCCGTTTCTAATCGAGCATGGCCGAACGGGCTTGCTGGTGGAACCAGCCGATGTTTTGGGCCTGGCAGCAGCTCTTCTTGGCCTATCCCTGGACAAACGGACCCAGAAGGAGATGGGCGACAACGCCAGGAAGGAAGCGCTGGAGAGGTTCCACGTCTCCACCATGGCAGAAAAGACCCTGGCGGTCTACGGCGAGATCCTCGATAGCCCGTGGACCAAGGATGGGGTCCTTGCCTGAGACTCTGGCCCTCCGCCGGCTATCTTTTTGGCGGGCGGCATGGCGCGTCCGCAATTTCGCCAGCAAAGGACCTGGATATGCTCTGCCCTATCTGAGATGGCGTATCAGGACTCTGGGGAGGACTGTAACCGAGGCCCTGCCCTCCAGGGGTGTACCAGCACAGATGTATACGCGAGGGGAGCCGAATATTTCCGCGTCATACTTCAGGACGAGAGAGCACCCACGGTTCCATTTCGATGACGGCTGGGGACCCGTGGCCCTGGTCAAACCTGATACGCGGATGGAGACCATCGCCCGGGCCCAGGGTATCTGCAACCACGTCTTTCGTTTTCGCGGCCACGAAATTCGCATGGACCGTATAGACTGGGACTGCTGCCCTCGTGGCAACCTGGATTGGACCCGCGATTTGAACCGGCACTTCTATTTCATAACTCTGGGTATGGCGCACCGGTATACAGGCGATCCGGCCTTTGCCAGGGAATTTGCCAGCCTGGCAAAACACTGGCTGGCCAGCAACGGGCCGAGATCGGCAGCCTGGTCGAGTCCTTTCGAGGTGGCCGCCAGGATCAATGCCTGGATATGGTCTTTTTTCCTCTTTCGGCATGAAGAGACATTCGAGGACACGGACCTCCTGGCATTCCTCGAGGGCTTATACCGGCAAGCCCATTATCTAGATGCCAATCTAGAGTACCATATCCCCACCAATCACCTTATTCTGGAGGCTAAGACTCTGGCCCTGTGTGCACTGCTCTTCCCCGAATGGCGCGAGTCCATAGGCTGGTTCAGAAAGGGGATGTCGGTCCTGTGCGGCGAGTTTCAGAAGCAGGTTTGTCCGGATGGGGTGCACGGGGAACGCTCGATCCTCTACCACAAGATCATAACGGGCGAAATCTCCGAGCTAGTCTGGTTACTGTACCGCATGGGCCGGAAGATCCCGCTGCGTCTCCTTGAGACCCTGGGCAAGATGCTTGAGTTCGAAATGTACATCACCAGGCCTGACGGCACTTTCCCGCTCTTCAGCGATTCAGCCGCGGCCGATGGCTATCTAAGGTTTTCAGCCCCGGCGGTAGGAGCCATAATTCTCGATTATCCTGCTCTTGCCATGGGGCACGTGGAACCTAGTGAGAGCACGGTCTGGATGTTGGGGGAAGAGGGTATGGCAAGGCGCCGGGCCATGGTAACCCGTACGGAGCCACTGGACTCCCGGGGCTTCAGAGACGGAGGCTACTTTGTTATGCGGGGTAACCTCCCGGGTTCTGACTTCTACCTGGCGTTGGACTGCGGACCCTTTGGCCTGCCTCTGGTCCCAGACCACGGCCATGCCGACGCACTCAGCTTCGAGCTCTTTGCCGGCGGCCAGCCGCTCATTATCGATTCCGGCGTACACGGATACCATTTGGGCGAGAAGTGGCGGGCCTACTTCCGCGGTACTCGAGCCCATAATACCCTACTGGTGGATGGGGAGAACCAATCCGTCATTGATGGGGTCCGCCACGTGTACCGCCCAGCCCGGGCCAGCCTTCTCGCCTGGCTGCCGGGCCGGCACTTCGATTGGGCTGACGGGTCCCATAATGGCTACGCCAGGCTGCCGGGACCAATCACCCACCGCCGCCAGTTGCTTTTTGTCAAAGACCAGTACTGGATACTGGCCGATTGGGCGTTGGGAGAAGGAAGACACCGCTACGAGACGCTTTTCCATCTAACTCCTTGGTCGAATCCGGCCCTGGATGCCTCCGGGGTGAGGACCCAAAGCGCGGTTGCACCTGGACTCGCTATCCTTCCTGTTTATCCATCAGAGACTGACGCTGCCGTAATTTTCGGTGAGACGGAGCCCGTTCAAGGGTGGGTTTCTTTCGAATCAGGTGAGGCGGTCCCTGCCCCGGCGGTCTCCTACCGGCGTGTTGCCGAGGCCCCCTTTCGGTTTGCAGGGGTCCTTTTCCCGTTTTACCAAGAAGACGAGCTGCCCATAGTGCAGGGTTATGCCTGGCCGGGCAGCGGGCGGGGGCTAGCTGTTGCTGCCGGCCTTAGCTTCCGGGACTGGACGGACTACCTCATGTTGTCCGTCGACCCTCAAGCGGTCCCTTCTACCGTCCCGTTACGAACTGATGGGACGGCGGGATTCCTTCGCTGGGAAAACGGTGGGGGACGGCTCAGCCGGGCCTTCCTGGTAGAGGGCACGAAGCTGGTATACAGGAATGTGCCGGTGGTACGGGCGTCAGGGAGAGTAGAATCCCTGGAGCTGGTTTGCCATCATGAGTATTTGTATATCTGGTCCAAGAGCCGGGAGGACCTATCCCTTAATGTGCTTACGGCTACAACCGACAGGATAATGGTCAACGGATTGGAGATAGGTTTTACCAGGGAGGGCCCCTTCATCAATCTCGCGTTGTCAGCGATGTAAGGGGTTCGTGAAGAGGCGGAGGATGAAAGAGCAGGGTGAGGGGTTGGCCTATCTTGTGAATTGCTTTCCCAGCCTTACAACCACCTTCATTTACCGGGAGGTGCAGGAGCTGCGCCGGCTGGGGATGGAAATCCGCCTCTTCTCCATGCACAAGCCTCTAAAGCAGGGCTTGTCCCCGGAATCCAGGTCTTTCGTGCAGGAGACCTTTTACCTACTGCCGGCTCCCTGGCCCGGTCTGATCCTTTCTCATGCTTATTACCTCTTCCGTCGACCCCTGACATATCTCGGCCTGGTCATTACGGCAGTCTTTTCCAGCGGGGGTCTTCAAGGCGCCCGCCGGTCGTTGCTTCACTTCGGCTTGGCCGGCTACACCGCACGGACCATGGAGCGACTACAGATTAGGCATATCCACGCCCATTTTGCGTCCAATGCCGCTTCAGTAGCCTTCTTCGCGGCCCGGTTGATGAAGGGCCGCTTCAGTTTCACGGCTCATGCCTTTGACCTTTTCGCCGATAGGGTTCTCTTAAAGGAGAAGACCAGGGCGGCAGAATTCGTGGTTACGATTTCTGATTATAACCGGCGATTTGTAATGGAACTTGTTCCGGAGGCCAGGGACAAAATAAAGGTGGTCCATTGTGGCGTCGATCCCTGCGAGTATCGTCCGCCGGCAAGAAGTGGTTCCAGCCATATACTGGAGATTCTCTCTGTCGGTCAACTGGTGGAAAAAAAGGGCTTCCCTTATCTAATCGAGGCCCTCCACCTGCTCGCACGAGTGGATACGCCCTTTCATTGCACCATTCTCGGGGATGGGTACCAGAGGGATCTTCTGGCGCTCCTGGTGGCCGGCAGCGGCCTGGAAGATCGGGTCAGAATCGCGGGCGCTGTCTACCAGGAGGTAACCCGGGACTGTCTCCGGGTCGCGGATATCTTCGTTTTGCCTTGTGTAGTGGCCCGCAACGGGGACCGGGATGGGATACCGGTAGCCCTGATGGAGGCTATGGCTTTTGGGCTGCCAGTGATCTCTACCACGGTCTCCGGAATTCCGGAACTGATACAGCACGGGGAAAGCGGACTCCTGGTACCGCCGCGCGATGCCAGGGCCCTGGCCCAGGCTCTGATACAGATGGCTAGCGATGAACGCCTGAGGAAAAGACTGAGTAAGCAGGGTCGAGAGAGAATTATCAAGGACTTCAGTTCAAACCAGAGCGCACTTCAACTGAGGGCTCTGTTTGAAGGACGCTCCGCCGTTCCACGGGGGCGTCCACCTCGTGAGGAACGCCGGCCCCTGCCAGGGGTGGACGTCAAAGGTGGCTGAGTTGAAATTGCTGTTTCTTGGATGGGCTCCTCACGGCCGGAGAAGCCAGCTTATGGCAGAAAGGATGGGGGGCAATCTCTATCAAATCCACTATCTAAGGTTCAAAGACCCGCTGCACGCTCCGGCCAAGTACGTCCTTCAGACGGCCAAGACCTGGTCCGTCCTGGTGAGGGAGCGTCCTGATGCGGTCTTTGTGCAGAATCCCCCTATCTTCTGTGTCCAGGTGGTGGACATGTACTGCCGGCTGAGCGGCGCCCGCTTTATCATAGATTCACATACCGGCGCCTTTCTTTCCCCCAGGTGGCGCTGGGCCTTGCCGGTGCACCGGTTCCTGTCCCGCAGGGCGCTGAGCACTCTGGTCACCAACGAATACCTCAGTCGATTGGTGAAAGGCTGGGGGGCGCCGTCCCTGGTCATTAGAGACGTCCCGGCTGCCCTGGGGCAAGGACGGCCTTTTCCTGTGAAGGATGGTTTCGTGATCACGGTGGTGAACAGTTTCTCTTGGGATGAGCCGCTGGAAGAAGTGCTGGAAGCTGCCCATGGCTTGCCCGGCATCGTATTTTACGTGACCGGGAACCCTAACGCCCGCGAAAGGGCTTTCCAGTTGAAGCCACCCGGCAATGTAAGCTTTACCGGTTTTCTCCCAGATGAGGACTATATTGGGCTGCTCAGGGCGTCCCACGCGATCATGGCCCTGACCACGCGGGACCATACCATGCAAAGAGGGGCATGCGAAGCCCTATCTCTGGGTAAACCCGTCATAACCTCGGACTGGGAGATGCTCAGAGAGTACTTTTCCAGGGGAACGGTGTACGTCAAGCCCTCACCTCAGTCGATCCGGGATGGGATTCTGGAGATGCGCCGCAAGTGGCAGAGCAAGATCGAAGAGATCCAGGAGCTGAAAGAGGAGCGCGAGGAAGAATGGCAGCAGAAAAAGAGTACGCTCTTGGCTCTCCTGGAGGACGTCAGGTGAGGCGCCTTCCATCCAATGTCTATATTTGACCAAATGGTGCAACTTAACATAAACTATATTCATCAAGGGTCATTGCTCTTAGACGTGTGGATACGCATAAGGACCATACCTGCCGTGATTAGGGGAAGAGGGGCGGAGTGACAGGTACTGTACAAGCAAGTACTGCGAAAGCAGATTAGCACTTCAGAAACAAGACCAGGCGGCATAGGCCTACCGAGGGCTACGGAGGCATTGATGATGAAAGAGAGCGAAAACCCCAACCCCAGAATCTATTTCCCAGACATGACCGAGAGCATCAACGAACCGGTGCGAGGGCAGAGGCGTGGAGGCAAAAGCCTTCAACCGCTGGCTATGATAGTGGATGATGACCCCTACTTGGCCAAGGTGCTTTGCTTCATTCTAGAGCAGAACCAGTTCAAGTGCACCACGGCAGCCACCGGCGCTTCTGCTCTAGACGGTCTGGCCAAGAAACGCCCGGATGTGATCTTTCTCGACATCCTGCTACCCGATATGGATGGTTTCGAGCTTATCACCAGGATAAGGCAGGTTTCGCCGGTCCCTATCCTGGTGATAACGGCTTTGCCTGAGACCCGCAATAAGGTCCGGGCCCTGGGACTGGGAGCGGATGACTACCTGTCCAAGCCCTTTGACTATGACGAGCTAGTGGCCAAGGCCAGGGCTCTCATGCGGCGGCTGGCGCTGAACGTGGCCGGACGGGGAGAAGGGGTCCTTCAGGTGGGCGGCCTCAGAGTAGATTTGGAACGGCGCAAGGTCTGGCGGGAGGGCCAGGACCTTGACCTGGGGTCGATACACTGGCGTCTGCTGTACAACCTGCTGGTAAGGCGCGGGCGAGTGGTTAGCTATGATGAGCTACAGGACAGCGTGTGGCCAGGGGCTCACCACGGTCTGGGATACCTGCGGCAATGGGTGTCACGATTGCGTCGAAGGATCGGCGACAACGATGCCCACATCATCCGAAATGTCCCGGGCCAGGGATACAGCATAGAGAGCAACGGGCAGTAGGGTGGGGGGGCCGTATCCATGCATCATGTATGACGGGGCTAAAGTCTGGTAAGCGGTCGGTTAACGGCAGAGCCCTTTCATCCCGGGTGCTAAGGGCGCGGGCGGTGGCGGCTTTATGTCCTCCAGTATCCTGGCGCGCGATATGTCCATCCTCTTGGATAAGCCTCGAAAACTTTGTAGAAGAAAATCATACTGTGGGGTGTATACTGATATGGTTTTGCAATGTATATCGGTGTTTAGATATGTCCCGTCATGGCAGGCTAGTGCTATAATCATAAAAAACCAGTTGCCTGTAAATATCTAAACAGTAACCAAGCGAGTTTGAAGAACGAAGCGGTCTGCCTGCCGGACCTTAATGTATTAAGTTCAATGTATTTTTAATCTGAAAGGTTTAAGCTGAAGACAGTCATTTTGGGAGAGAAAGGGGAGGGATAGCAGTGATACCAGATTGGTTAGGCCGGTAGCATGAGCCAGGAGTCGACCTGTGCTGTTTGCCTTGAAAGCGTCCTGCCGGTCTGACAGCTATCTAAAGGATGAAAAAGGAGGAGGTAAATGAATGTCTTGATTGTTGATGACGATGAGATGACCTGCGCTCTGGTTAAATTTCTTCTGGAGGGTGAGGGGTTCTCTGTTTCGGTAGCTTCCAACCCGGAGGCCGCATTAAGGCTTCTCGAGCGCAAGGCTTACCATATCGTCCTGCTGGAGATGTTGTTTGGCGATAATGGGTCAGGCCTGGACCTGTGCCGGAAGCTACGGGAGGATGAATACGAGATCCCCGTCATCTTTATCACGTCGAAGCACGGGGTCATGGACAAGGTCGCTGGGCTAAGGGCCGGCGCTGATGATTACATAGGCAAACCCTTCGACCCTGGTGAGCTCGTCGAGCGAGTGAAGGCTGTCTTCCGGCGCTATAGCCATGAGCTTCGGAACAGCCCCATCGCGGCGGGACGGTTGAAGTTGAATGTTCAGGAGCTCAGGGTTACCACTGCCCAGGGCAAGGACGTAGGCTTGACTCCTACTGAGATGCGCCTTCTCCGGTATCTTCTCCTGAACAGCGGCAGGACGGTTTCCCGGGAGTCCCTGATGAACAGCATCTGGGGGACCGATTACGAGGGAGAAAGCAACCCGGTTGACGTATACATACGTCGCCTTAGGAAGAAGATTGAGAAAGAGCCCTCACGGCCTGAGTTGCTCCTGACCGTGCGAGGCGCAGGGTACAAGCTTCTGGCCTGAGCCGCTATTAATTGCTCCCCTTGCCGACCAGCGGCAGATAGCTGGTGAACCAGGGCGTAATAACCTTGCCTCCGAATGGGTCCGGTGTGGGTGTGATGGGTGGAGGGTTCGGCCCGGCGGTAGGCGATGGCACGGGAACGGGCAGAGGCTTCTGCGTCGCGGCCCTGGTCAAGGAGAAGTCATCAACCAGGAACGGGTCCCCCGTCGCGGCATTTGTCTGGACCACATAGACGTCAATTCCACTGGCATTGCTGCTCGCCACCGCGTGGGTAGCCGATAACTGCTGCCAGCCACCCCCGAGCGGAACGAACTGTCCCGGCGTTTCAATCTCACCGTAGGCGCCGCTTTCCCGTATTACCAGCCGCACCGTCTTGCCAATTGTGGTTCCCTGCCCCTTGACCCAGGCCGTGGCCTGGTATATCTCCCCGGCTGGAGGGTTCTGGACCTCCAGCGAGGACCCATTGCCTATGGAGTACGTATTCGGGGTGCTTCCGCCCCCGTAAGAGACGGTGGCAGCGGAAGCGCCGGAATGGGCGTCAGGCGACTGGGAGATAAGCCCTTGCCAGCTAACCCAAGGAGAGATGCCGGTCTCAAAGCCCGGGTTGGAGAGCAGGTTGGTTCCGGACGGTGCGGGGGCCGGCGTGCCTGTAGCGGTAGGGGCCGGCAAACTGGTGGGGGTAAGCGAAGGCGTCGGAGTTGCCAACAGGGATGGCTGGTTGGCATTGACGTAGAAGTCTGACTGGTTAACATTTACTAAGCGCAGGGATGTCGTCGGTAGCCCGCTAAGCTCGTTGCCCGTTGCTATCCCGCTGTAATAGCTCGAATCAACCCCGCTCCCATCTGGGATCAATCGCTCCTCTGCGTAGAAGGAGATTGAATCGGTATTGGTATCTACCACCCAGGCCCCGTAGTCTATGAGCGCCTGGTAGATAGCCCTGGCTGCTGGACCTGCCGGTAAGGGTGTGGTAGGATCCAACTGAATTCTGGCGCCCATAAGCATAGCCGATGAGCTGGAATCTGCCCCGTCCGAAGCAACAGCGGGCCACACGAAAGTAGTTGACACAAGATTTACCGGCAGAGACACCGCCAGGGCATGAGGAATAACCCCGCTGGCCAACTCACTCCTCGTTATCAGACCAGCGATGTAATTGTGGCCAGATGCTCTGCCTCCCCAGCCACTACCCCCATTCCTGAAGTTGTGGATTCCATCGCCAGTGCTCGATATGTCCCCCCAGGCCATGCTGCCGGCGTTCTGGCCGCGTAGCTGGTAAAGGCTATAGGCTTGAATCCCACTAATGACCACGATCTTGCCATCGCTTTGGTAATCGGGCAGAAATCCGGGACCAAGTGGCACCTGCATGGTATTGCCGCCCGAGTCCGTCACTGTCACCATTGGTGTGGAGGCATCGGCTGTGTACACTGGTACGCCGCCTCCGTCGTCGACGCCGATGATATAGACCGGGGCGGTGGATAGCCTGGCGATGATTTGACTTGAGCCTGCCGCGGCAGCCACAGTTGATGGTATCTTTTGGTCCCAAATACTGTTAGCGTTAAACAGGGTTGGTATGGTCGCATTGAGGGAAAGGGACCGGGCCTCCTTCACCCCCAAGGCCGAGCCCAGTGCGAGGCCGGCCAACGAGATTGCCAGCAGCAGGTTCAATACTCTAGTCGCGGTATTCGCCATGTGTCTCCTTTTCTCCTATCCCGCCGGCCCTGGCAGAATTGATTAACGGCCGGTGCAGTTGTGTGACAGGATGTTAATGAAGTGTACATGGGGTATATACACCAACGGCCAGAGCCGCGTCAATTGGGCGGGGTGAACAAAAAGTGTAAAGAGTACCTAGTTCACGGCATCGTGGAGTGGTACGGGGAGCGCTGCAGATAAATCTATTAAAACTTGTTCAAAGAGTGTGCATGGGGTTGGTGAACCGGCCGGAAGAGCTGCCCACCGCAACCGCAGCCTGAATGGGGCCGGTAGTCGCGGTCGATCTGCCTATTGAATATCACGGACACTTGTCTGATACTAGAAGTATGCGGCCCTTAGCCAAGTCCGCATGATTAATCATACAGACGAGGAGGAAACCATACTTCAATGGAACACACACTTCCAAGCCTGCCTTTCGCTCCTGATGCACTCGCACCGCTTATCTCCGCCGAGACAATCGAATATCACTACGGGAAACATCACAAGACATACGTCGACAATCTGAACAAGCTTATTCCGGGGACCGAGTTCGAGAACATGTCACTGGACGAAGTGATCCGAAAGGCGTCCGGTGGAATCCTAAACAATGCGGCGCAGGTTTGGAACCACACCTTCTATTGGAATTGTCTGGCTCCTAATGCGGGAGGTGAACCGGCAGGTGCGGTTGCTGGTGCGATTAAGGGGAGCTTCAATTCTTTCGGCGAATTCAAGGAGAAGTTTACCAATGCCGCGGTGACGCTGTTTGGCTCCGGATGGTGCTGGCTCGTCAAGAAAGCAGACCGGGGCCTGT
>Ga0082335_1001074_pt1 | contig 62347 bp, 58 predicted proteins | sample Subgrocontami58m_FD_72375 | JGI IMG/M metagenome (GOLD analysis project Ga0082335, IMG submission 72375) | Subsurface groundwater microbial communities from S. Glens Falls, New York, USA - GMW37 contaminated, 5.8 m (SPADES assembly) (version 2) ... | reverse complement strand
TCGAGGTGAGCGAAGCCACCACTCGAGGTGAGCGAAGCCACCACTCGAGGTGAGCGAAGCCACCACTCGAGGTGAGCGAAGCCACCACTCGAGGTGAGCGAAGCCACCGCTCGGGGTGAAAATTGGAATGGGTGGGCCCCGTCGGGATCGAACCGACGACCCACGGATTAAAAGTCCGTTGCTCTACCGACTGAGCTAGAGGCCCGGGACCAATCGAAAGGTACGACAAAAGTCGTCCTCTGGAAAGGTCTGGGCAGAAGTCTAAACGGTAATCCACCCGGAACGAGACCAACACCGCTCGCCACTGACAGATACCTCAACATCAGCTTAAAAACCTAGGACCCAGAGTGCGAGATGACATGTGGCAGTGGGCAGCGAAGCGTCAGGACCAGCGACGTGTTACTCCACGCAAATGGCCACTCGCGTACGCTTCAGGTACTCGAGACATCAAGACTCAAGACAAGTTTCCCAACGTTGTCCCCTCGGAAAAGGCCAAGAAGTGCTTCGGGAAACTGGTCCACATCTCCCTGAACCACCGTCTCCGGTCCTAGCAGCGCGCCACGGCTCAACCACTCACTCAGTTTTGCGCGTGCCCGCGGGAAATCATCGGTGTGATCGATGACCAGGAAACCTTGCATCGTGGCTCTCTTGACCAGTAGTTGCCAAAGGTTGCTCGGGCCGGGGCTCACTATCGTCGCGTTGTACTGAGAGATCGCGCCGCAGATCACCACCCTGGCGTGCAGGGCCAGATTCGCGAGAGCTGCCTCAAGGATGAGGCCCCCAACATTGTCGAAGTAGACGTCGATCCCGGTCGGGCACAAGCCACTCAGTGCCTCCGTTACGTTCTCCGACTTGTAGTCCACCGCTTCGTCGAAACCGAGTTCCTCGCGGACGAAGCGGCACTTCTCCGGGCCTCCTGCCACGCCGATCACTCGGCAACCTGCGAGGCGGGCCAGTTGTCCGACGATCGACCCGACGGCACCAGCAGCTGCCGACACCACAACCGTATCGCCGGCTACGGGCCGGCCGACCGAGAACAGACCGAAGTACGCCGTTAGCCCAGTCTGGCCGAGCACCCCGAGATGAGAACGGGCAGAACCGAGCGATTCATCCACCGAATTGAGCCATCTACCGTTGACCACCGCGAACCGTTGAACGCCTAGGAGCCCCTGCACAACGGTACCTACCGGTAGGCGATCATCGCGCGACCGCACCACACGTCCGACCCCGAGAGCACGCATGACCTGGTCGAGTCGTACCGGCGGAAGGTAGGACGAAACGTCATCGATCCAGCCTCTCATAGCTGGATCGATCGAGATGTGATCAACTGCCACAACGCATTCGCCAGGCATGGGCGCCCGGACCGGCTCCTCAAGGATCTTCCAATCAGTCATAACCGGAACACCCACCGGCCGTCGAGCCAACTTCAGGATCCGATTCGGTTGAGGGAAGTCCGCGTGCTGATCCTGAAGATCGATCACCCGGCAGTCCACCCGCCATCAACCACAAGTGTGGATCCAGTGATGTAGGTGGAAAGTTCGGAGGCCAAGAACAGTACGGCAGGCACTATCTCGGTGGGGTCTCCGAAGCGGCCTAGTGGAATCCGGGAGAGTAGTCGGTCGCTCCAGACTTCATGATGGCGAAGTCCTTCCGTCATGCCAGTCTTGAAGTATCCCGGAGCAACGGAGTTAACGCGCACTCCCTGATCCGCCCACTCAAGCGCAAGGGTGCGCGTAAGGGCATCAACACCCCCTTTACTTGCGGTATATGCCGCCAGTCGGGACATGCCTACCGATCCGTGGATGCTCGAAATGTTGACGATGGCCCCTCCACCGGAACTAAACATGAGTGGGGCAACTGCTCGCGAGCAGAAAAACATTCCGGTCAGATTGACATCGAGAACTGAACGCCACTCGTCGTCATCTACCTGATCCGCCATCTTGAAACTGGGGCTGACACCAGCGCAATTTACGAGGATGTCGAGCCCGCCCCAACGCTCCCTGAGATGTTCAGCGGCGGCCTGCACTTGTTCTGAATCCGAAACCGACGCGGGAAGGACGATGACTTCCCTGTCGTCGGCCTCCGTCTGAACTGCGAAATGCCCGAGGGCGTCAGCAGTACGAGCGGTGACCGCCACGTTAGCTCCGGCTGAGATCAAGCCGTCGGCGATGGCCCTCCCAAGACCTCGACTCGCCCCGGTTACCCAGGCCCTTTTCCCTGATAGCAATGCAGAACTGAACATATCCCGTGCTAGATCGGTCTTCATGTCAGATCTCTTCCAGGTGCCGACGAAGTGCGACAGTGAACTTTGCGGCGGTTGCCCCATCAACTGCTCGGTGGTCGAAACTGTTTACCACGGTGCACATCGGACGCACGCCTATGCCTCCATCGATGACCACTACGCGCTCTGTCATGGCCCCAATGAAAACGATGCACGACTGCGGAGCAGTGACAACTGGTGCACCACCTTCGATTCCGAACATCCCTAGGTTCGACATGGTGATAGTCCCGCCGCGGACGTCGTCTCGGGTCAACTCATCAGCCCGAGCTTTCGTGGCTTGCTGTCGCAAGGCTCGCGAGATCCCAGCAAGCGTGAAGTCCTGAAGCGAATGGAGGACGGGTACCTGGAGTCCGGAAGGTGTGTCAACCGCCAGCGACACATTGACATCGCTATAGAGCACCAAGGCGTCACCATCGAAAGATCCATTTACCTCGGGGACGTCATGCACCGCTCTTACTAGCGCTGCCAAGATCAGTTCCGTATAGCCGATGTCAAGGCCCAACTCGAGCCGCAACTCATTTCTTCGGCTGCGCCAACGCGAGCAATCAACTTGCACACTCTGACTGAACTGGGGCACCTGACTCCAACTGCGGGCAACTACCTCGGCCATCCGCCGGGCAACAGGGGTGAGCCGTCGCCTTTCTCTTATCCGGATATCTGGTATCGCTTGTGATTCTGAAACCTGCAATGGGGGCGCTGCTTCTTTCGCGGCGGTCGCCACCGGCTTCATCGGTTCTGGCACTTGTTGTGCAGCCGCCTCGCGAACCTGCGCCTCGGTGATAAGCCCATCACCGGTTGAGGCGAACTGCGAGAGGTCGACTCCCAAGGAACGCGCAAGCACACGAACCCGTGGCATCGCCCGCACGGCGTCAGAACCCGCCGAAGTCTCAGATACTTCGGGAGTTTCTGAGGCTGCTGGAAGCACGGGAGCTGGGACCTGTTCTGGCGCGGTCGCGAGAACAGGCTCGCCGCTTGCGTCATCCACAATTCCGGCCATGCCGCTCAAGAATTTCTCGATCTCTGCGTCCGAGGGAGACTCGCCTGGGTCAGCAATCACCGCGAGCACCTGCCCTACCTGGAGAAGGTCCTCTTCGGCCGCGCGCAATCGCACCAGTCGGCCCGGCAGGGTCGATTGCACACCGGTCGTGACCTTCTCGGTTTCTACCTCGTACAAGACCTCGCCAACCTCGAACTCTTGCCCGAGCGGTACTACCCACGCGACGAGGAGCGCCTCCTCCATTGTCTGTCCCAGTCTCGGGAGTATTAGCTTGTGCACGGTGTCCTCTCAGTGCCTGATTTTGGGTTGAATGGTCGGCTTAACTCATGATCGAACGGACTGCGGCCTCGATCGCTTCCGTCGATGGAATGGACATTTGCTCGAGGCGCGTGCTCTGCGGAATCGGTATGTCCGCAGCACACAAGCGCACGATCGGCGCCACGAGGTATTCGATCGCAGTCTCGGCCACATTCGCGGCGACTTCGCCTGTGATATTGCCCGGCTTGGCCGCCTCGTGCACCAAGATCAATCGGCCCGTACGCCGTACTGAGGCCAAGATTGTCTCCATATCGATTGGCCGGACTCCACGGGGATCAATGACCTCGACTTCAATCCCATCGCTTGCGAGTCGCTCGGCTGCGGCTAACGCCCGGTGAACCATCGCCTGCCAGGCAACCACCGTCACGTCAGTCCCCGACCGCCTTACGTCCGCCTTGCCAATGGGGACCAGATGTTCACCATCCGGGACTTCACCTTTCATTCCATATAGGCCCTTGTGCTCGAAAAAGACCACGGGATTCGGCGAACGAATGGCGCTCTTCAGGAGACCTTTTGCATCGGCCGGCGTCGAGGGAGTCACGACGTAAAGTCCCGAAGCTGACATTAGGAGACTCTCTGGACATTGGGAGTGCTCGGGTCCAGCACCATTCGCCGCACCTGATGGGGCGCGAATCACTAATGGCACCTCGAACACCCCGCCGTGCATGTAGCGCCACTTGGCTGCCTTGTTGTACACCTCGTCCATCGCTACCTCGATGAAGTCGGCGTACTGCAGTTCAACCACGGGGCGCAGTCCGGTGAGGGCTGCTCCGACGCCTCCGCCGACGATGAAATTCTCTGAAATCGGGGTGTCGAAAACTCGCCGCTTGCCGAATCGCTCTTGCAAGCCTTTCGTCACGCCGAATGCACCGCCGTAAGCACCTACGTCCTGGCCCATTACGAATACCGTTGGGTCGTTCTCTAGCTCCTCTGCGAGAGCCTCGCGGATAGCTCTGGCATAACTAATGACTGGCATTTGGGCTCCCCGGCTCAGGCGTAGATGTGCTGGTAGATGCGGTCGGCCGAGGGGAGATGGCCAGTGAGTGCGGTGTCTGCGGCGGCCTCGATCTCGGCTGCCACCTCCGCGCGCGTCGACTCGAGCCATTCCTCAGTGGCTACACCGTCGGATAGAAGCCGCAGTGGATATGTGATCAGTGGATCCTTGGCCCGCCAACTCTCCACCTCCTCGGCCGTGCGATAGTTCGCTGGATCCCCTTCGTAATGACCCCGGTACCGGTACGTCATCGCCTCGATCAGGGTTGGACCCTGACCTGATCGGGCGCGTTCGACGGCCTCGGCAACCGCTTCGTAAACTGCGTCCGGATCCATCCCATCCACAACCACACCTGGCATGCCATAAGCGGATGCGCGATCAGCGACTTGCGGGACGCTAAGCGATTCGGAGGTAGGAACTGAGACGGCGTATCCGTTGTTCTCACAGAGCCAGATCACCGGGAGTTTCCATAGAGACGCGACGTTTGCTGATTCGTGGAACGTCCCACGGTTCGAAGCGCCCTCGCCGAAGAAGCAGAGCACGACCTGGTCGGACTCTCGGTACTTGATGGACAGACCCGCACCCGCAGCGATCGGAAACGAGCCTCCGAGGGTCCCACTCTGGCCAAGTACTCCAACTTCAGGCCAGGCGATGTGCACGATGCCGGCTCCAAGTCCACCAGTGGTGCCCTCGGCGAAACCCAAGAAATCGGCGAACAATTTGTCGATCGGCACACCCTTAGCGATCGCCTGTCCCATGCCCCGGTGGTCGTAGAGCAAGTAGTCGCTCTTCCTGAGCGACGCGACCGCGCCTACCGCAGTCGCCTCCTGGCCACGCCCTGCATGGTAGAAGCCGGACAACCGACCCTCTTCGTTGAAGCGGAGCAACCGCTGCTCCCACAGCGAGATCCTTAGCATTTCGCGGTAGAGCTCTAATTGGACTTCCTTGGTGATCATGTTCCGTCCTCCTGCTGTTGGGGAAGAACAACTGCTTTGACCAGCGTCAAGTCAGTTGCCGATGCCGAGATGGCTTTCGCTGTAGCGGCAAGGGAGAAGTGGTGGGTGACAAATGAACCGAGCCTTACGCGCCCCGACACCAGATGATCGACAGCGAGCCGGAAATCCGCGTCGGTATATGCGAAGGATCCGACCAGCTCAACACCGGCGGATGGCAGAGGAAGTGGGCCATCCCCCAGCCCGACGAGGACCACTCGCCCGCCTGGCAAAACGTGTTCTACTGCCCCCGCAATAACTGAGGACACCCCGGAAGTATCAATTGCGGCAGCAAACAGTTCGGAGGGACTCAGATCAACCAGTTCCACAGTTTGGGCGCCAAGAGAGGCCGCAGCACTGCGCCGGGGCTCCCGCGGCTCCGCAACCACAATCTGACTCCATCCGGCTGCGAGAGCTGCCGCAACAACACATAGACCTACGGAGCCTGCACCCAGCACCAGCAGCCGGTCGTGCGTGGACGGGCCAATGCGACCGATAGCATGAACGGCTACGGACAACGGCTCAGCCCAGACCAACTCATTAGACGAGAGTCCGTTGGGCACCGGGATCAAATCGGACCCGATCGTGGCATCAGCAAATAACACTTGCTCCGCGTAGCCTCCTGGAGTTCCGTATCCCAAGGAACGACCCACAGTCTCCCCGCACAGATGGGTCCGATCTGACCGGCAGTAAGCGCAACTCCCGCAGGCTCGCATTGGCCGGACTGCCACTTGCTGCTCCACGGCAAGTCCCTGAATTTGTTCGCCAATGGCAGCGACGTGGGCAGCAATCTCGTGGCCCATAACCTGACCGGTCGAAACGTGATGTCCATAGAGGTAACTGGCGACATCCGAACCGCACACGCCACAGGCATCGACGTTCAACAGCACATCACGCGGACCTAGCGCAGGAAGTTTATGTTCCTGCAAGTCGACCCGGTGAGGGCCCAGGTATACAGCGGCTCGCATCTTCAGTGGACCTCTTGTCCACCAGTAACATTCAGCGCTTCGCCGGTAACGAAGGAGGCGCCGGGTGAGACAAGATATGACACGGCTGCAGCTATGTCCTCCGGAATTCCAAAGCGCTGCAGCGGAATCTGACGCTCCAACCTGCTTCGGTACTCTTCTTTGGAGCGGCCGGCCGCCGCTGAGAAGGCGTCGTACACGCCACCCTTGACATTGAGAAGCGGCGTGTCAATCGTTCCAGGACAGACCGCATTTACCGTTATCCCGGCCGGGCCGAGCTCTGCTGCCAGGCTCTGGGTAAGACCGATAACGGCAAACTTGGCCGCGCAATACGCAGCAAGAAGAGGCATGCCAGTCTTCCCAGCCTGGGACGCAATCGTCACGATCCTTCCCCCTCGACCCTGCGCTAGAAGATGGCGGGCCGCCTCTCGGGCGAACAGGAAGGCACCAGTGGCCATAACCGACAAGTTCACGTTCCAGTCATCAAGTGACAACTCCACGGCAGGAGTCAGCCCGATCCCTAGGCCCGCGCAGTTCACCGCAACATCGATCCGGCCAAAAGATGCGAACGCCATGTTGAACAGATCGGCTATCTCACCTTCGCTCGTGACGTCGCAGGGATACGCCTGTAACCGGTCGGTGTCGCAGATCTCGGTCAAGAGTTCGGCCAGGTCGCCAGGTGGCGCAATCTCATAATCGGGATGAGTGTCGATGGGTCTACCAACATCAGACGCCACAACTCGATACCCGTCTTCGAGGAGCCTGACCACTATCGCTCGACCAATGCCTCCACGTCGACCCGCCCCTGCGACCACTGCAACCGGGCGGTCACTACTGTGGGTCACCGTCATCGCTTTCTCACGAGGACGAATCCGGCGCCCAAGACGGCGATCAGGAGCAGAACTCCGCGCACGATGTACTGCCAGAACGTCGCCACTCCAAGCACCGAAAGGCCGTTGTTGATTACCCCGATCAACAGCACCCCGATGACGGTTCCCCCAATATGGAACCGACCCGGTCGCAATGTGGCGGCGCCGATGAAGCAGGCGGCGAACGCATCCAACAGATACGTGTCTCCAACACCTTGCGGACGACCGACCGCCAGGTTTGCCGCAACGGCCATGCCCGCAAGTGAAGCTGTACCGGCTGAGATGGCCAGTGCGATAAGCGGATATCGCTTAACCGCGATTCCGGATAAACGCGCGGCCTCGGCATTCCCACCGATGGCGTACATGTTCCGCCCGATCTGGGTGAAAGTTAGGAACACCCAGAGCAAGAGCGCCAGAACCGCCATCACCAGAACTGGGGCCGGCACCGGGCCAATCGTCCCTTGCCCAAGGATGAGGAACGAATTTGGAATCCCGGAGAGAACGGTCTGCGATTTGGAGATGCCCAAGACCGCACCATTCAGGACCGAGCCAATGGCCAGTGTGGTGATGAAAGCCGAGATGCCTCCGTAACTAACAATCGAACCGCTAACGACGCCGACGATCAGTGAGACAACAATGACGAGGCCAATCGCCAAGATCGTGTTGCTAATTGTTCCGTCTGATAGCCAGAGGGTGGCAATGAATCCACCCAAAGTTGCCATCGCACCAATGCTCAGATCAAAAAGTCCCTGGACGAGCGGCAGGGTCAAGCCCAAGGCAATGATGCCCAGAATTGATACCTGATTCAGGATGTTGAAAAAGTTTAGGCTCGTCGGAAAGATGTCCGGTTTCAGAACGCTGAATACGATTACGAACAGAAGCAAACTTGCGATAGTTCCGAACCGACTTGCCCAGCCGACGAATCCGCCACGTTTCGACGGTCGCCGTGAACTAGTGGACTCCGTGCTGGTCACCTCGCTCGGTGTCGTAGCCGCACGATTAGGCATTTTTCCTCCCGAATGACATCTTCATTACGGCGTTAACTGTGATGTCCTCGCCGATCAATTCCCCAAATATGCGGCCACCAGAGAGAACTACGACGCGGTCGCAAACTCGAGCGAACTCCTCAACTTCGGTTGACGTGAAAACTACGGCCGCTCCCTGTTCGGCGATAGTGCGAACAAACCCATAGATCTCCGACTTGGCATGCACGTCGACCGCCGAGGTAGGTGAATCGAGGAGATATACATCAGCCCGGCGCAGCAACCAGCGGCCAATGATTACCTTCTGCTGATTTCCACCGGAAAGTGTGGCCATCGGAGTTTGAAGCGACGGAGTTTTCACTCGCAATTGCTCGGTCATGCTCCTAGCGGCTGCCAGGGCGCGACGTCGCCGGAAGAACCGAAAGATTGGATCGGTGATGAAGTCGCCGGTGACGGCGAGAGTCGTGTTGTCGGCCACCGAGAGTTCAGGTATGACCGCCTGCGCGAGTCTGTCCCTCGGCACCAGGGCGAAACCGGATTTGATCGCCGCACGTGGCGACGTCAATTTGGCTACCCGGCCACGGATGCGTACTTCGCCGGAACTCGGCGTTAGTCCGAACAGTGCTTCCATGACCTCCGGCGCGCCCTCGCCGGGAAGGCTGGCGACCCCTAGCACCTCGCCCTCCCGAACTTCCAGGTCGATCCCTTTTAGCACCGAACTCTCCAGCCCGGTGACCGACAACACTGGTCCTCCCACTGTGACTTCTTTGCGGCCTACGACCATTGCCTTGTCAGGACCTACCAAATGATCTACAAGTGAGTCGTGGTCGAGTTCACCAGGTAACCAGGTACCGATCAGTCGACCATCCCGCATCACCGTGATCCGATCGGCAATTCGAAAGACCTCGCCAAGGCGATGCGTAACAAACACAAATCCGATTCCCTCGGAGGCAAGTCGTCGCATTTGAGCGAAGAGCACGTCAACTTCGGCCGGGAGTAAAGCTGTTGTTGGTTCGTCCAGCACGATCACTCGTGCGTCGGCCGCCAACGCTTTGGCGATGGAAACCATCGCCGATTGGTGCGGTCCGAGTTCGCTCACTGTTCTCTCCGGTGAAACGTCCAACCCGACTCGGTGCAATAGTCCACGCACCCGCTCCCGCGCCGCACGGCGGTCGATAAACGGCCCCCAGTTTCTGGGAAGGCCCGTAGAAAGCAGGACATTCTCCACAATTGAAAGATCCTGCACGAGGTTGCCCGTCTGGTAGACGACACTGAGACCGGCGGATATTGCCTCCTCTGGCGTGTGGCTCTCGGAGAACTCTCGGTCGCATATCTTCACGCTTCCTGAATTTAGATCAGTGGCGCCGGAGATAGCCTTGATAAGCGTCGACTTGCCCGCGCCGTTCTCTCCGAGCAGGGCATGAACCTCGCCGGCAACCAGGTCGAAATTCATGTGATCCAAAGCCCTCTGGCCCGGATAATCCTTGACCGCCCCGACGACAGTAAGCAGCATGTCAGGGCGACCGTCAACCAACCGCCCTGACATGCTGCCTGCGTCCATCTTCAGAGATCCCTAACTACTAGTTGTTGATCTCGCCCGGGAAGAATGGGCAGGTGGCCCAATTCGGGAATTTACCCTTTGCTGGAACGGTTTTAACCGTTATCAGACATGGCTTCATGTAGATGATCTTTGATGAGAGCGTCTTACCGGCGAGCAGAGTCGCAATGGTCGAGACCGCTTTCGCACCCATCGGCTCAAAGGGGTTGGCCGGTTCCATTACATATGGCGACTTGGCACGAATCATGTCCCAAGCGAACGGATTGCCGTCGAAGCCAACGACGAAGATCTTTTTCTGCAGTCCGGCCTGAGTGATTGCGCGAACTACTGGCGGAGCCAGTTCATCCCAACCGATCAAGATTGCGTCAATGTTCTTGTCGGCGGTGAGGATGTTCGTTACCTGGTTGTATGCATCGTCGACTTGTCCGGGGACCTTGACGTCGATTTGTTTGACCAGTTGAATGCCTGGGTTCTGACTGAGCACTGCGTGCATGCCAGCGTCCCGGTCCTTAAGAGCCTGGAGCACAAGCCAGTTGAGAGCTAAGATCCGCCCTTTGCCACCCAGCCGGTTTACCATCTCAGAGGTAATCAAGCTTGCATTGATGAACTCGTTGGTGCCGATCTCCGCGCTGACCTGAGGAACGTAGCCGCCGTAGATCGAGACGAACGGAATCTTCTTGGCCTTCGCTTTCTCCATCACAGCGGTCATCTGCGTGTTCGGCGAAGCATCGTTCACAATCGCGCTAACGCCTTGGTTGATGAAGTTGGTTGCTGCGTTGTTGGTCGCATTCTGGTCACCCTGACCGTCGAATACAGAGACCTTCCAACCGCGCGCTTGCGCAGCTTTCACAAAGGTGTCCTTGATCCTGGTGATACTTGGCGAGTTGAGGTTGACGGCTACGAACCCGATGGTGATCTTCTTCGCAGCTTTGGTGGCCGCGACCGAAGGGGTAGCGACCATCGTGGTCAGTAATACCAAGCTCAAGAGAGCCACGCCGGTAGTACGCATCTTTCGCATCATGAAGTACTCCTTCCGTTCTACCTGGACCTGTGGCCCAGAGATGTTAGATGAACATGGTTGGGTGGATAAGGAATTTGGAACTAGCCCAGCGGAACGTCTGCCGGACGACGAAATTCGTTCTTCAGAGCGGCCTTCAGCACTTTGCCTCCGGGGTTTCGAGGGAGTTCGTCGCGCAATACGACGTACGTGGGAACTTTGAATGCAGCAAGTGACCGACGACAGTGATCGCGAATCTCGTCGGCCGTCAAACTCGAACCTGGCTTCGGCACAACTACAGCAAGCACTCGCTCGCCGTATACGTCATCGGGTGTCCCGATGACTGCAGCTTCGAGAATCTGGGGATGCTGATAGAGCACTTCCTCCACCTCGATGGAGAAGATCGACTCACCACCCCGTTTGATGACATCTTTCAATCGGTCGGCGAGGACCACAAACCCATCAACTAGCCGGGCTGCGTCTCCGGTCCGTAACCAACCATCTGAGTCCGTCAACGGTTGGATTCCGTCGCTGGTCCAGTAGCCGAGCCCCAACTGCGGTCCCCGGACAGCCACCTCGCCAACCTGTCCGGGATCAACCTCCTCTTTCTCATTGGGACGAAGGATCCGAAGTTCTGTGACGGGGAGCGGACGACCAACCGATTCGGGATGATCTATAGCGTCATTGCCACCCAGGTAAGTGATCATCGAGCAGGTCTCGGTCATCCCGTACCCATTCCCGAACGAGGCTGCGGGGAGCGCTCCCCGCATTTGCTCAAGCAAGGCCACCGGCATGGGCGCGCCGCCGTATAAGGCGAGTCGCAGTGACGGCAGTGAGCGGGCTCCGAGCGCCTCCAAGATGCGCCACCACATGGTCGGGGCACCAACTGTTGAGGTAACTCCGTGTCCGAGAATGGCCTCAACGACCCGATTGGCTTCGAAGCCATCAAGTAGCACTGCGGTCATACCCAAGTGCACGACAGGCACGGTCTGAGAGCACAAGCCTGTGACGTTGAATTGGGGCACCATCACCAGTTCCATATCGCTCGGTTGCCTTCCAGCAACCTCGGTGCAAGTAATACTGTTCTGCAGCGCGTTCCCATGGGAGATGACGACGCCTTTCGGGCGACCCGTCGTGCCCGACGTGTACAAGATCGCGGCCGGCGAGGACTCGTTGAGAGCAGGGGCAGCAAAGTGGGAGCCATCAAGGCCAGCGAAGAAGTACGCAGACTCATTCTGGTAGGCGATAACCACCGCCGCGATCTCGGCAGCACTTGCACCGAGTTCCTCTTTACCTCTGCCGACAAGAACCATTCGAGACCGTGAGTCATCGAGCTGATCGGCCAAATCCGCAGCGGTCAACCGATGGTTCAAGGGAACTGCAATTGCTCCCAACTGCCAGATCGCCCAATAGGCGGCAGAGAGTGGGATCCCGTTGCCAGCAAGCAGCGCTACGCGGTCGCCGCTGGATACCCCGTTTGCGGCAAGTCCACGAGCAGTGGCGGTCACGACTACCGCGAACTCGCTCCAATTGACACTCCGCTCGGAATCAATGAAAGCGGTCTGAGTCGCTCGATCAGCAACGGTTCGAGCCAACATATCGACTAGGTCGGTCGGGGTCTCGACGTCATATCGACGAAGCCCGTCACGCTCGTCGACTCGGACTGTTGTCATAGACCTGCTCATCACATTGAATCGCCAGCGAATAGGTTGCCGAACCTTTCGCGCAAGTTGCGTCGAAGAACCTTGCCCGCGGCGTTCCGAGGAAGGGCATCGATGAATACGACTGCACTCGGCTTCTTATAAGAGGCCATGCGCGACTTCGCAAATTCGATCAACTCCTGCTCGTCAGGAGGAATTCCGACGGCAACAACTACGGCCACCGGCGTTTCTACCCACTTGGGATGCGCAACTCCGACCACCGCGACTTCAGAAACACCGGGGTGGCCCTGGAGCACCTTCTCAACCTCGGCGGGATAGATGTTCTCTCCGCCGCTGATGATCATGTCCTTCTTGCGGTCGACCACCGTAATGAATCCCTCGTCGTCCACTTGAACGAGATCACCGCTGTGGAACCAACCGCCCGTGAAGGCCTCTTCTGTCGCCGCCTCGTTTCGGAAGTAGCCCTTCATCACGGTTGGTCCTCGGTAGACAATCTCGCCTACTTCGCCTACCGCAACGTCAATCATCTCGTCGTCGACGACTCGAACTTCCACGTTGACAGCTGCTTTGCCGACGGATCCCATCTTTCGAACGGCGTCTGCTGGCTTCAGGAAGCAGGTATTCGAAGACATTTCCGTCTGGCCAAAAGCATTAACGATTCCCACAGAAGGAAAAGTCGAGGTCAGTAACTCAAGTGTGCTTACTGGCGCCTGCGAAGCGCCCCAAAGTGCCTTGCGTAGTTTGTTGGTATCGACATCCTTGACACCAGGGAGCGTGCAGATCTGTTGCCACTGAGTCGGAACGAAGTAGCACATCGTCACCTGGAAATGCGCGATCTGCGCAAGTGAGTCGGCTGGATCAAAGTTAGTGGACGGTGTGATGACGCATGTTCCGCCGGTATAGATGAATGGCAAGATTCCGTTCACTCCGCCAATATGGAAGAGTGGCAAACCCGATAGCCATACATCGTCCTGCGTAGCCTCTAATTCCATGATCCAGTTGATGGTGTTCGCAACCAGATTCCGGTGGGTCAACATCGCACCCTTGGGCAGCCCCGTCGTTCCAGAGGTGTACATCAAGAAGGCAAGGTCGTCTTCGGTAACTACGACATCCGGCTCGTGATCCTGCTCCTGCAAGAGTGCGGCCTCGTACGGCTCCGCCCCCGGCTCCGGACTTGAATTGAGAGTCAGCAGAAAGCCTGACTCGCCTTTGGTGGCTTCTCGTGCGAGCCCCTCCAAAGTCGAATCTACGATGATCCCAACGGCATCTGAGTTATCCAGGATGTAGCGAATCTCGGCTGGCGCAAGCCTAAAGTTCACTGGCACTGGACAAGCGCCTAACTTGTGGCAGGCAAAGTACGACTCAAGGACTTCAAGTCGGTTGTACATGAGCACAGCCACGTTGTCGCCACGGCTGACTCCACGACGGGCCAACGCATGAGCCAGACGGTTGACCCGTGAGTTGAGCTCTCCGAAGGTCAATGAGCGATCCTCGAACACGAGTGCCGTCTTATCCGGGTGCCGACGGGCGTTTCGAGCCAGGATCTCACCGAGGGCCAAGTAGCGGCCACGGTCAAGTGCATGACTCTCAACTGACGAAGTGATCACTGTTGGCTACTTGACGACAATTGGATTGGTCGGGGAACCAGACGCATTCGTGACGTTCAGCGGAGGCGCGGAGATGAAGAACTCGTAACGACCATCGGCGGCACAAGCATCTGCGAGCTCCTCCAACCACCAAACCTCTCCGAGGGTCAAGCCCATGTCCCGGATCAACCGGGAGTGGAGTGGATAGACGTGGTCGTAAGGGGCTTCGAACGGCTCCACTTCGACGGCGATATTGTCCATCGCCAACGCTGCCACGTCTTTGTCTGCAAGCCACTGAACGCAGTCCCGATTTATGCCGGGCGCGCCACCTACCCAGAAACTGCTCTTGTCTTCCAGGGAGTAGAAGTACGGCACGTGTCCAGTCCTGATGATCAAGATGTCGCCCTCACGAACCTCGACGCCCTGCTTCACGCAAGCGGCATCCAGGTCAGCCGGACTGATGCCATAGCCCTTCTCGAGTCGGTCGACACCCTTGAGTCGAGGGATGTCGAGTAAGACGCCGCGGCCGACGAGGGAATCTTTCATGTTGTGGATGGATCCGCGGCGGGCACCCGCGTAAGACTCGACGTTTCCGATCCAGAAGCCGTTGTACATGGTGTCCCGGTAAAAGAAGTGCGCCATGGCATCCCACTGCGTGCTGCCTTGCAGTGGCATGAAGATGTAGTCATCGGTGCCCTGGAAACCGCGGTAGTGGTCGCCAGCTATGGTGCCCGCGACGAAGTCAGATCCGGTGTATCCATACATATGAACTACTCCGGTTCGGGTCGGATGGACCGGCCCCTTGCTGTCCAACGGAATAGCGCAACTGATCACTTGCCCGGTCCGGATCAGGGCGGCGGCCGCCGCTACCTTCTCTGGCGTCAGGAGGTTCACCGTGCCGCGCTCGTCCAATTCGCCCCAGCGGCCCCAATTGTTCGGCTGGCGATCGTTGACGTAATCGACGATCTTGCCATTCCGGTCTACGGTGAAAGTGGGTGGAATCCACTCCTCCGACCAGGTTCCATCGGCTTGACGACCCATCTCGACCCCTTTCTTATACGTTGCTCATTTCAATTTCGATCATCTCCATCGCGGCTGCGTGGAGAAATTCTTAGGCGGCTTCCAATGCGGCCTCTATCGAGGTTCTTCCAACCTTCTCTATGACTTGATGAAGATTTCGTGGACCAACGAGCCGCAACTCACGCTGTACCAACTCAGTCACCGTCGCCGCGTCGACGACCGCGTCAGGTAGGCAAACACAACCACCACGCGATACAGCCCGGACAGCGACTCGAGCCGAATGCGTTGACAAGACGGCATCGGCTCGACCCGTCAAAGTCAGCTTGGCGAGCACTGTCCTAACCGACGTCTCTCGCGGATCGGTAGCCGACAACACGGGCCCCGGGTGAACGAGCCGAGCAAGCCTTACCAGACCAGTTGAACTGCCAGGCGTGATCACCAGAGCAACATCCAAAGGGGATAGGTCAGCCGCGAAGAGCGCACTGAGCGTCATCAAACTCGCCAGAACTTCGACTCCACCAAGATGTTCCGGGTAGGCGCAGAGTGCACGTCCAACCCCGATTGGAACCGGGCACCAGATCGGCGAACCCGCCTCACATGTCACGCAAGTGCCGCAGGAGTGATCCAGCACCAACCTAAGGGCCTGATCGACCGATACGGCAATAGTGCCCCGTCCCCCTAGTACTTGGGTCATCGGTCCCCTCCTAAGTCGTCCGACTCGTCGGTCGGTTGTGGGGACAATACAAGGGCGATTCGCCCGCGTCAATAGGTTTCAAAAATATGACTACCAGATTGTTGTCCAGTAGATTCCAATGATACCAACGGATTATTGACCTCGACCGACTCCGCCCAAGGCTAAGCCGGATAGCCCAACAATTTGACTCTTAAGTCGGGCATACAATCAGGCCGACCGAATGGCTTCCCCTGAGTAGTCATTAGGTCTAATCTGATCTCGCAATGGCTGGGGTATCAATCTCTCCGGTTCGTTCGGTTGGGTGGGGGGAGTATTTGTGAGCACCGAGAGTGTCCGGCAGGCGTGGCGGCGGTTGAGTGTGGATGAGCGTCGTCAAGAGATCGTGAATACCGCAGCCCATCTTTTTGACCGTGACGGCTACTCCAGCACCACTATGGAAGACATCGCCCGGACCCTGGCGATCGCCAAGCCCACCCTCTACCACTATTTCACCAGCAAGGAAGAGATCCTTTTCTGGATCCATGAGGAATTCATCAATCTCATTATCGAACGACACGAAAAACGTCTCCTGGTCGGCCTTGATCCAAACCAGCTGCTCTTAGAAGTGATGGCAGACATCCTTGAACTAATGGAGACCCACCGTGGCCACGTCCGGGTCTTCTTCGAACACCATCGAGAGCTGCCAGAATCGCAACGTGAGATCATCCGCCTCAAACGAGACCACTACGAATCAATGATCGAAAACCTCTTCGTCCTCGGCACTGAATCGGGGGACTTCCGCGTCATCAACCCCAAACTGGCAACCTTGACCATGTTCGGTATGTGCAACTGGGCCTACCAGTGGTACCAACCCCAAGGCCCGATGCGCACCCGAGACATCGCCTACGCCTTCTGGGGCATCCTGGTACACGGAGTCGCCAACAACCAGACCGATGTCGAGATATCGAGTTCGCCGAAACCGGCCCGCAAACGCGCACGAACAAACGCCACCAAAAACTAACAAAACACCGAAAGGTCCCATACTCAACCGGGGAGGCGTGTTTCCCGCGTCCGTCCTCGACTCATTCGAGATCTGGATGCGCAGCGAGGAAATCAATTCGAGATCCTTGGAAATTGCAATGCGACGAATTCACAGACAGACAGCGAAGTGGACTGGTCAGTTTTCGAATCCGCCTTAGCTCGCAATCTGGCGCGAATGGACGGCTCGAGCGTTGCACTCGGCGGGCTGGCGAACTGCGATCCTGTCGAACGCATGGGGGATGAGATACGACGAGAAAGATCTTCGCAATATCGTCGATGTGTTTCTGCCCTAATGTCAGCGGGATCCGCAAACCGAATCCCGCTGCATACTTTGTGGCAACAGAGTCGCTGGGTGTCGCCCCCAAGAATTGCGTCTTCGGCGACGATTTGAAACGAAGTGTCACGTGGTGCAATTTGTAGGTATGCACGGTGTCCGGTACCTCCCAGGTGGCGAGGAAGCTCTAAGGGAGTTTCTGTTCTCAGCGCGGATCAATCCGGCTGAGGCGGGTCCTGACCGCTCGAGTTTGATCAGAAACCTCGAGCATCTTGACGGAATTGCATTCTAGGCGAATAATCGACCGACTAGTCGGACGGCAATGTCGGAATTTCTGTGGAGGCGGACGACAATGAGACGTTCCCCCACCGCCAAGGGAGAGGAATCAGGCATGAACCTGCCCCGCATCGTCATCGTCGGTGCCGCCCGAACGGCAATCGGCAAGTACGCCGGAGTCTTCGCCACCGTCCCTGCCTATGAGCTTGGCGCGGCAACGGTCAAGGCGGCACTCAGCCGCGCCCAAGTGGCATCGACAAGTGTCGACGAAGTGATCATGGGCTGCATCGCTCAGGTCGGTGCCGATGCATACAACGCCCGTCGAGTTGCCATCGCTGCCGACATCCCGGTCAGTTCGACGGCGGTGACCGTAAACCGATTGTGCGGTAGTGGGTTGCAGGCGATCCTCGACGGGGCGATGCAGTTGCAGGTGGGGGCCAGCGATGTGGTCGTGGCTGGTGGGGATGAGAACATGACCCGAGTGCCATTCCTAATGCCCGAAGCCCGTGCCGGCTACCAACTCGGTGACCGGGTCCTGCTCGACGGAACCCTGGCGATCCTGACCGACCCGTGGTCGAATCAGTTGATGGGGGCAACCGCGGAGAACGTGGCACGAGCCCACTCAGTGAGCCGAGCCGATCAGGATGGCTGGTCGCTCCTGAGCCAGCAACGCGCCGCCGCCGCTATGGCCCGCGGCGCATTCGTCGACCAGATAGTCCCGATCGAGGTGGCTCTGGGCAAAGGCAAGAGTAATTCGGTCACGGTCGACGAGCACCCGAGGGCCGACACAACCCTTGAGCGGCTCGCAACTCTTAGGCCGAGTTTCGGTACCGACGGCACGGTCACGGCCGGCAATTCCTCCGGCATCAACGACGGCGCAGCTGCCGTCGTGCTGATGAGAGAAAGTGACGCCATCAGCCAGGGACGGACACCTCTCCTACGACTGAAGGCCTGGGCCCGCGCCGGCTTGGAGCCTGGGCTAATGGGTTACGCGCCGGCCATTGCGATTCCACGAGCGCTGGCTCTGGCAGGCATGTCGATCTCGGATCTTGATGTCGTGGAACTGAACGAGGCCTTCGCCGCCCAAGTTGTGGCCGTGATGCGCGCGACCAACCTGACCGAGAAGCAGACCAACCCCAACGGCGGGGCGATCGCGTTCGGCCACCCAGTCGGAGCGACCGGCGCGATTCTCACGACTCGGCTGGCCTACGACCTCAAAGACCGCGACCTTCAGACCGGGATGGTAACCATGTGCATCGGCGGTGGGCAGGCCCTCGCGGCGATCTTCGAGCGCTGCTGATGGCGATTGACGCGGACTGCAGTAACCGGTTCCAAGACCTAGTATCGATCAACTCGAACGTAAGTTCTGACAAAGAGGAGGCGGACAGATGCCACTAAAGACACCTGGCCAATACGTTGAAAGCCTGAGAGCGATGAAGATCCGAGCCTACGTCGGAGGGGAACTCGTCGAGTCGGTCGTGGATCATCCTTTGGTCGCGCCACATATCAACACCGTTGCCAAGACCTACGAACTCGCACACCTGCCCGAGCACCAGGACGTGATGACCGCAATCAGCCATCTTTCTGGCGAGCGTATCCACCGGTACACGCACATCTTTCAAAGTCCTGAGGACTTGGTGAAGAAGATCCAGATGCTGCGCCTGCTCGGCCAGGTCACGGGTACCTGCTTCCAACGTTGTGTCGGACTTGATGCGCTCAATGCCACCTACGCGGTGACATTCGAGATCGATCGTGACAAGGGCACCGACTACCACGAGCGCTTCAAGAAGTACCTGGCCCGAGTCCAGGAAGAGGACTTGATGCTGGCCGGTGCGATGACCGACCCGAAGGGACACCGCGCCAAGAAGCCTGGAGATCAAGCCGACCCGGACCAGTACGTTCGAGTAGTCGAGCAGCGCCCTGATGGCGTTGTCATCCGAGGCGCCAAGCTGCACAACACCGGTGGGATCAACTCGCACGAGGTTCTCGTACTGCCCGGCACCGGTATGCAGCCGGGTGAAGAGGCTTATGCGATCGCCTGTGCAGTACCGGCCGATGCGCCCGGAGTGATATTCGTCTTCGGCCGCCAGTCCAACGACAGCCGCAAGTTGGAGAAGGGCTGCGATATCGGCAACCCACGCTTCGGTGTCGTCGGCGGTGAGGCCATGATCGTCTTCGATGACGTCTTCGTGCCAACCGAACGCGTCTTCCTCAACGGCGAGGTCGAACACTGCGCGACGATGGTGAACTACTTCGCCACCTGGCACCGGGCCAACTACGGCGGGTGCAAGGGCGGTAACGCCGACGTGCTCATCGGCGCGACCGCGAAGATGACCCGGATTCTTGGAACCGAGCGCAACGCCATCGTCAAGGACAAGCTCATCGAGATGGTTCACCTCACCGAGACGACCTATGCGTCCGCGATCGGCTCGAGCGCCCTGGGCTACAAGTTGCCTTGCGGTTCGTTCATGGTCGACCCGATCCTGGCCAACACCGTCAAGCAGAACATCACCCGCAATGTCTACGAGATCGGTCGCCTGAGCCACGACCTCGCCGGCGGGTTCCTTGCCACCATGCCCGGAAGCGAGTCTCTGGACAATCCCGATATCTCCGAGTGGGTTCGTAAGTACTACACGGCGAGTCCCGACTATGACGTCAACGAGCGCATCGACTTCGGCCGCTACATCGAGAACATGACCAGCGTCACCACCCTGGTGGAGGCCATGCACGGTGCGGGCTCCCCCCAGGCGCAGCGGATCGCGATGCTCGGCCAGGCCAACATAGATAAGAAAATCGCCATGGCCGAAGAAGTGATTTATGGAACGAGCGATGTGCCGGGCCTGCCCCTGCCGACTAGACGCCAGACGGATAACTAGAGATTCGGCGCTGCGGTTGCCTTAGGGGACTTTTCTTCCTAGGCAGCCGGAGTTCCGCTTACCGGAGCACAATCCGACCGTAGGTCTCCCCCTTTGCCAACTTCTCGAGTGCCACGGGCAAGGCATCGAACGTGGCCACTTCACTCACGAGCGGGTTGATCTGGCCACGAGCGACCATCAAACGCAACTCCTCGTCCGCTGCCCGCACCAACGCCTGATCGCGGGACACGTACAAGCCGAAATGCAGCCCCATGATCGAATAGTTCTTCACCAACGCGTGACTGACCGCTGCCGTCTGGATCTCGCCGCCAGCGAACCCGACGACCACGATGCGCCCCTCGAAAGCTATACATCGAACCGACTGACGATATGCCTGACCCCCCACGGGGTCGTAGATGACATCGGCACCGCGCCCCTGGGTTAGATCGAGCACGGATTTGACGACGTCTTCTTTGGTACGGTCGATCACCGCATCGGTCCCGAGCTGTTTGGCGATCTTCGCTTTCTCCGGGCCACCGACCACGCCAATGACCTGGGCACCGGCGGCCTTGCCCAATTCGACTGCCGCACTACCCACGCCACCGACTGCGGCATGAACGAGCAGTGTCTCTCCGGACCTGAGTCCGGCTCGACGGTGCAGGCCGAACCAACTCGTCAGGTACGACACATGGAAGGCGGCCGCCGATTCATTCGACAGTTGCTCTGGCGCAGGGAATGCGTTGATCGCATTGACCACGGAGTATTGCGCGAACGCCCCCGTCGGAAGCGCGGACATGGCAACAATTCGCTCGCCAACATTCGGCCAACTGACGTCGCTGCCGACTGCCACGACCTCGCCGCAGACCTCGCCTCCCAGCGTGAACGGCAATTCGGGTTTCTGTTGGTATGTCCCGCGACAGAGCAGAATGTCGAAGAAGTTGATTCCGGCGGCAAGAACCTTGACGAGGACTTGCGAGGGCCCAGGGACGGGAACGGGCACGTCGACAAGAGCCAGTGCTTCGGTCGGTTCACCATAATGCGTCACTTGCCAGGCCCGCATCCGCACTCCATTCGACCGGCTCACCATCCTGCCGGGGTGCCATCGGTTCTGTCCGGCACCTTCTCGTATCCGACAGCTTCGACTGAATCCTAGGCGAGTACATCTTTACCCTCAGAATTCAGGCCAGACTGTTTTCTTGAAAGACACGCAAAGCCGCATATTCGGTGATGGAGGCCATAGTTTTCAGCAGAAACCAACATTATTGACTTAGCCCAGAGTCGGCCCGGTTTTCCTCTGCTCGCCCCACCAGGCTAGTCCCAGTAGAAGTACCGTGGATAAGTGCATGAGCAAGATCAGGATGCCGTAAGGCAAGTCTGAAATCCCTTGGGCATTTGCCGTCGAGAGCCCGAGCAGTCGCTGCCAGATCGCAAAGAAGTAGAGCACCTGCAGTGCTTGCCAAGCGAGCAGGGCCGGGCGGTTTCGAACCGTCAGGATAAACATGGGCAAGAGCCAGAGGGCATATTGCGGCGAGTAAACCTTTCCGACCACCGTGAAAACCACCACTAGGGCAGTAATACCAAGGTGCAAGGAGATGCGGTAGGTGCTAAAGGCCCAGCCGATTCCTAGGGCTGCCAGAAAGAATGCCCCGGTGGAGATCGCATTAATAGTTGAGGTAGTAGGAGCAACATGCCGGACGTCATCCAGGGCCAACCAGATCGATCCGGCGTCTAGGCCGCGAGATCTGGAGAAGCGGTAAAACTCTGACCAGCCGGTCGGATTGGCCAGCAGGACCGGCAAGTTCACCGCCAGCCACGCGGCCAGGCTCGCCAGGGCTACCTTGATTGCCTCGGTTCGCCGATCACGGCGACAAAGGTCGAGCAGGAACATCGGCAGGAGCAGGATGGGCCAGAGTTTTGCGGCCGCGCCGAGGGCGATCAGGACGCCGGCTAGCCGGTAGCGCTGGCGTTGGTGGGCCAGGAGTGCCGTGATGGCCAGGCAGACCGCGAGAAGATCCCAGTTGATGCCAGAGTCGAAGAAGAGCAATGGGGAGGCGGCAAAGAGGAGGACTCCGTATTTGCGAGCGCCAGTTAGGTATCTAAGTGCCATTGCTGTGATGGCGGCGAAGCCTGCGGCCAGGAGCCAGTTGATCATGACGAAGGCTCGCAACTGTTCGGTGTACCCGGTGAAGCCAAGAGCTAGCAGATGGGTGAGGTAGATCAGCGCCCCAGTGAGAACTGGGTACTCAAGATAAGAGCCATGGAAGGACTGCAGATATGGGATGACGCCCTGGCCTACTCCGCGCACTGCGTACAGGGGTCCCAGGTCGCTGTAGCAGGCAAGGCGGTAGGTTCGGATGGAGGCGCCCCAGAACTGGTCGGCGCAGGCCATCTTGCTTAGGGATCCTATGAGCGAGACGGCGAAGGCAATCGCGCCCCAGAACCAGGCGGAGGTGAAGAACCTCGTTAGTCTGACTGCTCTCGGCGATGTCTGCTTTAACTCCCTTGGCCTAACTTCGCTCATAGTCAACAGCCAATCGCTTGATGTCGCCTTCTGGACACTGCCCAAAGATAACTCCAACTAGCAGACCTGATTTGGCGCCCCGATTATTGATGTGATGGGTGATGCCTTGGGTAACCCGGCGGGATGGGTGTCTCGTGTCTCTGAAAAGTGCATGGCAGAAAAGGGTGGTTACGCTGAGAGCCACACGGACTCTGGCATGGGTGACCTTGCCTAACGTACTTTTGTGAAGATTCTGGCCGGGGCAGACGACTTCGAGCCGAGAAAACGTCGTGTACGGAGGTGTAGTCATGGCACTCCCCTTCGATGAAACGAATCGCTGGTTCCTCACCGCAGATGAGCGCGGCAATGCACACACCTTGTTGGACGCTCGCCATCCGGGTGGGATTGCCTGGTCGACTGGGAACGAAGTCCGGGCGCTAGTCCATGGCGCGGCCTACTTCCGCGAACTGCTCACGGCAGTACAGGCCATGGGCGCGGGCGATCTGCTTATGTTCACGGACTGGCGAGGGGATCCAGATGAGCGGCTGCAAGGCCCGGGAACTGAAATCGGCATGGTCTTAGCAGCCGCATCCCGCCGAGGAGTTGACGTTCGAGGACTGCTATGGCGCTCCCACTTTGACCGGTTTCAGTTCAGCGCCAGCGAGAACCGGCACTTGGGCGAGGAGATCGAAGAAGCTGGCGGCCAGTGCCTACTTGATATGCGGGTTCGCCCGCTCGGGTCCCATCACCAGAAACTCGTAGTTCTGCGACACGCACTTCATCCTGAACGCGACGTCGCATTCATCGGTGGCATCGATCTGTGTCATGGTCGCAATGACGACCACCATCACTGTGGCGACCCCCAAAGACAAGAGATGGCTGCCGTATACGGCACGCGCCCCCCGTGGCATGACATCCAGTTGGCAGTACAAGGCCCGGCTGTCGGCGATGCCGAGACCGTGTTCCGGGAAAGATGGAACGACTCCGCCCCGCTGAGCCGAAACCCTTTCCACCTGATCGGAGAGAGGCTCCGCCGACAGGACCGGACGGCCCGACCACTGCCCTCTCAACTTCCCGACCCGCCGCCAAGGGGCTCACACGCAGTGCAGATTCTCCGTACGTATCCGCCCCGTCGCCCGGGCTATCCGTTCGCACCAAAAGGTGAAAGAAGCGTTGCCCGGGGATACCGAAAAGCACTCGCGCAGGCGCGCTCTCTGGTTTACATCGAAGATCAATACCTATGGTCGGTGGATGTCGCCAAAGTCTTCGCGGACGCCCTTGCTCGTGAACCAGAACTGCGCCTGATCGTGGTGATCCCAGGGTTTCCCGACCAAGATGGTCGTACCTCACTACCGCCTAATCTGCTTGGGCGTGAGCCCGCGATGAAGATGCTGCGAGACGCTGGAGGTTCACGGGTTGCGATTTATAGTCTTGAGAATGCTGTTGGCACTCCCATCTACGTCCACGCGAAGGTCTGCGTGGTCGACGATATCTGGGTCTGCGTCGGTTCGGACAACGCCAATCGAAGATCCTGGACGCATGACAGCGAACTGAGTTGCGCAGTGCTCCACAACAGTGCCGACGCCTCCAGCTCGTTGGTGCATTCCCTCCGACTCGAACTTGCTCATGAGCATCTTGGCGAGAACGCGTCTATTGAGGATCTCAACGACCCCGTTCGAACCTTCGAGGTATTTCGGAAAACGGCCGTGGGTCTTGACACCTGGCACTCGGGTGGACGCCGTGGTCCACGCCCGCCCGGATATCTGCGCACCTACACCCAATCGACTCTGACGCGGTGGACGCGCCTGTGGGCTTTCCCGCTATACCGACTGCTCTACGACCCAGACGGACGGAGCATGCGGATGCGCCGCGGGCACCGTTTCTAGAGCACTCAAGACGAGCCAGTCGACCGTTGCGGTATTCGCCCATGATGGTCTTCTCTGCCGAGATGAGCATGACCGGGAACTTACGAATCGAGCATGAGAATCCAAAGCGCTTGCCGAGCGGACCTGCCATGCCTGCGGCTCCGGAGCCGACGATCACGGGTATGGCGAGCATGCCGCCAGTGCCAATGAATCTCACGGCGAACAGGTCTGAGGCCCATTTGCCAGCGAATGGTTGAAGCGCGGACGCGGCAGCGCTGTTGATGGGTTCACCGTGCACAGTTGAGGCAGCCGCGACGATGATCGACCGGCTTGCCCAACCTGACTAAGAAACAAGCCGGGTCCAATTTCAACCCCTGTCGACGACAGTGGCGATTTCAACGCATCAGTGCGGGAAGAGCCAAACTAATGCACAGGATCATCCCAAACAGAACTTGAACGGGGAAGTTCAACTGCTTCACGAGCGCGCCTCCAATCGCGGTCTAGTCTCAAACTTTGGTGCTAAGAAATCTCCCGGGAACGGAAAGTGCCTAGATACCCATTACACAAGCCGCCACTCGTGATCCGTGTCTCAAAATGAGACAAACTATGTCTCAATACGGGATAATTCATCGAGCGAGCTGCCGCCCACCCGTTTGCAAATGGCCAGATGCGATCGGTCGGGCGTCCCGCGCGGGAGGAGCGCACCACGATATGCCTGAACGTCACCACCGAAGTTCGTTGGCAGATGCCCGAGAGCGTTATCTGGGGGTAGTCAAGACTCCCCAACACGTCCGCTCCCTTGTGGTCGCATCATGGCAGCGTTCAATGGAGTACGAGGTGGACACAAGTTCTCTCTCTTCTCCGTATCTCGAGAATCCCAACTTGGAAGTCCCGCTCGTCCGGGCCGCGCTGCCGATCCTGACCAAACTGTTCGAGCAGCTCGCCGGCGACCCAGTATCGATGATCATCACCGATCGGGACGGGGTCGTCTTGTCCCGAATGGTGTCTCATAAAGAACTGTTGGCGCACCTCGATCGGGTGCAGTTGGCTCCCGGCTATGGGTACGCCGAGCGCCATGTGGGCACTAACGGTATCGGGACCGCCTTGGCGAGCGGTCGTCCGGTCATCATCGCCGGCAGCGAGCATTACGCCGAAGCTCTGAGGGTCTTCCAGTGTGCGGCGGTCCCAATTCTGCATCCCACTCGCCGCACGCTCCTCGGCGCCTTTGACTTGACGACGATGGATCACGATTCCGGCAGGCTCCTGATGGCCTTGGCCCAGTCAACCGCCCGTCAGATCGAATCTGAGCTCGCGTCAATCAGTTCGCAGCGAGAGCGGGCCCTGTTCCAGGATTACCTGGACGCCTGCGCCTCCGCGCGGCCCGGACCGGTCATCGCCCTCAACCGGGATATCGTGATGATGAACGAACAGTTGCGAGCCGCCGTCGCCGGGCAAGATCACTACGCGCTACTTGACCATGCACAGGAAATTGCCGATGACTCCCATTTCGAAGGGACTCGTACCGTCTCCCTCCCATCCGGACGGGTTGCTGAACTTGGGGTCACCCGATGCCGACGTGAAGACCACGACGCGGGCGCCGTTCTCCATGTTCGGGTTCTTGAATCTCTTCATCCACTTTCAACGGTCACCAGTCGTGGCGCTCAACTACGCCTTGGTTTAGTTGGCTCATCCCAGAGCTGGCTACGCGCGGTTGCGCAGTGTGAAGCGGCGTTCACCGCCAGGTCGTGGCTCTGTATCGCGGGCGAAGCCGGGACGGGTAAGACCGCGCTAGTCGAAGCCATCCATCGAACCCACGGCGCAGATCGTCAACTGGCGCTGATCGAACCCCCATACTCAGAATCAGAGTTCGCGGCACGTGAGTGGCTTGACGACATTTGTGAGCGCTTGACCGATCCTTCGAATGCCGTCGTCTTGCGCAACGCCCATCTTTTGGACTCTAATCTGCGACGTCAGTTGACGCACTTCCTGGAGAGCCTCGATCGCGCCACAGCCGGCCAGTTGATCATGACCCGCCAGCCATCGAACGTCGACACCGAGGACGGCCTCGAACAACTCTTCGATGTTGGGGTGGAAGTGCCCCCAATCCGTCACCGGCACGACGACATCGAGCAGATGGTCCGTTTCTTCTCGCGGAAGTATCGCCCAAACGGTGAGATCACCTATTCCCCAGCCGCACTCGCGCTCTTTCAACAGTGCCTCTGGCCGGAGAACATCAGGCAGATCGAATGGGTCGTGCGCAGCTTGCTGCGACGGCATCCAGGCCGGACCATCGGGGTGGAAGATCTCCCGCCGGAGTGCCGCGTCTCCTCGCACAACGTGCTGACGCAGATCGAAGCGATCGAACGCGACGCCATCCTTCGTGGGTTGATGGATCGCAACTCGAACGTTCAACGCACGGCAGAGGATCTCGGGATTTCTCGCGCCACTATGTACCGCAAGATGCGCCATTACGGGATCATCCGGTCGAACCTCAACTAATTCAGCCCGCGCTGTTCCCCATGCTTTTCGCTCGATTCATTTCAGTCATCACACGCTCGGTAATGCACTCGTCAAACGACGTACTTGCGGCTCAAGCAACCCAGCGCCTACGCATAAAGCAATGACAATCGCGCCGATAATAAATGAGTTGCGTAGACCAACAACGACAACGGCGGGTCCGGCGAGTGCGAGCCCAAGTGGGCCAAGCATCAACGAGCCCATTGCGTCATACGAAACCACCCGCGAAAGAGAATCTCTTGGTATGTGCGTTTGCAGCGCGGTCATCCAGTAGACACCCCAAAGATCTATAGTGGCGCCCCAGGCAAAAGCGCCAACGCCAATCATCAAGAGCGATGCAGGTATCGCCATTAACAACAAATACCCTGAGGCAGTCAGCGTAATGATCATGCAGAAAAGCATTGGATATTTTGGTCGGTATCGGCTCCCTACAAGCGAACCGACAAGAAATCCAACAGATTCAAAGGTTGCAATCAGTCCCCAAGACCTCGGACCATCGAAGTGCTGCTTCGCTAGCACAGGGCCGAGCACACCTTCAGCCCCACGCTGAATCATCACGATTATTGAGAAGGCGGCGACGATGACGACAACCCAGCGTCGCGCAAGAAACTCGTGCAGCCCGGAACGTAATTCGTGTATCAAAGATTCACTCTCACTCTTCACCTCTGAGTACGATCGTAAATTCCAGACGAGAAGACCCGCTGCTAGAAATGTGAGCGCGTCAAAGGCCATCGCTGGACCACTACCCAAAGAGGCGACCAAGATGCCGCCCATTGCACTTCCAACGATGATGCCGAGATTTGACACTGCTTGCAGATACGCATTAGCCCCCTGTAGGCGATCCTGGCTGACTATTGATGGTGTCAATCCAGGGAATGCTGGCCACCAAAGTGCATTGAGGATTCCCGCAATGGCATTGAGAATTGCCAAGTAAAGAATTCGCGCATGACCGAACTGAAACAGTGCGGCAATGGCAAAAATGACGACCGATAGAATGATGTCGGTCGTCGAAACTATGACTGCTCGTTTGAATCTATCGGCGACAACCCCACCGATCGGCAGGAAGATCACCAGAGGAACGGCCTGTGAAACGAGCACCATGCTAAGCGAAGAAGGTGTGGCGCCCTTAAGCGCCAATATTCCAAAGGCGATGGCGGTAGGCGCCATCCCGTTGCCAAGGTTGGAAATAAAACGAGCAATTAGGAGTCGACGGTAGCCTGCGACTTGCCATAACGTCGAAATCTGGCTCCTAGGCACGCGTAGTAGCAAAGCATATTCGTCAGGCAGATGCGGCCCCTCGGTTATAAGCGATATCTTGATGGCATGCCTCTGCCTGACGTAATCGCGCGAAATATCCACCACCAGACGCATCGAACAGGTTGGCTCAGAGCTGCGGTTCTAGGTGCAAATGACGGACTCGTCTCGACATCCAGCCTAATGATTGGTGTGGCCGTTAGCGGTGTTTCGACTGGAATTGTCATAACTGCCGGACTCGCCGGTCTCACTGCAGGTGCCATGGCGATGGCTGCAGGCGAGTATGTCTCAGTCAGCTCGCAATCAGATATTGAGAGGGCAGATGCCCAACTGGAAATAGAGCATCTTGCCCTTGACCCAGAGGGCGAACTCGACGAACTCACTGAGATCTACGTAAGCCGCGGCCTTCCACTCGCACTCGCCAAACAAGTAGCAGAGACAATGCACGCCAAGGACGCACTTGAAGCGCACTTACGGGATGAGCTCGGTCAACTCGACCACCACAGAGCGCGTCCAGTACAAGCCGCGACTGCATCTGCCATCAGTTTCCTCGCCGGTGGGGCAATTCCATTCCTTGGCATGATCCCGCATTCATCAAATGGACGCATCGTCGGCATGGTCGTTGTGACGGTGATCGGACTAGCGCTAGCCGGGCTACTCGGCGCGCGCGCCGCAGGGACACGGCTACTGCCCCCGACGATTCGCGTGATGCTCGGCGGCAGCGCCGCAATGGCAGTCACCTCGCTCATCGGGCATTTCGCGCATGTGAGCGGCATCTGATGGTCAGCAATTCGCCCTTGCATTCCTTAAAGAACTTAATAAAGCAGATCCCCGCCGTTGGTCCAGCACTGGCCTATGCGCGCGGGCAATCTCACATAAAGAAAGTTGCACCAACAAGAACTCGTAATGACTTCCACGGTTCCACTCCCTATTGGGAGGAGCGGTATAGAACCGGCGGTGATTCGGGGGCGGGATCCGGGGGGCGACTCGCGGAGTTCAAGGCCGAAATTATCAATGAGTTCGTCGCGAAAGAATCGATTGCTTCACTCATTGAGTTTGGCTGCGGAGATGGACGGCAACTCTTAATTGCTCGGTACCCCAAATATATGGGCGTCGATGTCAGTCAGACAGTTATTGAAAGATGTAAGACACTCTTCCGTGACAATCCAGATTTCACATTTCTAACCACCGAGCAGTATCAAGGCGAGGCCGCAGACCTGGCTCTCTCGTTGGATGTGATATTCCACTTGATTGAAGACGAAGTATTCAACGCATACATGAATACACTCTTCGATGCCGCACTCCGATATGTAATTATCTACTCGTCCAATTTCGACGCGGCATCAGCACCAAACGCACCTCATTTCCGTAACCGCCAATTTACCCTGTGGACAGCCGCAAATCGTCCTGAATGGCAACTGATTCGGCATATCCCGAATCGCTATCCGTTCAACGGCGATGGGCTTGAAACGTCAGTCTCTGACTTCTTCGTCTTCAGCAAGGACACTTAATACATAGAGATTCCGCCATCGACGGGTAGAACGATTCCCGTGCAATATGAAGATGCATCACTTGCAAGGAAAAGCAACGCTGCGTTTATCTCCTCTGCCCTCCCGATGCGTCCTACGGGAGTAGTGGCAATGACTGATTCAATGAACGAAGGTTTGAATTGGTCAGACATCTCACTTTCGAAATACCCAGGAGCCAGCGCATTGACTCTGATTCCTTTCCGCCCACTCCACTGAGCGGCGAGATCGCGAGTCAGACCAATCAACCCAGCCTTGCTCGATACGTAGGCAGCTTGCGGCAAACTAAATGGGCGAAACCCGAGGATGCTAGCGATGTTGACGATAGAGGAACCGTCAGGCGCGACTCTGGCAAAGGCCTGCGCCATCCAATATGCACCCTTTAGGTTTACGTCTAGAACCGCTGAGTACTCCAGTGGACTCTCTTTCAGTGCAGATTTTGCAGTCCCAACACCGGCATTATTGATAAGCACATCAACGTGACCGAATGCAGCAATACCTGCTGCAACTAACGCTGAGCACTGTTCAGGGTCAACGACGTCGGTCCTTACCGCAATTGCCCGCCTACCGAGTGATCGGATCATCTCTGCGGTCTCTTCCAGGCGCTCAGTTCTCCTTGCGCCAAGGACCAAATCAGCACCCGCCTCCGCAAGTGTTTCGGCAAAGCCAACGCCTAGGCCTGATGAGGCACCAGTAATGACGGCAACTCTGCCGTCGAGACGAAAACGATCGATTACTCCCATATTCGCAGCCTATAGCCCATGATTGGGCCATGGCGGAGATCCCAGGCCTAGACCTTGCCCGACTCCGCACTTACCTGGATACAAATGCACCAAATCTGTCCGGGGAACTTACGGCAACACTTGCCGCAGGCGGCAGATCCAATCTCACTTACTTTGTGAGTACTGGGCAGATGCGATACGTCCTGAGGCGACCGCCACTTGGCCATGTGTTGATGACCGCGCACGACATGGTGCGGGAATACCGAGTGATATCCGCCCTATCACTCAGCGCAGTGCCAGTGCCGAAGAGCCTGCTCCTCTGTGTGGACGAATCAATCATCGGTGCTCCTTTCTACCTGATGTCGAAAGTCGAAGGTGTCGTATATCGCACGGAGAAAGAGACGTCGCTTCTTACCGAAAATGAGGTTCAAAAGGCCAGCTCCGAGATGATTGAAAATCTGGCACACCTACATAAGGTCGATCCCGCTGCTGTAGGCCTTGACGACTTTGGGAGAGTCGAAGGCTTTCTTGAGCGACAACTCGTGAGATGGCAGAAGCAACTAGCGTCGTCGAAATACCGAGAGATAATGGGTATCGACGAACTGGCAACCAAACTCGCTGCCTCAATCCCAAATACAACGAGTAGCGGTGTGCTCCATGGCGATTATCGACTCGACAATTGCATTTTCGACGCGAAGATGAAGGTCGCCGCAGTAGTCGACTGGGAAATGTCAACCTTAGGCGATTGTTTGAGCGATGTCGGTCTCTTTGTCGTCTACTGGGATGGAGTTCCAGGGCTTCCTGAAAGCCCAGTCAGCGGTGGGGTAAGAACCGGGCGAGGATTCCCCGGAGCCAAGGAATTGCTCGAACGCTACGCGATCATTACTGGCGTCGACTTGACTCGCATCAACTGGTACATCGCATTTGGTTTTTTTAAGTTGGCGGTGATTCTTGAAGGAATTCACTTCCGATACACCAGCGGGCAGACTGTCGGTACCGGGTTCAATGAGATTGGCAATTGGGTGGAGCCACTAGTGGGAGCCGGAGTGGATGCACTCAGCAACGACGGTGGTGGGAAGTAGGACAGATGGATTTCCAATTCGATCAACGGACGCGCGACCTTCAAGTAGCGCTTGAAGAGTTCATGCAATCGCGAATCTATCCAGCGGAGGCGACACTCGCCCACGCAGAACAAGATGGTTGGTCCACGCCGCCTATCGTCGAAGAACTAAAGGTGGAGGCGCGCAAACGCGGATTGTGGAATCTCTTCCTGCCGGACGATCTTCACGGCGCCGGGCTTAGCAATCTGCAATATGCGCCGCTTGCCGAAATCACTGGACGCAGTCCGGCCATCGCACCAGAAGCCCTCAATTGCTCAGCGCCAGATACGGGAAATATGGAAGTTCTTGCAATGTTCGGAAATGAGGTGCAGAAGAACCGCTGGTTGACGCCACTACTGGATGGAGAGATCCGCTCAGCCTTCGCGATGACGGAGCCAGATGTCGCCTCATCCGATGCCACGAACATCCAGACAACGATCGCCCACGATGGTGATGAATACGTGATCAATGGCTTGAAGATTTGGTCTTCTGGAGCGCTAAGTCCGCGCTGCGAGATTCTTATCGTTATGGGAAAGACCAACCCAAATGCCGATCGCCATCACCAGCAGAGCATGGTTCTGGTTCCCAGAAATACGCCGGGTGTCGAGGTAAGGCGGGGCTTGACTGTCTTTGGTTATGACGGCGCATCACATGGCGGTCATGGCGAGATCCAGTTCAACGATGTGCGCGTCCCAATTGCCAATCTGATTGGTCAAGAAGGGAGTGGATTCGCAATCGCGCAAGCACGCCTAGGGCCAGGGCGTATTCACCACTGCATGAGATTGATTGGAATGGCAGAGCGTGCACTCGAACTCATGTGCAAGCGCGCTCTCTCGCGAGTCGCATTCGGCAAACCGCTCGCTGAGCAAGGGGTGGTCCGTGAGTGGATCGCCGAATCGAGAGTCCGTATCGACTCAACCCGATTACTCGTGCTCAGAGCAGCCTGGCTGATGGACACCGTCGGCAATAAAGGCGCCCAGAGCGAGATCCAACAGATCAAAGTGGCTGTGCCGAGAATGGCAACCTGGGTGATCGATCGTGCGATTCAGACCCACGGCGGTGCCGGTCTTAGCCAAGATTTTCCCTTAGCCTCCTTGTGGGCTGCTGCCAGGTCCCTCCAGATCGCCGACGGGCCTGATGAGGTGCATTACGCCTCTGTCGCAAAAAGTGAACTCAGGAAATATTCCTAGTGACTGGCTGCAGCGCGTTTGAGGCGATCCCGAATCGCTTCGGCCAAGCCTTCGCCCTCAGGGCCTAGAGCAACGACATCATGCAGTCCGAGTGCATCTGCACGACGAAGTGCCTGGTATAGCACTCTTGCATACTCCGAAGTATTCTCTGGCGACGCGAGCCGGATCAGACCGATCGGAGTCTCAAGATCAGCAAGTCCAATAAAGCTATCGGCGCCATCAACTAGTTCCAGATGTACCTTCGCGAGTGGTGAGTAATGCGCCGCAAGGGTTCCTGGCGCCCGAATCTCACTTCTCGCTACGACTATCGATTCCGTTATCTCTTCGATGGCCTTACGGGTGACCGCACCCAATCGCAGAATACTTGGATACGCAGAAGTTGCATCGATGATGGTCGATTCAAGCCCGACCGCACTGTTACCTCCGTCGAAAATGAAATCACGACCAACCTCCAAGTAGGGGCCCAGATCCTCAAGGACCGCAGTGGCACTCGTCGGTGATACTGCGCCGAAACGATTGGCACTCGGTGCTGCCAAACCGAGCCCGCTCTCCCTGATGATTTCAAGGGCGATTGCATGGCCCGGAACACGTAAACCAACCGTCTCCTGACCTCCTGTCACCCAATCTCCGACACCTTCAGCCCGAGGAAGTATCAGGGTGAGTGGACCAGGCCAGAACTCCTCAGCCAACGAATACGCCCAAGGGGGAACAGAGCTAGCCCATCGGTCGATCTCCTCGATGCCTGAAATATGGACGATGACTGGGTGAGTGAGAGGTCGACCTTTCACTTCATAAATTCGTCCTACCGCCAGAGGTGATGTCGCATCTGCTGCTAAGCCATAAACCGTCTCCGTCGGGATTGCCACTAGATCACCGCGAAGTAGCGCCGCAACGGCTACATCAATCGAGTGCGTGATCATAGAAAAATTCTCCCACGCTTCTTCACAGGGATTTGCCAAGAATTTTGGGCAGAGTATGGTCAATTGCATACTCATGGAGGTTTACATGTATCTTCGCCGACTCGGTTTTGCCCTAACTGCGGGCGTCGTGATCCTTGCACTCGGGGTCCCTTCAGCGCAGGCCGCTGATACATCGACACGAGGTATAACCGTTCAAGCAACTGGCACCATCAAGGTCACTCCCGACGCAGTCCGCCTAAATCTCACCGCCACTGCTCTTGGTCCAACAAGCAAAGATTCGCTGGCGACCACCTCGACGACTTCGAGCGCCATCCGTAAGGCTCTCGCGACAGACGGTGTCGCAAGCAAGGACATTGCAACTACGCGCATCACGGTCAACCCCGAGTACAACTACTCCTCGCAAGACAAGTCACCCGTACTTACCGGCTACCGCTCCACGCAATCTTTTACCGTGGTCATCCGCAAGGCCGATACTGCAGGCAAGGTTATTGACGACGTAGTGGCGGCTGCTGGAGATGGCGCAACGATAGATAGCGTTACGCCGTTTGTCCTCGACGCGGAGAAGTCTCTTGCATCGGCGCGAGTATCGGCAGTTGCCAAGGCTCGCACTAAAGCGAAGGCATACGCCACATTGCTTTACGCAAAACTCGGCAGTGTGGTCTACTTGACCGAGTTGAATTCGAATTACATACCCGGCCCAGTCCCATACGGTGTTGGTGCCAAGGCCGATGCCGCAACGCAGGTTGACCTTGGACAGCAGGATGTCTCGGTGTCGATCGAAGTTAGGTGGAATCTGAAATGACCCAAGAGCGGCTGCGCTCTGTTTTGACGGACCTGGTTGATAAAGGGGAGTTAACTCAGGCGCAGGCCGCTCTTGTCATTTCCACCTACCAAGAAGTAGAACCTCCACCCGAATCCATCGAAACCCCGGCGGAAGTCAGTCCTACGGCAACACGTGAGGGGAAACGTAGGTGGCTCGGCGAATTGGGCGGCTACGTCGGTGGCGCATTCACCCTCACAGCAGGCTTCATTCTCTTGGGTCACGCCTGGTCATCGATAAACCAGGCTGGCAAGGTCGGAATCCTGGGCGCTCTAGCTGCGATCCTCTTGGGTGCCGGGTTTCTCATCAGCGGCGTGCGGCGCGGAGAAGTGCCACGGCGACTAGCCGGCACACTAATTGGATTCGGTGCGATTAGTGCCGCTGGTGCAGGGGGGAATGGAGCACCACACCACCGTGAATTGCTAATCGCATCACTCGTTGGATTCCTCGTCGCGCTTCTGGGCTACTGGAAAGTGCGCAGCGCAAGCAGTCATATCGCGCTTTTTGGCTTCTTTGCACTTCTTGTCGGTTCGCTCTTCGACAGTGCACATTTGCCGCGCGGTGCTATGGCCCTGGTTCTATTCGCAGTCGGTGCGAGTTGGTTCAGCTTGGCCTTTCGCAATCTGATCGTTGAAAAATTGCTCGGACTGATAATCGGTACGGCAACCATGGTGTTCGCGGGCGAGTTCGCGTTCGCCAATGGTTCGCGCCTTATCGCCTACGCCCTTCTTGCCGTGATCGCCATAACTGGTTTCCGAATCTATGTGACCACCGGGCAGTGGCCTCCGTTGGCGGGAGCGGTTGCAGCGACGACTCTCGGCGTCGGTCAGATCGTTGGAACCACCCTTGGCGGTGCGCTCGGCGCTGCGTTGGGCCTTCTCACTGCAGGTCTTGCCCTCCTTGCTCTTAGTGCCTGGGTTCTCCGCCGAAGGAAGTGATTTGGGTTCCCCACCGCCTTCGCTCTATGCTTTGCAGGCTCCGAGCAGATTGAGCCCGAGGGTCCAAATTCGGTTCGGGGAGTCCTGTCCCCATCGTCTAGAGGCCTAGGACGTCGCCCTTTCACGGCGGTAACACGGGTTCGAATCCCGTTGGGGGCACGAAAGCCAACGGAGGCGAAAGCCTTTCTAGGCCCGGTAGCGCAGTTGGTTAGCGCGCCGCCCTGTCACGGCGGAGGTCGCGGGTTCAAGTCCCGTCCGGGTCGCATCGGTGTTCTAAAGTCAGCAGCAATCAACATTTAGGATCAAGCGGTGGACCCGACAATGAAGTCAGTGGCAATCCGATTGACTGGACTCTCTAAACACTTTGGCGAAGTAGTAACCGTTAAGTAACGAAGGCGTGCGAACTGCTTCTGTTACGAGCCTCAAAGCAGGACTCGGTGCAACGACGATTGTATTGATACTCGGAACGATGGCGGCATTCGCCGTGGCACGTTATACATTCTTCGGCCGCGAGGCGATCTCGCTCCTCGTCATCTTGCCAATCGCGTTGCTAGGAATTGTCACAGGTATTGCCCTCAACTCCGCATTCACCACTTTTCTCAAGCCATTTGGAATAGGTTTTGGCTTATTCACGATGATCGTCGGACATGCGATCTTCTGCATCGTCGTCATCTACAACAATGTCTTGGCAAGACTGCGCAGGGTAGGTGCGACTCTAGAAGGAGCTTCAGGCGATCTTGGTGCGAATACTTTTCAAACATTTAGGTACGTCACCTTCCCGACGATTCGCTCATCACTTGTCGCTGGCGATCTCCTTGCCTTCGCGCGCTCATTCGATGAGATCGTGGCGCCTGTCTCATCCTGGCCTTTGCCCTTCCTGTCTGGCTCAGTCAGCGGCTCTCAGATGGCGCAGCTGCGGGTGGCCGGATCTAGCCCTGCCCTTTTTCCCGAATGGCAAGGTCTCCCATAGACTGCGTCTGAAGTAAGGCCAGGTAGCTCAGTTGGTACGAGCGCGCGACTGAAAATCGTGAGGTCGACAGTTCGATCCTGTCCCTGGCCACCCCCATCAATTCCCGCGAGCGGTGGCTTCGCTCATGCCCAGCGGTGGCTTCGCTCACTGCGATCAAGCGATTGACAAGTACAAAGGTTTCAAACACTTGCGCCAGCGACAGTGATACCCAGCCGCCATGAAGTAAAGCGGATTTCAGCCTGTCTCAGTCAGGCGACTTAAGTCACGTCGGAGCGCGCGCTTTGACATACGGCCGTGGGCGATCAGACGATCATCAGCAATCAGGCCGGGAGCGAACATCAGATGGTATTCGGATGCTAGGTGGCGTCCCTGCTCGCTCTCCAGATTGACCTCTTCGATCTGCAGCGGAAATTCGTGTGAAAGCTGGTCGAGAATTTCTCTGCCATCGCTACACCATGCGCAGTCGTGTTTGGTCAGCAAGGTGAGAGTGATCATGACTTAAGCGCGACCTGCAAGTCATTAAGAAGTCTTTTGACGGGGACGAACATCGTGTACGTCGGTGGCCCACCATAATCGGCTCGCCAACGAATCACTCCGTCGGGGCCCACCAGTATGAACGTGTGCCCGTCGCGGGTCTCCCCCATCATCCCGAATCGGTTGGCCTCGTACTGATGTGAAATAGTCATTGAGGGATCAGAGAGCACGGGCGTGGTCAAACCCATGTCGCTGGCCTTGCGTGCGATCAGGTCTACCGGGTCGGTGGTTATCGAGACCACGGCGTCAATCCCAGCTGCCTTAACCTGCGCTGCTTGCCGTTCTAGGACGGTCATCTGGTCCCAGCACGGCGGACAGGAGAGGCCTTCCTGGAAATAGAGCAGGACGTTCTTGCCTCGATAGTCGTTTAATGAGATCTGCTGTCCAGTGTTAGCCATCAGGGTGAACGGAGGGGCAGTTTTCCCTATTCCTGGCCGTCCGATGTCGTAGGTGCTACCCGAGCCCGACGTCTTCGAAGCAGTCGCGGTGCTAAAAACCCCGTACAGGCCAAAGAGAACGACCAAGACCGTGAGAGGGGCGAGCCACCAAATCACCCCGAAACTCTTTGCTTTCTTCGTGGGAATTGGAGGTTTCGGGCCTCGATGCTTGGTCGAACTCATTCTCGGCTGTCCTCTCCGGCACTAGTGCGGATCGTAGGTGTTTTGGGCGTGCAGCAATCCGGTTCAGAGTCGCTGGCCAGAGCGTTCGGCGTATCTAGGTCTGGGCGGTTGGAGTGGTGACGGGCCTGCCGGATGATAAAGATCGTGGCGAGTATTAGCAGAACGGCAACGAGCCAACCAGGAACCCACGCCAACCAGTTCGTAATGACGACCGCGACGTGCTGTAGGTCGGCTGCCAATTTCACGAGCCAGCCATCTGCGCCCATGCCAGGACCTCGTGCCGCTTGCACGTAAGCGAGTGCTGCCATTCCGATGAGTAGAAATCCTGACGCCGCCGTACCGAAGGCCATCGTGCGCCTGAAGCGACCGAGTCCGAGAGTGATCTGGCGACCCTGAACCCACTTGCTGGCTCCCCAATCCCTCCGATCCCACAAGAGCGCGAGGAGTGCGAGTGGGGCAACCATTCCAATGACATAGGTGACCGCGACTGCGAGCGCACCAGGGAAAGACGCGGCGGCTCCGGAGAGGATGGAAACTCCAATCAACACCGGGGCACAGCAAGAGGTCGCGGCTCCGGAGAAGAGGCCCAACCCGTAAACGGAGGCGTAACCATTTCCGGTCGGGGCTCGACCCGGCAGCATCGGTATCTGCGGCTTCCACCCCATGAGTATCGCGACTCCACCAATCAGCATGGCAGTAGCCGCGACCGAGAAGACGAGAACGTGCTGGCCTGAGACCAGGGAGATGAGCGCTGCGGCGCCAAGCCCGATCGGCACGATAATCGTCGCGACGCCTAAGCCAAAGATCAGCGTTGCGGCCAGAAGTCCTGTACGGCGACGAAAACCAGTAGCCAAGTAGGCCGGCAACATCACCGAGACACAGCAAGGCGCTAGGAGGGCTACCAACCCACCGAGAAAAGCTGTCAAGAGGGTCCCGCCGAACAGCAAATCGCTCATATGGCTCCGCTTTCACGCCAGCCGTCCGCTACAGACGTCTACGACTAATCTCCTAAGGAGTTTAGGACATAGCCAGGTGGTTGTCTAACACGGATCAATGATCTTGCTCACCTACTGAATGAGGCAGAGGTGGTTGGACATAGATTCTGTTGGGTTGCGGCAATCGCTGGCCCGCCCAATATGAGCAGTGGCAGAGTCAAGATGATGGCGATTCCCAGGGCGCCAGCAACGGCCTGTATGTGACCTAATGGGTTGCTCGGTGGGATGAGTCTGCGCACACGTGCGGATGTTCCATTACCGCCCGCGAAAAGTGCCACCGCCGGCCTAGTGTGCGCACTTGCAGTGGAGAGAACGGCTAGGAGGGCGTCGGCCACTGTCAATCGGTCGGTTCGTGCTGCGGCCACGTCATCCGCCCGCAGTTCCACAAGTCGGGCAATCTCGCTCGCAGCAGTTCGGAAAACTGTCATATTTTTGAAAGCCTCTGCGAGTGCAGTGGAGAGGGCGATGGCTAGGTCGTGGCGCTCTGCCAGATGAGCCCTCTCGTGCGCTAGTACGGCTCTGAGTTGGTTGTCGTCGAGTGCGTTTAGTGCGGCTGTGGTCACTACCGTTCGATTCCGACGCCCGGGCAAGCAGTAGACCATGCTCTCGTCGCACTCCAGAATTACGATCCCTCGCTGCGTGTCGCGCTGCCCGACAAGATCTAGAACTCTCAGATGGTGAGCGCGCTCTCGAACCATCTTCACCGCTGCGGTGCTTAGAAACCAGGTGCTACGGACGAGCAGAGCGATCGCGAATAGAGCACCCAAGATGCCAAATACCGCGCTGCCAGGAAATGCATAATGCAGACGGAGAGCCATGGCGCACGCCTGCAAAAATTCCGCGAGATGCCGACTTACATGAACGGTTGGAATCGTTAATGCAAGGCCCGCCATGATGGTGGAGGCAAGCACAGTGCCGGTCAGCGCCTGCCAACTCGCGATCGCAAGTCGCGGTGCTCGATCAACCCACCTGGCCCGATGCAGATGCGACGGGACCACCGTAGCAAGCACCAACGAGTAGCCGATCAGTGCAAAGGTGACGATCATTTCTCTACCCCGCGCACACGCGCCAAGTTAAGTAGGCGATGGAGTTCGTCGGCTTCATCGGGCGCCATCGCTTCAACGAAGCCAAGGAGGGCGGCGGAACGATCATCGGCCAGGGAGAGAGCCTCGCGAACCAGCCCGGCAACATATTCTTCGCGGCTGGCGGTCGCCCCGTATCTAAACGCCCGCCCCTCGCGTTCTCGGGTCAACCAGCCTTTGCGGTGCAGAATCTCAGTGACCGTTTGGACAGTGCTATATGCCAACCCACGATCAAGCCCATCGAGCACCTCGCGAACCAGTAGAGGACCGTCCGCCTGCCAAATCTGCGCCATGATCGCGCTTTCCAAATCGCCGAACTTCGGCATTGCCTCTCCTGACCTTCACCAGATGGAGCCTAAGGACCCAAGGATAGGAGTCCTGTCCGGACACCACGCCTAATCACCTAAGTAAATTAGATTACGCCCATTTTGGGTATATCTTCGACCCTTGCGCGGTCAAATTAGTTGGCCTCGGGAGAGTTGCACCCCTCGACACCTCTGGGGTGAAGAGCGGCGAGAGGATCGATCAAAATGGGAAGAGTGAAGGCTGGAGATGAGGGCAGAAGGAGTGCCAAACTCGAGGCGATCAGGCAAGCGCAAGAGAAAACTAAACGGAACCGACGCAATGGCCTGATCGTCGGTGGGACAGCAGTTGTCGTAGTCATCGCGTTAGTCGTCTTCATGGCCACGAACGGAAGCAACAAGGCTCCGAGCAAGAGCTCGGCGATCGCCGGCGTACAGACCTTCACAGGGCTCTCCACTAAGCATGTGAGCGGCACAGTCCAATATCAGCAAATCCCGCCGGTGGGCGGGGAGCACTCAGCGGTCTGGCTGAACTGTGCCATCTACTCTGAGCCAGTTCCCAACGAGAACGCGGTGCATTCGCTTGAACACAGCGCCGTTTGGATTACTTATGACCCGGCCGTCATCACCGGTGACCAGTTGACGGCGCTGCGAAAGTCCATCCCGAAGACGTATGCGATCCTCTCCCCGTATCCGGGTCTGCCAGCCCCGATCGTCGCATCCGCTTGGGGAGTTCAGTTGAAGGTGAGTCGAGTCGATGATCCTCGAATCAGTGAGTTCCTTGCGAAGTACCGTGAGGCAAAATCTGCACCCGAGCCAAGCGCTACCTGTACCGGCGGACTCGACGGCCCAGGCAAACTCTCCTAACGCTCTTTTGCCGAGCGGTGGCTCCGCTCACCCCGAGCGGTGGCTCCGCTCACCCCGAGCGGTGGCTCCGCTCACCCCGAGCGGTGGCTCCGCTCACCCCGAGCGGTGGCGTCGCTCACCTCTCGTTGCCTGTCTCAAGAGACCATCCGACGATTGCCAGAGTGAGCGTCTAAAGATGTCATAAAGCGCCGCGCTTCTCCCGTGTAAAGGCAGCGTTCGAATCAGATACTCCCAATCATGCGGGCGCCACTATGGATCTGTGTCTCGAGCCAAACGCTTCTTAGTAGGAAGGCCAGTTGATTCGAAACGGGTTGGCGATACTCTCCTACCCAAAAGTCTTGCGCTGCCTATCTTCTGCAGCGATCCACTCTCCTCAGTTGCCTATGCAACAGATGAAATTCTTCTCGTTCTTGCTCTTGGCGGGGCGACCTGGCTCGCTCGCGCAAGTTGGCCGGCAATTGGCGTTGGAATTCTCCTCATCATCGTTGTCTCCTCGTACCGACAGACCTGTTACGCATACCCAAACGGCGGAGGGGCTTACGCGGTAAGTTTGAAGAATCTCGGCCGTACACCCGCTTTAATCGCGGCTAGCGCCCTGATGATTGATTACGTTCTCACGGTCGCCGTCTCAGTCGTCAGCGGAGTAGCCAATATTGTCTCTGCTTTCCCGAGTCTCGCCTCGCACTCCGTAGCTTTATCTATTGGATTAGTCGTTCTACTTACCTTTGCAAATCTGCGTGGAGTGAAAGAATCAGGAAAATATTTCGCTATACCCACCTACGGTTTTGTTGCAAGTATCTATCTGCTTTTTGGCGTTGCGATCTATCGAAGCCTCAGTGGACAACATCTCCGTGCAGAGAGCGCATCACTACATCTTACGTCGACGATGCACCCGACCGGCTTCTTCGTGGTGTTTCTCTTACTCCGCGCCTTCGCGAGCGGATGTACGGCACTCACGGGCGTCGAAGCAATTAGTAATGGTGTCCCTCACTTTCGACAGCCTAAATCTCGCAATGCAGCGACAACCCTCGTGATCATGGGTGGACTCGCCGTAACGATGTTCGCTGGTGTCACGATTCTTGCAATACTCACTCGAGTACAACTCTCGCATGACCCAACCCACCTCGGGCTCAGCGCGGGTGCCGTACAACAAACCGTGATCGCCCAACTCGGCGGCGCAGTTTTTGGCGGAAATTCTGCACTCTTCTACATCACCCAAGCATTTACGGCCGCAATTCTCATCATGGCTGCAAACACGGCCTACAACGGATTCCCGATTCTCGTCTCAATTTTAGGAAAGGATGCCTTTCTACCCCGTCAGCTCGCGCGTCGCGGAGATCGGTTGGTCTTCAGCAACGGAGTGCTCGTCCTCGCCGGACTCGCAATCCTGCTCATCTGGGCTTTCGACGCCAACACCAATGCGATCATTCAACTTTATATCCTCGGTGTATTCCTCTCATTCACCCTGTCTCAGGCGGGAATGGTCCGACATTGGACAAGAAAACTAGAAGGTGAGAACGACCCTCGCCAGCGTCGTCGACTGATTCGAAAACGTCTGCTCAACGGCGTTGGCGCTAGTGTCACCGCCATCGTTTTGGTGGTTGTGACCACCACGAAATTTCTTCATGGTGCGTGGATCGTCACTATCGCAATTCCGGTCTTATTTTTCATAATGAAAGGAATAAATCACCACTACGAGAACACCGATAGGGCTCTTGCTGCATCTGCAGAGCCACCAACCTTGCCAAGCCGCGTAATTGGTTTGGTGCTCGTCTCAAAATTGCACAAGCCTGCGATCACTGCACTCTCATACGCCCGAGCCGCACGACCTTCCTCGCTCACGGCACTGAGAGTCCAAATCGAGCCAGGAGATTCCGACAATTTGATGAGTGAGTGGGATAAGGCTGGAATTCCAGTGCCGCTCGTGATTCTCTACAGCCCATTCCGCGATGTAACGCGGCCCGTGATCGAATATATCCGGCGAATTCATCGTGCCAGCCCGCGTGATGTCATATGTGTTTACATTCCTGAATACATCGTCAGTCACTGGTGGGAGCAGATACTACACAACCAGACCGCTCTTCGCCTAAAGTCTCGTCTACTCTTTCTCCCAGGTGTGATGGTGACTAGTGTCCCAATCCATATCGAAGCCGGGAAAGTTGTGGAGCCGAGTATGTTGGAGCACTAAAGGGAAGGCAATTTATGCAGCGGAAGGTGCGTGTAGCGGCTCTAGTTTTAACGCCTGTGCCGACGTTATTGCTCTTACCTCTAAGGAATCATTTATCCATCAGCAGTATCCTTCTTCTTCAATTGATCGCTGTGGCACTCGTCGCAACTTTTTCGGGCTGGGTATTCGGTTTGATTGCTGGACTTGGTGCGCTACTGCTCGCAAACTGGTACTTCATTCCTCCATATGGGACTCTCAACATCGAAGATCGAAACAATCTCATTGCACTTGCCACATTTTCACTGGTCGCTTTTACAATCGGGTTTCTTATTGAAAAAGTTAGGAACACAAACTCATCGTTGCAACAAAGCACCATAGAACGAGATACATTTGAATCGACTGCAGAGACGCGGGCCACCTTGCTGGCTGCCGTCGGACATGATCTTCGTACCCCATTAGCGGCGATCAAAGCGGAAACTTCAGGATTGATCCAAGGTGATGTCCGTTGGAACGAGCGAGAAGTCCATGACGCGCTCAAATCCATCGACGAGAGCGCGGATCGTCTGCAAGAATTGGTTTCGAATCTTCTCGATATCTCAAGGCTCGAAACCGGTTCGCTTTCCGTCCAAATGTCTGCTGTTGATTTCAACGATGTCCTAAACTCCGCCATTAGCCTCGCCCCTCGGCTAAATATCACACGAGATATCCCAACTGCGCTCCCACTTGTGCACACGGATGAACAACTCCTTGAGAGAATCATCTTCAATATTCTTACAAACATCCATAATCACACCCCGCCCAATACGATGGTCGAGGTTGTCGTCGGTCAAGTAAACGGACGAATTCAGATCGAAATCATCGACCATGGTTCTGGGTTGAGCGACGAAGCCCTTTCAAAACTCTTTAGCGGAGTGCCCATAGGGCGTCTGGGGGGTGAGCGCCGCGGCCTTGGCCTGGCCATCGTCACAAGATTCGCAAACGTGATCGATGCTGGCGTAAGCGCTCGACACACACGCGGAGGAGGACTCACCATCACGCTTTCGGTGCCTAGAGTAGCCCCATGACTCGCGTTTTGATTGTCGAGGACGATACTCAGTTAGCTCGAGCCCTGGGCGTCAACATGCGAGCTCGCCACCATGAAATCGTTATGGCGGCGAATGGTAGAGCAGCGCTTGAGGCGGCTTCCAAGGAGCATCTTGATTTGATTGTGATGGATCTTGGACTCCCCGATATTGATGGTGTGGAATTAATCGGAGCCCTCCGACTCTGGACTCGCACACCGATTCTGATCCTTTCTGCGCGGGATGCAGAGAGCGAAAAAGTGCGGGCACTTGATGCGGGAGCAGACGACTACCTGACGAAGCCTTTCGGAATCGCTGAATTGCTTGCCCGCGTGAGAGCACTGCTAAGAAGAACGGATTCGAGTACCGAATTCGACCGAGTCATCGAACGACCCGATTTCACAATCGATCTTGAAACATCCCAAGTAAGGAATTCCGAAGGTCATTCCATTCGGCTTACTCGATTGGAGTGGGGAATTTTGGAGATTCTCTGCAAAAACCCAGACCGCCTGGTCACTAGTAAATATCTTCTTGAACAGGTATGGGGCCCTCATCATGGCGATGATGTGCAAACCCTGCGAGTTCATATCTCTCAATTACGTCGCAAGATTGAGCCGGAACCCTCGGCGCCTATTTATATCGTTACTGAACTTGGGATGGGCTATCGATTCCTTTCTGCGCCAAAATAGTTCGGACAGATTCGATGCTGAGCCTCTAGATTCAAGCCATGACAGAACCGGAAAGATCGAGGCTCGATTTCGACGTCTTGATCATTGGTTCGGGGTTTGGTGGTTCGGTCGCAGCTCTTCGCCTAACGGAGAAGGGGTACCGCGTCGGGATACTCGAAGCAGGTCGGCGCTTTGCTGATGCAGATTTTCCAAAGACCTCTTGGCGGGTAAATCGTTTCCTCTTCGCACCAAAGTTGGGCTTAACTGGCATTCAACGAATACACCGATTAAAAGATGTGATTATTCTGGCCGGCGCGGGTGTCGGTGGTGGCTCCCTCGTATACGCCAATACGTTGTACGTGCCACCACAGTCATACTTCGATGATCCACAGTGGAACGGAATAACAAATTGGCGCGATGAACTTTTGCCTTGGTATGACCAAGCATCGCGAATGTTGGGGGTCGTTGAAAATCCATATTTTTCGCCAAGCGATGCGGCAATGAAGGAGGTCGCGGAGCAAATGGGAGTTGGACACACCTTTCGGTTGGCCCCAATCGGCATCTTCATCGGCGACGGACCAGGGAAAGAGAGTCCCGATCCTTTCTTTGGCGGCATGGGCCCTACCCGAAATGGTTGCAAACAATGTGGTGCGTGCATGACGGGGTGTCCTAACAACGCAAAAAACGCGCTGCCGAAAAACTATCTTGGGCTAGCAGAAGACGCCGGGGCAACAGTTTTTCCACTCACGACCGTAACTCGACTTGAAGAACAAACTGACTCATCGTGGGCTGTCCACGCGAAAAAAAGCACATCCTGGTTTGGTAGCGAACGCACATTCACCGCGAGGGAAGTCGTTGTAGCTGCCGGCACTTATAACACGCAGAAACTCTTACATCGCATGAAGAGCGAAGGAAACCTCCCTAGGCTTTCAAAGCGATTGGGTAAACTCTCGCGAACAAATAGCGAGTCCTTAGTCGGCGCAACTATGCCGAATAGTGAAATTGATTATTCACAGGGCTCAGCAATCACTTCGTCTTTCTACCCTGATGAACACACACATGTTGAGCCGGTCCGCTACGGAAAGGGCAGCAACTTAATGGGATTGCTCCAGACCGTAATGACCGATGGCGATAGAGCGCGAGATCGGCGAAGGCAGTGGCTTGGCATCGTCACGAGAAAACCAAAATTATTGGCCCGCATGCTATTCGTACACAGATGGAGCGAGCGCACGATCATTGCCCTAGTCATGCAGAATGTCGAATCGTCGATCACCGTAAGCGGCAAACGTGGAGTCTTTAATTGGTCTCTCACCTCAAAAAACGACACAACAAAACCAAATGCCACCTGGATCCCAGCAGCAAACGAAACGGTCCGTCGAATTGCGGCCAATCGGGGTGGCATCGCAGGGGGAAACCTCGGGGATCTCATCAATGCCCCATTTACTGCCCACTTTGTGGGTGGATGCGTGATTGGCGCAGACGAACAGAGCGGCGTTATCGATCCGTATCACCGAGTCTGGAACTACCCGGCACTCCATATCGTCGATGGCTCCGCAGTTACCGCCAATCTGGGGGTCAACCCAGCCCTAACCATCACCGCCCAGGCTGAGCGTGCCTGCTCGCTATGGCCAAACATGGGAGAAGAGGATCCGCGGCCGATGCAGGGCGAGGCCTATCGCCGCCTATCCCCAGTACCACCGGCAAATCCAGTCGTTCCCAGAGGTGCTCCGGGTGCGCTGCGCTAATTAACTAGCACCGGATTTACGCTGAAATACCCGTTGTGTATGGCCCTCGCTACTGCCCTGAGCCCCCGGCTTGCCGCCGCCTCGTCCAGTGACCCCGCGCTGTTCCTGGGCCTGCTTCTTGGTTAGAGCCGCAAGGAACTTGGTCCGGACATCATCGACTGGCTTCTCCAAATCCTTCTGAGATTCACCGTCTGATACCGGTTTAGCAGTCATAGAGGCAGATTACTCGTTCCCTCGGCGCTGTGACTAAAGCCACCGTTGAGCACTGAAGAAGTAGCGTCATTTTGATTCCCTTACCAACGTAGTGGTGGAAAAGTGGGGCGAGAAGAAGAGACCCAGTAGGGGAGGGAGTCTATGAGCGCTCTTACGTTGGCTCGGTGGCAATTTGCAATAGTCACGGTTTATCACTTCCTGTTCGTCCCGATCACGATCGGCATGAGTTTTTTGGTCGCAGGCATGCAGACTGCGTGGTACCGAACCGGAAAAACCCACTACCTACGAGCTACCAAGTTCTTCGGCAAACTTTTCCTGATTAACTTCGCCCTTGGTGTAGCAACCGGAATTGTCCAAGAGTTTCAGTTCGGGATGAACTGGTCCTCATACAGCCGTTTTGTCGGTGACATCTTTGGAGCACCACTCGCCATGGAAGGGCTCCTTGCCTTCTTTTTGGAGAGCACCTTCCTTGGAATTTGGATTTTCGGTTGGGATCGTCTGCCAAAAAAACTCCATCTTGCTTCAATCTGGATCGCCGCGACCGGCACAATTCTCTCGGCTTACTTCATTCTCGCTGCTAACGCCTGGATGCAACACCCTGTCGGCTACAAGATGAATCCGACTCTTGGTCGCGCGGAACTCACCGACATAATGAAAGTACTTACCCAGAACACGGCGTTAGCAACATTCGCACATACGATCCCAGCTGCATTCTTCACTGGTGGCGCATTTGTTGCCGGTGTTGCTGCCTGGTTGATAGTAAAAAACCGTGATGTCGAGATGGCCAGGCCAGCTGCAAAACTCGGACTACTGACGATGATTGTTGCTTTCTTTCTTGTCTTCGTCACCGGAGACATAACTTCTCGCGTTATGACAACGCAACAACCCATGAAGATGGCGGCAGCTGAGGCGCTCTACAAGACTCAATCGGGGGCGCCCTTCTCTCTACTCACCATCGGGACGCTCGACGGATCACGTCCGGTTTACACGCTCGACCTCCCTTCGATGCTCTCGCTTCTATCTACGGGTGATACCAAAGGTGTAGTACAAGGTGTGAACGACCTAGAAGCGAAATACAAGATCCAATATGGTCCAGGCGACTACACACCGAATATTCCATTGGCCTACTGGTCATTCCGCTTGATGGTCGGCTTCGGTGGTCTCGGTTTTATCTTTGCTCTCCTGGCGCTCTGGCGAATGCGTAGAGGTGGGTTGCCAAAGGGTCGCTGGTTCTTGCCGGCGATGATCTCGCTCCCATTTCTCCCACTCCTTGCCAACTCGCTGGGTTGGATCTTCACCGAGACTGGCCGACAACCATGGGCGGTCTTTGGTCTCATTAAGACCACTGATGGGGTAAGTCCGAGCGTCGCCGCAGGTAATGTCGCAATCACCATGATCGGTTTCACGCTTCTCTACGGCATCCTTGCGGTTATTGAATTCGGCTTGATCATTCGCACCATCAAAGTTGGTCCACCACCTGATGAAGCACCCTCGCCGATCGATAAGGAATTCGGTGGCGACACCGGAAGTCCTCTAACGATGGCGTACTAAGGAGCTACTGATCATGTCACTTCAAACTTTATGGTTCGTGCTCATCGCCACACTCTGGGTGGGCTACTTCGTTCTCGAAGGATTCGACTTCGGCGTTGGAATTATTCTTCCGGTAGTCTCAAAAACCCAGGCTGAGCGTCGTGCAGTGCTGACGACTCTCGGTCCGCTTTGGGATGGCAACGAGGTATGGCTGCTCGTCGCCGGTGGCGCGACTTTTGCCGCCTTCCCTGAGTGGTACGCAACCCTGTTCAGTGGCTTCTACTTGCCGCTCTTCCTGATTCTTCTCGGCTTGATCGTGCGCGGTGTTTCACTTGAATACCGGAGCAAATACGGACGCTCACAATGGCGTTCTCGTTGGGATATAGCAATAACGATTTCGAGTTCGATCCCAGCCTTGCTCTGGGGTGTTGCCTTCGCGAACATCGTCAAGGGCGTGCCACTAGTGCGTGATGCTCATGGTGTCGTTCACTATTCAGGCGGGTTCTTCAATTTGCTAAACCCATATGCACTTCTAGGTGGTTTAGTGACTCTGTCGGTCTTTGCGACGCACGGCGCGATCTTCCTCGCGCTCAAGACCGACGGTACAGTTCGCAGTCGAGCCAATGCTCTAGTACTGAAGTTAGGCCTCGTTGCAGCCATATTCACGGTTGCCTTCCTTGTCTGGACAGCCTCTGCATACAACACCAAGACTCTGGTCTGGGTATTGGCCGCCATTGCGGCTATTGCCTGGGTCACGGCACTGGCCTTCAACCAGATGGGTCGCGAAGGCTGGTCCTTCCTCTTCTCTGCGATCGCACTTGGATTCGCGATCATTACACTTTTTGTGACGCTCTACCCCAACGTGATGCCAAGCAGTCTGAGCCCGGACGCAACCCTTACGATCACCAACGCCTCTAGCACTCACTACACGTTGCGGATCATGACAATCGTGGCGGTAGTTATGACACCGATCGTGCTGGTCTATCAGAGTTGGACATACTGGGTATTTCGCAAGCGCATTAGCGCAGACCAAATCCCTAGTGCAGAAATTGGTATTCTGGACACAATTAACCCGTGAAGTTCCTAGATCTGCGGCTGTTCCGACACTCAAGGGGCAGCCGCCGATATCTTCTTGTCGCGCTCGCATTGGCGATGACAACTGCGATCCTATCGATGGTCCAAGCGGGGCTGATGGCAACCGTAATCGTTGAGATCTTCCACAACCAGCCAATTATTGCTGAAACCTCTGGGATACTAATTGGCTTATCGGTCGTCTTCGCAGCGCGCGCGATCTTGGCTTTCGTTGGTGAGCAGATCGCCGTGCGAGCCGGTAATCGGATTCGCGCCCAACTACGAACTGACCTCATTGAACGAGTTCTGCAAGATGCCCAAACAGCGAATCGTTTCGGCTCTGCACACCTGTCGATGCTGGCAACCCGCGGCGTTAACGCGCTAGACGCATATTTCGCACGATTCCTACCACAACTCCTAATCGCAGTTACCGTGCCTACGATTATTGCGGCCTACATTTTTAATCTGGACGTTACCTCTGGTCTTATCGTGATCGGAACCGTTCCATTGATCCCACTGCTTGGCGCACTCATTGGTTCATATACCGGCGTAGCGATGCGGAAAAAGTGGCGCACGTTGGGAATTCTTAGCGGTTATTTTCTCGATCTCGTTTCTGGAATAACCACTTTGAAAGTCTTCGGGCGATCAAAGAGACAAGAGGAGAACCTGCGCATAGTTGGCGAAGAGTACCGCCGCAACACGATGGAAGTGTTGCGAATTTCCTTTCTCTCCTCGTTGGCTCTGGAAATAATCGCGATGCTCTCCGTTGCCCTCATCGCCGTCTCCATCGGACTGCGTCTAGTTGGCGGTTCGTTGGATCTGCGGACTGGCCTTCTAATCTTGATTCTCGCGCCCGAGGTTTACTGGCCACTAAGAATGGTGGGCACCCACTTTCACGCTGCCGCGGACGGTATCGAAGCGGCCAAACAAATCTTCGAGGTACTCGATGCGCCCAGCACGCGTAACGGCGTGGTCCCAGTCACTCAGATAACTGAAATCAAAATCTCGCCACTATCGGTCAGCGTGGGCGATCGTGGCACGACCGTTATGGTTCCTCAGGCGCTTCTTCAACGCGGTCATATCCTCGCGGTAACCGGGCCTTCGGGTGCTGGCAAATCGACCTTGCTCTCATTGCTGCTTGGCTTTCTTGGCCAGAGCGAAGGTTCGATCGTGGCGAACGACGGTGACCTCGGCCAAATGGAGATGGCCTCTTGGCGCTCGCACGTTGCCTGGGTTCCGCAACATCCTCGCCTTGAGCGCGGAACGATACGTGAACTGGTGAAAGTCGGTCGTCCTGAGGCGAGCGACTCGGAGATCGAAGAAGTGTTGGCGGAGGCTGGGCTAGCCAAAGGCATCTTCAACAATGGTCTTGACACCATGATCGGTGAAGGCGGCGCTGGTATTTCCATTGGCCAGGCAAGGCGTATTGCCTTAGCGCGAGCTTTCATCCGACGAGCCGACCTGCTTCTCCTAGATGAACCATCTGCAGCGCTTGACGACCTCTCTGAAGCTGAGATCGTCACAGCAGTGATAAATGAGGCGAAGCGAGGCGCCATCGTCGTAGTCGTATCTCACCATAAGGCACTAATCGAAATAGCAGACGAAACCATGAACATCGAAAAGTTGGATAAGCCGATGGATGGGGTGCAAAGTGGAGAAAAGTAAGGACGTAATCCGCTCCTCGATGCGACCATTTGCTTGGCGAATGACAGTCGGCGCATTGCTTGGCGGACTCTCACTCGGTGCCGGAGTTGGATTACTCGCAACCAGCGCCTGGCTCATTTCCATGGCATCGACTCATCCGCCGATCCTCACCCTCGAGATTGCCGTTGTCGCGGTTCGCTTCTTCGGCTTATCGCGTGGAATCTTGCGCTATTCAGAACGTTTAGTAAGTCATGACGCAGTCTTTCGAACTCTCACCCGTCTACGCATTCTTATCTACAATCGACTTGAAGCATTAGCACCGGCCTCGCTACCGATCTTTAGACGCGGGGAATTACTAAACCGAGTCGTAAACGATGTGGAGACCGTACAAGACCTGTGGCTACGGGTATTCGTTCCCTGGATATCGGCGCTAGTCTCCGCTCTCTGCGGAATCGGAATTGCTGCTTGGCTGGTCCCCCAAGCGGGGACATTCCTACTTATCACAGCAGTATTCGGACTCGTAGGGGTCCCACTCCTCTCGCGACTCTCGGCCGGAAACTCAGCGCGTAAATCACTTGAAGTAGAAAGCCGGATAAGTGGCGACATCACCGCGCTCTGCGACTCTCTTCTCGAATCGATTGCATACGGTCAAGAGGAGGTGGCTAAGGACCGGTTCAACCGATCACACATCGAGTTACTCGCTAAAGAGTCGATGACGGCCAAAGGTATGGGAGTTGGCTCTTCTCTAGTCATCGCACTCACAGGTATTAGTGTGGTTGGCAGTGCCATCATTGCCCTCTCGTCACTTCGCGCTGGCACACTCGCTGGAATCAATGTCGCAGTAATCGTGCTACTACCACTGGCGATCTTTGAAGGAATTGCCCTCCTCCCCACTGGAAGCGCAAACGTCGGCAGAGTTCAAAGTGCACGAGACAACATTGAATCAATCATGCTGACCGAGCCGTTAATGAAATCAGTGGAGACCAAGGAAATTCGCCTGCGTGAAGTCAATCAACTCTCTGCCACTGACCTTTCTGCCGAATGGGACGCCGGAGGATTCAACCGGCTCAACCCGATCTCATTTACGGTTACGACTGGCTCAGTCCTGCTAATTCAAGGACCAAGCGGGATCGGGAAATCAACACTGGCCTACGCGATGGCGGGCCTACTGCCTTACCACGGCACCGTGCGGATCAATGGCATTGAAGTGAGTGAAATTGAATCGAGTTCACTCACCCAGAACGTGCTTTATGGGCTGCAGAATCCTCACCTGTTCGCTACCTCGATCCGCGAAAACCTAAAGATCGCGAATCAAAATGCGAGTGATAGTGACCTCGTCTACGCCTTGAGAATCGTTGAAATGGCGGATTTTGTGGAGGCATTGTCAACTGGGCTCGATACCCACATTGGGCAGTTTGGTTACAACTTTTCCGGTGGAGAACGTCAACGACTGGCGCTGGCTCGTATCCTCTTATCGACTGCTCCAATCGTCATACTTGATGAGCCGACAGAACACCTCGACCAAGAGCAAGCCGCCCGAATCGAAGAGGCTCTTGTATCAGAATTTCGAGATCGCCTACTGGTAGTGATTAGTCATAGGAGCTGGCGACGCGCAGATCAACGAATCGCGTTGGCCGCCGGTGAGTGGACCCAGGTCTGATAACCACCATCGAGATTTACCGCCTCAAATCCATACTCACGCAGCAGGAGCGTTCCGGTGTGGCCACGTTGGCCAACCTGACAGTAAATGATTAGTTCGGCACGCGGGATTTCATTTATTCGCTCGCGCAGATTGTCAACTGAAATGTTGAGTGCGTTTGGAATATGTCCCATATTGAACTCGGCATCGGAACGAACGTCGAGTAGGACAGCGCCTTGGGCCATACGTTCATCGAGTTGATCCCATTGAATAGTCTCAGTAAGGCCCGCCAATAGGTTCTCAGCCATGTATCCGAGCATATTTATCGGATCTTTAGCCGAGCCGAAGGGCGGGGCATAGGCCAATTCCAGGTCAGCCAACTCTGATGAGAGTAAACCTGCTCGCATGGCAGTAGCGATCACATCGATCCTCTTATCAACACCATCGCGTCCGACTCCCTGTGCACCCAGAATGAGATGCGTAGCCGGATCTACGAGGAGTTTGAGCGCCATGGTTCTGGCGCCTGGGTAATAGCCGGCATGCGAACCTGGATGCGAGTGGATCGCCAGATATTCCCGATTCGCCCGCTTGAGGCGTTTCTCGTTCCAACCAGTCGTTGCGACGGTCAGATCAAATACCTTGACGATGGCGGTTCCCATTGAGGGTACTTCTCGCACCTGCCTACCCATGATGTGATCGGCGACAACCCGTCCTTGACGATTGGCGATATTGGCCAACGGGACCAATGAGGCTTCTCCATCGAGGGCATCAACTTTTTCTGCGGCATCTCCGATTGCATAGATGCTCGGGTCATTACTCTGGTTATTAAAGTTGGTTGAGATCCCCCCACGTGGGCCGATTTTAAGGCCAGCCATTTTTGCCAACCCAATGTCTGGACGAACCCCAATAGCCAGGATCACTAGGTCTGCTGGGATCAACCGTCCATCGACAAGTTCCACGTGGCGTTCGTGTATAGCTGCAACCGCTACGCCTAAGTGAAGATGTACTCCGTGTTTGCGTACTTCGTGCGCGACTGGAATTGCCATCTCTGAATCTAATGGCGCCAACACTTGATCGAGTGCTTCGATGATTGTCGTCTCGATCCCGCGATGTCGAAGGTTCTCTGCGGTCTCGATGCCAATGAACCCGCCACCGATAACAACTGCGTTTCTTGGGTGTGCTTCAACTGCATCCACGATCCGCGTTACATCCTCGACCGTACGAAGAGTAAGCGCCCGTTCAATACCTGGCAAAGGTGGAACTACGGGCTGAGCACCTGGGCTTAGGACCAGTCGGTCGTAATTCAGTTCATACTCACGATCCAAAGAAAGATCATGAACTGTGACGATCTTACGGTCACGGTCGATGGCAATTACTTCATGGTGGATTCGGACATCGAGTGCGAAGCGCGCATGGAGACTCTCTGGTGTTTGTAGAAGGAGATCCTGCCGCGCTGCAATCACGCCACCGATGTAATAGGGCAGTCCGCAATTCGCGTAGGAAACATAAGAACTCTTCTCCAGGACGATTATCGATGCGTTCGGATCTAATCGACGCAGCCTGGTTGCCGCCGACATTCCACCGGCAACACCTCCGACGATAACTGTCTGCATGACCGACCCTCTCACTGCGTTTGCCACCAAATTGCCGCCAGTTCTCTTGGCTGCTCTACGCGGCTTTCCAGAATCTCGCGGATTTCCCCATCCTTTGACTCTGGGAGGCAGAGCCGGATTCGGGTGAACTCGACCTGTTTTTCAACTGACACGCGTTGCCTCGGGGCGTCCGCAAAATATGTGGCCCGTGCGTCGAATCCGGCTTCGCGAATGACTTCCAGTGCGTCCTGCGCGGTCGGTCCACTTGGTCTTGCCAGGCCCCAAAAGTGAAGCCAGAGATCAGCGAGGTTCGAAAGCGGATGGCGCCTCGACAACTCGAGCACAACTCGCTTCCTGGCATGAGTGGTCGTGACTCTGGCGAAGGTTGCCAGATCAGAGACGTTGTAAATCACGTGATGCGCCACAGCCACATCCGCAATCGGTACGTCTGGCGCAATTTCTGGCCAATCTCCCAGAAACTCGGCGTGCTCCACCTTTCGACTGATGGCGGCAGCAGCAAACTTCTCGAGCATCTCTTGCTGATGATCGACGCCAATCAGAAATTGTGCGGGCGGAGTCAAGGCAATCGACGCACGTCCACCGCCACAGCCAATATCAAGAACCGAACCGCCGATCGGCAGCGCCTCAAGAGCCAATTCGGTTGAGCGACTCATCGCAATCTCACCGGTTCCGACCTCGAAGAGTTCGACCGGGTGAATCCAGGGTGAAGTCGGCGCTTGCGCGAGAATTTCGCGCGGAATAGCCCAAGAGGCAAGTTGCTCTGACCAGGATTTACTAGCGTTCATCAATTCCTCATCATGGCGCCACCAGAAGCGGTCCACGCCGCCATGCCACCATTTAGGTTATAGATGTGATCGAAGCCGGCCTTCTCCATTTGCGCGGTTGCAATCGCCGAACGTCGACCGCTGTGGCAATAGACTGCATAGACGGCGTGTTTATCCAACTTTGCAATCTCAGCACCGAACATGGTCGAATCAACGTTGATGTTGTGGGCATTAGGCAAATGTCCGGCAGCAAATTCATCGGGTGTGCGCACATCGAGAACATACGTAGAAGATGCAGCTGTTATTTTACTAAACTGTTGTGCATCTAGATTCCTTACTGCACTACTAGAACTGCAACCACTCAACAGCAACACGGTCATCAGACCAAAGGCGACAATCCGTTTCATCAAGTTTCCTTACGCCATAGTCAGGAATAGTCGTTCAAGCCGTTTAGTCAAGACTTGGGCATCGTCGGAATCAGACAACACGCACTCACGAAGTCCAGTTGCGATCACTGTAAACGCCGCCCGATCTACCGCCTTACTTACCGCTGACAACTGCGTCACGATCTCTGTACAGGTGCGAGCCTCTTCCATCATCTTGATCACGCCGCCGATTTGGCCTTGAGCTCGTTTCAACCGCGTAATGATTTCTTGCAATTTCTCCTTGTCCTCGATGACGTGCTCAACGGCAAAAACTGATTCGTCGCTTTTCATTTAAGCCTCCATGCCGTGCGTGATTGGGAACCCGTTCATTCGCCAGGCGCCAGTGCCGCCTGAGACGGTGACCGCCTGATAGCCATGCCGCTCCAGGAATGAGCAGACCTGCCAAGAGCGAGCGCCAGATTCACAGATGATGTGGAGCTTCTCGTCACGGGGAAGATCAGCCAGTCGGAGCGGGATCGTGGACATGCTGATGAATTCGGCCCCGGGAACGTGTCCCGAGCGATATTCATCCGCCTGACGCACGTCGATTAGGCGCGTTCGACCACCCTTGATTGCCTTGGCGAGCGCCAAAACTGTGATCTCTTCCATACCCCTAACCCCTTCTCTTAGATACCCCCCAGGGTATACTGTAAACCGAGGTAGCACAAATGGGGGAAGCCGTGGGAGAAAGTAGCGGTGTTGACGTTACGGTCACCTCGCCGCGCGCCCGTTCTCTTTCCGATCAGCCCCTGCTCCTGCACTGGAGGCGCACTTAATGAAACTCGGATTCGAGAAGTACTTCATGTGGAACTCCCGCAACGGGTACGTCCGTATCCCATAGATGGCCCCATAAGGGGTCGGACAGCACGGCACCAGTCAGTCCACCTGCTGGTGCCGTGTCTTATGTCCAGACGAGTTCTATTTCTAAAGGCGGTCGTTCTAAATGAAGAGAGCGACGCGTAACCTCAAGTAAGTGAACGTCTATCTCGCCGCAGGCCTGGTGATTCTGCTCGCCAACATGTTGCCGGCCTTTGCCCCACCGACCTGGGCGATACTCGTCTTCTTCGTCTTGACCAAACAACCGTCGCCAGTGGCTCTTGTCCCGATTGGTGTTCTGGCAGCCGTCACCGGACGAGGCTTCCTTGCTCTTACTTTTCGACGCCTCCGGAATTGGTTGCCATCTGGATACGTAGCGAACGTGGCGGCTGCTGGTGCGGCCTTGACTCGAACCCGGGGTCGATCGTTAGCCGTTCTCTTCTTATTTCTGGTCTCTCCGCTCTCATCGGCGCAACTGTTCGAAGCCGCCGGATTGATGGAGAAGGTAAAACTGCGACCACTGTTGATTGCCTTCGGAACCGGTCGCCTCGTCAGTTACAGTCTCTACGTAAGTGGAGCGCATGCCATTCAAGCGACTTCTCTTGGCACTCTCTTCGAGAAATACCTAACCTCACCTCAGGCGATTCTCATAGAGGTGGTGCTGGTCCTTGGACTCGTCGCACTGGGCAATATTGATTGGGCCAAACTAACCAATGGGAATGCCAAGGGTAAAAAAACGCCCTGATTTGCCCTCGAACTGCCCGTAAATTTGCTTAGGGGAGTGTTTTCAACAGGGAGCGGACCTCGGACTCCCGATAGCGACGGTGCCCACCAAGGGTGCGGATCGAAGTCAACTTGCCTGCCTTGGCCCATCGGGTCACGGTCTTGGGATCCACCCGGAACATGCTCGCAACCTCCGCCGGGGTTAGGAGTGGTTCAGCGTCACTCTGACGTTGCATTTCCCACCCTTCCAGCCTTATGTCCGTTTAGTCCGTTGCGCAACTAGAAAAGTATGGGCGGGCGGGGGTGCCACCACAAGGGGTTTCGCCGACTTTCTCGCCACAAACGGGGCTTCCGCTCCATATTACGTGGCATTTTCGTATGCAGCCACCGCTCGCCACCGTCCGACCAGACTCTCATAGCCTCTCCCAGCCAGGATGGGATCACCTGAAGCCAGCCCCGCCAGCGAGGAGCGGATGTCCTCCAGGCTGGAATCCTCATCAATTCCAGAACCTCCGCGGGCCCGGATGCTCTGTTCGAGGTAACCGGCCAGACCACCGTAATCACACTCGACCACAGAATGCGCGTCGAAGGATTCCAGCCAATCAGTTAGCTCCTCAAGCTCGTTTGCCACCTGGCCAGGGCCGAAAGCCGAAAGGACTGTCTGCAAGGTGATATTCGACTGGCGCCTGGCGTTCTCCATACTCGTGCGCATGCGAACCCACGGGCCATCTTTATCGCGCCCACGAATCCGCTCCTCGACTGTAAATAGCGAGAACCACCGAGGCGGGATTACCCAGGTCTCGGTAAGGATGTGCGGAGGATCCTCTGAGTTGTTGTCCAAGGAACTTAAGGCGCTTAACGCTTCATCTGTCCCAGGAGGGATGAAGAGCGGAATCAACGGCTCGGGGAGTGAACTCTTGAAATCCTCAAGTGCCGCAAGGCACCTTGAGGTGGTCGACCAAGGGGCGATAAAGATTTCCCCATCGATTTCTAGAGAGTATGCGCCATCCGGGCGGGAATTTACCCGCTCCGGCGTGAGAATCCGATGGAGGGCGAGGACCTGTTCTTCACACCGGCCTGTAGGAACCGCGTCACGGCGCCAACGTTCCTGCTGCGAAGGTGAAAAAGATTTCAGAGGTTCGAAGATACGCAGCGATGCAACGTACGGAGTTGGAATCACGCCCTATCAAGCCCGAGGGCGCCAATTCCCATCGGCATATGGATCATCCTCATCACCGCTACCGCTCTCAGAGTCGACTTCGCCGTGAAGTTCGCGCGCTAGGCGCTCAAGATCGGTCTCCGGCGCGTGGTACTTCAACTCGCGGGCGACTTTCGTCTGCTTTGCTTTTGCCCGGCCGCGCCCCATGGCGTCGACCCCCTCTAGACACGTGGCTGGGGGACAAGCCCCCAGGCGGATGGATCTGATCTTCTGAAGGCAAAGATTAGTGGTTTCGGTAGTCGCCCACCAACGCGGCGCCCCCAGGACCTTCATGAGCTCGGATCTGACCGACGATAAAGGCAACTTGGCCAAGCTCAGCAAGGAGGCTCAGAGCTCGATCTGCGCCAGCCGGATCGACCACGGCAACCATCCCGACCCCAACGTTTAGGGTCCGCTCCATCTCAGACCGCTCTAGATCGCCCGCCTCGGCCAATACCTTGAAGACCGGTGGGAGCGCCCAGGCGGACCGCTCAATCGTGGCAGATAGCCCTTCTGGGATCACCCGAGCCAAGTTCCCGGCCAAGCCGCCCCCAGTTATATGGGCCATCGCATGGACCTTTGATGCTCTATCCCTAGCCAGCACCAATGCATCGAGCGCGTAGATACGCGTGGGAATCAATAACTCTTCCCCAAGAGAGTGACCAAACTCGGAGACATTGCGATCAAGTGCCCACCCCGCCAACTTGATGATCTGCCGGACTAACGAATAGCCGTTTGTGTGCAGACCGCTACTCGCCATCGCAATAATGACGTCCCCATCGGAGACTTTCTCAGCACCGAGCAATTGATCTTCCTCAACCACGCCAGTCGCGGCACCGGCGAGATCAAACTCGTCAGGTTCAAGCAATCCTGGATGCTCTGCAGTTTCGCCTCCGATCAATGCGGCGCCCGCTTTTCTACAACCATTCGCGATACCGGCCACAATCGTGGCCACCTTCTCTGGAATGACTCTGCCAATGGCGATGTAGTCAGTCATGAAGAGGGGCTCGGCACCGCATACGACGAGATCATCAACGACCATGGCAACCAGATCTTCACCAATCGTCGAGAATTCTGACATACGACGCGCGATTTCAACTTTCGTCCCAACGCCGTCAGTTGAGGTTGCGAGCAATGGCTTCCGGTAGTTCTTAAGCGCGGACGCGTCGAAGAGTCCAGCAAAGCCACCGATGCCACCAACCATTTCTTCGCGCCGAGCGAATGCTATGGAAGCTTTCATCAACTCGACGGCGCGGTCACCCGCCTCCAGATCAACGCCAGCGGCTGCATAGGAAAGTGGCTTGCTCACAACTGTTCCTCCAGAACAAACTTGTTCAACGAACGAGGATCTGCCAGCGGTATCGGGTAAACGCCATCAAAGCAGGCGCGGCAGAGATTATCTTTGGCAATCGTCGTTGCCGCGATCAAGCCCTCGAGCGAAACATAGCCAAGTGAGTCAGCACCAATCGATCGACAGATCTCGGCAACTTCCAGGCCGTTGGCAATCAATTCGGCGCGAGTTGCAAAATCAATTCCATAGAAGCAGGGCCACTTCACAGGAGGGCTTGAGATTCTTACATGCACCTCTGCAGCACCCGCCTCTCGTAGCATTCGAACAATGGCCCGTTGCGTATTGCCACGCACGATTGAGTCGTCCACGACGACCAGGCGTTTGCCGGCCACAATGTCTCGCAGCGGATTGAGCTTCAATCTAATCCCGAGTTCTCTAATGGTCTGACTCGGCTCGATAAAGGTCCTACCGACATAAGAATTCTTGACCAGGCCAATTCCAAAAGGAATTCCTGATTGACGCGCGTAGCCAACCGCTGCTGGAGTACCCGATTCAGGAACCGGAATGACCATATCTGCTACTGCTGGGAATTCGATTGCGAGGCGCTCGCCAACCGCCACTCTGGTCGCGTGGACTTCGCGACCTGCAATCGAAGTATCGGGCCTAGCAAGATAGACATACTCGAAAAGACAGCCCTTTGGTACTGGTTCTGCCCATTTCTTTGAACGCAGACCTGCTTCATCGATCGTAATGAATTCGCCGGGTTCAACTTCACGGACAAAACTGGCGCCGACGATATCAAGTGCGGCTGTCTCACTCGCGATAACCCAGCCTCGCGCTAAACGCCCGATCACCAGCGGACGAACACCATGACGATCTCGAGCCGCATAGAGCGTCGTTTCATCCATGAACACTAAAGAGAAGGCGCCTTCAAATGTTGGTAGCACTTCAATGGCACTTGCCTCGACGCTGCGATGTGGGCTTCCGGCAAGCAGCGCCGTCATGATTTCGGTATCAGTTGTAATTTCGCCGTAGAGCTTTAGCCCTTGGTTGGTTGCTCGCTCGGCAAGTTCGCCGGTATTAGTGAGATTGCCGTTATGTGCAAGAGCCAGTGAACCTTCACTTGTGGCACGCAACGTGGGCTGCGCGTTCTCCCAGACACTCGACCCGGTCGTTGAATATCTACAATGACCAATTGCGATGTGCCCCTTGAGTGTTCTTAGATCGCTCTCGCTGAAAACTTGCGAAACCAGCCCCATGTCTTTAAAGACCAGGATTCGATCACCGCTACTAGCTGCGATGCCGGCGGATTCTTGGCCACGGTGTTGCAACGCGTATAGCCCGTAGAAGGTGAGTTTGGCGACCTCTTCGCCCGGCGCCCAGACGCCAAAGACACCACATTCATCTTGCGGTCCCTTCTCGCCAGGAAGTAAGTCGTGATTTAGAAGTCCATCTCCGCGCTTACCCATAGTGGAATCCTACTTAGAGTGGCAGATACTGACGTAAATCTGCCCTAGCTCCGCTGGCTCGAACCCTGCCTCCGGCTAGCGCCTCAGACCAACTCATCGTCCCTGCCGCCAGCGCCAACCAAGTTTCGGCATTCATTTCAATCAAGTTGGGCGGTGTGCCTCTGGTGTGACGTGGGCCTTCTCCGCATTGAATGGCTCCGTACGGTGGAACTCGCACTTCAATGGCCTGCCCTGGTGCCTTTGCAGCTAATTGAGCCAGTGTTCGCTTCACGTCGGCAAGCGTCTTCGAATCACGGCTCATTGTTTAACGGGTACCAGAAAAGAGTCTGTGAAAGGTACCCGTGTGCGCGGTCGAGAGCGCCTCGAGTTCGATTTCAAATTGACCAGCCACCACCAGCGCTGATCCGCCAGTGATTCCGAGATGCTCCACCGCGATTCTTTGTGAATCAACTAGTGCCAAGAATTCTTTCCGCGCGTCGAGAGCAACCGCGACCACAACCCGGCCTGGAGTCTCGCTGAAGAGCGCCACGAACGGATCGCCCGTAACAGAGATGCTCGCACCGACCATCTTCCTCAGAGCCATCTCAGCCACGGCAATCGCCAAACCGCCATCGCTTAGATCATGCGCGGCTGAGATCAATTCTCTGGTGCTGGCTTCAATCAACAGATTAGCAAGGCGTCGTTCGTGTTCCAGATCAGCGCGTGGCGGCATGCCGCCGAGGTGTCCATGGAGGTTTGCCCATTCGCTACCGGCAAAATCATCTCGAGTTTCGCCTAAAAGAAAGAGGCCGATTCCTTCGACATCGATCGCCATTGGAGTTCGTTTTGCAACATCGGCTATGACGCCTAGAACTCCAACAACTGGTGTCGGCAAGATCGCGACCTTGCCAGTCTGGTTGTAGAACGAAACGTTGCCACCAGTCACCGGTAAGCCAAGTTCCAGACAAGCATCAGCAAGGCCCGTGACTGCACGTTCGAATTGCCACATCACCGCTGGGTCTTCGGGGGATCCAAAGTTTAGACAATTAGTAACGGCTAGCGGTCGCGCACCGGTTGTCGCAACATTTCGGTAAGACTCCGCTAAGGCAAGACGAGCCCCTTCGTACGGATCAAGTCGACACCAACGCGCGTTTGCATCGGTCGAAATTGCGATACCAAGGCCAGAGGTCTCATCTATTCGCACAATTCCAGAATCTTCTGGCTGAGCCAGAACGGTATTCCCCTGCACATATTTGTCGTATTGGTCTG